>JAEEGI010000755.1_pt1 | contig 87785 bp, 69 predicted proteins | sample 8958751 | NCBI WGS metagenome assembly JAEEGI01 (sample SAMN16246545, study PRJNA631951) | gut metagenome | biome: gut microbiome; feature: rumen; material: KS-attached | host: Bos | place: Iran: Karaj | collected 2018-10 | reverse complement strand
GGGACGGTCGAAGGAATCAGGCAGAGCGGCCAGGAAGGTTTGCATGTGGCTTTCGGTGCGTTGGCGGCGGTCTTGCCGGAAGCGTCTTTCAGCCCTGCGAGGCAGGGCCTGAAAGACGGTGACGGTGTGCTGCAGCAGGACTTTGACCATCGCGAGAGCGGTGGCAAAGTCGGCATCAGCACAAGTGAGAACGGCCTCGGGACGCTGGCCATCATCGCTGCCGGAAGGCGGCGGAAAGGTGCCATCGTCCATTTGGCGTAGGACGGTCAGGATCATCGCGAAGCGAAAGAGGATGAGACCAAGACGACGGACTGAGGCAATGATATCATTGCCAAAGATTGCGGCGTATTCTTGCTGCGTCTGAGAGAAGAACGCGTTGAAGCGTTGCTTCTGCTCAGGCTGTAGCGTGAAACGGACGGTCTGGGCGGTCAGCAGCTTATGGAAGCTATAGAAGTCCCTGCCGATTTCCTCAAAAAGCTCATCGGCAGTGGGGCCATCAGAATCGTCAAACATGTCGTGCCACACGATTTCCGTGGGCATGACATAGAAGATGAAACGGCTGAAGAGGCCGTTTTCAGCAGAGGGGATGAGATTGAAGACCTGTTCGGGCGTTCCTGAAAGGATGGCCGAGAACTTGGGCTTTTGTATCTCGACATACTCACGGTCTTTCTTGCGGAGGTAGGAAATCGTTTCATGGTGAAACGCTTTGCGGAATCCGTCGGAGTAGTTGCCAAGGTCTGAATTGAAGGCGTTGGCCAAGGTGTCGCCTTCTGTCTCAAACAGAAGGCCGACACCGTTGTTTTGGTTGAGCGTTTGATAGACCACGGTGGCCGTGCTATTGGCAGGGATGAACAAAGTGAGGAAGGGAGGCTCTTCAGGCTCCTTGGCATCGCCATTCTTCTTATTGAGGACGTACTGCACCTGGTCTTGTTTGTACTTCTCCATCGATTTGCGGTACTGCTCCCTGAGTTCACGATGCAGCGGCGCAGCGAGATGACGGCACAGGGAGAGCCGTCCTTTGCCAGCCGATGCACTGGCGGTGACGTAGAGGAAGAGATTGGAGAAGACTTCACGGCGATCATACACGCCGTAGACATTAGGCAGGCAGGCCGAAAAGACGGTGAGTGAACCAAGGATGAGCAGATCTGCATCGACTTCTGAAACGGCATCGGCCACGATGCGTTTCAGGATGTCGGGCAGCTGGTCGTGGATAGACTGCGAGAAGGTGCCGATGGATTGGTTCAAAGGGTTTGAACTTGTCAAAGGTGCTGTGTAGTTGGACTTTGGAAGCCTAACGCTGGAAGGGATTGACCTTCTCGTTTCCTCACTTTCCTCATTTTCCTCAACTTCCTCATCTTGATTTCGTGAGGAAAACTCCCCCTGACCCCCTTTCAGAGGGGGAAGGGGCGAGCACACGGAATCATGGCCGATGGCGATGCCGTGAGACTTGGCAATGTGGAAGAGCGTGGCGATGGTGATTTCTCGGCTACCGTCTTTGAGGCAGCGGTTATACTGTCGGTCGGCTTCCTTGTAGTCGTAATCAGGGTTGAATTGACTGAGCCGGTGGAAGAGCTGGCGACCTTCTTCGCCCAGCTCTGACACCAAGGCGAAACCGATGGCCAGCCATTCTGAGTAAGTGGGTGTGATGTCGATGCCGGAGGCTTCGACAGCATCCACGAGAGCGAAGATGGTGTCGTTGTTGGGGGACAGGCCAGCAGCCGCTGGAGAAGGGGCCGCTGCACCCTTCTCCGAGGCTGATGGCATCCCCCAATCATCAGGATTGAAGACTTCGTTTTTCATAGCAAGGATGGATTGAGGTAGGCATTAGGGTCATGCGGTAGATAGCAGGCACGGGAAAGGTTGCGGCAGTGCTTATCCACTTCGACGCAATAGTGGTTGAAGACATAGTTGTAGAGGCTGGCGAAAAATCTAACCTGGTACTCGCCGTAAGACTCACCATCTTTGCCATAGCGGAAAAACGAGTCGTGGAAGGATATGACCCATTTGAGACCGTCGCCAGAGGGGCTGCGGAAGAGCAACAGCGTCTCGAAATACTGGTCCTCCTTCAAGGCCTCAAAGGTGGCTTCGACATCCTTCAGGTGGTCGAAGTCGAGGCAGATGTAGCCGGAGTGCTGAATGATGGCGGCATCGTTGCGGATGGAGAAGATGCCTGAGAAGGTGCAGTAATCGAACATGTCGGCCTTGAACTGGCGGCGGTATCGCTCATCTTTGATGGCGCGGCATTCATTGGTGCGGTCTTTGGCGTAGTTGCTGATGATGTAATTGTAGACATCAATCAGGTTGACGACCTGGTAGGGGTATTTGTTGGTGATAGGTCGACGGAAGATGTTGAAGCCTGGCAGCTTCTGAAGGTTGCAGGTTGACGACGGCTTGACGGCGTAGTTGTCAGGGGTTCCCCAGAAGTACATGGCAGGGGTTTTGGATTTGTCGATGTTCATGGTTTGAAGGTTTGATAGTGTGAGTACATGAAGCGTTCAATGTCTTGACGCAGGAAATAGACTTTCTTCTTGATACGGCTGCACTTCAGATCACCTTCGGCACACCATTCTTTGAGGGTGTTGCGAGTGAGGTGGAGCATAAGCATCAGGTCTGACAGTTCAATCCAGTCGTATAGGAGAGGACAGGCGTTGGGGTCTTCATTCATCATCGTCGTAATCTCCTATAACTACGCGTTTGCGGCGGGCAAGCATCTGAGCGTCGTGAATCTCGTTTAGCTCTTCCTGAGACATGTGCCGACTGGAAGCTAGCCAAGCGTCGATTTCTGACTTCTTGAATTTCAGGCGGCGGGTGACTTCGTCCTTATAATAAGGTATGTAACCGAGGCGCTTCCAGCGGCGGACGGTTTGGTGGGAAGGATGCGCGGGATGGTAGGCACACAGCTCTTCCACGGTGAGGTACTCATCCTTGTCGGAATCTTTGTTGCGGATGTCGTTGCAGATGGATTTGATCTCTGCGATGCCGTCGAGGATGTTTGCGATGGCATTGGGCAACTGGTCGAATGTGATTTGGTCTAACATGATTCTTTCGTTTTGTGCCAGGGCCATCTTCACGGTACCAATAAAGAAAAAGCCCACGGCGGTTAAATCGTGGGCAAAGATTGAGAGATGTGATAGATAATTTGCATGAGTCAGGCATGAGTCATGTTTGATTATCGAATTGGATGGAGCCTTGTGGATGCCCCTTGATAGTCGGCTTGCCGCCTTTTTTGTTAAGGGCTTTGCCTATTGCGTAATCGTCCTCGGCGGCCTTATAGAACTTGTCGATGATGTCCATGTAATTATCGGTGTCGCGAGCTTCGTTAAGTTGATTGTTGGGAGGTGTATTCAATTCGGTATTGAAGAACCTGCAGGTTTCAATGGCGAAGGCTGAGAAGTTGGAGATATAGAAGCCATGCTCATCGACGATGATGTTGACGCCGTAAAGGGCTTTCAGGATCTTGATGAAATTACGTATCTGACCCTTGTCGATGAAATACCTGCTGCGTGTGTTGCTGTCTTCGATGCGGTCCAGGACTTCTTGGAGCTTGATCTGGATGATGGTGTCCCAGTCGCCGCACTCGTCAGCAACGGTCACACGGAGGAAGCGGAGGACGGTTTCGGCATCGGCCTTGGGCAGCCTGGCTGCATCAAGGATGAGGTTTTTGATCTTGACGTACTCTTTTGTGTCGTTCAAGATGGGTTGGTCCTCGATGATGCTGTACTCCAGCTGGTTGAAGAAGACGGTGCCAGGCAGCATGGGAGCCATCGATGTGGCGTTGAGCAGGATGGGTTTGAAGATGTCCGGCATCCGCTCTTCGAGGGTGTCTTTGAGGTTGGCGAGGTAGCGTCGAAGCTCTGGAGCCTTCTCATGGAAGGAGAGGAGGAAGAAGACGACGCAATAGCGAAGGAGTGAAGACTGCGGCTCGTTTGCGCTCATCCGGGCGAAATCGTCGCTGCGGACGTTGGCCAGCTTGGTGTTGGTCAGCGCTTCGATGCAGATAGGGTAGGCCTCATTGAAGGCATCCAAGATGGAATCATCGGGGATGCGCGTGTTGGCCCTGAGGCAGCTACACAGGATTTGGTTAGGCATGTTTTCTGAAATGAAGTCGGCCAAGGACTTCCTTTTCGCGAAACGAATTTTAGGTGGGTTCATGGCTGAAAAGATTTTTAAGGGTCGCCGGAGCGGCCAGGTTATTCAGCCACAAGTATAGGCAAAAAAAGTTTCCGTTAGGAGGGGGCCAACGGGAATCGAACGGTGGATTTGCCGTGTCAACGGGGAAGAAAAAAGTGCAAAAAATGACAATTATTTTCAGTGGCGGTGTCAACGAGATATCACGAAAGTGGAAATCGGTTGACACACGGTTGACACGGAAGGGGATTTTTAGGGGTATGAAAAAACCCAACTGCTTGATTTTCAGTTGGGTTATGTTTGATTTTGGTGTAGCCCATAGCGGAATCGAACCGCTGTTTTAAGTGTGAGAAACTTACGACCTAACCGCTAGTCGAATGGGCCAAAAAAAGGTTCTTTTTGCGGAACCTTAAGTGAACTAGGCGGGAGTCGAACCCACAACCGCCTGATCCGTAGTCAGGGACTCTATCCAATTGAGCTACTAGTCCAATCGTTTTGACACTGCAAAAGTACAGCTTTTTTCATTCACGCAAGCAAAAAAACGGGAAAAATTTTGCTGTTTTTCGCAAATATTTGATAATCAAATTGATATTTTTCTCCAAAATTCCGTGATTTCAGCTCTATCTTGGACTTGCAATCCCTTTTTTGCTATCTTTGCGCCATCGTTAACCAATACTTTACAACATGAGATTATTACTGATTAGCAATTCGACCAATTTCGGCGAGAATTATCTGGCTTGGGCCACGACCCAAATCGAACTGTTCTGCATGCAGAACCATATTAATAAGGATAGTCGCATCATCTTCGTTCCTTTCGCAGGTGTCAACATTGGTGGCAAGGTCTATCCCGAGAGCTACGATGCCTATGAGACCAGGGTGAAGACCGTCTTCAGCGAGAAGTTCGGCCTCGACAATTTCACCTCTGTGCATCATTTCGAAGACAAGGTGAAAGCCGTCAAGGAGGCCGACTGCATCGTGGTGGGCGGCGGTAACACCTTCCATCTGGTGGCCGAGATGCACCGTTATGGCTTAATGGACGCTATCCGTGAACGTGCCATGGCAGGTGTGCCTTACATGGGCTGGAGCGCTGGCTCGAATGTGGCCTGCCCGACGTTGTGCACCACCAACGATATGCCGATTGTGCAACCCGCTTCATTCAAATGCCTCAATCTGGTGCCTTTCCAAATCAACCCACACTATCTTGACCCACATCCTGAAATCGACAAGATGATCAAGCACGGTGGCGAGACGCGCCAGGACCGTATCAACGAGTATTTGGCCGTCAACCAGGACATGACCGTGGTTGGCCTGCGCGAGGCTACTGCCCTTTGGGTGGTCGATGAGAAGATGTGGCTGAAAGGCGGCAAGAAGATGATTGTCATGCGCTACGGTAAGGAATCGGTCGAGATTGACCCTAATTCTGACGTCACGTTCTTGTTGGGTGGACAGAACGCGTAAAGTGTTTTTGTTTTGCCTGCTTGCCAGTTAGCCGCGCATGTCATTCCAACGGGGGCAAGTGCGATAGAGGGAATCTATGGGCGGCGACCTCAAAGTAAAAATCATATGTAACGGCCTCAACAGCTATAGATCCCATGCCTTTGCCCACTTGCCAGCGTCGGGATGACATACCTGTTGATGCCTGCTTAATCCAAGGTAAAATCTAGTCTTCCCTGTCATTCCAGTTAGCCTCCTATGTCATTCCCGCATGGCCATGTGCGTGAGCAGGAATCTATGGGAGGCGGTTCAAGATGCAAAGACTTTAATGACGGCCTCAACAGCTATAGATCCCTTGCCTTTGCCCACATGCCAGCGTTGGGATGACATATCTGTTGATGCCTGCTTAATCCAAGGTAAAATCTAGTCTTCCCTGTCATTCCAGTTAGCCTCCTATGTCATTCCCGCGTAGACAAGTGCGTTAGAGGGAATCTATGGGCGGCGGTTCAAGAAACAAGAAACTATAAAGGACGGCATCAACAGCTATAGATCCCATGCCTTTGCCCACTTGCCAGCGTTGGGATGACATACCTGTTAATGCCTGCAATAACCTTTAACAAGAAGAATATGCCTTCAAGAAAACGCCTCACGGTCTTCGAAGACCACGAGGCTGCGGTCGAGGTGGATGACTTTTCGTCCACCTTTTTCGCCTTTAATAAGGTAGATGTTGGCCTCATCACCCAGAATGTCGCGGAAGGCCTTGCGGATGCGTGAGAGATTGGCGTTCATGGTGGAGCCGATAAAGTCGGTGAGGTTGTCGATGGCCCGCTTGAGCAGTTCCTCATCGCCGTAAGTCGAGATGTGACTGTAGATCTTGTATAGCTCTGACTTGTGGTCGTTCAGGTAGTTGAGCGACACCCCGTCTTCGTGGATGAGGAAGAAGATGTAAAGTGCCTTGCAAAGGGCTGGCATCTTCACTTCGGTGTTGTTGCGGTCGGTGAGGAAGATGTCGCCCTTGCGGTTGATGAACAGCCGGCTGACTTCGTGCAAGCCGTCGTATTTCAGCAGGATGTCGAGGATGATTTTGTGGAATCCTGTGTAGTTCAACTCATCTTTCTGCTCCGTCTCAGTTTTCAAAGCCAGCTTTTGGATGAGGTTTTCTTCCTTGAGGCTACCAACGAGCGGGTTGATTTTCAAGATGTTGTCGTTTAGTTGAACGAGACGTTCCAAGGTCTTCAAGGGGTCGTCGCTAGTTTCAAGAATGAGGAAATCCTGATATATGCCGGGTTTCATATTGCCAATCTTGAGGAAAAATGAAGGCTTGCTGATTTTCAATCCGTTGGCATTAAGGTAATTCAGGAAGATTTCCTTGGAAAGGAACACGCTGTCGAGTTTGGGAAGATGCTTGTCGATGAGGTCGAGCTGGGCATCGGATAGGGTAGGCTCGATGTAACTGAGCGTATTGCGGAAGGTTTTTTTCTTGCTTTTGAGGTCGTCGATGGCTTTGGGGAGGTAGAAGAACTCACGTTGCGATTGGCGTAGCAGCTCACAAATGGCTTCATAGTCACGTTTGATGCTGGCGTTGACTTTCCTGTTGTAGTTGGGCTCGACATAAAGGACAGCATTACGCGTGTCGAAACTAAGGCTGGGGATGGAGACAAAAGTGGCATTAAGGCCACGGGTTTCAGGCAGTTCGATGCCGATGGAGAGCAGTAGCGCTGTAATCAGCAGCGACTCTGAAGGGTCGAGGGAGTCATCGGAAAGGGAGAGTTGCTGAAACACTCGAAGGATGGCGATTTTCTCTTGGTTGCCAAGGCTTCTCAGCATGTTGACAGCTTCAGAAAGGCTGAGGTTGGTCGCTTTTTTTCGGCTGGTGAGCGTGATGTTGAAAAGGGCATAGACCTGTTGCAGGAAATCGATTTCACCTTGGTTGACGATACCGTCGCACTGGACAAGATCGGAAATCACCTTTGCCAACGCTGTCTTATGTATTTCCCTGAATTTCATTGCTTTAAATTCAATTTTTTGGGTTGTAACGTTGCAACCTCTTTTCAGTTTGGTGGGAGGTTGTATTTTTGCCGCTGTTTTTTTCAGTGCAAAAATAACAAAAATTGATAAACAAGCAGAATGGCACGTAATTATAAGAATGGTTTAACCCAGGAAGAAGTTGAGAAAAGTCGCGAAAAGTATGGCGACAATGTGTTGACCCCACCTAAAAAAGATCCGCTTTGGAAACAGTTTCTTGAGAAGTTTTCCGATCCCATCATACGCATCTTGTTGATAGCATTGTTGCTATCAGTCGCGGTCTCTTTGTATCAGTTGTTCACGGGCAGAGTGGGATTATCGGTGCTTTTCGAGCCATTGGGCATATTTGTGGCAGTGATGTTGGCCACCACGGTAGGCTTTGTCTTTGAGGTGAACGCCAACAAGAAGTTCGACATTTTGAACCAGACGGAAGATGAAACGATGGTGACGGTGTATCGCGATGGACTGGTGCAGTGCATCGAGCGCAAGGATGTCGTGGTGGGTGATACGGTGGTGTTGAACACGGGTGATGAGATTCCCGCCGACGGCACGCTGAAAGAAGCCGTGGCCATGCGGGTGAACGAATCCGACCTGACGGGCGAGCCATCGTGCAGCAAGACTACGAATAAAGAGGAGTTCAAGGAAGAGGCCACTTATCCTTCCAACTACGTCTGCCGTGGCTGCACGGTGATGGAAGGCCATGGTATCTTTGTGGTCGAGAAGGTGGGCGATGACACGGAATGGGGCGATGTGTATCGCGGTGCGCAAATCGACAACAAGGTGAAGACACCACTTAACGAACAGCTTGACAAATTGGGTAATGGCATCACCGTAGCCAGTTACGTCATCGCCGGTTTGATTGTCGTGCTTCGTCTGCTGATGTATTTTATATATGGCGACCACATGCCTTTCGAATGGATGGATTTCGCTCGTTATCTGCTCAACACGCTGATGATTGCCGTCACGCTGATTGTGGTAGCCGTGCCTGAAGGACTGCCGATGAGCGTGACGTTGAGCTTGGCCTTGAGTATGCGCAGGATGCTGGAAACCAATAATCTAGTGCGTAAGATGCATGCTTGTGAGACCATGGGTGCCGCCACCGTGATTTGCACCGACAAGACGGGTACGCTCACCAAAAACCGCATGAGCCTGGGCGACAGCTTTATCTACGGATTAAAGGGTGGTCGGTTTGACAATTCCGAAGTGGCCCATCTGATGGCGGAGGGTATTGCAGTCAATTCGACGGCGTTTTTGGACTATAGTGACAAGAAAAAGGTGAAGGTGATCGGTAATCCCACTGAAGGAGCCTTGTTGTCATGGCTTTTCGACAATAATGTTGACTATGTAAGGATCCGCGATGAAGTGAAGATTGTCCGTCAGCTGCCATTCACGCCAAGGTATAAATATATGTGTACGGTGGTCAAGACTCCGTTTGCTGGCGAGTATATTTTGTATGTGAAAGGTGCGCCCGAGATGCTGTTGAAGCGTTGCGCTACGGTCAGGAAACTCGATGGCGAGGCTGGCATTGCTTGGGTGAAGCAGGAGGTCGAAAGCAAGCTGTTGGAATACCAAAGCAAGGCTATGCGTACTTTGGGCTTTGCCTACAAATATATCACGGAGGAGGAGGTGAAGACGGTGTTTGTCAACAACAAGCTGACCATGGAGGACCTTTGTTTCCTCGGTGCTGTAGGTATCATTGATCCCATTCGTGACGATGTGGCTGATTCCGTGAAGGACTGTCTCGATGCAGGCATAGGCATCAAGATTGTGACGGGTGATACGCCTGGAACGGCTAAGGAGATTGGCCGACAAGTGGGACTTTGGAATGAGAATGACGACCCTGAGCGACAGATGATTACGGGAAAGCAGTTTAACCTGATGACCGACGATGAACTCAAGGAACGCATTGGCGACCTGAAGATCATGTCGCGAGCCAGGCCTGTCGACAAGGAACGCCTTGTGCGCCTGTTGCAGGAAACAGGTGAGGTGGTGGCCGTGACGGGCGATGGTACCAACGATGCACCTGCCTTGAACCGTGCGCAGATTGGCCTTTCGATGGGCGACGGCACCTCAGTGGCCAAGGAAGCCAGCGACATCACCATCCTCGACAACTCGTTCAAGAGCATTGCCCGTGCTGTGATGTGGGGTCGTTCTTTGTATCATAACATTCAGCGGTTTATCCTATTCCAGATGACCATTAACGTGGCGGCGTGTCTCATCGTGCTGCTGGGTGCAGTGATGGGAACGGATTCGCCCCTCACCGTGACGCAGATGCTATGGATTAACCTTATCATGGATACCTTTGCTGCCATGGCTTTGGCATCCTTGCCTCCAGACGAGAGCGTATTGAATGAAAAGCCACGTTCACGCGATGCTTTCATCATCACCAAGGACATGGGCAGGCGCATCTTCGGCGCAGGTTTGTTGTTTGTAGCGGTGCTGTTCGGCTTCATTCAATATTTCATGCACTACCATGTGGATTCTTTGTCAGAGTTCTCCATTCGCGATTATTTTTTGAGCTACTTCAATTTCCATCATGTTGGCGGAAAATTCACGCCTAAGGAATTGTCATTGCTTTTCACCATTTTTGTCTTCATGCAGTTCTGGAACATCTTCAATGCCAAGGCTTACCATACCATGGACTCGGCGTTTAAGGGCTTGCTTAACAGGGATGTAAGACGCGGTTTTGGCGTCACCGTTTTAATCATTGCTCTCGGCCAAGTGTTCATTATCTCTTTCGGTGGCGAAATGTTTAACGTGGTACCTTTGCCTTTCGACGAGTGGGTGCGCATCATCATTGGAACCTCCTTGATTTTGTGGCTTGGAGAGTTGGAGCGATGGGTGCATAGAATGAAAAAGGCCAAAAAGAATTGAAAATCTTGTTTTTGTGCTTTAAAAAGTTGTATCTTTGCCGCTCCAAATCAAAAAGGAGTTAGAAATGAACAAACGATTGATTATCTTTGCTTTATGCGGATTGATGGGCTTGGTTTTCGCTTCATGTTCCCGTCCTTCCATTGTTGGAACCTGGGTTGAACCTGCTGCTGAAGGCAGTTATTTGGGTGAAGTGGGCTTCACTTTGCTTGAAAATGGCGAAGTGGTGTCCATCAATACAGGTTTCAGGGAATACAAGAGCTGGGAAAAGGTTGGCGACAAGCTGATTCTCAATGGTGTGACCAATGGAACCACCCAATCCAGCTTTGCCGATACCAACAACATCATCTCCCTTAACGATAGCCTGCTGGTCATCGGACAGGACGGTTATTCCGTGACGTATCATAGGAAATAAAGTTGATTCAAAATTCAAAATTTAAAATTAAAAATTGCGCAAAGCGTCACAAAACCATTAAATTTTGAATCTTTGAATCATTAAATTTTGAATCTTTAAATATTTAAATAATGAGTAAATTAGCAGTCGTCGCTTTCGGCGGTAACGCCTTATTGAGAAGCGGTCAAAAAGGAACATGCCAGGAACAAATGCAGAATGTGGCAGATACTTGCCAGTCATTGCTGCCTTTCCTGAAACAAGGTTATAATTTGGTCATCGGCCACGGCAACGGTCCCCAGGTGGGCAACGTGTTGCTGCAGAATGAGGCTGGTTCGCAGATGTTTGGTCTGCCGGCTATGCCGATGGATGTGTGTGGCGCCGAGACTCAAGGTCAAATCGGTTACATGATTGAAATGGGTCTTGAGAAGGTGATGGTGAAGGAAAACATCGACCGTAATGTGGTCACTTTTGTGACACAGGTGCTTGTCGACAAGGACGACCCGATGTTTAAAAATCCCACCAAGCCTGTTGGACCTTATTATACTGAAGAAGAGGCTGAAGCATATGCCAAAGAGACTGGCGCTACTTATAAGGCAGATCCTAAAGGCAAAGGCTGGCGTAAAGTAGTTGCTTCTCCTAAACCTATTGACATCCAAAACATTAAGTTGGTCAAACGTTTGGCCGAGGAAGGCAATATTGTCATCACAGTAGGTGGTGGTGGTATTCCCGTCATCTTGAAAGATGGTGTGCATGTGGGCGTTGAGGCGGTCATCGACAAGGACCTCGCTTCGGCCATGACGGCTATCAAAATCGGTGCTGACGAGTTTTACATCCTCACCGATGTGCCGAAGGTGTACATCAACTTCCGCAAGGAAAACGAGAAGGCTCTCGACACCATCACTGTGGACGAGGCCAAGCAGTATCTGGAGGCTGGTCATTTCACCGAGGGTAGCATGGCTCCCAAAATCAGGGCCGCTATCTTGTTCGTGGAAGCCACTGGTCATGAAGCCATCATCACCGAAGCCACGAAACTCGGCGATCCGACTTGCGGAACGAGAATCGTCAAATAAGGAAAAACTTGTTTGCGTAACACAATTGTACTGCGAAGTCGAGGCTTCGCAGTCTTTTTTTATGCCGTGTAGGCAACGGTCAAAGCATAGTTTTTCTCGTGGTTGACTTGGGTTTCCAAGCGGTAGCCTTCGCCGTCAAGGATACGGTGTAATTCGTCAGTTAGGCCTGTGCCACGCAACTTCACCACGGCTTCCTTCTTGGTCCAGTATTGGGTGAAAGCCTCAACAGGGTCGGTTGACGAACGGATCCATTCCTCTTCTGCGGGGTTCATCGTTTTCTTGACCAAGGCCAAGTTGCTCTTGCGGAAATACTCGATATCGATGCCGACAGGAGCGAAGTCGACCACGACAGCAATGCCGTTTTTGCAATGGCTGAGGTTGAAATGCACATTGGCGTTATGAACCAAGAAAGGTTTTCCATGTTCATTGTGAACCATTTCCAAGTCGTTGACTCCCATTGGCTTTAGAAGCTCTTTGAGCATAAGCCACGATTTGAGGCAAGCAAATTGCCCGAACAGATGCTTGTATCTCAAGGCTTCGTTGCGCCGTTGCACATTCACCAAGGGCAGCATCCGTTGCACCTCGGCTTCGGTGATTTGGGCCATATCGTCGAAAATGGAAATCATGGGACTTTTATCGATGCAAAAATACGCATTCTTGGGTAATGGATAGAAAATTAATTTCGTTGAAAAAATCACCTTGTTTGTTCATAAAATCCCCTCTCGTTTGGATTAAATAGCAGGTTGATTAAAATTAGTTTTATTTTCGCATCGATTTAAAACGAAATGGATACTTATTCAAATAAAGGGAAAACCGTTCAGGCCTATCCCGACATACCGCCCCGTACTTTCGACCTTTTGCCGAGATTTGTGGAGAAATATGGCAAGAAGAAAGCAATGTTCGTCAGCAAAGTTGACGGGGAATGGAAGAAGTACATCAGCCGTGATTTTGTGAAGATGACGGATACCATCAGCCAGGGCTTGATGGGCTTGGGAGTTGGCAAGGGCGACCGTGTGGCGGTGATTTCCAACAACTGTCCGCAATGGAACATGGTGGATTTCGCCGTGCAGCAGATTGGTGCCATCTTGGTGCCCATCTATCCCACGGTGCGCCAGAGCGATTTCGAGCATATCCTCAACCATGCTGAACCAAAGATCGTCTTCGTGGAAGGCTCGCTTCTGCACAATAAGGTCAAGGGAATCCTTGCCACCATGCCTGAGCGTCCCAAGGAGTTCACTTTCAATCCCGTTGAAGGTATGATGACCTTGCGTGGATTGATGGTTTCGGTTAAAATCGACAAGAAGAGCCTCGCCAATTTGCAGGCGCATAAGGATGCCGTCGACCCTGAGGATGTAGCCACAATTATCTATACTTCAGGTACTTTAGGTACTCCCAAAGGCGTCATGTTGACGCACTACAACCTGATGAGTTGTGTGGCTCATTATGGTCCGCACTATCCCGTACCGTCTTCACACAAGGTGGTGAGTTTCCTGCCTTTGTCGCACATTTATGAACGTTCCGTGCTGTACACTCACCTATACCTTGGTAACTCGACCTATTATGTGGAGAACTTCGGCACTATCATGCGTGATATCGCCGACATCAAGCCTGAGCACTTCACTACTGTGCCTCGTGTCATCGAGAAGGTGTATAATGGTATCATCCGCAAGGGCGACAAACTGAAGGGCGCGAAGAAACGCATTTTTATTTGGGCTTTCAAGTTGGCTGAACGCTATGATGAGACGGGCATGAAAAAGAATAGAGCCTATAGGTTTAAGTTATATTGGGCCAATAGATTGGTTTTCAAGGATGTGCGTAAGGCTTTTGGCGGACGTTTGGAGTTCATCATCTCAGGTGGCGCCAGCTTGCAGCCGCGTTTGGTGCGTTTGTTTGCAGCCATGAACATCCCGATTATCGAAGGCTATGGCTTGACGGAGACCTCGCCGGTGATTGCCACCAATAGTTTGGCTTTGGGCATCATCAAGGCGGGAACCGTTGGTGTGCCTTGCGGGAGTGTGCAATTCAAGATTGACCCAGAGTCGGGCGAAATTCTTGTGAAAGGCTCTCCTGTGATGAAGGGCTACTACAAGGACGAGGAGCAGACCAAGATTGCCATTGATGAGGAAGGCTATTTCCACACGGGCGATATCGGCGAGTTTGACGAGGATGGTCTGCTAAAGATTACGGGCCGTATGAAGGAAATCTTCAAGGATTCTATGGGCAAGTACATCTCACCTGCGCTGATTGAAAACCGTTTTATGGAATCAAAGTTCATCAACAGCATCATGGTGGTGGGTGAGAACCAGAAGTTTGCAGCTGCCTTGATTGTGCCCAATTTCGAGTATTTGAAGACTTGGTGCGAGGAGAACCATATTCCTTATACCACTAACGCTGAAATGGTGAAAAACAAGGCTGTCAATGACCGCTATCGCAAGGAGGTTGATGCCTACAACAAATATTTCGGCGATTACGAGAAAGTGAAGCGTTTCGAGTTGGTTGACCGCGAATGGACCATTGATGAAGGCGAAATTACGCCCAGCTTGAAAATCCGCCGCAAAGTCATTGCAGAGCATTTCAAGGAGCTGATTGACGGGATGTATGCGGAATAACAGCTTTTTCTTTATTTTTGCATGGTGAATCAATTGGTGTTAACCACACCATATCTAAGCGGTTTTGTATGTATCTGCGAGGTTTCCTGTTTGTAGCTTTGTTCGACTTTGTTCAGCTGTTGTGTGCTTTTTTTACGGGTGCAGAAAAGGTCGGATTGTATCCATTGGAGATGCCTCAAATTATAGATTCCCGTCAAAGTCAGATTATTGAGCATGTAGGATATACAGTATCATACAATAAAGATACGAAATTACCCAATTGGGTTGCCTATGAATTGACGGATGCTGAAGTGGCAGGGGCGTGTAAACGTGATGGCCGTTTCTATCTTGACCCTGATGTCGTTGGACCTCAAGCCAATTATGATGACTATCGTAATACGGGATGGGATAAGGGGCACATTGCACCTGCTGGAGATATGAAATGGGACGAACAGGCCATGTTTGAGAGTTGCTATTTTACCAATGTTTGTCCGCAAAACCATAATCTGAACGGAGGTGATTGGCGTTCGTTGGAGGAAAAATGCCGGGATTTTGCCCGCCGTTTTGGCAATGTGTACATTGCCGCTGGACCTGTGGTAGGCGATGCCAAGAATGGGACTATTGGCTATAACGAAGTCGTTATTCCCGATGGCTTTTATAAGGTGCTGCTTGTGTGCGTAGATGGTGGATATCAAGGTATTGGTTTCTATTTTGAGAACAAGGCGGGACATAAGCCTTTGTCAACCTATGCCATGACCATTGATGAGGTTGAAGCCATGACGGGCATTGATTTTTTCTTTTCGCTCCCCGACATGATTGAAGAGGAAGTTGAGGGAAAAATAAACCACGAGATTTGGTTTTAACTTTCAATAGTGAAAAGTTTTTTGTATCTTTGCGGCACGAACTAACTGCAAAATAGATGAGCGAATTACAATCTGGTGAAAAGATCACCCTCCTCAACGGCGGCTTTGTCACCATCAAGAAAGAATTGGGCCGTGGCGGCCAGGGCATCGTCTATCTGGTGGACTTGAACGGCCAGCCCAAGGCATTGAAGTGGTACCATAATATGCCTGATCGAAACTTTTACAACAACCTTGCTAATAATGTCATGAATGGTGCGCCTAGCCCAGCCTTCCTCTGGCCCGAACGTATCACGGAGCGGCAAAAGGGCAGTTTTGGCTATGTGATGGCATTACGCCCAAGCAATTATTTTGAATTTGGGAATTTTTTGTTGGCCAAGAAGAGCTTCAAGTCGTTTCAGGCAATGATGGCTGCGGCTATGAAGATCTGCAATGGCTTTATGATGCTGCATCGTTTCGGTTATAGCTACCAAGACCTTAACGATGGCAATTTCTTCATCGACCCCGATACGGGCGATGTGATGATTTGTGACAACGACAACGTGATGCCGCAAGGGGAGAAGTCGGGCATTATGGGCAAGGCGCGTTATATGGCCCCTGAAATCGTTGCCGGAGGCATCCCTGACAAGTACAGCGACCGTTTTTCTTTGTCGGTCATCCTGTTCATGTTGTTCTATGCCAACCATCCTTTCGAGGGTGCCAAGGTGGTGGCCTGTCCATGTATGACTGAAGCTTTCGAGAAGAAATTCTACGGCAGCGAGGCGGTGTTCATCTACGACCCCAACGACAAGAGCAACTTGCCTGTGCGTGGCATCCATCAGAATGTCATCCGTCGCTGGCCGGTGATGCCTGCCGAGTTGCGTGAAACCTTTATCAGAGAGTTCAGTCCGGAAATGCTGAAAAACCCGCAGAAACGAATGATTGAGCAGAACTGGGAGAAGCTGATTGCCTCGTTGCGCGATAGGTTGGTCACTTGTCCACATTGCGGTGATGAGACCTTCATTGATATGTCGAAGCCCCAATGCATGAATTGCAAGCGCGACGTGGATGTCAGCCGCAAGCTGAAGCTGGGTTTGCGGACCCTCCTGTTGACCAATGGCACTCGCTTGTTCATCGACTTCGACAACACCCCTGACGCTCGCGTTACGCTTAACCCGCAGGACAAGAGCATGCTGCTTTTGCAAAACCTCACGAAGGAGAGGTGGACGGCTGAGACACCTAGTGGCAAGCTGAAGGCTGTGGAACCCAATGATTTTATGCCAGTGAAGCATGGAATCAAGGTGTCGTTCAGTGCCGTTCATAAAGGAGAAATCATTATCAATAATCAATAAAACAAATCACTATGTCATTATTAGATGAAACTGTAAGTGTGCCGCGCAGAACCATGACGCTTTTCTTTGTGATTGACACTTCGGGCAGTATGTCCGGAAGCAAAATCGGAGCTGTCAACGACGCGGTTGTCAATGTGTTACCTATGCTGGACGAGATTTCCGTTACCAATCCTGATGCCGAAATCAAAGTGGCTGCACTGGAGTTCTCAACGGGCTGCAGCTGGCTCTATAGTGAACCCAAATTAGCGAGCGAGTTTGTCTGGCAAGATGTTCAAGCCAACGGACTGACCTCGTTGGGTGCTGCTTGCGAGGAGTTGGAAAACAAGTTGTCGCGCAGCAAAGGTTTCATGCAGTCGGCCAGTGGCTCGTTCGCTCCAGCCATTATTCTGCTGTCGGACGGTGCTCCCACCGATAATTTCGAAGCTGGTTTGGCCAAGCTGAAGGCTAACAATTGGTTCAAGTCGTCCATCAAAGTGGCCATCGCCATCGGCGACGATGCCGACAAGGATGTGTTGGCCAAGTTCACTGGCACTAACGAAGCTGTGTTTACCGTGCATAACATTGATGCGTTGAAGCAAATCATCCGTGTGGTGGCCGTCACTTCGTCACAGATAGGCAGTAAGAGCAGCACTGCTGGTGACACCACCAAGCAAGACCAGGTCATCAGCGAAGTGCAGCAGGCGGTTGACAACATTGACGGTGCTGAGGTCGCGACGAAAGTCGACAGCAGTTCCTATACCGACGATTGGGATTAAGGCGTATTCCCATGAAGTGTTTTGATTTTCATTGCCAGGGCGAGAGCCATAAGGCAACGGATAAAGTGTGTCAGGACTATTCCTACAGTCATATTGACGAGAGTGGTCTTGCCATTGCTGTAGTGTGTGATGGCCATGGTGGAAAGCACTATTTCCGCAGTGATGTGGGAGCGCGTTATGCCACAGAGATCATCGTTGGAAACGTGAAAGAGTTTGTCGCCAACATCGACGAGACGTTACTTGTCGGGCAGCCTTTTACCCAACAGGCGACCGTCCAGACTGAGATTGACCGACAGGATTTCCGTAAGGAAAAACCTATTGACAAGGCTTTCAGGCAACTGTTCGCCTCTATCATCGGACAATGGCAGCAACGCATCGAGCGACATGCCGCAGAGCATCCTTTGACCGAAAAGGAAATCACGCAAGTGGAGGAACAATACCGAAAGGAGTTCCTCTCTCGTTACAAGTTGGAAAAGATTTACGGCTGTACGTTGATGGCATTCGTCGGCACACCGAAATATTGGTTTGCCTTTCATCTCGGCGACGGCAAGATGATTTCGTTCGACGAAGAGGCGCAGTGGAAGGAGCCTGTATTGTGGGACGACCGTTGCTTCCTCAACAAGACTACTTCGATTTGCGATGCCGATGCCTTGAACGAGTTCCGCTACACCTATCAAGGTGACGGTGGATTTCCTATCGCCGTTTTCCTTGGCTCTGATGGCATGGATGATTCATTTGGTGAGGAAACTAATTTGGTGAACTTCTATGTGAAAGTGGCGAAGTCGTTGGTGACCGATGGCTATGAAGCCACTTTTGCCGATATCAAAGAGACCTTGCCTGTGCTGAGCAAACGCGGTAGCCAGGACGACATGTCGATTGCCTGTGTGTATGATGAAGAGGCGTTAAAAGAGGCTTTGCCCAAATTCATCCTGTGGCAAATTGCCATCACCAAGGCAGGGATTTTGCAAGTGAACAACAAGATTCTTGAAGCCACTGACAGAAGAAACGAGTTGGAAGAAAAGGTTTTAACCTTGGAGAAAGATAAGATAGCGCTTCGTTACGCACAGAACGACATTTACCGAGCATATACTGAAAAGCAGCAGCTCGTGAAGAAGATGAATGTTCTGCTGGAAGAGTATTATGGAAAGGATTATGTCCCCTATCAAGATGAAGTTGGTGAGCAACCAAAAGAGAGACAACAAGTCTGGCGCATGGATGACCATCCGTTTAGGGTGCATTTGGTTTGGGTGGAATTGTAACTTAATGTTGTATGAATTACGCTTTAAGAGAATAATAATATCGACAATATGCAAAGAACGATGAAGCATCAAAACAATGATATTCAGAATAAGACAATTCTAATAATGACTGTCATTATTGTAATGTTAACCATTATATTGGTCGGTATTTCAATTTTTAGTGGCTCGTTGATGGATTATAACATCATTGGAGCGTCCGTAAGTGTTTTGAGCATTGTTGTTGCTCTGATTATTGGGTATCAGATAATCAATGTGTTGGAAATTAAGAGCGAAATGAAAAATCAAAATGCAAAAATTGAAAGAATTAAAGATGAAATACAAGCCGCTATGGATGGTAAAATAAAGGAAGTAGATGGTAGGATGAAAGTTGTAGGTGAAGAGTTGTTATTCCAAAAAAACAGAGTCGATGAACAATTACAATCAATAGTGAAACAAGAAATTGTAATAAACCAATTACTAGCTAAAAGGTCGATCAATAGCCCATATGAATATTGGCAAGCAATGTCATATCAAGTGGATGCCTTGAAAACGGCTTTATCATATAATATGATAGAATCAACGGAGTTGTGTAACGAGCTATTTGAATATGCTTTTTGTGCATATTCTAAAGTATGGGATTTGGATAATTCTGAATATATAGAGAAGAAAGACCGGTTGAGAAAACTTGTTGAAGTATCACTCAATAAACCTTTTCTGTTTTTGTTAGACATAGTTGACGAGGCAGTGGACTTGGCAAAGAAAATTTATGGATTAGGGTTAAGCGATGAAGTAGAAAAGAAAGGAATAGAAAAAAGGTTCAATGAAACAGCCTCAATAGTTAAAGCAGGTTGGCAAACGAACAGCTTTAGTATAAAAATGAATGATGAATGACGCTAATAGGGATCCGTTGAAGAAACAACATAGAGTATTCAGATAAAAAAACTACAATATGAGCAAACAAGAATTACTGCAAAAATCAAAAAGTTTGTTTGAAAGCAAACAATATCTCACAGCGAAAGAATACGCACAAGCCGCACTTGAAAAGGATCAGAACTGTATAGAGGCTTTGTTTTTGTTGGCTCAATGCGAAGAAGCATTGGGTAAAACAAAAGCGATGGCTTCATCTTTGTTTAGAATCCTCTCCATTGACACCAGCAATGAACGCGCATTGGAAAAACTACGAAAAGCAGGTTTTCTTGGAAAAGCAAATGCCGATAATGAGGTTGAATTGGTGGAAAAAATATTGGATGACGGTTCGGTATATTTATTGCCAATGCGTGAAGACAAAATTGAAGGTTTTGGAGCAATGGTGAAAAGTACCATGTTCTATGCTGGTATGTTTAAAGACAATACAATGCATGGTCACGGATTAATGAAAGGGACTACTGGCAGTATGTTTGTCGGTAATTTTAATCAGGGTAATTTTGAAGGAGAAGGCACATTGATTACAGAAGACTATCAAGTAAAAACAACTTTTAACGGTTCGGAACCTGATGGGAAAAGCCCAGTTGAAATGAAGTGGAAAAATGGCAATAAAGTGGTTTTCCGTTTAGAGAGGGGCAGTTTGGGAGACATAAACAGCTGGTCTGATATTAAGTTTTTCAAAGCAGATGGTACTTGTTATCCGATTGAATTGAAAAATGGAGATAGCATCAATTTAGCGTCAGGAGAAATGTTGACAACACAGCGGTCTACAATTAGTGGCGGCATTGATAATGTATTAAAGAATCCATCAGCGACCAATAATGGATTTGCGTATGAGATGGTTTATGTTGAAGGAGGGCAGTTCTTGTTTGGTGCGCAAAGTGTCAATAGGTATCAACCTAATTATGATCCTGAGGCAACCTATAGAGAACAAGTGAGTCAAAAAACAGTCCGTGATTTTTACATTGGTAAGTTTTTAGTCACGCAAAAACTATGGAAAGAAATAATGAGTGATAATCCAGCTTCAAATAAAAAAGGAGATTATTTTCCTATCGAGAACGTTTCTAACAGTGAGATTCTTGAATTCATAGAAAGAATAAAACACATTACTGGTAATAAGTATCGCTTGCCAACAAATGTTGAATGGGAGTATGTTGCACGAGGGGGAAAGCAAAGTAAAGGATTCAAGTACCCAGGAAGCGATAGTTTAAATGAAGTTGCTTGGACTGACGGATTTGGCAATCACGAAGTTGGCAAAAAGAAGCCTAATGAATTAGGTGTTTATGATATGCTTGGAAATGTATGTGAAGTAATTGCTGATGGTTATTTGCGAGGAGGGGGTGAACACCCTGTAACCGATTGGTATGCGTATGAATTAGATAGAAGACGAAAACTTCAGTACATTAGATTATGCAGAATAACTGCTTGGACTAAAGCTTTTTTGTATAAAGGTGATGCAAATGTTGGCTTTAGGTTGGCTATGGATTTATAATTTCTTAAATAATCATCATGCGTAAACTATCAGAAGAAGCATTTGTGACGATGGGCGTTTGCTCCAAGTGCAAGAAGCCTTTCGGGATCACGGTCGACCAGGCCGATGAGCGGCGAAACGAATATGTGTTCGTTTGGTCGTTCAAAATCAATGCCGATCAAGCCCATCGCGAGGGCTACGACAGCAAGACGGTGCACGGTGGCATCGGTTTCGATGACGAATATCCGGGATGCCCCTATTGCAAGGAAAAAGCCTTCTATACCTGCGGGAATTGTGGCACCATCGTCTGCTGGCACGGTGAGCGAGAGGTGACCTGCCCGAAGTGCGGCAACAGGGGAGCCATCCAAGAAGCCACGTCGTTCGATCTTAGGGGAGGGGGATATTAAGATATGGGTCAGACCTCACACCCTCAAGCGGATGCCTATTGCGAGCAGGGACAGAAACTGCTGGAGCAAAGGAAGTATCTGTCGGCATTGGAGTATTTCCAAGCTGCCGTAGAGTTGGACGCTGAGCATGTGGAGGCACTTTATGGCCAAGTGTGCGTTTATAGGGCCTTGGGCAAACTCGACAAGGAACGGGAACTGCAAAGACAGATGGATGTTGTCATCCAAAAGAAACCGTCGGGCGAGCATCGTGATTTGTCATCAAAAGGTCAACTGGAAAAGGCCAGAAAGCGTTATTCAGCTTTGCTTAAGAAGCTGGTGACGATACAAACAGATGACCTAGGATTGAGACATGGCGTTTATACTCCAGAAGCTTCTGCGGAACTGGCCGAGTGCGAGGACTTTATAGAAACACTGGAACGACAACTGAATCTCAATCGGACCGACTTCAAGAGAAAAAGGAAAGAGGCTCTTTCCAACGTATCGTCAACCCCGCGAATGGTGAGGAAGGCCTGCAGGAAAGCGAAGCGGATGTATACCCGTCTGATTCGGCATAACCTCGTCAGGACGAGTTCAACTCAGAGGATTTTCGAGGTGTCACCGTCCATCCAAGAGCGCGAAAAAACCCTTCGGTCGAAGATTGTGGCTTTGGATGCTGCTGATGGTAAAAGCTGGTGTAGCCAAGAGACGACCAGACTGCTTAAAAGGAGGGTGGATCTTCCTCGTAGGATTTTAAAGGTACTGAAGATTATAGGTATAGTATTGGCTGTAGGTGTCGGTTTGGTAGTGGTATATTTCATATTGAGATACCTTATGTACATCATTATTGGTGGGTTTGTATTATGGGCGTTAGTTAAATTCTTATTTGGCGATTGATAGAATGAAAAACAAAAAAACATATAAGATATTATGAAACTTTATGATGCGGTAAGTTTAGTACTCAGTACTCTTGGGGCGGAGATGATTGAAAAGGATGTGTTTGTCAATGCATTAAACGATTTTCAGGCCTTTGCCGAGGTGCCATCAGCCCGTCATGTTATCTGCGAAATGAGGACTGAGGGGTATTGCGGAAAGTTGTATGCGCTCTATGTCGCCAACGAGAATTGGCAAAACAAAATGCCCAATTATCTCGCTGCATTCATCCGTGACCATGCCTATAAGGAAGATCTGGTGGTCTATGTCTTTATGAGCATATCCTATGGCCTGGGCTGGGTGGATTCGGTGGCGGATTATGTGGATTCCCAATGGAGCGGGCAGTTTGTGGGCAATCCTAAGGAAGACAAGCCCACCTCGTTCCGAAGCAGCAAGATAATGGTGGATGTCGATATGAATCCTTCGGTGAACTTTGCGATGCAGCAGAACCATGTGCCACTCATCAACGCTCTGTCGATTAAAAATATTTCTGCTGAGGTGTTGAGCGACCTTATCGTTGAAATCACTTCCGACCCGGCTTTTGCTGAGCCTTGGAAGTGTAGCATTGCCGAGTTGCAACCTTTGCAGGAAGTGCGCTTGTCATCAATCCCTCTCTTGATGTCGCCCTCGTTTTTGGCGAACTTGTCGGAAGGAGTGTCGGGGCATCTGAGACTCCGTGTCGGCACTTCTCAGGTCGCTCTCTTTGATTTTTCATTGCCAGTCGAATTGGATGCCTATGACTTTTGGCGCGGCCTATCGGTGGAGCCTAAGGTGTTGGCGTCCTTCGTGTTTCCACGACATCCCGCCTTGTCTTCCATTTTGAACAAGGCTTCTGTCATCTTGGATAAGTGGACAAACAAAGCGGCTTTTGATGAGTACCAAACGCGCGACCCTAACCGTGTAAAGATGCAAATGGCCGCGGTCTATGAGGCATTGGCTGAACTCGACGTTATCCATTCTGTTTCGTCGGTAGATTACGCCAAGTCGGGCGAGAAGATCCGTTTTCCTGACGAAGTGCTTGTTTCGAAGATGGCAACGGAGTTGGATATGGCATTGCTGTTGGCCTCGTTGCTGGAAGCCATAGGCTTGCATGTGTTGTTGGCCTTCTCCGAAGGAGCTATCATGGTGGGCGTGTGGCTCATTCCCGACACCTTTGTTGATGCGGTCAGTGACGATGTCTCGTTGCTGTCAAAACGTCTCGCAAGAGGAATCGAAGAAGTGGCGTTTGTAAATCTAAAGTTCTTGTTTGCAGGCGGTTATGCTTCTTTTGATAATGCCTTGGCGGATGCGACATCGGTGCTGTCGGATGCCGATAGGTTTCAGATGGTGCTTGATGTTTGTCGGGCGAGGATGTCGCGTGTGCGACCCTTGCCGATGCGTGTCATGGGCGACCAAGGCTATGAGATTGTGATCGACGACGAAGCGGTTGAGGCGGAACGTCCCACCCAAGTCTCGGCCGATGACTTGATATGGGACACCGACCCGACGAATGTCACCAAACAGATGATTTGGGAAAGGCGGCTGCTTGATTTAAGCCTGAGAAACAACCTTTTGAATGCCCGCATCAGCAAGAGGACGCTGCAAATCGTGTCGTTCAAGCTGGACGAGGTCGAGGATGCCTTGGCCGATGGACGTGAGTTTACGGTTTTGCCGCGTCCTGACGAACTCGCCAATGCGGTGGAGGTGGCAGGCCTCTACAAGGCACCCAGCGATGCCGATCCGGTGACAAATATGCTCAAGCAGGAGCTGCATCATGGAAGACTATACTCCTATCTGAAAGAGGACGACCTGAACTTGATGCTGACACGCCTGTATCGTCAGTCGCGGCTGTCGTTGGAGGAGAACGGAGCGAACACCTTGTTCCTCGCCATTGGTTTGATGCGATGGTATGAGACGGACACCAGCACTGTCCCGAGGTTTGCACCCATTCTTTTGCTCCCGATAGAAATCGTCAAAAAGACGCTCTCGCGAGGCTATGTCATCAGGAGCCGAGGCGAAGATACAATGATTAACATTACTCTTTTGGAGTTGCTTCGGCAGAAGTTCGACATCAACGTGAAAGGCCTTGAGACATTGCCTTCCGACCAATCGGGTGTCGATGTGGTCAAGGTCTTCAATATCATCCGCAAAGCCATCATGGAACAGCCGCGTTGGGATGTTGAGGAACTGTCAATCATTGGCAGCTTTTCGTTCAACAAGTTCTTGATGTGGAACGATATCCATTACAATGTGGAGGTGTTGCGTCGCAACAAGATTGTCAATGGCATGGTGACGGGTACCATTGACTGGGGCAGCGACGTGCAAGAGGAGAATATCGACCTTGACCAAACCTTCTCGGTAGGAGACTTGGCTTTGCCCATGCCTGCCGACTCATCTCAAATCGAAGCCATTTCGGCCGCCTTGAGCGAGAAGAATTTTGTTCTTCATGGCCCGCCAGGCACGGGCAAGTCGCAGACCATCACCAATATCATCGCCAATGCATTGTATCGCGGCAAGAAAGTGCTGTTTGTGGCCGAGAAAATGGCCGCTTTGCAAGTGGTGCAGCGGCGCTTGGAGTCTATAGGGTTGGCACCGTTTTGTCTGGAGTTGCATTCCAATAAGGCCAAGAAAAGCGCTGTCATCGACCAGTTGAAACACACGGTCGAGGTGACTAAGAGGAAGTCGAGCCAGCAGTTCCAAAGGGAAGCTGCCCAGTTGAATGCCCTTCGCAACGAGTTGAATGATTACGTGATGGCTTTGCATAAAACCTATCCAGTAGGACGATCTCTTTACGATTGTTTCTCCGACTATTGCTCCGTAGTGGAGTTTGCATCTGTACCCGCTCTGACGTTTGATACCATTGAGACGATGGGTGAAGACGAGGTGCGGGTCATGGAGGCTTGGATTCAGGACTTTGTGGCCATCTGTGACATCCTCGGCGAGGTGCCCAAGGCAGCGTTGCTGCCCTGCAAGAATGCCGATTACCAGCCTACGTTGCGGACGGAGTTGCAAAAGTCGCTGGGTGCGTTGCACGACGATGCCGGACACTGCTTGAAAGCAGCCGAGACAGTATCCTTACAATGTGGCCTTTCCTTTATTGACGCATCTAATTGGCTCACGACCTTAAGTGAGATGCTCACTTTCCTGCTTGACGGGGAAGCACTTTTCCCCAATATCCTTTCGTCGGAAACCTATGATGCCGACGCAGAGCTGGCTCGCAACCTGATAGTATGGGGAAGGAATCGCGACGCTGCCTCCGATAAGATAAGCCGTCATCTGGACGATTCGTTGATTAACATCCATGTCGCCCAATATAGCGATGACTGGAGAACCGTTGAGGCTTTCATGAATGGCTATGAGGTTGGCCCTATTCCTGCTAATGGACGGACTTTGGCGCATTGTATTTTGGACGTGCCCAAGGCATTCGACCAGTGCATGAAGGCCAAACTCGATGTTGTTTCCTTATTGGGAATGCCGTGTGGAACGACAGCCCGTGATGCAAAACATCTCAAGACTATATGCCAGACACTGCTTGCGATGAAAATGGTAGTTCCGAAGTTGTTGGCAGGTGCTGAAAGGAGTCAAAATGAGGCGGAGTTGTCGGATTTTGTCGGGCATGTGGAGCAACGTGACTGCTACTACGCTGATATTGTCAAGCGCTTTAGGGCTACGGTGTTCGATTTGGATTGTGCCGATCTCCAGAAACGATGGAACGAGGCCATGGCGAAATCGTTCATCTCCAAGTGGCTGGGCAAGAGAAAGGTGGCGAAGCTGTTGAATCTTCATGCTGTCACCACAATCGGCACCTCCGAGGTTCCCTATGTGTTGATGCAACTCTGCAACTACAAGAAAGAGTTTGACTATGTCAGCCAAAGAGCAACGCTCGGTAAAGCATATCTTGGCAAGGATTGGAAGGACGGCCGCTTCGACGTGAAGGCGGTGCGACAAGCCATCGAGCAACATGCCGTCCTCCATCGTGAATTGCTTGCGATGACTCAAAACGAGTCGGATGCCTTTGCTATGGAAAAGACATTGCAGGGACATGTCAGTGGCGATGTCGGCAATTTCCATGTGCTGAACGATTCCAAAATGACCCGATTTGTTCAGGCCTTCGACGGGTTGGTGTCGACCTATCGCGAGTTTGTCCGCCATGGGATATCGTCAACCCAGGTTTTGGATGTGGTGGATAACTATCAAGAGATGAATGGCCGACTTTATGCAAATGATAAGGACGGGAGGCGTCTCTATGGCGATCTTTGGAACCCCAACGACTCTCCGTGGGAAGCGATGGAAGAGGCTCTGACACGGACACAGAAAGTGCATACCTATATCAACCAGTTGGAATCGGATTCTGACAAGCAGACGACAATTGGGGTGAAGGTTGCTGAGTGTTATGCCGAAGGTTGGATCGACAAATCTGAAATGAAGGACGACTTGTTGAAGATGAGACAATTGCTTCCTGCTTTGCCGTCACGAGGCGAGGCTGTTGACAATATGTTGTGTGGCAAGATGATAAATGGCGATATGGCGCCGTATCTTGAAGGCTATGTCCAAAGGACGAACTTTGTCTTGAACCATTTAGACGAGCTTAAGGATATATGCAAATACAACCAAATTGTGGAGCGTATGCCGTATGAGGCGCTTCGGATTCTTGTCGACAAAGTGGAAAACGGTGAGGTCGCTAATGCGCTTGTAGAGTTATATTTCAAGAAATGCTTTGCCCGCACCTACGCGGAATACATCTTGACTTGCGAACCTGTGCTGAATGGCTTTCATGGACAGATGTTTGAGGAGAGGATCAACCAATACCGTAGGTTGTGCGACCGCTTTGAGCGCTTGACCTGCGAGGAGTTGTATGCCAAGCTGGCATCCAATATGCCCAATTTCCAGATAGAGGCGGCTAGCAATTCCGAGGTGGGCATCTTGCAGCGCAATCTCAGGAATGGCGCCAGAGGCATCTCGCTCAGGACGCTGTTCGACAAAATCCCCGACCTGCTCACTCGCATTTGTCCTTGTATGTTGATGAGTCCGATGTCGGTGGCCCAATACATTGACGCCAAGGGTGCCAAGTTCGATTATGTCATCTTTGATGAGGCGTCACAGATGCCTACCTGTGAGGCGATTGGTGCCATCGCGAGGGGAAAAAACGTCATTGTCGTCGGCGACCCCAATCAGTTGCCTCCCACTACGTTCTTCGAGACGAATGCCTTTGACGAAGATAATGCCGACAAGGAAGATTTGGAGAGTGTCCTTGACGACTGTCTGGCATTATCAATGCCGTCGAAATACCTGCAATGGCACTACCGCAGCAAACACGAGAGCCTGATAGCCTTCAGCAATATGAAGTACTATGAAAACAAGTTGCTGACTTTCCCGTCGCCCGACGACCTGACTTCCAAGGTGACGTTCCAGTATGTCCCTGGTGTTTACGACAAAGGGCGCACAAGGCAGAATAGGGCAGAGGCTATGGCTGTTGTTGAGGAGATCAAGAGACGTTTGTCGGATCCTGCGACGGCCAAGCAAAGCATCGGTGTGGTGACGTTCAACAGCAACCAGCAGTCGCTCATCGAGGATTTGCTGAGCGACCTGTTCGATCAGGAGCCTGTTTTGGAGCAGATAGCCGATGCTAATGATGAGCCAGTGTTCGTCAAAAATCTGGAGAACGTCCAAGGCGACGAGCGTGATGTCATCTTGTTCTCGGTGGGCTATGGTGCCGACAAGACGGGCAAGGTGTCGATGAACTTCGGTCCACTGAACCGAGAGGGCGGTTGGCGGCGCTTGAATGTGGCCGTGTCGCGTGCGCGCTATGAAATGAAGGTGTTCTCCACCTTGACACCCGATCAAATCGACCTGAGCCGCACGTCGGCGGAAGGCGTCGCTGGTTTGAAGGCTTTTTTGGAATATGCCATCAACGGCCGTCTCTCGTTGGCTTATGAAACTGTGACGAGTAAGACGACCAACGACCATCTGGTGCTGTCGGTTGCTGAGAGCCTGCGTGATAAAGGTTACGAGGTAAAGACCAACATCGGCACCTCTGGCTATCGCGTGGATATTGGCGTTGTCGACCCCGACAACCCCGGAGAGTACCTGTTAGGCATTCTTTGCGATGGCTACAACTACAACTCAGCCAAGTCGGCTCGTGACCGTGAAATCACACGTTACAACGTGCTGAAGCTGTTGGGATGGCGCATCTGTCGCGTCTGGGCAATGGAGTGGTGGGAGAATCGTGAACTCACTATGAAGAGGCTGCTCTCCGCCATAGATGTTGCCATCAAAGGAGATTGGGATTGGAAGGAACCTGTCGTGGAAATGCCTGCCATGGACGTGGAAGAAAAAACGGAAGAAAAGGAGCCAGAGACCCATGCCGTGCCCTATAGGCAGGCTTGCTTGACCGCAGTTGAGAAGCTTACACCAGAAGAAATCGTTTCGGGAAGCCGTGCCTACATGATTCTTCACATCTTCGATAGCATAATACAAGCCGAGGCCCCCGTGAGTAGGGGTTTGATGTACAGGCGTGCCTTGGCTGTGGTAGGTGTCTCTCGCATTGGACCGAGGCTGGCATCCTATTTTGACGCCCTCTTGAAAAGCCGTGACTATCCATCTACCATAGCCGATGGTGTGATCTTCTATTGGAATAAAGAACAGGATCCCGACAAGTATGACATGTATCGTCCTGATTCCGACCGCGAAGCAACGGATATCGCGCCGGAGGAGGTGATGGTGGCCGTATGCGAAGTGCTTGACCAACAAGGAGCTTTGCCCGAAGAAGACCTGCTGCGACAGTTGGCCAAATGCTTTGGATTCTCACGGATGGGCGATTATGTCATCCAGTCCATGCGTAGAGGACTCCACAAGGCGTTGGATAGCGGTAGAGCCTTCGTTGAAGGGGGAAGAGTGAAGCGCAAGAAATAATTGTCTTTTGGCTTTGCTATTCTTGGTTTAGTTTGTAACTTTGCAGCACAATAGCATTTTTTATGGAAAACTTACCCGCACTATTTTCCGACCTTGCCTTGATTTTGGTTACGGCAGGTCTTACTACCGTGATTTTCAAATGGTTGAAGCAGCCTGTCGTATTGGGCTACATTATCGCTGGTTTTCTCATTGGACCCAATTTTGAGTGGTTTCCCGTCATCAACGACCATACAAGCGTAGAGACCTGGAGCGAAATCGGTATGGTGTTTATGCTTTTTGGTATTGGCCTGGAGTTCAGTTTCAAGAAGTTGAAGAAAGTGGGAGGGACGGTCGGTGTCACGGCGCTTACCGAATTGGTGACCATGTGTGTAGTGGGCTTTCTGCTTGGAAAACTGTTAGGATGGTCGCAAATGGATTGCATCTTCCTAGGTGCCATGTTATCTATTTCATCAACGACGATTATCGCTAAAGCATTTGATGACATGAAGTTGCATCGCGAGAAATTCAGCGGCAATGTCATTGGCGAGTTGGTGGTTGAAGACCTTGAGGCTGTCTTGCTGATGGTGATTTTGTCCACCTTGGCCGTGAGCAAGAGCTTCGATGGTATGCAATTGGTGATGAGCATGGCAAAACTGGGCTTCTTCCTGTTGATTTGGTTCATTGGCGGCATCTTTATTGTGCCTACCGTATTGCGTTGGGCGCGTAAGTTTATGTCGGAGGAGACGCTGACCGTGTTCTCAGTCGGTTTGTGTTTCTTGATGGTGGTGCTGGCCAATTTGGCTGGATTCTCATCGGCTTTGGGCGCATTTATTATGGGCTCCATCTTAGCCGAGACTCTTGAGGCTGAGGCGATTCATAAGGTCACTACGCCGATCAAGAACCTATTCGGAGCTGTGTTCTTTGTCTCGGTGGGGATGATGGTCGACCCGCAGATTTTGGTCAACTATTGGTGGCAAATCTTGGTGGTGACACTGGTATTGTTGCTGTTCAAGCCTTTGAGCAATGTCATCGGTCGTCTAATTGCCGGGTTGGGTCTGAAACAGGCCATGCAAGGCGGTTTTTGCTTCAGCCAAATCGGCGAGTTTTCGTTCATTATCGCGACCTTGGGCTTGAGTTATGGCGTTATCGATGATTTTCTGTATCCCATTATTGTATCGGTGTCCATTATCACCACTTTCATCACACCATACGCCATCAAGGCGGCGGTGCCGAGCTACAATTGGGTATCGAAGCATATTCCCGAAACTTGGCTTGAGCGTTTGGAAAACAGCAACTCTGGTATCAAGGTGAAGAGCGGGGAGAATGTCAACATGGGGAGCTTCATCGCGAGGCAGTTCAAGAATATTGTCATCTATTTGGTCATCATTATCGCGGTGACGTTGATATGCTTCTTCTTGAGCTCGTTTGTGATGAAATATGTACCACGGCCTTGGAGCTCAGCGATTTGCACGGCGTTTAGCCTGATACTTATTTCGCCTTTCCTTTGGGCGATGGGCTTCAAACACACTTTAGTGAACACGACTCATAAACTGATGGAAGTCAACCGTTTCAACAAGACGGTGATTCTCATTATCTTTATTCTCCGTTTTGTGGTTGTTTGGGTTTTCGCCTACAGTGTTTTGCAGCATTTCCTTAACGGCCTCTTCTGGTCGATACTCGGTGTCGGCTCGCCATGGTATCATCTAATTAACATTGGCTTTGCATTGGTTTTCACTGTTTTACTGAAGGTGTTGAGCCCGGCGATGAAGTTCTACAGGCGTATCGAGGATCGTTTTATGGATAACCTCAATAAGCGTCAATCGATGCAGGTGTTCACCATTCCCGAGATTTTGCAGGAGAACTGCCATTTGCAAAAGATGACGCTGAGTCCAGACAGCGTATATTCCGGTCAGCTCATCAAGGAGACCGATTTCCGCGACAACTATAACGTTAGCGTGGTCAGTGTGGAACGTGGCAAACAACTGTATGAATTACCTAACTCAAGTTTTCAGCTGTATCCCTACGATAGAATCACTTTTGTGGGACATGAAGACCATTTGCGTTTGCTCTTGCCTCGTGTGGAGGTGTTTGACGATCAGTTGATTCAGGAGCATGAGGAAAGCGAAGTGGATTTGTACAAGGTGGAAGTGCGTTCCGAAAGCCCATACGTGGGTGTTGCGCTTATGGATTCTGGTTTGGCCGAGAACTTTGAAGCCATGATCATCGCCATCGAGCGTGATGGTCATTTCATCTTGAATCCTTCGGCACGCATCACTTTCCAACCTAAGGATTTGGTGTGGTTTGTGGCGCAAAAAGACAAGGCGGAAATCCTGATGAACTATAACCCTGACGTAATTCCTAATACATAACAAACTTATTATCTGGATCGCTTCGTTCCTCGCGATGACGCAAAGTGCGTCTAACTACAAACTGAACAACTGTCAACTGAAATGATCGTCTGTATAGCCGAAAAACCAAGCGTGGCACGTGACATCGCCAAAGTGTTGGGAGCCAACACCACCCATGAGGGTTATATGGAAGGCAACGGCTATCAGGTGACTTGGACTTTCGGCCATCTTTGTACGCTGAAAGAACCTCACGACTATACCGACCAATGGAAGGCTTGGGCGTTGAGCCGTTTGCCGATGATTCCACCGCGTTTTGGCATCAAGCTCATTGCCGACAAGGGTGTGGAGAAACAGTTCAAAATCATTGAGTCTTTGTTTCAGAAAGCCGATGAAATCGTGAACTGCGGCGATGCAGGACAGGAGGGTGAACTCATCCAGCGTTGGGTGATGCAGAAAGCCGCCGTGCATTGTCCCGTCAAGCGCCTTTGGATTTCCTCATTGACCGAGGAATCCATCAAAGAGGGCTTCAAAACCCTGAAAGACCAGTCTGATTATCAGTCGCTTTACGAGGCAGGACTTTCCCGCGCCATCGGTGACTGGCTCTTGGGCATGAATGCCACACGGCTCTACACCTTGAAATACGGTCAAAACCGTCAGGTGCTGTCCATAGGCCGAGTGCAGACACCCACCTTGGCGTTGATTGTCAACCGCTACCATGAAATCGTGAATTTCAAGCCAGAGGCTTATTGGGTGTTGTCGACCATATATCGTGACACAACCTTCACGGCCACTAAGGGCAAATACGGCTCTGTGGAAGACGGTAAAAAGGATTTGCAAAGCGTGGAGGGAAAAGAGTTTACTGTAACAGACATTACCACCAAGAAGGGCACGGAAGCCCCACCGAGGCTCTATGACTTGACTTCTTTGCAGGTGGAGTGCAACAAACATTACGGATTCTCTGCCGACCAAACTTTGCAGACCATACAGAGCCTCTACGAGAAGAAATACACCACCTATCCGCGTGTCGACACGACTTATTTGAGTGATGACATTTATCCGAAATGTCCTGATATTTTGGCGAAACTAACTAACTATGCAGAATACACTGCGCCTTTGGCAGGCAAGAAACTGCCCAAGAGCAAGAAGGTGTTCGACAACAGCAAGGTCACCGACCACCATGCCATTATCCCGACGGGTGTGGTGCCGACTGGGTTGAGTTTTGCCGAGGAGAAGGTCTATGATGAGGTTTGTCGCCATTTCATCGCCGTGTTTTATCCCGATTGTCAGTTCGCTACGACAACGGTATTGGGCAAGGTGGAAGATGTGGAGTTTAAGACTTCGGGCAAGCAGATTCTTGTTCCAGGCTGGCGCGAGGTCATCAAGCCGGTGAAGCAGGAAGAGGAGAACCCTTCGACAAGCTCAGGGACCAAGGAAGGAGAGAAAGAGGACGAGGAGAAGACCTTGCCTATCTTTGAGAAGGGCGAGCACGGGCCACATCAGCCTTCATTGACAGAGAAGTGGACCTCGCCGCCCAAGCCATACACAGAAGCCACTTTGCTCCGTGCTATGGAAACGGCAGGTAAACTCGTTGATGATGAGTCCTTGCGCGAAGTGATGAAAGAGAACGGTATTGGGCGACCTTCCACAAGGGCTGCCATCATTGAGACACTGTTCAAGCGCAACTATATCAAAAAAATACGCAAGAGCCTCGAACCTACGCCCACGGGCATCGAGCTTATTGGTCTTATCCACGAAGACCTCTTGAAGAGTGCCGAACTGACAGGAATTTGGGAGAAGAAGCTTCGCGAAATTGAGCAACACAAATATGAAGCCCGACAGTTCCTCGATGAGCTGAAGCAGATGGTGACGGAGATAGTTACCACAGTGATGTTGGACAACAGCAATCGGCGTGTGGCTGCGGCTGTGGTGGAGGAGAAACCGAAGAAGGTCGCACCTAAGAAAACTACAGCCAAACCTAAGAAAGCCTCGGAAGGCATAGATTCCAGCCAACGCACGAGTCGGCGTAGGAATGACATGCCTTCCGAGGCTTCGACATCACCAACTGAAGACAATCCTGATGCCATCATCGGGCAAACTTGTCCGTTGTGCGGTAAGGGGCATATCATCAAAGGTAAAACAGCATACGGCTGTTCCGAGTGGCGGAGTGGCTGCGGGTGGAGAAAGGCGTTTTGATATTTTCCTGAAACAGTTGGATTATTGAAACTATGTTGTATTTTTGCAGTTGTAAACTCACACACTATGGGCGTAACATACGACAACGAAAAACAAATGTTCGTGTTCGACTTTGAGCACGATGGAAAGGAAGATATCGTCAACTTGACAGGTGATGGCTACCAAGTGGAAGCTTTTGGCAAATGCTTCTATTATGGCTATGAGTTCTCTGACCAAGTGGATAGCAATGTGCGTAGTGCGTTCATCAAGTATGTGAAGTTTAACGGCGACTTGCAGAACAGCCCCGATTTGACTCAGTTCATCAAAAAGGCTGTGGACAACCTCAATAGGAAGATAAATCTGTATGATTACAACTTGGTGGTGATGCCGGAGTCATCAAGCGAAGTTAATCGGTATATGCTTCGCTATATCTATCGTTTTGCTCAACCGACCTTGAGGAAGATGGAATTGGTAAAGGCTTTGCCGTCGAGCATCTCCTTTGATATGGACGCATATCAGGAACAATATCTTGACGATGTGTTGGAAGACGGTCGTCCGCGTTACACCGAAGCACAGAAGGAAGAAGCCAAGCAATCCATCAATAAGATGCTTGATCTTATTCATCAGAAAGATTATTTCACCATTGCCAAGGATGTGAAGAAAAGCCGCTTCCGTCCCTATATGATGGACTTTCTGAAATTTGCTTCTGAAGCTGATGAAAAACTTTGCGCTTCCATTCGTCAGCAAAATGTGTTGATTATCGATGACGTGACTACAAGTGGTTCCACTTTGAACGAGATTCTAAGGACACTCCGAATCCTCAATGAGGACAACGAGATTACTATCTTCAGCCTCATCGGCAGAAGAGACCTGATGGCCGAGACTGTCTAGTCAAATACCTGTGTATTACTGATATGAAACGTCAGTTGCTTATAGTAGCATTGGTCGCCTTCGTGCTCTCCGCCTGTACCTTTAAGCGTAGCCACGACGTGGATTTCTATTACTGGAAGTCGAAGTGTACGATAGGGGAGACGGAATGCGACTTTTTCAATCAACTGAAAAGCAAACGACTGTTTGTCAGGCTCTTCGATGTGGATGTCGAAGGCTATAAGGCAGTTCCTGTCGGACAGATTCAAGCGTTTGGGAAAGACGTGCTTCCCAACAACAGTACCCAAGTGATTCCCGTGGTGTTCATCACCAACCAGACGTTCTTGAATTATGTGAGCGACTCGGCTGTTGAAAGACTTGCGACCAATGTTAATGCATCCATTAAGCATATTATGGAAACAGCAGGCATAGTCTACGATGAGATCCAAATCGATTGCGACTGGACGCAACGTACCAAGGAGCCTTACTTCCGTTTCTTGAAGCAGCTCGCCGACCAATCAGGATACAGCATCAGCTGCACGTTGCGTCTGCACCAGATCCGCGACTATCAGAAGACGGGCGTGCCACCTGTTGAGCGAGGTGGTTTGATGTGTTATGCTACCTCAAGTCCGCTTGAAAGCGACACCCGCAACTCTATCCTCGATATGGAACTGTTGAAGGCCTATACAGCAAACATCAACTCATATCCACTGGATTTCGATGTCATCTTGCCCATTTACTCTTGGGGCGTCGTCACCAACCACGTGGGGGAGGTGAAATTCATCAATGGCCTCACCGAAGACGACCTTCAGACACCGATGTTCGAGAAGACGGGCGATAACCTTTTTTTGGTGAAGGAAGACGGATTCCTGCAAGGCATGTATGTCAACAGCGGCTTCACTATAAAGATTGAAACCATCACGCCAGAGCTTCTCGCCGAGGCGAAACAATACCTTGACCGACAGATTGGCAAGGACTTTGCATGGGTGTATTTCCATCTGAGTCAAGGCTTTTTGAACCGATATACCATTGACAATCTAAAATAAACGTTATGAATATGTGTAAAAGACTTCTTATCGTTGCCCTAATGCTGACGGCATTTTGGGGCAAGTCCTTTGCTTGCGGGGGTTGGGATGATTTCGATCAGACCTATTACAACCTCTTCGCGCAGGAGATTATGAAAGACCCGCGTTACCATCCTTTCCTGCTGACATTCGACAGCCGCTATTATCCTGGCGAAACGCTTCGCAATGGCAACATTGAGGAATGGCAAAAGTATTTGGGGCTGAGCTATGACGACACCCGTTATCTGGTGTTCGAATCCTCCCGTGAAGACCTTCAGAAACTTACCAAAGGCAAGGCTGCTGCTGACAAAAAACTGGCTTTTGCTACGCCAGAGTTCGTGAATAAACACAAACAGGCTTTGCTCTATTTGGCCTATACCAAATATCTAGAGCTTTACATGCGCATTGTTCCTGATCCTGAAACCGAAGTGTATATGTGGTATTGGGATGAGAAATATGAGCATAATGCCGGTGACTTGGATTATGAAAAGGTGAAAACCGTGCTCACCAAGAGTTGGAACGCCGAAAGCGACAAGGAACTTAAGCTGCGCTATGGCTATCAGCTGGTCAGATTGGCACATTATACGCGCCGCTATCAAGAGGCAGTGCAACTCTTTGATCAGTATGTGAAGCCGCTTAACATGCGTACTGAGATGTATTATTACGCTTTGAGTCAGAAAGCGGGTGCTTTGCGTGGCTTGGGCGATATGGAGCAGGCTAACCGCGAGTTCATCCATGTGTTTACCAATTCCATCGATTTGAAGACCGTGGCCTACAGCTCGATGACCTTTGGCTGGGAACCTGAAATCAACTTTTCGGATTTCGTGGCCGGTGCTGCCGACGACAACGAACGTAATGACATCTATTTCATGATGGGTTACAGCGATTTTAACAATCCCGTCAACGAGATTGAGAAAATCATCGCCAACAATCCCAATGCCATTCAGGCCATGGTGCTGATGGTGCGTGCCATCAATAAGATTGAGCGCGTGCTTTTGGGTGAATATTATGATTATGATATGGTCTCCCAATCGCGTTACCCCTATTGGGACAGTTACAAGGAAGAGAATCTTCGTCCTTTCTTCAATCAAGCCGTGAGGGTGTGCGACAGGCAGTGTGAGCAGGCCGACGACCATAACTTCTGGAATTTGGCCTCGTCGTATCTGCATTTCCTAAACAAGGATTTTGACATCGCCAGCAGCCAGTTGGGAAAAGTGAAGTCTAATGATGCACTTTATAAGACTATGGTCCGTAACCTGACTGCCTATATCGACATCTGCCGCCAGCCGAAAATTACTTCCGATGAAGAGCGCCGTCTCTTTGCTGAATATCACGATTTGTTTACTGCAACGAATGGCGTGTTGTATAATAATCAGTATGTTTTTAATGACTATTTCCTTGGAGGCAGGACCTTCATCGATGAAGTGCTGACCAACCGTTATGCTATGCAGGGCGAAAAGGCCAAGTCGTTTTTGGTGATGCATCATCTGACAGCTGTAGAAGATGCGCCTAGTGACCAACTGCTCGACAAGATTCAATCCTTCTTGGATAAGAAAAAGAAAACGCCCTTGGAGGAGTATCTTGCCGAGAAGGGGACAAGCGGTGTGCCCAGCTATGGCAATTATATTGCCTACGTAAAAGGTGTGCTGCGTCTTACCGAAGGCGACTTCAAGGCGGCCAAGCCGCTGTTCGACAAACAAACCCGCCTGACGGAGTCGAAACGCATTTTTGGCCATAACATCAGGGTGTGGTACAGCGGCGAGGAAAACGTCATTATGCGCGATGACTACCTCTACGAGTTCCCCTGCATCCACGACAAGATGAACGAGGCCGAAGTGACCGAGGCCTTGATGCAATTGCAGAAAATCGGCGATAAGCATAACGGGGACGAATCGGCAAAAGCCAACTATCTGATTGCCAATTTCTTTTATAATGTCAGTGTGACGGGATATTTCCGTCATTACCTCCGTTTTGACAATAACAACGGCTTCAACAGCTTTAAATTCGGCTTTGATATTGAAAACTATCAAAACACGTTGCAACTGTCGAACACTTATTTGAGTAAGGCCATGAAAGATGCCACAGACCCAGAACTGAAGGCGCACATCGCATTCGCGCAAGGGAAAAACGCCCAACAGGATTTGGAGAGCCAAGGCTTTAACGATATACAGTCTGTTTCAGAGCCTCATTACCGTGAGTTTGAAAAATATGAGCAGACATCTTACTTCAAGACGGTGCTTTCCAATTGCCTGTATTACAGGTCTTATTACACTACTTATGCTAGATAAGTAAAACGTTAAGGGCGTATAGGTCGGAACCTGTACGCCCTTACTCTATACTTTTGGAAGCTGTTATTCGATTTCCAGCGTCTTCTTGCAGATCTCAATCTCGCCCGGGTCGCCAGTGTATTTGCCGTGGTCGTCGCTGAGCTTGACCACCTTCTTCCAAGTACGTTTCTCAGTGATCTTGGCCGCCGTGAGCTTCACTACGATGTTCATGGCTTTCACGTTGTCCACGTCACATGTGAGGTGGGTGCCAATACCGAACGAGTCTTGCATGCGTCCATTGACGGCTTCATGGATGGCGATGGCTTCATCTACGTTCAGGCCATTGCTGAAGATGATGGACTTCTGTGCCGGGTCGATGCCTAACTCCTTGTATTTCTTGATGATTTCTTCCAGGGCCTCATAGTTGTCTCCACTGTCGACACGCAGACCGTCAAACAGCTTGGCGTGCAGCGTGGTGAAGTTTTGGAAGAAGGCTTTGCGGGTGTAGGTGTCGTAGAGGAATACACCCAAGCTACCAGCATACACCTCTTGCCAGTAGTCCATGGCGAGGTAGTTGGCCTCGTTGTAACCGTAGAGCGAGCAGGTCTCGATGAACTGGTGGCTCATAGTGCCGATGGGGGTGAGGTCGTACTTCATGGCCAACAACACGTTGGATGTACCCACGAAACAGGTCTTGGTGAACTGCTTTTGTGCTTCAATGAAGCTGCGGATGACTAAATCTTGATGCTCGAACGAGAAACGGCGACGTGTGCCGAAGTCGCTGAACTTCACGCCGTTGCCGATGAGACGGATGCCCTTGGCGTAGGACTTCTCATATTCCTTATGTGCGTCGTAGTGCTCAAACTCGCCTTTCATCTCATGCATCATCTCGGAGACGGTGGCCAGGATGGGCATCTCCCAGAACACGGTGCGCCACAACAGACCCGTAACGGTGATGTGCAGATGGCCTTCCTCGTCTTGGCTTACCTCAACCTCGGAGGGTCGCATGTGGAAGCCTTTCAGGAAGGTGAAGAACCACAGAGGGAAGTAGTAGCATTTCCGTTTCATGAAACGCACTTCCTGGTCCGTGATTTTGATGTTGCCGTAAAGATCGAATTGTTCGCGCAATTTCTCGGCGAAGCCTTTGGGATAAACCGTATTGTTTCGGTCCACGAAGGTATATTGTCCCATAGCGCGGGGAAACTTCTGCAGATAGGCATAGCACACGCTGAAGGTGTAGAGGTCGTTGTCTAACAGGCTGGTGATGATTTGTCGCATGGCATTTTATCGTTGAATTGTTGATTGTTTATTCGTTTAATTGTTGGGGTCTAAGCCGTAAGCTTTATGCTGTAAGCCTGCTTCAACAAAGCTCCAAACTTTATTCGCTTATAGCTTATTGCTTAAAGCTTACAGCCCTTTATTCCACACTCCTAACTTTTAACTTTTAACTCCAAACTCATAACTTACTAATAATACTCCTAATCTTATCCGATATATACTTCACAGAATTCGTTGTGTTCTCAAGCACTTGCACAAGGTCTTTCCGCTTGATGATTTCTGTCAGGGTGTAGCCATTGTCGAACAGTTTGCTGATGCAGCTGCCGTAGAGCACGTCGTTCTCGTTCTCCAAGGTCTTGATTTCTTGGCAGAGGCGGGTGATTTCCTTGCGTTTGTCCAACATCTGCGGCATGTCGACAATGATGTTGCTGAGGTTTTCGGCAGCAAACATAATATTGTCTGCCATGGTGGTTAGATCTTCATCCACAGCGAGGAAACGACGGGTAAGGATGATATTGGCCGAGTCGTCGATGCGGTCGAGGAAGGTGTCCATCATCTCTGCAAGTTCGTGCACATCGTCGCGATCGAAAGGAGTGAGCACGGTGGCAAAGAGCTGGCTGTAGAAGTCGCGCAGCACCTCGTCGCCTTCGGTCTCACATGTTTTGATGTCTTTTTTTAGTTGCTCCAAACGTTCGAGGTCGGTCTCCACGAGCATCTGCCTCAAAAGCTTAGCAGCCTTGTTGATGTAATCTGCCTGCTTTTGGTAAAGCGGGTAGAACTTCTTTTCTTTGGGGACAAAAAACTGGAAGAAACTGTTGAGACTCATGGCATTACTTGACTAGGAGGTGAAACAACAGGTTCAATACGCCGCCGATGACCAACGGCACAGGGATGGTGAGGATCCATGACAGGACGATGCGCTTGGCTGTGACCCATTTCACGGACTTCATTCCGTCGGTGAGGCCCACGCCTATGACACCGCCAGTGATGGTGTGTGTCGTACTGACAGGAATGCCCATAAATGATGTGGCAATCAGGGTGGTGGCGCCAGCAAACTCGGCAGAGAAGCCCCTAACAGGCGTAATCTTGGCCAAGCCGCCCCCCATGGTCTTGATGACGTTCTTGCCACCAATCAAGATGCCTAATGACATGATGATATAACACACGACAGCCAGGATGTCAGGGATGTGGAAACCTTGGCTGCTGTCATAGAAGTTGCCGATGAATTCCTTCATTCCGTCGCTGACACCTGACGTGGTGAACACACTTGCCATCAGCACGGCAATGATACCCATTGTTTTAGGTGCATCGTTGGAGCCGTGGCCGATGCAGAAGGCTGCGGTGGAGAAATGCTGCAACACCTTGAAAAGCTTGTCGACTTTTTTGCGTGGGCTGTTCTTGAAAATTCTTAGAAAGATGCATTCGAGGAAGAAACCTAAGAACAAGCCGATGAGTGGCGACAGCACAATGAAGGCCAAAGTGATAAGGATGGGTTTCATATGAAGCACCGCACTGCCATTGACGAACCATGCAGCGCCAATGATGCCGCCAATAAGGGCGTGTGAGGTGGAGATAGGCATGCCGCTCTTGGTGCATATTGCTACCCAAATGGCCGCACCGACAAGGGCGGATAGAATAAGGTAGGGGTCGATGACACTTTGCTCTGCAAAGTTGGCCATAGTGTTACCGACGGCAAACTGCTGGTTGAGTACCAAGCGGATGAGGAGGAATGCGGCGAACTCCCAGAACGAAGCCCATAAAATGGCCTGCACGGGTGTCATCACCTTGGTAGCGATGATGGTCGAGATGGAGTTGGCCGCGTCGTTCATGCCGTTCAGGAAGGTGAAGACGAAGGCAAGGACGATGGAGAGAATGATGGCTATGGTCAAAAGGTTCATCACGATTCTTTTATTAAAAGACTTTTAACGGTTCCTGTCACCTCCTTGGCGCGGTCGGTGGTGTCTTCCACCACTTGTGCTATTTCCTTGTATTTCAGCAGCTCAATCTCATCCTTCTCGTTTTCGAAGAGGTAGGAGATGTAATCGCCATAGATGTCGTCAACAGCGTGCTCGATGAGAGTAACCTTTTGGCATAGGTCGCTGATTTGTTGATGGTTCTTCCCGAGATCGTCAAGCAAGTCGAACACTTGCATGATGGTGGTGGCATCCTCATGGATGTTGTCCACGATTTCCTTGATTTGCTTGTCAATCTTCTTGGGATTGTACATCAAGATGGTCTTGGCCGAGTGGTTGATGAAGTCGAGGAACTTGTCCAAGTCCATGGCCAAGGCGTTCATGTCCTCACGGTCGAAGGGTGTGACGAAGGCCTCGTTGAGCTCGATGTAGAACTCGCGCAGCAGTTCATCGCCGGTAGTCTCCTGTTTTTTGATCATGCGGGTGAGCAGCTTGCGTTCCTCGGGGTCGTCGCTTTTGACCAGCTCCTTGAGGTATTTGGCGGCAATCTGTGCCGTTTCCGCTTGCTTGGCGTAGGTTGGGAAGAAGTGCTTCTCGCGGCTGCTTCCTCGGGTGAATAGGTTGTTCAGTGCCATTTTCGAAATGGGTTTGATATTCGGGGCAAAGATAATGAAAAATGAGACGGATTTCTTTTTTCTGATTAAAATTTTGATGGTGTTCGCTCTATTTGTAAATTTGCAGTGCGAAACAGAGTTTTATTGATGAGATTAAGGTTTTCGCCTCACTGTATGGCACGAAGCCATTCAAAATTGAGATCATCTTCTTCCATCGCCATCTGTTCCTCCATCCGCTCAAGGGCATAGCTGGTATAGGTGTCGTGGAAGCGAAGGTCGAAGGCGTTGAGGCGGTCGAGTTCGTAATAGCGCGGCACGATGCCCCTGATTCTCAGCTTGTAGGTCATCATGATGGCCTTGTCGTAGACCTTCCAGTTGAAGGACGTGGCTTCTGCTTCTGAGAGGTCGTCTGCAATGTCCCAGGTGTGCCCAGTACCATCAGGATTGAAGCGATAATACACATGCCCGTCTTTTTGCCAAAGTCCGACGAGCATCTCATGATTGGCAGGGCTAGCATGCAGCGTGCGCGGGTCGATGGATTCGGGATAATAGGCCTTGGGGCGCCACAGGAAATACAGGGTTATGCCTATGGCCAAAACCACGGCGGTTATGATGAGGATGATAATCCAGCGTTTCTTGTTCATGGCAATCAATTGATTTTAACGATTTCGTGATTGACGTTGGCATATTTCGGCATGACAGTGCCAATGGAGGCGTTTTGGTAGGTGGGGTCACACACTATATAGCGTTTGCCCTTGTGAGTGACGCTTATGCCGGTCAGCTGTGCATCCTCGCCGAAGCATACCGCCGTGGCAAGATGGTCGTCATAAAGCACACCGATGACATCGTAGCCCACAAACCTTTTCACCATCCACGCAAAGAGCGCACAACGGTCTTCACAGTCGCTGTAAGGCAAGCCGATGGTCTCTTCAGGAAAGAAGTACTTTTCGCGCCCGTAGTATTGTTCGTCGATTTTGTAGACGAAAGCGGTCTGCACTAAGTTGAGGATGATATCCACTAGTTGTACCTTGTTGTATTGTTTGCTCAACCTGCTGATGGTCTTTGCTAGTATTGCTTCAGTCTCTTTCGATACGGGAGTGTCGAAGTAGATGGGGAACACCGTGGTGGGAATGTCATCGTAATAGCGCAGGTGTGAGGTGGAGTAGGGCAACGTGATGTTCATGTTCACCTTGTTGAGGTGCAATTTGCGTGACTTGTCGCAGGCGGAAATGTTGAGCGTCTTTTTGAAGTCGAGTCCGATTTCCTTCAGGCCACTTTGGTCGGCTTTCTCGTCGTATGAATAAACACTTTCGCCTTGCTGCCCGTTGCCGTACAAGGCATAGTATTTCGTGCCGTTGATGCGGAAGAAGGTTTCTGAGTACACCTCCTTGCTGTTGTCCAAGGCAAGCAGGAGCAGGAGCTGGTTGCTTTTTGAGCCTCGTCCTACCCTGGCCTTGAAGCCATGGCTGTGCAGCATATAGAAGGAGAAGAGCACTCGGTCGTTCGTGTTGGCATAGATTTTTTCCGTGATGGCACGAAGCAGGACGAAATAGCCCCATTCGTTCAGTCCCATCTCGCTGACGGCAGCGTCCAATTGTCGTTGAAGGATGTGTTCTGTATCGTTCTGATGCAGGGTGGCATAGAATTTCGAGATCTGTCTTTCCCTAATGCCCTCTGACGAGACCCTTAGTGTTTTTGGGACATTAAACACCATGTCGCGACCGTAAAAGTTGATTTTGATTGTACTTGAAGGGCTTGTGTCATAATTGAAGACCGAGTTTTTGTTTTCGGGTTCGGTCTCGAAGATAGGGTTTTCGCTGTCCATTGAAGGAGCTTCCACGTCGATGATGCCTGACTGAACCGTTATGGAAGGCACGACCTCGGGTTTTTGCTTCGAGTAAGCCCCCGACTGTCCTGCAAAGCTTTGGTATTCGCTCCAAGCCTGGGCCAGGAATTCTTCGAATTCTTTGTGCGCCTCGGCAACAAAGTCGTCGTATTCTTTTTGGGCTTGTTTCTTGAATTTTTCATAGCTGTTTTGGAAAGAGGAACTGTCGTTCTGGGCACTTAATCCTAATGGTATCATTGCCAAACTGATGAATAAGAAACGGAGTGTTCTTGCTCTCATAATGACGTGTTCTTTTGTTTTTTCTCCCCATTAGAGGATGCCATCTGGAAATATTAGTCCGAAAATTTGCGCAAAGATAAAAAAAGTACACCTTGGTCTATTATAATGCCATCCAAAACGCATTGATTTGGGGCGAACGCTTTTTTTGTCCGAAAATTGGACTAATTTTGCGCTCTGGTAGTCTCTATGTTTTCGTATTCTAAAATCGAATTGTATGAAACGATTGACATTGACAGGATTGGCACTTTTCTTAGTGGCCACCCTAAACGCCCAGGTCGAAGACGACTGGCTGAAAAAAATGAAAGATGAGCAGAAAGATGTGCTCAAGGAGTTTGAGGACTTCAAACGACAGGCTTATCAGGAGTATGAGAATTTTCGTAGGCAAGCCAATGAGGAATATGCCAGATTTATGGAAGAGGCTTGGATGAGTTTTGATATTCAACCTGCTGAGGAGCCGCCGGCGAAACCCAAGCCCCCCGTTCCTTTGGTTGACAATACGGAACCGACGCCTGAACCCAATCCAGAGTCCAGACCTGTCATAGAAACTGTCAGGGTGCCTGATCCAGTGGTGCTTGTAGAGCTTCCAAGACCCGATTTGAGTCAAGCGGAGCGGCCCAAGCCTATGGAACCCATTGTTCCGAGTGCCGTTCCCATGACGGCGGCACAAAACTTGTATTTCTATGGCTCGCCTTTCTCTTTCCATTTGGATGACAATGAAACGCCGACGTTGAAGGATGCCTCGGAGAAGAGTGTGGCTAAGATGTGGAAACAGTTGTCGGATCCAAGCTACGACTACCTCATTGCCGAATGTTTGCAGCAGCGCGATAGCCATAACTTGTGCGATTGGGCTTATGTCAAGCTCACGCAGCAGGTGGCCGAGAAGCAGTTTGGCAAAGGCACCAATGAGGCAATAGTGATGCAGATGTATCTGCTCATCCAGTCGGGCTATAAGATGCGCATTGGTCGTGATAATAGCAACCACCTGCTGCTATTGATGGGCTCGAAGGAAAGTATTTTCGGTTATTACTATTTCGAGAAGGGAGGTGTCAAGTACTATATTTTGGATAGACAATATAATAATAAGAGTATGCACGTTTTTGACCGAGCCTTCCCCAAGGAGAAATTGCTCTCGTTGGCATTGACGCAACCTGATTTGCAGGTGGAAAAGACGGAAGTGAGAACCATCAAGTCGAAACGTTATCCCAATGTATCGGTAACAGTGCAGACCAACCGCCATCTGATTGATTTCTACAACGATTACCCTATCAACTTCAATTGGCACTATTATTCTTTGGCCTCATTGAGTCCGGTAATCAAAGATTCGCTCTATCCGGCTTTGCGCAAGGCCATAGAAGGAAAGACTGATTTGCAAGCCGCCAATATCTTACTCAATATTGTCCAGACAGGCTTCCAGTACCAGACCGACCAGGAGCAGTTTGGCTATGAGCGACCGCTTTATCCCGACGAGACCTTTTTTTACCCGTATTGCGATTGCGAGGATCGTTCCATCCTGTTTTCGTGTCTTGTGCGCGAGTTGTTAGGATTGGAAGTAGTATTGCTAGACTATCCTGTTCATATTGCCACGGCTATCTGTTTTGACCAACCAGTGGACGGCGACTATATAGTCGTAGACGGGAAGAACTATGTCATCAGCGACCCGACCTATATAGGAGCCGTTGTTGGTCAGTGTGCTCCAAAATTCAAGACGGTTAGCCCCAAAGTAATCAAGTTTTGAGATGTTTGTGTAAAAAACCGCAAAAAACTGAAATGTTGCCTGTTGTGTCAAAAGAAAACGTATTTTTGCAAATTGAACATCTTAAGAACTCATAAAGTATGAAACGATATTGGATTTTTGGCTTGCCCCTGCTTTTTATGGTTCCGTTGAAAGCCCAAGTGGAAAAAGATGATGACTTTAAAAAGATAAGCGCTGACAAATTCAAGGAAAAGAAGCCTGTTGTCATGCGTTTGTAAAAGATTGTTACTAAAAGACCATCGTTATAAATTGTTGAGATAGAATATGAGAGCAACATTTGTCGGAAAAATGAGATGGGTCGTCATGGCATGTCTTCTCGGATATGGAGGCATGCTGTCGGCCCAAATGGTGCAATATGGTTATGTGGTGGAAATGAATTCAGGCGGACGGTCGCTTCCCAACGTCTCGGTTTCCGTTCCCATGGCGCACGACTGCCAGCCCACGGCAAGTGATGCCCGCGGCTTGTTCCGTCTCTGCTTTGGCGAGCATAGGGTGGGCGATGTGGTCATGGGTCTTAGCGCGCGCAAATACGGCTATGAGCTGGTCAATAGGCACATCGTTGAGGGCTACACTTTGACCGACCGTGATTCGCTCCGCATCGTCATGGCACCCATCGAAAAGCTGAAAGAAGCGCGTGAACGGTATTATGCCTTGCTTGAGAATGCCAGCATCCAGCGCTACGACTCCACAATGGCATTCCTGAATGGCCAGTATGCCCAACAAATCATCACAAAACCGGAACTGGACTATTGGCAGTCGCTGGCCGAAGCCGAGCTTAAATTTGCCTATCAAAACATAGATGATTATGCTGACCACTTGGCTCGTATCAATGAGGATGATTTGGATGAGGCCGCTTGGCAATATTACGATAAACTGATGGTCGGTGATGCTGAAGCGGGACTGGCGCTCATTGGTGATATGCCTGAGAGCAACGTGATTGACGATTATCTTGTCTTCATAGGTACTTATCCTATGACAAATCCCGAAGTGCATGTCGCTTCAGGCGATTTCGACTTGCTCAATATTCCCGACTCGCTCTATTCCGATGTGGTTGCCTTCAGCGGTTACAATGACAGGTATGAGTCCGATTTCATGACCAACGGCTTGCATTATGCCCAAAGCTGCCATCACCTTGGCACAATTTTCTTGAGCCTGGATGACCCTGTTATGGCTGCTGACTGTTTCCGAAAGGCGTTGAAGATGTATGAGCTGCTGAACGAAATGGATTCCGGTACCTATCAAGAACAAATCAAAGAACTGCAACGCCAAATCAAAAGCCTCGAATAGACATGCACGAAAGGAACAAAGCCTATTTCGACAGTTTGAGCGACAGGGAATTGGTCGACTTGCTCCTTGCCAATGATGAAGAGGCGATAGAGTATTTGTTCTTTATCCGCTGCAATGGGATGTTTGCTCACATCGCTTGCAGCGTTTTCCAATCGCAGACCTGCAAGGAGGAACTCATCACCGATTTCTATTTGTTTCTCAGCGAAAACGATTGGAGCAGGCTGCGGCAGTTTGAGTTCAAGGCTGGCCTGAACACATGGCTTACGGTGATTGCGTTGAGATTTTTCAAAAAAAAGCGTATTTCTCAGACTAAATTAGTCATGATAGACCCTCAATTGATTGTCGAAACCCAAAAGAACGAGGCTGACGATTATGACATCATCAATGAGATGAGCCGCCTCGAACTCTACAAAGCCATCGACAGGCTGTCGAAGCCTCGCGAACGTTACGCCCTGTTGGCCGACCTGTCGGGCAAACGAGCCGAAGACATCGCCGCCGAGATGGGATGTACGGTAGCGGCCGTCTACAACCTCACAAAAAAAGCGAGAATGGAATTGAAGTCAACAATGCAAGAAAGGAAGGAAGCGTAACATGAAAAACGAACCCATGCAAATCACCGATGAACTGATTGCCCTTTATCTCGAAGGCAAGGTGACCGACGAGGAAAGGAAGGCGGTAGAGTCATATCTGTCAGAGAACGAGGAGGAGATGGACATCCTTTTCGCTGCTCGCGCCGAGATGGCCTATCAGAACGACATCGCCCGTCAGTCGGTGTTTGCCCGTTCCATGATTGAATATGACGAATATGCGTTGGCGGCGGCATCGGAAAAGATGGACTGTGCCATCAAGGCGCAACAGATGGTGCTGCGTAACTACGGCATTGAAGCAAGTGTTGAGGAACTGACGGAATTGGCCAAGAAACAAGGCTGGTTTGAGGAAGGGAAGGGCAGTGCTTTCGACTTCGTGGGTGAGCTGCTCAACCACTATGGCGTGGAATCCGTTCAGATGCGCAATGCGGGTGTCTATCATATCATGCACGAACTGAGCCAGGGACACAAGATCATCGTGGGCGTAGATGCCGATACTTCCGAGGAAGCCGAGGCCCAGCATGTGATGCTTGTAGCTGGCATTGATACCACCGATCCAGATCATTTGAAGGTGGTGGTGCGCGACCCCTCGCATCCCGAGCAGGACACTTCCTATACGGCTAACGACTTCATGGAACGCTGGAAGCACACAGGCTGCTTCATGGTTTCGACCAAACAACCCGCTCCGCTTTCGGCCAATCCCGAGATGCAGCATTTTGACTATGAGTTGGGTTATGTGCGCAAGTTTGCTGATGTGGCTTATGAAGAGATAGTCAAGAGATTGGCGGAAGAAGGTTATATTCAGGGCGGCCCTTCGACCCTTCGACAGGCTCAGGGCTCAGGGACCGCTAAGAAACTACGGTTCTATGTCCTCGGTGTTTTGGCGTTGCTTTTGTTAGGTGGTGTCGGGTATTATCTCTGGCGCGTGTCGACACCTTTGCAGATGAAAATCAACGTCACTGAAGACAAGGACTATAGCGTTCCTTCACTGCCTTTCACGGAAGGCACGTTGCAATGCGAGTATGCCGACAATGCGGTACAGACCATTAAGGTGGGTGCCGACAACGCTACAGTGTTCCTCAACGAGATCCCATATAAATACAGAAACTCTGAAGTGCATGTGGTTTTCGAAGCCGATGGCTATCAAACCATCGATACCGTGGTAAAGGTGCAGAAGTCGTTGAATCTGAGCCTGAAACGGAACAACGATTTAGGTGTGGTGTTTGGCCGTGTCATTGACTTTGAGACCGAACAGCCCATTGAAAACGCCACGGTGACATTGCAGGACATGAGTGTGCAGACTGATGCCTTCGGACAGTTCAAGATAGAGATTCCCTTTGCCAAGCAGGACAAGACCCAGCGTGTGCAAGTCACCAAGGATGGCTATCAGGTGTGGGAGGGTCTTTATCGTCCATCGCCGACCGAGCCTTGGTATGTGGTTCTGTCAAGACAAAACCTTTTCGGAAATTAGTGAAAGAGGATGGATTTATTTGTGAAATAACAAATTGAATATCAATAAACTATATAAAATTTTAGAATATTTAGGAAAATTTTGGACTAATCTTTGCTAGTTGACAACTCTATTAGGCAAATTGAACAAACAAATCAATAAATCAACAAAATCAAAAGAAAGGAAAAGTAAGATGAAGAAACTTGGAATGTTTTTGATGCTTGTGGTCGCCATGGCCGTTGCGATGCCCACTTCTTATGCACAGCTGAGCAAGAAAGAAATAAAGAAAATCGAAAAAACAGCCAAGAAAGAAGCCAAGCAACTGAAGAAATACGGCTGGAAAGTGGCTCCTGGCAACCCTTCAATGGAAATGCAGCTGACCGAGTCTTTTAAATATCAGATGCAAAAGGATGACGAAGGTTATGACAAGTTCATACAAGGTGAGGCCATGACAGTGGGACAAGTATATGATGCCGCTTTGTTTCAGGCAGATAACTTATCAAAGCTGAATCTAGCTGGTAAAATGGAAACCCGGGTCATCCAAATCATCGACAATAAGTTGGCCAACAAGGAAATCTCAAAAGAAGATGCGGTTTCGTTGGTGACCAGCATTAGTGCAAGCAAAAACCTCATTTCCCAAAGATTAGGTCAGGTAATTACTCCTGTGAAGATGTATCGTGATCTTCCAAACGGCAACGTCGAGGTGCGTATCATTGCATATTATAGCCAGACAATGGCAAATAAAGTTGCCAAGGCGGCAATGAGGGAAGACCTTGAAAAGGAAGCCAATGATCTTTCCAACAGATTGGATGATATTCTTGGTAATTAAACGATAAGGAAATGGTTCATAAGTCTTTATTGTTTACCTTATTAGTTATTTTCCCCTTGATAGCTTGTGCTCAGAGAGAGTGCAAGGTGTCAGGGGAATACACCTATTATGCCCCATTGAATGTTTCTCCAGTAATAATCACATTACAATCATGAAAAAATAGTGTTTACCCTCGTTCGGTCGGATTTCGATCCGACCGCATCGAATATAAGCATTTGCAATGCGAAACAAAACACAGCATTTTGGCATCAACAAGACGCGATGAATCAAGGGAGACGCGAATCGCGTCTTTACAAGGCTGCTTGGACGGTATGGAGAACATGGACGTTTACAATAAACGTTTGCACCTGTAGCTGGCCTCCAACTCTATTTAAGTGGTTTTGTCGTCTCTGCCGAAGCCGTTACCACCAACTTCCAAACCCTCGAAGCCAAATTCGGTCTCGGCTACACTTAGTAATAAATACGTTTCTTGTTGCCTGCATTGATAAAGCTCTCTGACATGACCTCAACAGTTATGATCTGTCACATTGTTTTGCGGTGAAAATTGTAAATTTGCACCGCAAAACTATTTTAGAACATGGAAACCTACATTTGACAACGCCCAGCATGGGCTCATTTCACATAGGATTGCCCTTTTTCAGCGTCTTTAATTGTCTTATTCCATAAAGTCACTATACTTTTTAGGTTTATAATCCCAAAAAGTAATATAATTTTTGGGAAAATTGAAATGAAAAGGAATCCCAAGAAAGTTATAAAGTGTGTAAAATAGGTTTTCTCATCTCTTGAAAAGGTGCAAAATGCTGATTACCCCGTTCGGGCAGATTTGTATTTGACACTTCCTATCTCTTGTGCTTCAAACAGAATCCCAAGCCAACTCTGAACTCGAACAGTTTCTTGTTGCCGGTAAGTACTTCCTGAAGGGGGATGAGCGCATCGGCATTGACAACGAAGTTGTAGATGCAACATTGCAGTCCCAGAGTGCCCTCAAAATCTTGCCAGCTGAGGGGGTCGATGATCACCCATGTGTCATCGGTGGCTTTCCACGCATTGCGTCGGAAGCCGTAACCGGCACCAATTCTAAGGTAAACGGGACCGGTGATATTCAACGCCACACCGAAAAGCGCTGAAGCCCGAACGAGAGACTTCTCGCCAGTATAGGTCGGCTGTATGCCTGTAGCGACTTCCCCTTCTTCGTTCGCCAATACAAGGGCATCGAAAACCGTGTAGTTGTCATGGTGTGATTGGTATAATTGGTTGAAAAACAACCTGTTTGTCATGAGACTGAAATACCATCCGAACTGGCCACCTTTGGCAATGTCACCGATGTTGAGGCCATAAACGGCTTTACCTCCTTTGTTCAAAAAACCTAGGTTGCCCGTTAGGAAAAAGGCTCCGTTTGACAGGAAAGAAGTCGGGCTTTGGGTCATGGTTTCAATGTTAAGCTTGCCGATCTTGGAATCTCTGGAAACCATGATTCCTTTCACCCCCGACCTCCAACCATATTCGGCTCTGAGTGTATGAAATCCGTTGTTGATGTAATAGTCATTGGGTGTATGGCCAAGATATTCGTCATCGAGGTAGAGCCTGGCTTTTTTGTCTTCCGTTTCTATGCTTACGGTTTGGCCAAAAGAGAAGTCGAAGGTGGGCTCCAAGTTGTCGGGGGTTAAGGTGATCTCCTCTTCTTGGCTGTAGTATCCCAAGCGAACGATATAGACGGAATAGGTGCCAAAAGGCTTTTCTATGGTTACGGGAGTCTTGCCCACAAACTCATTGTTGATGTAGACATGGTCTCCCATCTGGTCGGTGACGATAGTCGCTATGCAAGAACGCTTGAGGTTCAGATAATAAGGAGTTACCCTTCCTTCTTCAACACTGATATCTTGCTTGAGCGTGGTGTGGTTCTTTGCGGATAATTCGAGCTGGTGTAGGCCCACCTTCAAACTGTCGACAGTAACAGGTGTGAGTCCGTAATCGACACTGTCAATGATGACTGTCGATTGTGGATTGCAATCGATGGTGACTTTGCCTGTAATGGGATAATAACGCGTGCGTTTGACTTTGAATGTAGAATCCGTCGCATAGCCATCGGCGCTGTTGAATCTGATTGTTCTCTTAAAATCCCGACAAAGCGCATCAGATCGGTTGACTCCAACCAGATGCTCCTTGACTTCGATCTGGCACAACGACCTTATGGAGTCGCCGGTTTTTAATGTCACATCATAAAGCCCTGGGGCTAATTTGTCGCTTTCAAAGGGCACATTGCCTTTGTGCACACCGTTTAGATAGACATCCAGTACTTCGTTTTCATCCATGTGATAGCCGTCAATGATTCTCATATAACCGTAGGCCGGATCAAGGTTGACCAAAACCGTGTCGATTTTTCCTTTAGTGAGATTGACATCCCCTTCGGCGGGATGGTAGAGCGGGTGCTTGAACGCCCAGTGGTAACTGCCTGACAGACTGGTGATGGTGTGGGCTCCGGTTCCAATAGAATCGCCGTTGATGAACAGTGTGGCGTCTTTGGGGTAGGGAAGGAATACCATTTGGCATTTTCCGTAGGAAAGGGTCTCTTTGGGCAACTCCTTCAGTCCCACAATATTGATTTTGTAGGTGTTGAGGCTTTGAACCTGGTCGTTAAGCATGTCAGGAATGTTGAGGATGTAATTGCCCAAGGTGTTGTGCTTTATTTTTAGGATTTTGATGCCGGGTGAAACCCAAAGGCAAATCTCGCCACCGTCTTTGCGGCGTTCGCGGATGACCGATCCCATGTCGCATTCAAATTGGAATAAGTCGCGTTGCAGGTCGAGGATGTTTTGGGTCGAAATCCGAATCACGGCGCATTGCTGCCCTCCATTGACTTTTTCCGTAAGGATGGTCTTTCGAGCCGTCATGTCGTTTTGGAGATGCACCACGCTGGTCACCTTGTAGTCTTGTGAGAACAACGTGACACGGAATGCCAACAGCAGCAAGGATAATATGTACAGCTTTTTCATTGCTAATGGATGTTTGCGGAATCAATAGACGTCTTTTAAACTGAAAAGTTGGTCGACGGGCAATTTGTCATCTTGCCATGCCCTGACGTGAATCACGGGGTCAGCCTCTCTCAAGTCGACCAAAAGGAACAAATAGCCCACGTCGCCGTAGTTGCTGGAGAAATACTCTTGGCGGACTCTGATGCCGAAAAAGTCTTCGGTGTTCCAAGCTTGGGTGAAATCGGTTTCCGTGAAATTCAGGTTGATGTATTCCTTGGCCTTGAAATGCCTGCGCAACTTGGCCATGTATTGCGATTTGGACATGGTATCGTAATGGGTGTAGCCACGTAGTTTGACGCCATCGGATGAAACCCTTTTCAAAACCTTATATCCGGAGATGATGAGGGCGCTTTCGGAGAAAATGCGCTCCAGATAATCGATGCGTCCAAGAGCGTAGGCGGTCTGGTAGTCCTCCATGAACGACAACAGGGTGAGTTTTGAGTCCCGCTTCCAGTCTTCGTTGTCCATGATGTCATGTTGGGCAATGTCGGTCAAGGCAAAAGCCAGTGATTCGATTTGGTCGTCTTCGTTGAAACGGAAAACGACATTCTCCACAAACTTTTTGTTGTTTTTGAACCTGAATTGCATGGTGATGCTGCGGCAAATGATCAGTTGGCCAAAAGTGACGAAATCGTATTGAGGTACTCCGATGATGGAGGCGTTGCCGTAACGGATGAGCTTGTTGAAACTGTCGTAACCGTCTTCGGTGAAGTAGGGTATTACTGATTCATAGCTTTTGTTACGAATGGCTTTCTCAATGCCGTACATGATGTTCGTTAGCCTGTCAATCCGAATTGAGTCAGCGTCTTGCGCAGGCATTTCGTCAATATCCGCTTTGACCATGGCGGGTTCTAAATTGATGGCGGATTCTGTGTATTGAACATGGTCGAATTGAAGGCGTTTGTCGGCAAGGGCAAAAGTCTTGTTCTTTTTGTTTTTGATGGTTTCCTGCAGTTGAAGTGGCGTCTCGCTTGAATCGTAGTTATAGATGCAGTGCAAGTTGGTGTGATCAAGGTCGTATTGTAGTTCGACCACGCTGATGCCATCACGGACCCTGGGGCCTTCAACATAGGTGTTGCCGTTATTGTATTTGAAGTCCAAACACGTGATTCTCCGATAGCTGTCGTTATCAGTTCTATAATAAAACCCCAGTTGCTTTACATAAAGCGTTTGAAACTCGTTGATTCGCTCCTCTTTTTGCTCTTCGCATACGATGCTGATGTTGTTTAGCGTTTCGTCAATCAACAAGGAGAAGACGGCATCGGCAGGTTGCTTCTTGCCGTTCCTTTCCAGCTCCACTTTCGTGTCGGATGCAATGAGGTATCCCCAATAGAAAAATTTTAAGGCATCTCCAATCCTGATCTCGTTGATGGCCCGAAGACCTTCCTCATAGTAGAAGTTCACGTCAATCTTGAGTTGTCTTTCCCTTTCCAGGGCGGCTTCGATTTCGGCTTGTTCCAGCTCATCGATGATTTCTTTCACTCTATCGGAACCGATGTAAACAAACGCTGTGTAGTTTTTGGTCTTTTTTGATGGCTTGCCCACCATCAGGACATGATAATCGGAGAGACGCACATCGGTGAAGGTGTTGATAACATTAGAAAAATAGGTGCTGCTGGAGAGTTTGCCGTTGATGTATTGTTCCTTCATGGTGGTCGTGCCTTCGCTTTTCACGTCGGTCATGATTTGGCTCGCCAACATGCCAACGGCATCTCTGATGGCTATGTCAAAAGAATCGGCAACCGCGGTGGCGTGATGATAGTGTTCGGGATCCATGATGATTTGGTTCATGATTTTTCGGTTGGCTTCAATGTTTTGGGCATGCACGATTGTGCAAAATGAAAGGAATACGAATAATATAGCCAGTTTTATTGTTTTCATAGGGCTTGTTGGTGTAAAGTCGTGCAAATATACAAAAAACATAGTGTCAATCTTATATAGTGTTTGACTTTGTTGCAGAATCCGACCAATAGAGGGGCGAGGAGATAAAAATTAGTCCATTTTATCCAACATATTTATTCAATAATTAGCCTCGCAACCCTGTGAAACGCCCCTAGCATCAAATGGCCATTTCATTGAGTCGTGCGATTTGTTTACTCATCTTCTTTGGCAATTCGTTCATTGATCCAGCGCTTCAGCAAGAAGGTGACAAAATAGGGCAGGGTATAGAAACTGCCATTGAAGCCGATGTTCTTGTAACAAAGCTTGATGCCGTATTGGATGTCCTTGTATTTATTATCAGTAATCAACTTATTTAGTGATGCTGTGGCGTTGTCCTTGGCTTTCACTTCAACTGGAATCAACGATACAGCATCACGGATGAAGAAGTCCATCTCAATGGTCGATTTCTCGTTTTTGTAATAATATAAAGGATAGCCTGACTTGACCAGCATGTCGGCCACTATGTTTTCGTAAAGAGCTCCTTTGTATGTGTTGAAGTTGCGGTTATGGCGCAGATCGGTCTGCGACTCATCGTTGAGCGAGGCAATGAGTAGGCTGGTGTCGCGGAAGTATATTTTGTACTCATTGGCCTTGGCATTGCCTTTCATAGGAAGCTCGGGCTGACTAAGGTTATAGCAGACATTGATGATGCCTGCATCCGCCAGCCAATCTACCGTGCCTACATATTCTCTTGACCTTGCGCCATTTGCGACTTTGGAGATTTGGAATTTCTTGTTCTCCATCGCAAGGAAATTGGGAATACTGCGGTAAATGTTCTTGATCTTTCCCTTGTCGAGGCCGAGGACATATTTGGTGATGTCTTCCTCGTAGTCAAGAAGAAGCATTTGTTGTTTCTTCAAAATGCCTGAAAAGTTGTTTTGTGTGACAAAGTCGCTCACAATGGCAGGCATACCCCCGACGAGCATGTAATCCTTGAAATGCCCAAGCATGACATCCATCTCAAGTTGCGAGAACGGTTTTTGTTCAACAACATGTTCATACAGGTTCTCGATTTGGATTTCAGAATACCCTCTTGCCCAAAGGAATTCCTCGAAGTCGAGCGACTGCATCTCATATTCTTCTTTGTAGCCTACGCTGTTCGACTCGATTTCCTGATAGTTGATTCCCATGAGTGATCCTGAACAAATGACATCAAACCTTCCGTCTATCTTAAAGAATTTCAAACTCGTGGCGCAATTGGGACAGGCTTGCATCTCGTCGAAAAGGATGAGCGTGTCGTGGGCTACAAACTTAGCGTCGGGGTTGACAAAACTGATTTGTTTTAGGATGTCGTCAGTTTTGAAACCCGTGTCAAAGATGGTTCTGTATTGTGGCTCTGTCACAAAATTGATTTCGATGAAGTTGCCGTAACTATTGGCAAATTGTTCTATCGAAAAAGTCTTCCCCACCTGTCTTGAACCTTTGACGATGAGTGGCAGCCTTTGTGGATTCTGCTTCCATTGCGTCAGAAATGAGTCGATTTTTCTTTTAAGTATCTGGTTCATAATGGTCTATATATAGTAAATCACAAAATTCCAATATTTTTCTGCATAATTATCACAAAATTCCATGTTGTGCAAGAGAAATTATCACAAAATTCCAAAAATAAACTGTTTTAGACAATGGAAACCTACATTTTCAAGAAAGCAAGGTCACCCTCACTAAGCAAAGTCTACAATAAGGGCAATGATTTCGCCGAAATAAGGGGTGCTCATGACCGAGGTCGATAATTGGCTCGCAAAAGTAGGAATTTACCGAATAGGAATTGGAAATTATCCAAATTGTCCGAATCGGTGCTATTTCACGGCCACACCACAGAGGTGGAACAACACCCGTGCTCCGACATTGCCATCCCAGTCGCCGCCATCGGGCGAGGGCGAGACCTCGCAGAGATCGAAACCGATGATGTCCTTGCCGGCCTCGCGGATGCGGTTGAGGAGGTACATCAGTTCCTCGTATTCCAAGCCGCCAGGCACGGGTGTGCCCGTGTTGGGACAGAGCTTCGGGTCGAGGGCGTCGATGTCGATGGAGAGGTAGACCTTGTCGGGCAAGGCGGCAATCATCTCGTCGACGATGGCCTTCCATGTCGCGCCTTCGTACATGCGGCGACGGCAGTCGCGGTCAAAGAACACCTTGATGCGCTCGGGCTGGCTCTCGGCCAAAGCCTTCTCTTGGTGGCAGTAGTCGCGGATACCGACCTGCACGAGTTTTTTCACGTTGCTGAACTTCAAGGTGTTGAAGAAAATCGAGGCATGTGAGTATTTGAAACCCTCAAAGGCTTCGCGCAGGTCGCAGTGGGCGTCAGCGTGAAGGATACCGTATTCCACGCCTTGTGTGTTGAGGTATTGGTGGTAGGCGAGGGGACAACTGTGGTCGCCGCCCAAAAGGCCGACCACTTTGCCTTGTGCCTTCCAATAGGCGATGCGCTCGCGCAGCCAGGCGTTTTTCTGTTCGGTGGCATCTTCAATCATGTCATACATCATCTCGTAGGTCTCCGGGTCATTGTCGATGGTGCCTTCATACAGCGCGTTGATGATGTCTTCGCTGATGGGTGCCAGTTGGTCGTGAAGCTCGCGCAGCTCTTTCGGAAACTCGTCCATCCAGATGCCTTTCTGCCAGAGGTCTGGGTAGTCGTGGTGACACAAATCCACTTGCAGCGAAGCTTCCATGACGGCGGCGGGACCGTCGACGGTGCCACGGTTGTAACTCGTGGTCAGCTCCCATTCGACGGGTATGATGATGATTTGCGCCTCTTCGGCGGTGCAAGGCAGGCCGTAGATGCCGGAATCGGCGACGGCGGCGGCATTAGGGTCAAAAACGTTTTCCATATTTTTTTAATTTTTTTTGCAAAAATAAGAAAAATAAAGATGGTATTTCAAAAATTAGTATTTTTGCTCCATTAATAACTAAAACAGAATGGCTGATAATATACTGATTCCTTGGTATGCGATGGAGACTGATCCTGGACGACAAAAGTGTTTCAATCGCCCCACCTCAGCGGTGTACATTTGGAAGCCTCAACCCAAGCCTGAGCCAAAGCCAGAGCCTGCTCCAACGCAAAATAGCCAGCTAAAACCAAAGTCCGTGCGGAAGCAACCTCAAGTGATTTATAGGCCAGCAGATGTTGTGATGATGGAACTGACGGTGAAAACGCGGCATGATCTGGTCAAAGACATTTCTTTCGAGTGGTCGAAGGCCGACTTTTATCACGACCTTTGCATCTCGTGGTTCAACGAACAGAAAACGAAAGGTCTCACCGAAGTGGTCTATCTTTGTGGCGAAGAAGTAATCGAGGCGACGGGAAAAGTGCTTGTATGTTGCCTTGTCTGTCGGTACTCCGATGGCCATCTTGAGGGTTTCACTCCTGGTTTGGAAAAGAAAGACAATGAAAACGAGCCCGCAATCATGGCAGTTGAAGTTAAGTCTGACTATCAAAAGCCACGATTTGTTGACAATGCCGAGGCATTCAAGAATGCTCTTCAAAACATAGCTGACTATGCCCCATACGAGGGATGGAAACAACGATTCCATAGCGGGCTAAGGATCATGCAAGACGAAACGGTGAAGTTTTATGGGCAAAAGGATACTTTCAACATTCAACCACCTTATTTCAGGTATCTATATGCAGCCCAAGTCACGCATCTTGGTTTCGGTATGGGGTCTTGGTTCGACTTGCCTATGGTGGGTTCCGAGAGTTTCAAGGCTGTTACCAAGCTGTTTTCCACCCAACGCCACAATGCCATCATGTATGCAATCAATAACTGTTAGCTATTAGCTATGACCGAATATACACTCTATCCCATAAACAACAACAACGTCGATTGGCCGTTATACCATCTGGTGGCGCATTTCATGAAAAACAGCTACCATCTCGACGGTATTACTGTCGGCGACGGACAAACTGAGCTTTTCAAACCTTTTGATGACGATGCCGTGCAGGAGAAGCGCTCTTATGAGTATAAACTGGTCTTTCCCAACGAAGAGTTGACAGTGAGCTACCCAGAAGAAATCCTTGACCAGGAAGTGGTCGTGTTGAAGAGTTACATTCCGATAGAGCATATGGGGATTCCCAACGCTTTCGATCCCGATGACGACGGAGTGTGGTATCAGGATATCCCGTTGGAGTATTTTTGCTATTCCGACAATGGTCACGGTCCGACGTTGAAACATGTTCATACGGATATGCCCAGCGCATTTCCCAGTTTTGTCTACAATGGCGATTTGTTCGCCAAGGCGGTGGCTTCACTCCTTGATTTTTTGCGTAGGCACAACCTTACGGAATTTTCATGGTATGAACGTCTACAGACTGTGCTTCAAATGCTTGAAGGAAATGCCAACGAACTGCACATTCTGCACAACGCTGGCTTCTTCGACCACAATGAGCTATGGAATTGGCTGGAGGACTATGACATCAATAAACGCGACATTGTGAAGACAAAGGACGGTTATCTCGCCCAACTGAAGCGTTATGCCATGTTTGTCTTGAATCATCTCAACTGGGAGAAAGGCACTCCTATTGGAGAAAATGACCGTGAGAAACGGGTTGGGGTGTATCAGAGGCTTACCGAAGAGAAAATGGCTGCTATCACTGACGAGATGGCACGACGCATGAAATTGCTACAGAACAAGCTCGAAAAGTATAGGACTAACGCCATCGAAAGACGTATTTTTGCATTAACTCCTGGGTCGCCCGCAACACCTGTTGATGTGGGCAAGCGTAACAATAGGACTTTCTTAATAATCATTGGTGCGTTTGCCGCAATGGTGCTCCTTGTTTTCGGCTTGGTCGTTGGTCTTGGAGGCGAAGCAGCTCGCAATGCGGCCGTTGCCGTTGGCGGCATAGTGGCCATCGTTACAGCAGGTGTCGCCGCGGCAGCTGCACGCAGCTATCAGCATCGGCATCCGGCAGGGTTTAGATATGTTCTGCTCTTTGTCGGTATCATCCTTCCTTTTCTTTTAGGTTGGATGGGCAACAAACTTATGTATGCGCTGAAAGATGACGTCTCGCCACAAGCTTTGATGGTTTTTGTCCTCATGCTGATGACAGTGGTCATCGTGGCCTCGGTATTGTTGCGCCGCAAGCAGCCCGATGAGCGTCATGCGCGGCCTTATACGGTGGCTATCGTTGTTGCCGTAATGGAAATCATAGGCCACTTCGTCGGTGGATTCATTTATTATGTAAAATAAACAAACAATTCAATATATGAACAACTACACCATAATAGGCATCGACTTTGGCACCAGTGCCACTGTTGTCAAGGTCAAGAATTACTATGAAGGGATGAACCACAACGACTGCCAATCACTAATGATAGGTGGAAGCACGGTTGTGCCGACCAAAGTCTTTGAAAGGTCCGCTGACGGAAGGCTTTTCTTTGGCCAGGAAGCTGAGGCTGAGTATGGGACTGGCAGCGAAGGCGTAATGCACCGTAATTTTAAGATGGATTTGCTCAACCCTGAAAAGAAAGAGAACGCTGAAAGGCTGATTAAGGAATTCATGAAGTATTTGTATCGGCAGTTCTCGCTCCAGAAGGCTCAATTGAATGTTTGTGACACGGTGAAGACCTTCATCAGCTATCCTGCCAAATGGACACCGGAAATCATAGCATTCATGAAGCAATGTGTCATTGATGCTGGTTTTGGAACGGCCGACAATGTGTTTGGTGAGACGGAACCGACAGCGGCCATCTATGCCACTTTTACCAACCATGAAAATGTGCTAAAGGAGCAACGCTTGGTGTCACAGAATGTACCTATTAATGTGATGATGCTGGATATGGGTGCTGGCACCAGCGATGTCACCATCTTCCGTTTCATGGCCGACGAAAAGAACAAGTTCCATATTGGCGTCGACGGAAAAATCATCTCCCATCCGGCTGTGGACAATGCTTATCTTTGTGGTGGCAGAGAGGTGGACAGGAAACTTTGTGAATACAATCTTGACTATCTCAAGCAGCTTTTCCCAGGAGGTGAGGTCCATGATGGATTGAAACAAAAGAACGAAACGAGTATCAAGGAATGGAAGGAAATCCATGTCTCCCCGCGTCTACAGGAGAACCAATCGGCATCTCTTCCCGGAGAACTGATGACGTTGATAAGTATGCTTCGCTCGTTCTCCCCGGGCATGCAATCCGTCCCGTATCCGAATTTGGACCGCAATGCTTTTGAAATGGCGACCAAAGAGCATTGGACGCAATTGCACACCCTGATGACAGATGCCATAGTCAGGGCAAGTGAGGTGATACCGGAAATCAAAGGTCCGGAAGACATTGACCTGATGATTATTACGGGAGGACACAGCCAGTGGTACTGCGTACAGGAAATGTGCCTCGGTCATTCCGTGGCAGGTCTCCCACCCATCAATTTCCAAAAGATTATCGACAATCCCAAACGCCTGTTGTCAGAGAGTCGTCCACAGGAAACTGTGTCCAATGGTTTGGTGTTCAGGGATTTGTCGTTTGATATTTGTCACACAAGTGCAAATAATTTGTGGATAAAGCTGACTTTGGACGATAAATTCGAGTCAGATATCTATCAAGTGCTTAGTCAATTTGAAACATTGCCTGTGCGAAAAACCATCGAATGGAAACAGACGATTAAATCAGGAAACTTTTCGTTGGATGTCGTCAAGATCGGATGTCATTGTTGTTATGGGGCCGACATGGAATCGGGTGTCCACACTACAACCTCTGCCAATGCTTCGTTGAACGGGCTTTTTGATTTAGCGCTTAAAACGGTATTTCTTCCCATCTTCCTGATTGGAGACAGGACTGAGACATATAGTGTTTTGGTAACTCTCGATGTTGAAATCGGCGAAGATGGAGGCGCATGTGTCAATGGCAACATCAATTGTAATGGCAACACAAATACGTTCGTCATGAATCTATAACTTGAATCCTAAATACAGAATCTTATGAGATTAATAGACACGCTCAAGGCCAAACTGGATCCTTCCTCGCCTGAAAACTTGGAAAGGCTTCGTAATAAACTTCCAGTTGAATTCCCCGCTGAATTGGCCAATCCATTTATGGATTATATGATGGAGCGCAGCTATCTGGAGGAGGTCTCAAATCGCGACCACTTCGAGGCAGATCCTCCGATGGGAGGCTCCATGGCTTGGGTGCGGATTGACCGCCTGCCCGTGCATCCCAACGATTCGGACGATTACGACCTTTTGTCACGGTGGCAGGCTGTCCTGTCGTCACTTCATTCCTGGAACGAGCGGCTTTTGTTCCTTTTGCAGCGCAGCAACGGGTCGACCAGCATCTATCTTGGCATGCACGCTCTTGATATGGACCAATCCATGGCCAAGCTGGAGACGGCCTTGATTAACAGTATGCCTGGTATAACTACCAGCAGGATGAATGTGGACGAAGGCATGAAGGTGATCACCTCCCTAATGGAAGCCAAAAACTGTGGAGCACTCACAGGTATACCCTCTTTTAGGAGAGAAACGAAATTCCAAGAATTACAGACCCTTGATTCTCTCGCGTTTGGGATTCGAGACACGCAGGGCAGGGATGCAGATTTCTCCTTGTTGGTTGTGGCCGACCCCATTTCCGACCGGGGCATTACAGACATCATTTCCAGAATGATGGAACTTGGAACCGAAATTCATAAGGATGTTCACAAGAATTACTCATTGAACGAGGGAATGTCTAACCAAGGCAATACATCCGTGGCTTTAGGGAGCTTGTTACTTAGTGTGGTAAATATGATGCCATACATGGGCTCTGCCCTTAAAATACTGCAAGCTGGGGTAGGCGTTGGCGTCATCACGGGAGTTGAGAAAACGGGCAATGCGGGTCGTTCAGAAACTATAGAGTTTCTTAACAAGTTTGCAGAGTATACGGAAAGAACGCTTGATAAACATTGTGACCGTCTCCGTAAAGGTCGAAATCAGGGCTTCTGGAATACGGGTGTGTATGTGTTAAGCAACTTGGAACACAATGTGGGAACGGTGCTGGGCATGCTCCGCTCAGTCTATTCTGGCGACGAGAGCTATATCGAACCCATTCGTATCCATCGGTTCAAACCCCAGTCGGGGGCTTCAAACATAGTCGGATCCATGAGCCTGATTCCGTTGTTGATTGACAAGAATGCAGGTGAGCATGTTTTTGGAAAGAATTATCAGTATGTATCCACCCCAGTGAATACGCAGGAGTTGTCTTTGTTTACTTCCTTGCCTCGAAAAGATGTCCCTGGTCTTCGTTTCGTGAAGACCGCCGTTCGTTTTGCCAACAACCCAGGTCTCCAGACAGGTAAAAGGAGTCTCGTCCTTGGCAAGATCAAGGACTATGGCGTGGAACAGAAGACTGATTACAAAATTGACATTGACGCACTTGTGCGCCATTCGCTCATCGTCGGCGGCACAGGTAGCGGAAAATCTACGACATGCAGGCGCCTTATCCAAAGTGCTATGGACATAGGCGCGCCCATTCTCGTTATTGAGCCGGCCAAAGAAGAGTACACGCGCTGGTTCTTAGAGCTGAGAAAGCAAGGCAAGAAAGTCAATATCTTCATGCCTGGCGTGACCAATTTTGAGGGAGAGAAATTGGGCCGCCTCAAACTTAATCCTTTCCAACCGGCAGCCGTTCCAGGGGCGACAATTGACATGATGACACGGTGCGAGCAACTGACAGCTCTCGTTAACGCCAGCTTGCCTTCCAGCGATGTCTTGCCGGTAATCATGGACGAAACCTTTTTCACCTTCTTGAAAGACCAGCCTTTTGGAGGCGACTTCATGCAGGGGGAGATGGAACAATTGGAAAACTATCCCAAAATTGAAGGTGCCATAGAGACAGCCAAACGCGTTCTTAAGGCTCGTGGCTATACCGACGAGGTGACTCAGGGAATTGGCGCTGCCGTGGAAACCAGGCTCACCTACTTGTCGCGCGGAAAACGCGGCGAGATTCTGAATGTGTTCAACTCCACGCCTTGGGAGCAACTCTTCGACCAAACGACGGTCATCAACCTGAGCCGTCTGGCCAACCCTAAGGACAGGGCGCTCATCATGTCCATCTTGCTGCTTGCATTGCACGAGTACAGGGTGTCGCGCTTCTCCACCGATGAAGACTATCGCAAGAAGGCTGGCAGCAATCAGCTCATGCACTTGACCGTGGTGGAAGAAGCACACAATGTGCTTGCGGCTCCATCTGCCGACGGTCAGGGGACGGGCAACCCGCAGCAAGTGGTTGCAGACTTGTTCAGCAACATGCTCTCAGAAATTCGCGCCTACGGGGAAGGTCTTATGATTGTGGACCAGTCTCCTACCAAACTCATCCCCGATGTAATCAAAAACACCAATTACAAAATTGCCCATCGAATGACAGCCCGCGACGACTGCGCTGTGATGGCATCGGCTCTTGCCCTTAGGGACGAACAAGCTGGTATCATCCCCACGCTGGAAATCGGGAATGCCATCATCTATGGTGACAAAGACGATGCTGCGTCATGGGTGAAAATAAACCGTTAGGCCTTGCTGGACCAGTGAAGATGTAATATTGGTAAAAGAAATAATCAAAACTATATACCTATGGACGAATTCAAATCATCAAGCAGGGATGTTCCGAAGCAGCCTGAGTTCCCTTCTATGAGTGATATTCCTCAAGAATTCTCTCAGACGGATTTTCTCCATGAAGTCGCCCCTTACTATACAGCAATGGAGGTGGTGGAGGCAAAGGAGTATGTCAACGAACGGGAGATTGGACTCAAAGAGACTGTTGAGGCGGCAAGGGAGATTTTCACCCCACAGGTCATCAGTGAGTGGGAAAACATGTCTTTGGAGCAGCGCAATGCTGTGTTTCAGGAGTATCAACATGCCGTGGCCGAGGCTCTTGGCATAGAGGCAGGTAATGTCATTTTCAAAGACATTCCAGACGCCTACGGTTACAACAACGGTGACGGAAATGTTTATCTGAACATTAGGCTTCTTGAAGACCCCAAGTGGGTAATCAAGTGCATCGACACCATCGCGCATGAGACGCGCCACCAGTTCCAGCACGATGCGGTCCTGGACCCTGAGCGTTTCGGTATATCACCGGAAGTGGCTAAAGAATGGGCCTGGGCCATGGAGAACTATACGGATGAAGATCTCTCGCAATACGATCCTTGGGGATACCACTACAATCCCATTGAGATGGATTCTCGTTATTTTGGGGAATCCGTGGTGCGTGAACTCACAAAGGATTTAATTAACAGTTACGCTTCCCTCCGTGAGACCAACCACATGAATGAAGTGCACGGCATGTTCATCAACGACCGCGAATGGAATATCGAGCAAGCCGAAAAGGCTCTTGCCAATGGCGACCTGAATGGTTACCGTAACTATCTGGATGATGCATCGAAATCGACAAAATAAAAATACAAGCCATGAAAGAATATACAGATCAGGAAATTAAGGAGTTCCTTTTGGAAGACGACTACCCCAACAAGGCTGCTATCCTTGAGGGCGTGATACAACGCATTCGCAGTTTCGGTCCCGAGGCCGCAGCCATGTTCGACGAGTGGGCCACTACCGGCAAGCAGCCCAAATTTGAAGAAAACGGTATATCTTCAGAGATTCTTCGGAAGGAACAGCATATGAAAGCCGTTGCTTTGATGATTGCTTTCGACTGGCTAAAGAAGGAACCCCACGAGGCGGCACGCCTTCTGCAAAAACCGCATGTTGAAAAAAAATAACCCGTTACCAAGCAAGAATATAGCTATGGAGATGGAGTATAGACTTTACCAAGATGAAAGAGGCCTTGGGATGAGCGGCTTGACTTTAGAAGACCGTCTTGTGGTGTATAAGGGAGACCAACTAGTTGCCTCCTTTGACTGTTATTGGCTTTTACACGATCTTGAAGGCAATTTAAAAGAACAATACATTTGCAGGAGTCAGGATGGAACAAAAGTGGCCTTTTATGCCTTAAGGTATCCCGCCGGTACATTCCCGGATTTCGAAAATTATGTGGATGAACTTGAGCCTCAAAGGGTGGTGTGCTTATTGGATCTCAAGACAATGGAGATCAAGGAGATGCCATATCCACAATCGTCTCAGCTGATATATTGGGACGGTGATGAAACTATCATGTTTGTTGAATCCAATCCAGAGTACCCCGAAATCGGTATCCCGAGGTTGGATGTGTCGTTTGAGGATGCGTTAGACTGGTATCCCGAGGGATTGCAGAGATCGGCATGGAAAGAGTTCTTCATAGCCCATAATAATGTCAATAAGGCGGATAGTGCCAATGCTAGATTCTTTAACGATCCCAAGCGATTGGAATATTATCTTTTCAAGTACGATCCTCGCTATGTTAAGGAATGCGCTTTCAAGTATTGCGTGAAGCGACGGAACGATTATCTCCGTAGCCATGGACTTCCCATTCCTTTTGAAGATGATATTCTTGATTAGTCGGTAAATTACAAAGTGAAGGTGACTTTGGGGCGAAAATGCTACAAGGAAACTTGCTGATACATACGCGCAAACCTCAAAAAAAATAAGCCAAAAGTTTGTCAAATAGAACAGAAACGCATATCTTTGCACCGTATTGAAAGGAAAATGGGATTTTGGCATACTGATAACCCGAAATCAAGAAAAACAAATATAACTAGGTCTCTTATAAAATAGAAGTCCCCTCAAAACATAAATACCATAAAACCGACGGTACCGGATGGGATATAACACGGTGAAGAAAGCAATGAGAAGAGTTTTTACTTTAAGTCTGTTTCTATTCTTGTTTTCGTCACATTTGGTTTCTTATGCACAAGTTGACAAGCGTAACGTTTCTGTAGACAATAGCTTCTTGAAACTTTGTGCAGACAATAATGTGAAGTTTAGATTAAGGAGTTACGGACTATATGAAAATGGCAAAGAGGTTAATAAATTCTTTACACAAGACAATGAAAACGAATATATTCAGTTCGCTAATTCGTATTTTTATCGTACAATTTCATCAGTTGGTGATTTTAGATATTCGTATACAATCAGTGGGAATAAGATCGTTTTTACAAACGAAGAAAAAAGAAACTCATATAACAATTTATGGACAACGATTAATAGCAATCCTCAATCTTGGATAAAAATACAAAAAGCTGAAATCATTGACAATGGAATTAGTGTCACATTAAGGATTATGTCTATTGACAATAATAATACATACAGATACTATTTTATTGTCGAAGAAACGCCTATAACCTTGCAGGGACAGATTATACCATCAGAAAGTAGTAAAAAAACGAATAATACAGGTGTAAATAATAGCTCATATAACTACAACAATTCCTACAACAACTCGTATAACTATAACAACTCAAATCAGAATAACTCGTCGTCATCCACTGGGGACAGACTTGTCGGTAATTTTCAGGCCTTTGGCATTGGTGACGGAATTACTGGCGGCACGGTTACCCATAGCTCAAGTTTTCCTGTATACCAGTATTCGAATGGAGGTTATTATGTAAAGTCTGGATGGAAAATGAGTACACTTTCTTCTAATGGAAAGAGCAGCCATAGAGGGTATTCCGTGAGCCAATACAACTATTTCGCTGTCATAGATGGCGTTATTTGGTATTTTAAGATTTACTAAATGTAAATGTATAAGTAAACTCAAAATGAGTAATCAGTAGATTTTCCCTAGTTCGAAAATTTGATGGGCAAAAGTGGACATAAATTGGAAGAAATCTTTACTTTTGCGCGTTCAAAATGGAATTATGGACCTTTTCTCCTGCCTTTCACCCTTTGTCTTTTGCAGCTTTGCCTCGGGCAGCAGCGGCAATTGTTATTATGTGGGCAAGCAGGATGAAGGCCTCCTGGTGGATGCGGGTGTCAATGCCAAGCAAATCGTTACGGGATTGGTAAAGAATGACTTGAGCATGAAAAACATCAAGGCTATTCTGATTACACATGACCATATCGACCATGTGAAAGGCTTGGAGGTTTTGACGAAAAACACGCCCGTCCCGATCTACGCCCATTCCGATTGTCTTCAAGGTCTCGCCGAAGGCAATGCCACGAAAAAGGTTGATTCAGGACTGTTTCATGAGATTGAGCCCATGCAGCCGTTTGAGATTTGTGGTATCACGATTGAGGCTTTCCCAGTGATGCATGATGGGCGAGGAGCCGTGGGCTATCATTTTAACTATGAGGGACATACCTTGACCATCGCCACCGACATCGGGATGCTCGACAAGGTGGTGAAGGAGCAAATCCGTCGCGCCGACAATATCGTTATCGAGACAAACTATGACGTGGAGATGCTGGAAAAAGGTAGCTATCCATATATCCTGAAGCAACGCATCGCAGGGCCTTTTGGCCATCTGAGCAATGAGGAGTCGGCGCGTTTTGTGGCTGAGGTCTATCATTCGGGCATGAAAAACATCATGCTGTGTCACCTCAGCGAGAACAACAACACTCCCGAGCGAGCCATGCAATGCCTGTATCAACAGTTCCACAAAAAGCATGTCCGTCCCGACGTGAACACCTCCATCTTCCCCTTGCCGCGCCACAAGAGCACAGGTTTTGTGTATCTGTAGATTCCCCAATTTTCCACGTTTTTTGAGGCATTCTGTGACTTTCCACATTATTCCACAGTGTGGCACGCTGCAAGTTATGAACATAAACTGTTGATAACCTTTGCATTCAAGTGTTTTCGTATTTGTGGCACGCATTGTGCTATATAAACAAGGTGGATTAAAGTCGAATTGAAATGCAACATAGATTGACATTGGTTTCTTTGCTTTTCGTGGTCTTGTTGGCCACCTCATGCAATGTGGAACGTTCCGAAAAGTACCAAGCCCTTTTGGCTGAACGTGATTCTTTGTACACCGAAGCTGTGGCTTCGAAAGGTGGTTTCGACCAGGCCTTGAACACCATCAACGAGATTGAAGCAGCCCTTGAGGCGGTGCGCGCCCAGGAAAACATCATCATGATGGATAACCAAGAGGGCAATACCAACAAGGCTGTTACCGAGATTAACGCCATCCAGCAGACCTTGCAGGAGAACCGCCAAAAGATCGAAAAACTTGAGAAGCAGCTGGCCGAACAGGGCGCAACTTCAAAGGCCTTGAACCAGACTGTGAATCGCTTGAAGAAACAGTTGGAAGAAAAAGATACCTATATCAGTAGCTTGAAGGATGAATTGCAACAGAGTCGCGAGCAAATCGCCGAACTGAATGAACAGGTGACCGACCTGAATAACAACATCAGCGAGTTGAGCACCAACTTGGATGTGATGGCGGTTCAGAACGCAGCGCAACAGGCTACCATCGAAAACCAAGATGCCATGCTGAACACGGTGTGGATTTGCATCGCTCCACAGCAGACACTGGTTGAAAAGGGTATCCTCAGCAAAGGCGGACTGTTCCAATCGAGCGCCATCTCCAAGCAAGGCTTCGACAAGACACAGTTTGTGGAAGGCAACAAGCGCGAACTGGAGCTCATCCCGCTGAATACCAAGAAGGCCAAAATCATGACCTCCCACCCGGAAAGCAGCTATCAGATCAATGAAGGAGAGGAAGGAGCTCAGACCTTGCAAATCCTCGACAAGGAAGCTTTCTGGAGTATGTCGAATTATTTGGTAGTATCCATCAAATAAAATCCGTTTTTAACGGAACTGCTCGTTTTCAATTTTTTTAAAATTGCCTCACATTTCCCCAATGTGGGGCTTTTTTTGTGTGTATTTTTGTGGAATCAACAAAAAAATGTTACTTTTGCACCATGAAATGTAGAATTCTAGTTGTGGAAGACGATGCCTCCTTCGGCCTGATGATTCAGACCTGGCTGAAGAAGAATGGCTACGAGGCAGTGCTTGCTTCGCGTTACGAACAAGCCAAGATTGAAATTTCCAATGGTGACTTTGGACTAATCCTCACCGATTTGCGCTTGCCTGACGGCGATGGCATCATCCTGATGACTTGGGTGCGCGAGAAGCTGAAGAGCAAGGTGCCTATCATCGTGATGACGGGCTATGCTGAGGTGCAGACTGCCGTTTCGGCAATGAAGCTTGGTGCTTTCGATTATCTCAAGAAACCCATCAATCCGAGTGTGTTGGAGGAGAAAATCGCTGCTGCGCTGACTTCGGGTGTTGATGAGGTTGAGGAAACCTTTGTTCCGGGCACCAAGCAGTGGGTGAGGGGTAACAGTCCCGCCATGGTGCGGCTCTACAAACATGTGGAATTGGTGGCGCCCACCAAATTCTCCGTGCTGATTCTCGGCGAGAGTGGCACGGGCAAGGAATACATCGCGCGCATGATCCACGAAAAGAGTCAGTTCAAGGACGGTCCCTTCATCCCCGTTGACTGTGGAAGTCTGTCGAAAGAGCTGGCGCCCAGTGAGTTGTTCGGCCATCTGAAAGGCTCGTTTACCTCTGCCATTGCCGACAAGAAAGGCGTGTTCGAACAAGCCAAGGGTGGCACGGTGTTCCTTGATGAGGTAGGCAACCTGCCTTACGAGGTGCAGATGCAACTCTTGCGTGCCTTGCAGGAGCAAAAGGTGAGGCCTGTGGGCTCGGCCACCGACATCCAAGTGGATGTGCGCATCATCGCTGCCACCAACGAGGACTTGGAGCATGCCATCGAGGAAGGGCGCTTCCGTCAGGATTTGTTCCACCGCATCAACGAGTTCGCCATCGAGGTGCCGCCGTTGCGCGCCCGTTTGGAGGACTTCGATGAGTTGACCGCCTTCTTCATCCGTCAGGCCAACGAGGAGTTGGGCAAGAACGTGAAGGGCATTTCAGAAGATGCCTTGCAGCGGATGAAAGAGCAACGTTGGAACGGCAACCTGCGTGAGCTGCGCAATGTGGTGCGTCGTTGTGTGCTGTTTGCAGAAAGTGAGAACATCGAGCTGGACGACCTGCCAGTATTCAGCGCGCCCAACAAGAAGACCGTCATTGCCTCGGATGAGGACGACTGGGCCTTGCGTCCCGAGCATGAGAAGGAACAGATCGAAGCTGCCTTGCAGAAGGCGAGGGGCAACAAGACCGTCGCGGCCAAGCTGCTGCAAATCGACCGCAAGACCTTATATAATAAGATGCATCTTTACGGAATTGAACTATAATCCTGATCAGCTATTGCCATGAAAAAAACAGTATTCTTAATATGTGGCGTGATGGCCCTGTTATTTGGCCTGGAAGCCAATGCCCAAAAACCTTACAATATGGATGAGCTATATGAAATAGGAAAGCTCTCGAAGGGTTCTATCTCCGATTTTGTCTCATGGATGCTGGCAGAGCCGGAGGATGAATTGAATGGACCTATGAGCGAGGCGTGGCAACTCTATCGGAAGAATAAGCCGTTGGGCAAGGGTACGACGATTGTTTTGGATGAGAGGAACGGCTATTTCAGGTATGAGATGGACTATGACAAGGAATACGAGGATGAAGAAGGTGAGCCGGTGGAAAGTATTACTGTTGTGGAGATGTGTGTCTGGAATTGTGCCGACGGGAAACATAAGCTGTTCGCTGAGAATGTTGGAGGCACCTATCAGGGAAAACCCCATAATGATGGACAATTTGATGGCGCCATGTTTTTCCTGTATGACAAGGCGACCCAAAAGTTGTATGGCTGCAACGAAGCCATTGATAGTGAAGAACTGTCCAGCTTGGCACCTCTACAGTGGAGATACGATGGAGAACGGTATTTTGCCACCGACCATGTGACGGGCGAGTGGAAACAGATGACCCAAGAGGAATACGACAAATGGATGGAAGACCGCCCCGTGGTGACCCTGTCTCTGCCTCGCAGCGGAAAAGACATCAGGGCCCATATCTATACCCCGACTGGGAACAAGGAGCGGACCTTTGCTTGGGACGGCTATCGTTTCCATCTTTCAAAGTAGTTTGCTTTTAGTCGAGGCAATGTTTGGGGTGTTTCATCGTTAATAACGTTGTTCATCCAAATGCGATTGGGTATAAAAGAGTTCCCAACGATTCAAAAGGGCATGGAATCAGCCTTTTTGTCGTTCATAACGACTGCTGACCTGATTCAATAGGGCATGGAAGAGTTATAAACGACCTAAATAGGCAAAGAATCGGACAATTTGTCATTGATAACCTTTTGATTCCCTATTTGATACGGTTTTTGATGGTTGTTCGTCAATAAAATGTTCTTTATGACTCCATCTAAATTCAACCAGGGCCTGGATTCCTTGTCGTTCCATACTGGAATTGATGAAATATGTCTTTGTCTTAATGACGTGCAGGCTGACGATTACATGTTGGGTCTTGTCCAAGAAGTGAAAGATGCCAACCAAAGGCTTTTCGATGCCCTAAATGTTGGCAAGGCAAAGCATAATGTGCAAAAGGAAGTCAAACAGCTCAACGACAGCATTGTGGCGGCGCATCGTTTCATCGACTCGTGCTGCTATTTGCCCGATGCCGATGTAAAGGCCAGTGCCAAGGTGCTCAAAAAGCTCTTCGGCTCCTATGGCAAACCTATTACACGGATGGACTTGTACACCCAGATGACCGTGGTGAGTGTCTTGCTTCGCGATTTGGCGCAACCCGAGATGCAAGTTCATATAGAAAAGCTCCCCATGTTGCCGGAGCGTATCAACGGCATTCAGGAGGCTTTGGATACATTATTGCATAGACACATGGATGTAATTTTGGACAAGAGCACGATGAAGAAGCACAAGCCTCTTCCCGTCCTGAAGCGTGAAGTTAATGAGAAGCTTGAAGTCTTGGTAACCTATCTACAGGCGATGGCTTCGAAAGAGCCTGAGGCCTATGGCAAGCCCTATGCGGTGGTGACTGAAATCATAGGGCGGCTGAATGCCACCTATACAGGTGGTGCGCCGAAAGCCTCGAAAAAGCGGGGTGAGGCTGATACGTCCTCGGAGGCTCAGCGGGTTTCTATTGGGGCGTGAGAGATTTTAGATAGTTGAGTTTAGGTTTAGAGTTAATTCTGTTGTTTGGTATGCTGTCTCAAAAAGGGGAGAGGATGGATGGGGATAATTCCAAGTAAGAATCGCAACCTTGCAAAAAATCTAAACTACCGTGAAAACATGGTAATTTTGCATAAATTTGCAGCGAATAAAACTGGAGTGACAGATGACCCAATGGCAAAAGACACAAATCCAGCGTGATAACGGTTTGATGGTTGAAGCGCAAGCTCCCGTCATCATCTCCGCAAGTCGAAGCACAGACATTCCCGCTTTCTATGCCGACTGGTTCTTCCATCGGCTGAAGGTGGGCTATTCGGCTTGGACCAATCCCTTCAACGGTGTGAAGAGTTTCGTTTCGTATGAGAAATGCCGCTTCATCGTGTTTTGGTCAAAGTATCCAGTATTAAGGATTTGCTCATTGACAACAGTGCGAATAGTAAGTAATAACGACGAATAATTGAATCAGAATCTTAACATACAATTATGAGCAATATATTAAGTCCAGATAAAACACAACTTCTATGTGCTGATAAAGATGCTGAAATCCTGCATATAGAAGATGGAGTTATTAAAATATGCAAGGAAGCATTTGACACAGCAAATGCCATTGAAGTTATTTTGCCAGAAGGAGTTAAAGAGCTTGAGCAACTAGCATTCTTAAGGGCACATAAACTCAAGAGCATTAGTATTCCTTCATCATTAAGAACCATTGGAAATGATGCTTTCCGTTTTTGTGAAACTTTGGAAAAGATTGAACTCGGCCCTAATACAGAGTCTCTGGGCGAGGGTGCCTTTTATGGGTGTGAGCATCTTGAAGAAATTGTATTAAACGGTTCTTTCAATTGGAATAATAATTGGATTTATAATTCCCCACCGTTTGGATATTTAAATTCAATAAAAAGATTTGTCTCACATAACAGTAATTTTCTTGTTTACGACGATATGTTATTTAGTGCAGACAAGAAAGTATTGTTTAGATGCCCTGTTTATAAGACAACGGTGAATCTCCCCAGTGAATTAGAGTCAATATCTAGTTATGCTTTTCACAATTGTCGTTATCTTCAAAGTATAAAACTCCCAGAGGGTTTAAAATATATAGGTAGCGATGCTTTTGCAAGGTGTTCCTCCCTTCGAGAGATTTGTTTACCCAATTCCCTGACACAAATTATGAGCGATACATTTAGCTTGTGTACAGAATTGTCATACATTCAATTTCCATCAAATCTTTCATACATCCATAAAGATGCTTTTTCTGGCTGCTCAAAATTGGAATTCTTCTATTTCCCCCCACAAAAAGAGAAAGAAATCAGAAATATGATAGAAGCATCCGGTTTTGAATATGTAGTACATTCGCCTTTAGCATATACCGAGATGGCACAATCATTATGCTTGAATGTTATGTTAAACGAATTTGATGAGATACGGAACCGTCTATCAGATGATTGTCAATTAGTTTCTTTGGGACAAGAAACGATTTCAGATATTGACCAGATTGTATCTTTTTTGAAAAAGAATCTTAGGGCAGATGGAGGAAGCGACACGAAAATTTCGTTGGATGTTAAACTCAGCGAAAACTATGAACGAGATTGTATTGAAGTGAGAAGTTGTGAGAAGAAAAATGGTCGCATTACATTTTCTTCGTGGCATTTACTTTTTACACTTACGAATAACAAAATCAGTCAGATTATTTGTGGAGACATTTATATACATCAAAGACAATCTGATAAGCACCCGTGGGAACAGATAAAAAAACAATTGAAAAAAACTATAACTCCTATACCTCATCAAATGCCTTGTATGAAGTGTGGGCTTCCGTCAGATAAATTAACTTGGATTGAATATCATTCAGGTGGACCAATGGGTGGTCGTGTTGGCAATTTGTCTGTCTGCCCTAATTGTAAGGAGGAAATTCAGTTCTTTGAGACACTTCATTACAGAAATGAATATTGATAAATATGGCAACTTGGGAGAAAACACAAATCCAGCGCGATAGCGGTATGATGGCAGAGGCACAAGCCCCTGTCATCATCTCCTCAAGCCGAAGCACGGACATTCTGGCTTTCTATGTAGATTTATCAGTTTTTACTATTCTTTTTGTGACACAAAAACGAAATGAGTATTTTTGCAAGCATAAACTAATTCATAAAGTGCATGGGAATAACTCTACCAATATGGCTTGATGACTTGATTTTCAAGGAACTTAAGGCTCAATATCATCCTCAATATTCAGATATGACGAATGTTGATGACGACAAAGAAAAGACTTTGAATTACCTTGGTACTTATTTTCCACGCAGTTACGCTGAATCGTATTGCGTTTTTAGTGAGTATTTCAAAGCCAATAAAACTGTTTATTCAGACAAAGATGAGTTGTCTATTTTTGATTTTGGCAGTGGAACAGGAGGTGAAATAATTGGGCTTTTAATGGTTCTGGACGAGCAGTTTGCTAATCTAAAAAAAGTAAATGTCATTGCATTAGACGGAAATCAACATGCATTGCGTTTATACGAAAAGATATTATGTGAATTACAAAATAGAATCAGTTTTAAGCTAAAAAATCGGTCAGCAGCACTTATGATTGACGATTTCTATGATTTAGGAATACTTGACTCTGTTGTTTCTGATAAGTTCGACATAATTGTTTCTTATAAAGCCATCTGTGAATTTGTCACAAAGCAGCAGTTTGAACAGCAAAATCCATATTGCCATATTGCAAAATTCTTATTACCCAAGTTGAAAGATCATGGAATACTACTTTTAGAAGATATTACAACGAGAAGTGATGTGGCACAAGAATGGTTGCCCAAGATGATGGATAAGGGTTTAAAAGAAGCAAATTGCATTGTGGCACACAAAAACGAAGGATATAATCAAACATATTACATAACTCATTCGCATAAGCACAAAGACAAAAGCAATGTGGCTTGGAGAATGATAATACGATGAAACGATGAAAAAAGACTGGATGATTATTGAGTCTGAACTAGACGAAGACCAAATAAAAGTATTGAATGCAGTAAATGACAAATCCTGTATTGTATCAGGATGCGCTGGCAGTGGGAAGTCAATATTAGCCCTTATCAAAGCACAGCGAATCCAGAGAGAAAAAGGAAATAATTATCAGATTATCGTTTTTACAAAAGCTTTGTGTAAGTATATGAATGCTGGACGTAAAGAATTAAAGCTAAACAACGAATTTGATTATCATTGGTGGTGGAAGAATCGCAAAGGTTGTCCATCCTCGGATTACGTCATTGTGGATGAGATTCAAGATTTCTCTGAAGACGAAATAAAGGATTTCATTGATGCAACAAAGAAAAACTTTTTCTTTTTTGGCGATACGGCTCAGTCCATTTATGAAGGATTAAAGGACACTGTGAAAGTTGAAGATATAAATTATGTGATGGGTACAAGAGCCAAAACATTTGAGTTATATAGGAATTACAGACTCCCCAAAACAGTGGCAAAAGCGGTTCAGTATGTAGGAGTGGATTTGGATGGGTTTGATATTGATACTTATAGAAGTAAAGAATCTGCTATGCCTCGTTTTGTTCGTTATAATAGTTTTGAAGAACAAATTGAAGCAATCTCAAGATTGGTTAAAGGAGGAAGTGTTGATGATGTGGGTATCTTACTTCCACACAATGAAGCAGTAAAAGATGTTCATGATTTGCTGAAAAAGAAAAACATAAATCATGAATTGAAGTATGATGATAAAAATGATTTCCGCAATAGCATCAATAATCTTGATTTTACAACTGATAATCCAAAGGTTATGACGTACCATAGTGCCAAAGGGCTTCAATTTGGAACGGTTTTTTTGCCAGGAGTAGACGAAAAAAGAGAAGATTCTGAGCGTAAGGCTTTATATGTAGCCATGACACGTACATACCGAAACCTTTTTGTGATGTATAGTGGAAGTTTACCATTTCCATTATCAAAGGTACCTTCAAACCTATATAAAACAACAGAAAAAGATGTAGTGGAGGACATTTAAAATGAGAAAGTTCTATATACCTACTTCGACATTGAATTTCAATAATATTCTGTCGAGTGAAAGCATATCACCCAAGGCGTTTTACGATAGACGAGGGTTCGGCTATTCTCGTTGGGCAACGATTCCCGAGAACCCGTTCGACAATGCGATTGTGTTGTATGATAAACTTTGCTGTTTTGATCGACCTAAAAGTGACATTGAAGATCATCCGTTATTGATTGAGGTGATGCTTGATGAAGCGCAACTCAAACAAGTAGGAGGTTTTTGGTATAGTGACCATACAATTTATTTTACCCCAAGGACTACGAGTTTTTTGTTTTTCAATGAAAAAGACAGAACAATAGCATTATCAATGTCTGAATCAAGCTTGGAAACAAAACTGATTCGACTTTATGCCAGGCAAATACAAGTCGTGCTAAAACCAGCCAATTGTTACAAACTCATTTCGTCTAATGAACTTTGTGAGTTAAATGAGTTTGAAATAGAGAAAGATATAAGAATCAACAAGATGAAAGGCCTATTGTATGGTTATTACATTGGCTCCATTTTATCTTCTGATTTAGATTCGGTGAAGTATCTGAATGTCCTCAAGGAGATTCATAACATCTTTGCCGCTATATTGTCGAGTTTTGAGAAACGTCCAACAGCTTATCAAAATGAAAGGCTGGATATATTATTTGATTACATAACTGAGCAGAACGCTGATTTTAAGAGTTTGTATGAGATAATAAATTCTCCGGCATTAGATGCCATGGGCAAAGCCAAGAGGATTTGGGGATTGGCAAGTGTGTTCTTCCGTAGAGGCTCTTTGCAAAACGAAGACAAAAACGCATGGTTGTCCTGTTTGCAATACGCATCAGAAAAAGACGAAAAGGAGAATCAGGCTATCATTTGGATTAAACAGAAAATTGATAACGCCAAAAGGCAAATGTGGAGTAAAAAACGCCTGCTGAACCCTGCTGATAGCGAGATTGTGGTAATGGACAACAATTTGTATTCGCTTAAGAATTCAAACCTTATTGATGAGATGGATAATCGTCTATGTGTCTCATGGATAAACGAGATTCTTTCTGACAAGAACACCCATGGTAGAATCAGCACTTATAAAGAAGATCTTGCTAAAAACCTTACTCTAAAAGCGAAAGAGGTCTATCAGGGATTATGGGAGAATTGTCAGACAAGGGTTTATTTGAATGATTTGCGCCGACATATTGCTGGAGAGGAATTCAAGCACGAATGGAATAATGGTTTATTATCTTCAATTGCGGCTGTGCTTGTTGCTGGTGATGATTGGGAAAAAATGCTTTCCTTTATGCAAAGCAAGGAAATGAATGATTATAAGCTGGCCTTTGCGTTTTATGGAGCACTTAATGGTTTTGCGAACCTAACAAGAGATTTCACAGATGTTCTTTTTAGTCAAGACAAAAACTATGTTTGGGATGTTTATCAAGAGTTTTATGGACAGCTACACGGAGAGCCTTTGAACTGCTACGATGAGAGTATGAAGACTCTCACTCTTGAAACAAAAGAGCCAGTAGAAATAAAAGAGCCAATAAAGGAGGAAGAGCCTGTGGATTTAGTCAAAGAAACAATCTTGAAGCTGGAAAAATCTAAATGTGGAATCAAAAAGGATAAGACCAACATTATTGCCGAGTTGTATGTGAGGTGGAAAGATAATCCCACTATGTTTCTTAACGAGGTAAGCAGAATCAATGGCGTCGGGAAAAAGACCGTTGAAAAAATCATGTCTGTTTTAGAGATCAATCCCATCGTTGAGAATGAGTTGTTTGACGACGAATTACTAATTACGCAACTTGATTGTTCAAAAGGGTTGGATGCTGAAAAAAAAGAACAATTAGTATATTGGTGGAAAATCGCATACAAAAAATACCCAGACAAAAAGGACGAACTCATCAAGTACTTCATTAACCTTTGCAAAAAGGAAGGAAGAGGAGAAAGCACATCTAGCTATCAGGCGTTAAAAGGCTATTTCACGCAAGAGATTGCTGATGAATTTGAAAAAGAACTAAAGCACAAATTGATTGTCTAAATCATATGACATGAGTAAAACTGACAAACATATAGCATTTCTTTTGGGCTCTGGTTTTTCTGTCCCTGCAGGTTTGCCAACCGCAAATGATTTATGGATAAAAATTTTGAGACATTATTATGCTCAACTAAAATATGAGTTTGAGTCGTCAAGTGTTATGGACAAGTCACAAACAGATTGGTGGCTTTTCCCTTTCTGGAAAGTGTTAAAACAATACCAGAATGAAATTGAAGTCAATTATGAAGATTTCTTTGACCGTCTTCATACAGAAAAAGATGGAACAGTATGCACTACTTGTTTGCGTAAGTTTATTTCTGAAAATGTAAACAATTACTGGAACAGAGATAATAGCCAATCTTTGAAGGAGTCGCTGTTTAATGGTTGGGATCGTGAATTGGTAAAGAATTATACCGGAATCGTTGAATTATGTATTAACACATATCAAAACATAATTCGTGACATTTTATCTGACATAAAGATTGATGGTTACATAAATTTCGCTTCTATTATAAGCAATCTTTGTTTATGTGGCAGTCATATTGATGTTTTTACGCTTAATCATGATTTGTTAGTAGAGCGAATCTTTCAGAAGTGGGGCATTTTATTTAATGACGGATTTGACCACAACAATGCAAAAAAGATTGGAAAACATTCTTTTTACGATGTGAAAACTGACATATACGAAAAAGGGAATGTCAATTTATACAAACTGCATGGTAGCATAGATTTATACAAATATACGGAAAAAGATAGTAAAGGCTATCGATATGCTAAAGTCATCAATGGGGACTCTTTCATGATGTCTGACGAAACAATATTTGAGCCACTTCCTTATTTCTTGACAGGAACAACAGCAAAACTCAAAGAATACAACAATAAATACATATCACATCTTATGTCTTTATTTGAGACATCATTAGCAAAATCTCAAAATTTGATAATGATTGGTTACAGTGGGAACGATGACGGCATCAATGATATTATTTTGAAGAATTATGACCTTTGGGAAAAAGCTGTCGTTGTTGCACCAAAAGCAAACATCCATCCATTTGTAAAAGACAAACAGGCAAAAGCATTAAATAAAGGAGTAGAGTCATTGTCTTTAAATGAATTAAGTATTTAATAATATGTCAGAAAAAACTACCATAAAGACCAAATCTGGCGAGTCTGTTGAAGCTGTTGCTCCTATCATCATTTCCGCGAGTCGGTCAACTGACATCCCTGCCTTTTATTCTGATTGGTTCATAAACCGATTCAGAGAAGGGTATGTCGTATGGAAGAATCCGTTCAATCAGCAGCCCATGTATATCTCCTTCAAGAACACGAAGGTGATTGTGTTTTGGACAAAGAACCCCAAACCTCTTATCCCCTATTTGCATGAGTTGGACGAAAAAGGTATTCATTACTATTTCCAGTTTACACTGAATGATTATGTTGCTGAGGGTTTTGAACCTAAGGTTCCAAGCGTTGAACAAAGAGTGGAAACTTTCCGAAAGCTTTCGGAAATGATAGGCAAAGAGCGTGTGATTTGGCGCTTTGATCCGCTGGTTGTCACACCGCAATTGTCGCCTCGTGATTTGCTCATCAAAGTTTGGAATGTCGGGAATAAGCTGAAGGGGCTTACAGACAAGCTTGTTTTCAGCTATATTGATATCAATGGTTATCGTAAGGTTCAAAACAATCTAGTGAAGGAAACAAATCAATTCTCAAAAGAGACCATTGAACAGTCTGAGTTGACCCAACAACAAATGAACGAGATTGCAGATGGACTTGCCAAATGCAGGGATCGATGGGCAAAAGAAGGCTGGGATGTAGAACTTGCCACATGTGGTGAGCAAATCAACCTTGATGATTATGGCATCAAGCATAACCGATGCATTGATGGCGAACTGATGAAAAAGCTTTGGCCTGATGACAAAGAATTACTGTACTATTTGTGCTACGGTGAAATGCCAAGTCCATTGTTTGGTCTAGATTTCACCCAGCCAGCATTGACTCCTGAAAAACTGAAAGACAAAGGCCAGCGTAAGGTTTGTGGTTGCATGATTAGTAAGGACATTGGACAATACAACACTTGTTTGCACCAATGTGTTTATTGTTATGCCAATACAAGCAAGGAATTAGTTCAGAAGAATTGGGCTAAGCATCTTGATAACCCTACCGCTGAAACTATTACTGGGTTTTAAATGCTTCACGCATCATGTCGATACGTACCGAAATAGATAGAGCCATCAGGACAGGCAAAGACATTGAAATCGTGTATGTCAAATACGACGGAACACGATCAAGAAGGCGTGTCAGCAACATTTCGTATTGTAACGACTATGAGGATTATGGCTACGAGAACGACCATATTAGTGGTTTCTGCCATTTACGTGGTGAAGACAGGCATTTCAAGATAGATAGGATTCAAAGTATCCGAGTCCTTCCAGATGGACCAATAGTAAATAACCCCAAGAAATTGGATGCGGTAAATACCTATAGTTCGTTTTCATCCGGCTCTTATTCCCGTGTTGCTACACCACCGCGCTATTCTTCTACCCCATCAACTAGAAGTTATTCATCCTCGTCGAGCAAAAAATCATCCGAGGGTTGCTATATTGCAACGATGGTTTATGGTGATTATGACCATCCGAAGGTGATGATACTGTGTCAATATAGAGATGAGTATTTGCTGAAATCATTTTGGGGACGCTGTTTTGTCAGGGTGTATTATTATTTATCACCTAAAGCGGTTAGAATCCTACACGACAAAAAGCGTATCAATGATAGGATAAGAAGTAGATTGGACAAGCTTGTAAGCAATACGAATTTCACGAAGAAGCTTCGGGGGGACATGAAAATATAATGGCTTTCAATGGTTGTGACCTCTTAAGAGCAATAATAATACCAAAGGGCTCACGCAAAAAGTTTGAGGAATTGTTGCCTGCTTATAAAGACAAATTAGTGGAAAAATGAATCAAAATCTATATTAAATCATTATAGCCAACCCACAAATAAATCCAATATGGCAATAGATATATATAGGACTTTGGTGGAAAAGCTGCGTGGCAAATCTTCCAAGCCAAAGATAGAGCATGACTTGAGCTTCTTGTCCGGCTTGTTGAAAGACGAGCCTGAAAAAGATGCAGTATGCACTCTGGATCTTCAAGAAGACCTGCCAGATTCTGACCATAAAACAGCAGCCATGGCATTGGGAACAGCATTGATAACAAAAGAATTCTCGGAATTTGAAAAGCTTTTGGACGAAGAGGTTTCTTTGGCGCTTTACGACGATAGGACCATTAGAGGTAAAGATGCCGTTGTTTCCTATTGGAGAAGTTTCTTGGCAAAAGAAAACGACAGGAACAAGGATGTTGAAATGCTTGTCGGATTCTGTATCCGATTTCATAGGGTCGCGTTAATGCTTAATCTCTATAATCAGGAGCCAATTGTGGTGTTTAGGATGGTTGACGGCAAGGTCGTGAACATGGTTTTGGCACCTTTGTACTATTATGAGAATGGAAATGCCCTTGTCACCATGGAAGGATTGCCTTATACCGTTGATGCCATTGGAAGGAACACCATCCAGATAGTAGAGGCACAACCCAATTTGCTGCCTTGTCTATATTGTGGCAGGCCTTCCGAACAACTTAAGTGGCAAAGGGTTCGGTTTGAAGAAAACGATGTCGGCTACGAGGGATTGGCTTCGGTATGTCCGTGCTGCCACAAGATGGTGGAATATGTAGTGCAGAAACCTTTGGGCCCCAGTGAGTCTTACGGTCGTTACAAATGGGATTTGCCCATGGAGGCTGATGAAGACACCTATTATGCACAAAAAGGGAAGCAATTCCATAAGTGGTTGCAAGCGAATTTGGAGGCCTTCGAAGAAGCTGATGGCAAGACAACGGTTTTGGGCATCTTGGATAAACTCCATCTGGCTTCAGGCGCTGAGATGGGTTTACATTTTGCCACTGAGGAATTTGGTGGCCAAAGGGATTATTCATATTTTTATGTGAGTTCTGCATCAGGGGAAAAGAAAGGATTGCCATACAGCTTTGAGCAGCAGATCATGGTGGAGCCATCCGTCGAGGGGGTATGGCAGCTTTTTCTTCTCATGTCATCCTATCATGTCATGCCGTTCTGGGGCGACGGCATTTACAATTACCAGAATTACATTTTCCAGATGTCTGACTTGCAAGCCATTGGACCCACTAAAAATTTGGATTATTCTGACCTGAAAAGAGAGCATGTGCTATTGCCTTCCGTTACGATTAAGGAGTTGAAAGGAGATGTGCCTCAATCGGGAACCAATGCAAAATGGCTAGCTGTTATCGAGTGTAGCAAATGGAATATTTTGAAAGGTTTGGTCCGTGAAAAAGACATTGTTATCCTTGACGGAGCGCATAAGCTGCTTTCGTATAAAAAAGAAAAAGACGAGGTGCAGTCCGCATACTATGCCAAATATAGAATGTCTGGAACTATCAAGACGAGAAGATTGTTGGAAAAGCAATGGCTCAAATGAGAAAATGGCGATGGAGAAAGGAAATAGCAAAGGAACAACAATAGAAAAAACTCAGTTATGCACGAAAAACACGAACCAGAAGACGTCATCGATTACGTGTCCGAAAAACTCATGTCTACTGAATATCAGATGCCAAAGTGCTTTTATTAAAAAGTTATCAACACCTCTTGCGGGAAACGATTATTCAGCATTAACTTTGCAAGGTCGCAAGACAAACGAGCAGAAAACTTATTATCAATACATTACAAAAATTATGTTAGGAGCAATTACAGGAGATACTATTGGTTCCCGATTTGAGTTTGCAGGAACCAAGAGAACCGACTTTGATTTGTTTGGCCCAGGATGCCGCTACACCGATGATTCGGTGATGACTATGGCAGTGGCGGAATGGCTGATGGACGACCCGACGCATTCCCATGAAGTGCTGGAGAAAAAGATGGTGAAGTATGGAGAATTAGATCCAGGTGCAGGCTACGGAGGCATGTTCTCGGAGTGGCTCTTTTATCCCGAAGCACTATATAGAGACGGCATAAGAAAGCCGTATAACAGCTTCGGGAATGGGTCAGCCATGCGTGTAAGTTCCGTCGGGTGGATGTTTGAAACCATGGAAGAAACCGAAAGGGTGGCAGAAATCTCGGCCAGCATCACTCACAACCATCCAGAAGGTATCAAAGGGGCGCAAGCCACGGCTGCAGCAATTTTCATGGCACGAAACGGAGCCAGCAAGGATGAGATAAGAAGATATATTGCAACAAAGTATAAATACAACCTCAACCGGACTTGTGACCAAATCAGGCCTCGCTATGGTTTTGAGGTAACTTGTCAGAAGTCAGTGCCGGAAGCTATCATTGCATTTTTAGACAGCAATGACTATGAAAGCACGGTAAGACTAGCTGTTTCTCTTGGAGGAGATAGCGACACACAAGCCTGCATTGCAGGCGGTATCGCTGAAGCCTTCTATGGGATGCCAGATGAAATCATCAAGGACATGGCCAACCACTTGCCGCCAGACTATAAAGCAAATGTCATCCGTTTGGCGGATGTATCAGCCTATCGATGCAAAAGGGAACAAATCAAAAGATGTTGGGGGCAATGATAAAAAAGAAAAGCATGAAGTGCTGTTTGACCAGGCATCAGGGTGTCATTTGCAAAAATTTGAATAAATTCAACCATCATGATAAGTTATAGAATCCAAGTCAGAGTCATACCAGAAGGCGAAAGCCGCTATCGCAAAAGCGAGGCGCAAATCCCTAGGCTACCCGAGTGGTCACAATATACTGAAGGCGGTAGGACTTTTACGAAGGCGTTTTCAGGAAAAGTCGAACTGCCGCATGTCAAACGATGGTTTAGGCACGACCTGTATTATAAGGCTTATCGGTTGGAATATGTAGCGTGGCATAAGACTATCTTTAATGGGGTGATAATGCCACCGGACAAGGAATATCTAGATTGGATCACCCAACAAATCAATCCTTCGCCAAATGAATTATTAATAGAAAGCAGGAATACAAGAGAGACTTGGGAACCCTATATTTTCCATTGTGCGACATACTACTATCGATTTGAAGAAATAGATGGCATCATGCAAGCCAGGTTGGAGAAAGCTGAAGATAGGTATGTCGTACATGAAAACATTGGCGCTGGTCATTATAGGGAAGTTCCTGTTGATGAAGAGACGAAACGCAGAGTGATGATAAGGGAAGAACGCATGAAGGAGTTGTTTCCAATAGTGTCACAAGCAGTGGATTATAAAATCAAATGTTTGGATGAGCTGTGGCATTTTAACACCAAAGATGTTGAACAAAAGATAGGTACAGGCATGATGTTGAGAATCGAACCACTGGCAAGAACATTCGGCTGGGGGAGCGATGAGTATTGGGATGATTTGCGGAGAAATGCCGGGCAAGAAATTCAATAATTTTGCATTTAATCTAGTGTAAATGGTTGTAAAAAAGAAATCCATGAAAGTCCTACTTGTCTGCTTGGCTATCATGGTTGTTATTATCGTGATGAAGGCCATCTGGGTAGGTGTAGCCACAAGACATAACGGCGACTTTAAGAGCGAGAAAGCGGACATTCTGGCGCGGCGGGACTTTCTGATAGAGAAAGTGATTACCAGCCCGCAAAAGCTTATTGATGAAATGCCCGCCATCGTCGGGCCTCAGTTCCAAGGGGAGTGGGCGTTGTATTCATGCTCGATGCTTTCGGCGGCGTTGGTGAATACCACGTTGATATACGATGAGGATAGGGAAGCGAACATTGCCCGTATCGATAGCCTCATCCAGATTGTTATGTCGCCAGAGCTGCGGGCATACGACCGTGAGCGATGGGGCGAAGACCCGCTTGAAACCTTGGATGGCAAAGAGAGCCATGTCTCTTATCTCAGTCATTTGGCTTGGATGATTGGCGGCTACAAACGCATCGGCGGAGGCGACAAATACGATGAGCTTTATCATCGGCTATGCGAGACCATGAACCGCCGCGTCCTTGAAAGCCCAAACATGAATTTGCCGACCTATCCTGGCGAATGCGTTTATGTGCCAGATATGCTTGTGGCAATAGTTGCATTATCGGTCTATTCTCAGCAGTTTGAGGGCAAGTATTACTCAACGGTTTACCAATGGGTGGATGAAGCCAAACATCATTGGCTCGAAAAAGACACTGGGATGTTGGCTTCATTCCTGCCGGATGAAAGAGAAGGCATGTATGGCGAAGCACCCATCAAAGGCTCTTATTCAGCGTTGAGCTCTTATTATCTGACCTTCGTCGATGAGGAGTTTGCCCGAGACCAATACGAGAAGCTGAAGTCGAGCTTTTTGCAGAAGCGTCCTATCACGGGCTTCAAGGAATACCATGATAGAAGGTGTTGGCTTGGAATGGACATCGATGCGGGGCCAATTATCTGCAATCTTAGCCCGACGGGGACAGCATTTGCCGTTGGTAGTGTGACCTATTTTGAGGATTGGGCTTTAAGGAAAAAGCTTTTGAAGACGGGAGAACTTGCAGGAACCACCTGGCGCAGTAGAGGCAAAAGTCATTATCTGCTTGCCGATGTGGCTTTGGTGGGTGAGGCTATTATGCTGGCCATGAGGACGGCGGTGGAATGGGAGTCTACATTAACTCCACCGGATTGATTTTCAGGAGTTGATTATCAATTATTTGCCACTTTTCTGGGCGACTTTTTGACAAATCAATTTGTCTTTCGCAAAAATTTTGCCATGTGCAGTTTGAATAGGAACAATTTATAGGAAAACCGTGTGTTTGCCGTGAATCCAAATAGGGGTTCAACTATCAAAACCGCTAAATTCCATATAAATTTGGCGGTTGTAACCGCTAAATTCCATATAAATTTGGCGGTTTGACAATGGCGTCCGCAATGCAGTAATTTCCAACTTTGCGCCACTCGACATGCGTAACGATGTGGGAGCCTTATGGGAAAACCTGATGGTGAGCGAGCGCGTGAAGCATAAGGCCTACATTGGCAGCTATGCCCAGCTTTATTTTTGGCGGACACATGACCAAAAAGAAATCGATTTGGTGGAAATCGAAGACGGGAAGATGCGTACCTTTGAGTTCAAATGGAATCCCAAGAAAAAGCCGTTGCAACCTGCCACATTTGCTGCAGCCTATCCAGATACCCCTTTCTCAATGATAACCCCTGAAGTTTTGTGGGACTTTGTATAAAGTTCAGTTTGTATTTTTTACTAAAGCAGCCTCTCTGGCTTCATCTGCTAGAATTCCTCAGCCTTGAGGTCACCTTCGCCGACAATGAGGGCCTATGCATCCATAGAGCCTCACCCAATCCCATACTTCTCCGCCAACAAGTCCATCAATTCATCGGTTTGGGCCATGAATTGGGTGGCGTCTTCTTTCCAGTTGGGATAGTCTTCTTCCGTCTCGTCCTTGCCGCGCATGGCGTTCATCCTGGCGAGGAAGGTGGTGTCGCGTTCCAATTGGATGAACATGGGTAACATCTTGTGGCAAAGTCCTTGCATCTCAATGAAATCCGATTGCTCAATTAAAGTGTTCATCGAAACCAAATCGTTGGCTGTGGACTGCACGAAAACGGTCAAGATGTCGGTCATGGCTTCCTTGTCGTTACCCATCATCTCGCTGAAATTGGGGAAGTCGGGGAAGGCGGTTTCTTCTTCGTTTTCACTTAAAGCAACACTTCCAAACAGGTTTTCTAATTGCTTTAAATTAAATGGCTTGGGTAGGAATCCATCGAAACCTTCTTCTTTGGCTTTCTCGTTGGTGTATTCGATGCGTCCGGTCATCAGGATGACGGGCTTGTCGGCATCGGCCTCCTTGAAGATATGGAGGATGTCATTGCCGGTGAGGGCGCCCATTTCGCGGTCGGTGAGGATGTAGTCGTAATCGGCGATTTGGGCTACGGCACCTTCGACATCGCTTTTCGAACGGCAGGGGATGGCTTGATGTCCGAGCCGGTGCAACATGGTGTCGATGACGGAGAGTAAGGTGTTGTCATCATCAATAACCAATATATTGAGGCTCTTTTTGTTATCATCTACGATTTCATCCTTTGCTTCCATATTTTCTTCAACGCTA
>JAEEGI010000126.1_pt1 | contig 87847 bp, 63 predicted proteins | sample 8958751 | NCBI WGS metagenome assembly JAEEGI01 (sample SAMN16246545, study PRJNA631951) | gut metagenome | biome: gut microbiome; feature: rumen; material: KS-attached | host: Bos | place: Iran: Karaj | collected 2018-10 | reverse complement strand
ATTGAAGGATTATGTTTGGTACGTATTGGGGCACAACTATCGCATGGAGGTAATATGGCCATTGTCCAGCATAACTGATGTTAAGATAAAAGATATCAAAAGTCGGCCTTGCCCAGATTTTTCGCCAGAGCATTTTTGGGAGACTCATAAGAATTTATGGATAGAAATGCTCACGTAGTTATCCATGAATGATATTGTTGACACAAAAAAATCTCATAAGTACTATCCTTATGAGATTTTTTCAGCGGAGAGGCAGGGATTCGAACCCTGGGACCAGCAAGCTGGTCAACGGTTTTCGAGACCGCCCCGTTCGACCACTCCGGCACCTCTCCTTTTGATTGTCAGTGCGATACGTGTGTATCGCTCCTTGGAATGGTGATGCAAAGGTACGACTTTTTTTTGATATACCAAAAAAAGTTGTACCTTTGCACTTGGATAGGGGAGGGTGATTTTGTGCATTTTGTATTGACTATTAACTATTTGTAATATTATGAAAAAGTTTTTTTCTGTTGCAGCTTTTCTTTTTTGGGCTTTGGGCACGGTAGGTGTTGCCAAGGCGCAGATTACCGACTCGATTATGCCGCTGAAGGATGGCAATTTCGAGGTGTGGGTGGATTATCCGGGAGACACAGTGACGTTCATCGTCCCGATACCTGTGAATGACCCTTATTCCCTTCCCGAGGGGTGGCACGCCCCGATGTTCAGGATTGATGATACGGTGGAGTACAGCGGGATGACGCTGCCGCTGAATGTGTCGCTGCCTGTGGCGAAGGTGTCGCGCGACACGTTGGGTGTCCCTCAGGGGCAGTCGGGGTTGATTGCTGAGTCGTTCCTGCTGAGCGATGTGCTCTCGCCCGTTGCCAGTCTGGTGGTGGGTCAGATGCTGGATTCGGCTCTGATGACGGAGGTGATTCCTTCGATTGTGACGAATGCCGAGGTCGATTTGATGAAGATTCTGCCGTTGATGGAACAAGTGGCCGAAGATCCGTCGGATTTGTCGTGGCTGCTGGAGTTGGTGGACTCGATTGACTTGAACGAACTGATGAACGGCGGTGCTCCGCTGAATGGCTTTGAGCCGAAGCTGCTGCACGGTATGTATAAGTATCTCGACGGCAACGGTTCGGGCCTTGTCGACGACAACGCTACGCTGGTGATGCTGGGTACGTGCTACGACCCGGTGTTGAACAAGCGGATGCTGGTGGGAGCGGGGTCGAAGAATCTGTTCCAGCGTGTGGACACGGTGCATTACGACCGGTTTACTATGGACTATTACACACTGAATGAGTATTACCCGGAGCAGTATGCGTTCGCCAAGGCGGACACGGTGGTGGTGATTGCTATCTCGTCGGCCAACGAGAAGAAACGTGCCCGCGGGTCGAAACTGTATCTGGACAGCCTGGTGCTGCGGCAGCGCGACGAGTCGTGCGGCAGGATTACGGATGTGAGACTGGACAACAGTTCGACGGTTCACGCTGTGGTGAAATGGAACAGCACGGTGGTGCCCGACAAGTGGATGGTGGAGTATGGCGAGGCTGGGTTCTACCGCGGATACGGCATGCGCTTTACGGTTACCGACAGTGTGGCCACTATGGTGAATCTGACGCCTAACACGACGTATGACTTTTATGTGCGGTCGGAGTGTGGCGACACATCGACGAGCACATGGGGCTATCTGCAGTTCACGACCGATTCGCTGACGCCTCACTCGGTGCAGGAGGTGGAGACGGAGCGTGTGAAGCTGACGCCCAATCCGGCCCGGGGACGCTGTGAGGTGGATTTTGGCGGGTTGAGCGTGAGCAGGGTGTCGCTGTATTCGATTACCGGCCAGTTGCTGATGCAGCGCCCGGTGATGGGCAAAGTAGTTACCCTCGAGCTGCCCGGCAAGGGTGTCTTTGTTGTGGAGCTACTGACACCGCATGGTGCAGTGCATAAGCGTGTGGTGAACGACTGAGCCGACATATAACAGAAACAGCCTCTCGACATCTGGAGGCTGTTTCTGTTTATGCGTATAGTGTACGCCGGGCTATTGGCGGCGTTTGTTCCTTACAAGGAGGATGAGCATGATGGTTTCGAATGCGAGGTAGGCGATGTAGCAGATGCAGAACGCCAGGATGAAGGTACGGGCCTGCGGGATGTGGGTGAAGGCCCATGAGCACAGGAGGACGAGGTGGAGGAAGAGGGAGCCGACGGTGAGCCCGAGGAAGTTTTTGACGAAGGTGCGCGGGTCCTTGTAGAAGCTTTTGACTACGGCGTAGTGCATTAGTCCGGTGACTACAGCAAAATACAACGGAAGGAAGGGCATGATGGTTTGGAAGACTCCCTGCGCAAACCAGAGGGTGCAGAAGGAGGCAAGGACCATGACCACGGTGAGGAGGATGAGGGCGATGTAGTATCGTTTCATGACGGCGGGGTGTTGTCGGCCTGCGGGCGGTTAGTGGATGAAGTGAATGGTTTCCTTGGTGGTGAATTTCTCGCAGTAGTGGCAGCGGAGCATGAGGTTCTCCTTGTCGACGATGTCGAATTTGGTGGGGACGGCTTCGCAGTTGGTGATGCACTTGGGGTTGGCGCATTTGACGAAGTTCTCGACGTGGTCGGGGATTTCGGTGGCGAATTTCTCGATGACTTTGTAGTCCTGGATGGTGATGATGGTGACGAAAGGTGCTACGAGGGCCACTTTGCTCACTTCGTCTTTAGTGAAGTGTTTGTTTTTGATTTTGATGATACCTTTGCGGCCGAGCTTGGAGCTTTGCAGGTAGTTGCCGATAAGCACTTCGTCTTTATATTCTTCAAGTCCGAGGATGTGGATGACCCGGTAGACGGACTCGGTGGGGATATGGTCGATGACGGTGCCGTTCTCGATGGCGGAGACGACGAGTTCTTTCTTTGTGTCCATGGTATTTGATTGTGCTAATGTGTTATTGAATATGTTGGATGTTGAGATGCTATGTGTTGATATGTTGCGAGTTGTATAAACTTATCAACTTATAAACGATTCAACGATTTTAACGAATTAATCCTAATGTGTTATTTGGCGCCGAGAATGGCGGACATGAGTGCCTGGCGGACGTAGACACCGTTCTGAGCCTGACGGAAGTAGTAGGCGTAGGGGGTGCTGTCGACGTCGGTGGTAATCTCGTTGACGCGAGGCAGGGGATGGAGGACGCGCATATTGGGTTTGCATCCCTGGAGCATGGAGGCGGTGAGGATGCAGCTGTCTTTGACGCGTTCGTATTCGAGGGGATCTGGGAAGCGCTCGCGCTGCACACGGGTCATGTAGATGATGTCGGCTGTGGGGATGACGCTCTGGATGTCGGTGTACTGGTAGTATTTGAGTCCGGCGTTCTTGATGCTCATCTTGACGGACGAGGGGAGTTTGAGCTCGTTGGGGGAGACGAGGTGGAAGGTGGCGTTGAAGTTGCACATGGCCTGGACGAGGGAATGGACGGTGCGGCCGTATTTGAGGTCGCCGACGCAGGCGATGTTGAGGTTCTCGAGGGTGCCCTGAGTCTTGCGGATGGAATAAAGGTCGAGCATGCACTGGGTGGGGTGCTGGTTGGCACCGTCGCCGGCGTTGATTACAGGCACGGTGGCCACTTCGGAAGCATAGCGCGAGGAGCCTTCCTTGGGGTTGCGCATGACGATGAGGTCGGCATAGCTGGAGACCATGACGATGGTGTCGTGGAGCGATTCACCTTTCTGTACGCTGGTGCCACCGGGGTCGCTGAACCCGATGATGCGTGCACCAAGTTGGTTGGCTGCACTCTCGAAGCTGAGCCTTGTGCGCGTGGAGGGCTCGAAGAAGAGGGTGGCAATTACTTTGTCGCTGAGAATGCGCTGCTTGGGGTTCTTTTCGAATCCTTCGGCAATATCCAACACCTCGATGTATTCTTCTTTGCTGAAGTCGGTGATGGAAATGAGGTTGCGTCCTTTTAGTGTGCTCATAACTTATTATGTGTTGATATGTTGATATGATGGTTTTTTGTTGATGCTTTGTTACTTACCGTATGCGGTTGAGGCCGTCGATGGCGGGTTGGAAGGTGTGGTCGATTTGCAGGGCGGACATGAAGTCTTCGCGGGCATGTTTTTTGTCGCCCATGAGTTCGTAGGCGCATCCTCGGTTGGTCCAGGCTTCGATGAAGGTGCTGTCGCACTGGATGGCGCGTGTGAGGTGCTCGATGGCTAAGGGGTAGTCGCCGTAGGTGAAGAGCTGGATGTAGCCACGATTGTGCCAGGCTTCTTTGTGGTTGGAGTTGATGTCGAGTATCTGTTTGTATATCTCTTCGGCTTGTTCGGGTTTGTTGAGATCCTGGTAGTACATGGCGAGTCCGTAGAGGGCGTTGGTGTTTTTGGGGTCGACACGGACGGCGGTGTTGAGATATTCAACAGCCAACGGGTCGTGGTGTGCGGCATAGATCATGCCCAGTTCTTCGAATGCGGGCGAGTAGTCGGGATGCATGTCGCATACTTTGCGCAGAAGGATGATGGCGTTGGAGGTGTCGCCAGTCTCCTTGTAGATGAAAGCTTTCATGAAGAGGGCGGTGAGGTTCTGCGGGTCGCGGGCAGTGACTTTCCCGAGGTTGTCCATTGCGCGGTCGTAGTCGCGGCTGTAGTAGGCTATCTCGCCGAGTTTGAGGTAGGCTTCCTGGTTGTCGGGATTGAGTTCGAGAGCCTGCTGGAGGCTTTTGTAGCTATGCTCTACGTCGCCGTTGGCGAAATAGGCGTCGCCCAGCAGCATGTGGTATTTGAACTCTTTGTTGTTGATGGAGGTGGCGCGAGTGAGGTCGGCGATGGCGTCGTTGACCCGATTGAGCTCAAGGTATATCTTGGCGCGGTCGTAGTAGAGTTGGTCGTCTTTGGGATGTTTTTGGATTTTGATGTCGAGGATGTTCAGTATCTCTTCGTTGGACATGTCCTGTGTGGGGGTGCTGCTGTTGCATCCGGCCAGTGCCATCAGTAGGGGCACGAGTAGTGAGAGTATGGCAATTCGGTGTTTCATTTTGGTGGTAACGCGGAAGAGGCGTTTTTATTATAATATTTAAGAAATTTTTCTTGGGGTGGGGAGGAGTTGTGTTTGAATCAGATGGAGTCGAGGAGGGCATGGAGTCGGAGGCGCGTCTCGTCGGGAGTCTGGGCGCGGAGTACATGGGTGGCTTGCTGTTCGGTGATGGGGAGGCTGCGACGGAGGAGGCACCAGTATTCTTTTATTTTGCGCATGCGGCTCTCGTCGCGGATGGGCAGGAGGTCGATGGCTTCAACGAGGGCTAGGATGAAGCGGAGTGTGGCCTGGAGGTCGTCGGACTGCTGGTGCTTGATGCGGAGGGGTAGGAGTGGGTCGTAGAGGATGCCGCGCCCTATCATGTGGTCTTCTATCTGAGGGAACCGCTGCCGTATGCGGCGATAGTCGGCGGGGGTGCAGATGTCGCCATTGTAGATGACGCGGTGGTGGAGCAGGGGCAGCACGCGGTCGAGGGTGTCGAGGTCTACCTGTCCGGTGTATTGCTGCCGTCCGGTGCGAGGATGGATGGTGACGTTGCTGAGGGGATAGTCGTTAAGTATGGGGATGAGACGGAAAATCTCGTCGGGGCTGTGCAACCCGAGGCGCATTTTGATGCTGAGGGAGGGGAGGAGCCGGGGGACAACGCTGTCGAGGATGGCACGCACTTCGTCGGGGTAGGGGAGGATGCCGCTGCCGCGGTGCTTTGCCGTCACCCGGCGCATGGGACAGCCGATATTCCAGTTTATCTCGTTGTAGCCGATGTCGTGGAGGCGGTTGGCGAGAGCGACGAATTCGTAGGGCTCTTTGCCCAGTATCTGGGGGATGACGGGGATGGAATTGAGGTTGGCCTCGGGCAGAACGTCGTCGATTTTTTTCCATGCATCGGCCAGATTACCGTGGGTGAGGGAGAGGAAGGGGGAGACAGAGTAGTCGAGCGCTCCGGGGAAACACTGGTGGTATACTTTCCGGAACAGCAGTTCGGTCAGACCTTGCATGGGGGCGAGAATCAGCATGACTGTTTGGCTTTGTTTTCTTCGGCCAGTTCCTTCCGTTTGTCGATGATGTAGGTCTTGAGCGTTTGGGAGAGTTTGTTGCCGATGGTGTAGGTGGGTTTGTAGAGGATGCTCTCTTCCTGCAGCTTCGGGGTGATGATGACGCGGTTTTGGTCGATGAGGAGGATGAAGTTGAGGAGGATGCTGATGACGATGAGGCATTTCAGCATGCCCGCTACCGAGCCAAGGAGCTTGTTGAGGAATTCGGCTTTGACCATCTTGAAGAGGCCTTCTACCACTTTGCCTAGGAAGTAGGCCAGCACCACGGCTCCGACAAAGGTGATGAAGAAGGCGGTGAGTATGGAGCCTTCGCCTTGTAGGTCGAGTCGTTCGGCCACCCAGGTGGAGAGATGTACCGCCGCCCAGATGCCAGCCAGGATGCCGAGGAGGGTGGCTATCTCGAATATGATGCCATGTTTCCAGCCTCTGTAAATGAAATAGAAAAGAGGGATGGCGATGAGAATGTCTAAGAATGTCATATCATTACGTTTTGAATGGTTGGTGTCTGTGATAAAAAACGAGAACGCCCCCGATAGGGAGACGTCCCGTCAAATACATCTTTGAAATAAGTAAGCACGTTGGTATATACGCAAAAGTGGAGATTTTGTTTCATCGGGCTGCATTATTTTTTGCGGAATGGCGCTTATAAATCAATTTTTCAATGCCTTGTATGGCGAAATATACCACCGTCCCGATGCAGAGGCCGAGGGCTGCCCCGCAGACAACGTCGCCGGGATAGTGCTTGCCCAGGTAGGGGCGTGAGTAGCAGACGACGATGGCCCAGAGGAAGATGAGGAGGGTGAACATCCAGCCGTGGCGTCCCTTGTTGCGAAAACGCAGGCTGAGGAACATGGCCAGCGCGAAGACGTTGGCGGCATGCGAGGAGACGAACCCATACAACCCTCCACACGAGGTGCGGAACATCCTCACCCCTTCGATGGTCTGGCAAGGGCGCAGGCGGCAGAATACATCTTTGAAACAGAGAACCGATATGCGGTCGGCAAGCAAGAAGCACAGCCCGATGCCCGCCAGCACGAGCCACCACCGGCGCGGTTCGCGTCGAAGGGTGGTGAGGCTGAAGGCAAGGAGGATGACAACTATCCACGACCAGCCCTGGCTGGCGACCCACAGCACCCAGTCGGTTGCTTCGCAGTGGTGCCGGTTGATCCACAGAAACAGGGAAGTGTCCAGTTGCTCAAGGTCAGACATCGGAGTTCAGTTTCTTGAAGAGGAGGTCTTTCAATTCGGGGATATGGTAGCCCGAAACTGCCGAGATGAAGATGGTGTCTATGTCTTTGGGGAGATGCTCCTGCAGCTGCTGCATCATGATTTCGTCGATGATGTCGCTCTTGGTGATGGCCAGCACACGTTGCTTGTCGAGCAGTTCGGGATTGTATTTTCTCAGCTCTTCAAGCAGTATGTTGTATTCGCGGGCGATGTCCAGCTGTTCGCAACTGACCATAAAGAGCAGGATGGAGTTCCTTTCGATGTGACGGAGGAATCGGAGTCCGAGGCCTTTCCCCTCGCTGGCCCCTTCGATGATGCCTGGGATGTCGGCGATGCAAAACGACTGGCTGTCGTGATACTTCACTATGCCGAGATTGGGCACCAGGGTGGTGAAGGGGTAGTCGGCTATTTCGGGTTTTGCGGCAGAGACCACGCTGAGGAAGGTCGATTTCCCTGCATTGGGGAATCCCACAAGGCCTACGTCGGCCAGCACTTTCAGTTCGATGATTACCCATCTCTCCACCGCAGGTTCGCCGGGCTGGGCATATCGGGGAGTCTGGTTTGTGGGCGACTTGAAATGGTCGTTGCCAAGACCTCCGCGTCCGCCTTTGGCGATGATGATTTCCTGTCCGTCCTCTGTCACTTCGCCCAGAACTTCACCAGTCTCGGCATCGCGGCAGATGCATCCCAGCGGCACGTCAAGAATCTGGTCGGCACCTGTGCGGCCGGTGCAGAGGTTCTCGCCGCCGTTCTGTCCGTTCTCGGCAAATACATGCTTGGTGTATTTCAGGTGCAGGAGTGTCCACCGCTGGCTGTTGCCGCGCAGGATGACGTGTCCGCCGCGTCCCCCGTCGCCACCGTCGGGACCAGCTTTGGCATTGTACTTCACACGAAGCAGGTGTGCCGAACCGGCACCGCCTTTGCCCGAGCGGATGAATATTTTGACATAGTCGACAAAGTTGGATGTCATGGGTGAATGGGTATATGTTTGGTTGCTATTATAAGGGCTGTCCAGCGTGAGCCGACAGCCCTTTGCTTTTTTATATGTATTAGAGGGCATCGATAGCGCTGGCGATGTCCTGAGAGATGCGCTGGATGTCGCCAAGACCGTTGATGGCCACCGCTTTGCCCTGTTGCTCGTAGTAGGAGGCTACAGGGAGGGTCTTGTTTTCGTATTCCACCAGACGGTTTTTGATGGTTTCCTCGTTGTCGTCGCTGCGACCGCTCACCTTGGCGCGTTCAAGCATGCGGCGTATCAGCTCCTCGCGGGGAACGTCAAGACGTACCATACAGGTCAATGTACGGCCGTGTTTGGCCAGCAGACGGTCGAGGGTTTCGGCCTGTGCCACGGTACGGGGGAATCCGTCGAAAAGGATGCCTTTCGTATCGCGGGCGATGGCGTTGTCGATCATTTCCACCACGATGTCGTCGCTAACCAGTTGGCCAGCGTCCATGATGCTTTTGATGCGGAGACCCAGCGGGGTTTTGTCGGCAATCTCTTTACGCAGCAGGTCGCCGGTGGAAATGTGGGTGAGGTTGTATTTCTCAACGATAAAATCGCTCTGAGTGCCTTTGCCGGCACCGGGAGCGCCAAAAATGACAATATTCTTCATTGTTCCAAGGTTAGTGTTTGTAGTAACGAGAAGTGTGAACATGAAAAGGATGGCGGAGTGTAACAACGTCCGCCATCCTTTCTGATTTCATGTTTATTCAACAGATTCGATGGTGATGTTGAACACCAGGGGGCTGTAGGGCATGATGTCCTTACCGGCACCACGTCCGCCATAAGCCAGTTCGGAGGGCATGACGAGGGTGATGTCGCTGCCGACGGTCTGGCCCATGATGCCTTCTTCCCAACCCTTAATCATAGGCTGGGCACCAACGGTGTAGCTCATGGGTTCATACTTACGGCCTTTGTCGGCCTTGTTGGCCTCTTTAGCGTCAGCCTCGCGGCTGGTGTCGAACAGGGTGCCATCCAGCAGACGGCCGGTGTAGTTGACGGTCACTTTCTTACCAGCGGCAACCTTGGGGCCATTGCCTTTCTTGTTCACGATGATGTACAAGCCGCTCTTGGTGGGCTTCACGGTGATGTTGTTGTCGGCGATATACTTGGCCAGCGTGGCGGGCTCGTTTTCTTTGCGCTGGTTCATCTCCTCGATGAAGTTGGCCTGTTCCTGAGCCAGCTCGTCCTTGGTGACGAGGTCCATCAGGGTGATATCATAGACAATGTACTGGCCGCTACCCTTCTTGTACTGGGCAGGCATCTGGCTCTCCATTACGAAGTTGGCAATCGAGTCGGCGGGAATCTTGAATGCAGCTCTGTCGCCAACGTGCATCATCTGGAGACCTTCCACGATGTCGCCTTTGAACATGGGAGCCTCGGCTACCTGGAAGATGCGGTCGGGATTACCAGCGTTGGTGAACAACGTGTCGCCATCCATCGTCAGAATCAGTTCGCCCACCAGCACATCGCCGGGCTGAGGTTGGGCACCCTCGGTATTCTGAGTCTCGAAACGGTACAGAAGACCGTTCTCGGATTGTTTGAAATTGTTAGAGTTACAAGCCGTCATAAGGGCGGTCATTGTCAGTGCCAAAGTGGCAAACAATAATGTTTTCTTCATTTTTTTGTGTGTTTATTATGTTGTTTTCTTTATTTCCTGAATGTCGTAGACGATTACTTCTCTCGAGTTCACCCTGTCGCCGTCGCCAACCACCCCGTAGGCGCTGTTCGACGGTGCTATCATCCGTGCTGTGCTGCCGTAAGTGAGCTGCTGGAGCAGGTCGTCCAAAGCCACGGTGACATCCCTGCGGCCAACCGTCAGGGTGTCGGTCTGCTTGCGGTAGATGGGGCTGCCGTCCAGCCTTTCCAGCCGATAGGTGACGGTCACCTTATCCTCGGGTGCTATCTGTCCGCCATTGCCCATGGTGTTGACCATATAGCAAGCGCCGCAAGGCAATGTGGTCATCTCCCATCCGCGACGCTGGATGTAGGACGCTATCTGTGTGGCTTCCGATTGTATCACCACCCTGTTGGCATTAATCATATTCTCCTTCACGGCAGCGGTTTTGTCCGTCTCTACCTCGATGGTGGGGATTCGGTCGCGGCAGGCAGCCATCAGCGTCATCAGGGCGGCCAATGTCGATAATAATATAATGTGATGTTGAATGGCTCTCCTCATCTCTCGGCTCCAATTATCAAAGGTTCAACATTCTTGATACCCAATAGCTGTTCCACGGCATCGAGGGTCTTGTCCAGGGGCATGATGCAGGTGGCACCTGCAGCCTTGGTGTGGCCGCCGCCCCCTAGTTGCCGGGCTATCATGTTCACATCCACGTCATATTTTGCCCGCAGCGACACCTTGGTTCTTCCGGGTTCCTCGCGCAGCAGTGCACCCACCTCCATTTCTTTCATCATCAAGGTGTAGTTCACCAGTCCCTCCATGTCTTCTCCTCCTACACCGAACCTTCGCTGGTCATCCAGCGAGAAGACCATGATGGCCACATGCTGCGATGGGTAAATCTTCAGCCGCTCGTTCAGCGCAAAGCCGTAAAACTGCATCCTGTTTACCGAGAAGGTGTTCACTATCTTATTGTGAATCTCAGCAGGATGGATGTCGAACTTCACCAGCTTTGCAGCGGCTTCGAAACAGCTGGGCTGCTCGCAACTGAAGGCGAAACCGCCAGTGTCGGTGTTCAGTCCGGCATAGAGGCAAGTGGCTACCTCTCTATTCATAAAGCGTTCGTCCCACATGGCATACGACAACCACAGCACCAGCTCGCAAGTGCTGGAGATAGCATAGTCGGAGAATATCAAGTCGAAATGCTCTTTGTCGGGAGAGTGGTGATGGTCTATCAGCACCTTGCGGCAACGTGCTTGGCTCAATTCCTCTGCAAGCATATCCGTTCTCGAAGCGGCGTTCAGGTCCAGACAAATAATCATGTCTGCTTCTTTCAGTCTCTCCTGCCACAATGCGCGGTCCTTCTCGCCGCTCACAATGCGGTCGGCTCCGGGCAACCATGTAAAATTCTTGGGGCATCCGTTGGGCAGCACAGGCGTCACAAGGCCCTTGTCACCCTTGGCACAATCCAACATCAGGGTCATACCCAAAAGGCTTCCGCAAGCGTCTCCGTCGGCGTTCATGTGCGATACCAATAGCACATTTCGCGTCTCGGCAATCCATTGCCGAAACTTCGCTACATCTTGGATATCAAATCCTTTTGTGTACATCAGACCCTTTTTGCAATCATTATTCCAAATTGCAAAAATACTACTTTTCTATGAAATCCCGTAAGTTTTTTTCTCCATTCATGAAAAAAGTCGTACTTTTGCAAAAAATATATAATTGCATTAGCCTAATGAAAAAGACATTTATCCTTTTGGCAGTCGCATCGCTATTGGTCGTCGGCTGCAAAGAAAAGAAGCAAGAAAGCGTCTCGCTGATCGGCAAACCCCAGGTTACTGTCGAGAATGGACGTTTCACTCCCGAGATTATGTGGAAACTCGGTAAAATGGGCGAATTTGCCGTAAGCCCCGACGGTTCGCGTGTGGTCTATGCCAACACCTATTACGACATTGAGCAGAACAAAGGCAACGCCGAGCTCTATCTCATCCCCGTCGAAGGCGACGGGCAGGCCGTACGTATCACAAACACTGTCGAGAACGAGTTCAACCCCGTGTGGCTCAACGACAAAACCCTCCTCTTCGCCCGTGGCAACACCATCGTTTCCATGAACGTTGATGCGAAGAAAGAAACCGTTCTCGCCACCATCGATGCAGGCCTCGAAGGGTTCAAGATTTCTCCCAAAGGCGACAAGATTCTCTACATAAGTGACATCCCCGTCAGTCGCCCCGACGATATCCAGAAACTCTACGCCGGTCTCGACAAGACTACTGGTCGTATCAACGAAGACCTCATGTACCGTCATTGGGACAGCTGGGTGGATGAGTATCCCCACATCTTCCTCGCCCCCCTTACCGACAAGGCTGTCGACCTTGGCAACGTGGTCGATGTCATCGGTTCCAAACCCTACGAGTGCCCCATGCGCCCCTGGGGCGGTGTCGAGCAGTTCAATTTCTCGCCCGACGGCAGTCGCATTGCCTACACCTGCCGTGCCAAGACCGGCAAGGACTATGCCCTCAGCACCAACAGCGACATTTTCGTCTACAACATTGCCGACGGCTCTACCGTCAACATCAGCGAAGGCATTATGGGCTACGACCAGAACCCCGTCTTCAGCCACGATGGCAAGCGCATTGCCTGGGAAAGCATGGAGCATGATGGCTACGAGAGCGACAAGCTCCGCCTCATGGTCCTCGACTTTGCCACCAACGAGCGTACCGACTACACCGCCGACTTCGACTACGGCGTCAGCGGCATCTGCTGGAGCGACGACGACAGCCAGCTGGCTGCTGTTGTCATGTACCGCGGCATGAATGAGATTTTCGCCTTCGATGTCAACACCAAGGCCATCCGTCAGGTCACCAAAGCCTGCCACGACATCAATGGCTTCACCCTCCACGGCAACCATATCTTCGCCAACGAAGTCTCCATGCAGCACCCCTCCGAAATCTTCTGCTACACCCTCTCCGGCGAGAATCAGACAGGCAAGCAGCTCACCTCTATCAATACCGAGGTCCTCTCGCAAGTGCGCATGGGTCGCACCGAAGAATGCTGGATACCCACCTCCGACGGCAAGCAGATGCTCGTGTGGCTCATCTATCCTTATGACTACGACAGCACCCGCACCTATCCCGCCCTCCTCTTCTGCGAAGGCGGTCCTCAGAGCATGGTCAGCCAGTTCTGGAGCACCCGCTGGAATTTCGAGGTCATGAGTGGCGCAGGCTACTTCGTCATTGCCCCCAACCGTCGCGGATGCCCCGGCTTCGGAACGGCCTGGTGTGAGGAGATCAGCGGCGATTACGGCGGACTCTGCATGAAGGACTACATGGCCGCCACCGACTATTTCGCCAAGAACATTCCCCAAATCGACGCCGAGCGCATTGGTGCCTGCGGTGCCTCCTTCGGTGCATACAGCATCTACTGGCTGGCAGGCCACAACGAGAGCCACCGTTTCAAAGCCTTCCTCGCCCACAACGGCATGTTCAACTTCGAGCAACAGTGCCTCGAAACCGAGGAATACTGGTTCACCAATTGGGACCTTGGCGGCCCTTATTGGGTCAAAAATGCCAAGACTGCCCACTCCTATGCCAACTCTCCCCACCTCTTTGTCGACAAATGGAACACCCCGATATGCGTTGTCCACAGCGAGTTCGACTTCCGTATCGTAGCCTCCCAGGGCATGGCCGCCTACAACGCCGCCAAACTCCGCGGCCTCGATGCCCGCTACCTCTACTTCCCCGACGAGACCCACTGGGTGCTCCATCCCCAGAACAGCCTCCTCTGGCACCGTAATTTCATCGACTGGTTCGACAAATACCTCAAGAAATAACCCCACGCCACAGTGGCAGATACCAAAAGCGGTGTCCCTTTCGGGCACCGTTTTTTTTATGGTTCCCTTTCAACAGGGTGGTGGGGAAATATCCCGTTGAGAGAGAGGGGGCGTTGTGGCGGATTGCAAATCCGCCACAGCAGAAAAAAAGGCCTCTACAATGCGAACTCGTCAATTTACTTGGATGTGGGTCTCACCCAAGTGAACGTGACCCCTTCCTCGGGTGTGGGCAGGTCGGTGCCGTTCTGCAATGCCGTCTGCACTGCAGCTGTACAGGTGATTGTACAATGTTTGGAAATAGTGGAGAGCCCATAACACATACCATCTTTATTCACTCCTCTGCTCATATCAAAGTGCGAAAGGTCAAGGCTTGTAAGGCGGTTGCACACCGCAAACATATTGTTCATATTCGTCACTTTCTCGGTGTTGAAATGGGAGAGGTCAAGGCTTGTCAAGTTCTGACACATAAAAAACATATTGTTCATATCCGTCACTTTCTCGGTGTTGAAATGGGAAAGGTCAAGGCTTGTCAAGTTCTGACACACAGCAAACATACTGGCTATATGCGTCACATTCTCGGTGTTGAAGTTGGAGAGGTCGAGGCTTTTCAGGCTGTGACACACAGCAAACATAGAGCTCATATCCGCCACATTCTCTGTGTTGAAATGGGAGATGTCAAGGCTTGTCAGGGCGTAACACCCACAAAACATTCGTCTCATATTCGTCACTTTCTTGGTGTTGAAGTTGGAAAGGTCAAGCCTTTTCAGATAGTCGCAATATTCAAACATCCCACTCATGTTCGTCACATTATCGGTGTAGAATCCTTTACCGAAGTCAATCTGTTCTAATGGAGGTATAACACGGGCGCGACCAGGAGAATCGTAGTGGATACATTTAAACATCAAAGCGCAGTCGGGATTGGCATTTATCATGTCGGCACTAGTGGAGACTTTCCATGTGGTGCCCTCCAGGTTGCCAAAGATTGGGACGGGAGAATCGGTTGTGGAAAGCTCTTTGCCGGAACGAACTGAACTATTGTAGTCAAATACCACTGCTGTGGCATTTCGGGGGATGAGGGCATTGAATGTTTGGCCATCCACCAATTCGGCGGCGATGTGGTTTTTCTGGCAGCCCGTGGCCAATAGCAGGGCGGCAATGACTGCTGCAAGATGATATTGTTTTTTCATGGTGTGTGGTTTTGCTTGTTAATGTCTTGTTTTTTGTTTTTGCAAAACTACATAAATTATCTGACATAAACAGAAAACCATGAATAAAAACTGTACAACACGAAGAATCATATATTTACTTTGGCGATATTTGTGGGGAATGGGAGGGCAAGAGCCAGCATTGCACTGACAAATCTTGTCTAAAGCATGTGCAGATTAATAAAAACCAACCAAATTCAGTTACGATGTAATAATAAGAATCTCAAGCGATGACTGCTCTACATATAGAGGTTGTAGAAAATTAATTGTCAAATGAAAAAAAAGTCGTATCTTTGCACCGTTAAACTGAATGTAAGTTCACAGTCATCATGCAGATTAATGGGTTCTGTCTGTCGGATGGCTGAAAAGTGAAAATAAATTAGAATCCACCTTAAATAAAATAGACTAATTATGAAGCGACACACAAAAATCGCATCAATGCTGATGCTGGCGTTGGCAGTCTTCTTTGCTGCAGGCTGTAAGAAACCCGACAACCCGACCCCTAGTGGTGGAGGCGATACCCCCGATGGACCGACCATCCCCACAGGAGCTGTTGACGGTCTGTTTACCATCAACGACCAAGGCGGTAAGGTGTATTTCTCGAAAGGCAACCTGCAGTATCAGGCCTCAACCAATACTTGGCGTTTTGCCGAACACCAATGGGATCATGTGGGAGGCAAGTACGGCTTAAATGACAATGTCCGTTATTGGGGAAATGTTCCAGAAAGTGACAACACCCTTGCCTCGGCAAACTATTCTGGGTGGCAAGACCTGTTTTCCTGGGGCGCTAGTGGCTGGAGTGGTGGTGTACGTGCCTACCAGCCGTCTCTTATTATCACGGATTTCGAAGCTGACAAGTATTATATCATCGGGGATGACCCCGGCAATGGTCTTGTAGGACAATATGCCAATGCGGACTGGGGTGTTTACAATGCCATCAGCAATGGCGGCAATAAGGCTGGAATGTGGCGTACGCTGACCAGCGACGAATGGGTGTATGTATTTGAAAAGAGAAGTGGTAGCCGGTTCTGCAAGGCTCAAATTGAAGGTTCAAATGGCATGATTCTTTTGCCCGATGGCTGGGACAACAAGGTTTTCACCTTGAAAAACATTAATGGAAAGGGTGGCAATTGGACAGATAATACCATAGATGCATCCACATGGACGAATACACTTGAGCCGGCAGGGGTGGTGTTCTTGCCTACAACCGGGAAACGTACTATTGCCAATATGAATACCTATTGGGATATACATCTGGATCTGGATGAAAATTATGGGTTGTATTGGTCCACAACACCCAAGGTGCAAACTGCTAATTCATACGTGGCGTATCAATACAATTTCCACAAGAGCAACGCTAACCTTGATATTGCAGTCCGTAATCAAGGCTTAGGCGTGCGTCTGGTGCAAGATGCCCACTGATACTTTTCGTTATTTCTACTAGGAGGGTTCTAAGTTATACAAGCCGATTGTCGGATTGGATGACACGGGTGGTGACGCATGCCTTTGTGGCTGTCGCCATAGACCCCTCTTGGCGGGTGTCGCAACTTTTTTCTCAAAAAAACGCACCAATTAAAAAAATATTCGTATTTTTGCCTGTTGAATATTTGGTAAAATTTAATGTAACAACAGTAAAATGAAACGTTTTCTGATAGCTCTACTCGCTTGTACTCTGATATTTGGATACACCGATGTCCAGGCTCAGAGCAAAACGAAAAGCAGCACCAAAACTTCGAAATCCGCCAAAGACAAGAAGTCAAAGAAGGATAAAAAAGGCAAAAAAGGCAAAGCCGCCGCAGCCGAAGTGCCCCTTGTCCAGTTGCCATACAACAGCAACGACTGCCTTTTTGCCATTCCTCTAAGTGTGGACCATACCTTCGGCCCCACCACTGCCCCTCAAGGCGCAGGCCGCATCATGGAAGTAATGGCTGACAAGCGTCACCCCAATCTGCCCGAATTTGAGCATAACTCTGTGTGGTACAAATTCACAGTTCCCTATAACGGCAAACTCGACATCGCCGTCACCCAGCTGAACGTGGCCGACGACTACGATATGGTTGTATATAAATACACCGACGCCTACTTCAGCAACCACATCCAGTGCAACAAAGTCCTTCCCGTGGCCGTCAACCTTTCCTCCGTGGACAGCTCTCTCTTAGCCAAACCCAAGAAAGCCAAGACCGATGCCGCCGACGAGCCCAAGATGGATGCCAAAGCCAAGGCCGAAGCCGCCCGACAGGCCCGTCTGGCCTTGGAAAAAGAGGCTGCCAAAGGCACCATCGGCATGTATCATGAGGCCACCGACATCATGCTCACAAAAGCCTCCACTAAACGCCACATCCGCTCCATCGATGTGCGCAAAGGCGAGGTATACTACATTATGCTCGACAACAACAACCCCAAAGGCTCCGGCCACAGCATCAAGGTCTCCATCTTTGTCGAAGCCTTCGAAGTGCCCGTCTCCTTCTACGACCCCAAAATCCGCAAGAACATCGATGTCAACCTCACCATCCTCGAGAAGAACACCAACAACCGCGTCATCGTCCACAACGAGAACTTCCGCGGCGGCCGTGTCAAATTCGTTCCCGGCTTCAACTACACACTCTATGCCAAGCGCGACGGCTACTTCTCTATCTTCTTCGACTTCAATGCCGACCGATTCAAGGAGGATACGCTCCTGCGCATGAAACTCTATCGTGCCGAGCGTGGTACCGTGTACCCCATCTCCGACATCTACTTCGGCAATGAATACGAACTACTGCCCGCCTCCGACTCCAACCTGATGAACTACGTCCAGATGTTCAAGAACCATCCCGATGTGGCCTTCACCATCAAAGGATGGGTGCAGACTTATGGCGTCGACCCCGAGCACGACCAGCTCGTCTCGCTCGAGCGTGCCAAGGCTGTCAAGGAGTTCTTTGTCAAGAACGGCGTCCCCGAGGGCAACATCAAGACCTCCGGCATGACCCCCACCGACATCAAGCGTGCCGCCACCGCCGCCTTCGACACCAAGAAGAAGAACGACAACGAGTTCGTCAAAGTGCAGCTCATCATTACCGGCATCAATCCCAAAGAGAACCCCTGATGCCCTGAAACGAAACATAGTATATCTCATATTCAAGGCTCTCCAAACCGGGGAGCTTTGTTCTTTTCCGGTCATCACCTCCGGCCAACCCCCTTCCTAGGCACTAACGTCGTTCAATATAGTATCGTTCCAGCATCCTTATCCTATCGTTATCCGTCATGGCTATAGAAAACGAACCTATAACTATGCTCTGTCGAACCGATATTGAAGGACGCAAGTGCATGGAACTGTTGTTTATGCGACTTGGCGCAACGCATCATGCCGCACACTGTATACCATCGGGTGGGGATTATGATCCCAAATCGGTCATAGGTTTATGGCAGATTAGCATTTGTTTCGAGCTGATGGGTCGCCTGTCTGCTATGAAGAGGCTCCGAGGGAGTGTAGAACCTTCCACGTGGTTGTCCGCAACAGGGGATTATACATTGTTGAAGAGAAGGATGTAAGAACGCAGTTGGCAGGCGGTTGGATACTGATTTTGGCACTGACGAACAGGCAGGAAAGTACCCCGAAGGTATATTTTTTTTAAGAAGTAATACTATGCAAACCGCTGGTGTATTTTATGTTAAGAGATGTTGATTTGTTAAAAAAAGAAATGTGTGCAGTAATGATGTTTGATTATGGAAATAATTTCGTATCTTTGCATTTTCAATTAGAGTATATAAAAATCGATAGAGTATGACTAAATTTGTTTACACGTTTGGCGGCAAGACTGCCGAGGGTAAAGCCGACATGAAGAATCTGCTCGGCGGTAAAGGTGCCAACTTGGCAGAAATGTGCTTGCTGGGTCTTCCGGTCCCTGCTGGTTTGACTATCACCACAGAGTGCTGTACAGCTTATTATGATAACAATTGCCAGCTGCCCGCCGGCCTCATGGATGAGGTGTGGAAAGGCATGGCCAACGTGGAGAAACTGATGGGCATGAAGTACGACGATGCCGAGAACCCCCTGTTGGTGAGCTGCCGCTCCGGTGCCAGAAGCTCTATGCCCGGCATGATGGACACGGTGCTGAATATCGGCCTTTCGTCCAAGACCATCCCCGGTATGTTGAAGAAAACCAACAATCCCCGTTTCGTATATGATTCCTACCGTCGTTTGATTATGATGTATGCCGATGTGGTGATGGAGAAGAGCGAGGGCATCGAGCCCGCCGATGGCAAGGGCATCCGCAAACAGCTGGACGACATGCTGGACGAGTACAAGGCTCAGCATAATTATAAGAGCGACACCGACCTCACTGCCGAGGATCTGCAGAAACTGGCCGAGGCTTTCAAACTGAAGGTGAAAGAGGTGTTGGGCGTTGAGTTCCCCGACGATGCCAAGGCTCAGATGGAAGGCGGTATCAAGGCCGTGTTCAAGAGCTGGAACGGCAAAAAGGCCGTGAGCTATCGTAAGATTGAGGGTATTCCCGACGACTGGGGTACCGCCGTCAACGTGCAGGCCATGGTGTTCGGCAACATGGGCGACAACAGCGCCACCGGTGTTGCTTTCACCCGTAATCCCGCTACCGGCGACAACCAGTTCTACGGCGAGTGGCTGATCAACGCCCAGGGCGAGGACGTGGTTGCAGGTATCCGCACCCCCAATCCCTTGAACGACGACACCAAGAACGAGCAGAACAAGCACATGCACTCGATGCAGGAGTTGATGCCCGAGACATATAAAGAATTGTGCGACATCCGTGCCACCTTGGAGAAGAATTTCCACGACATGCTGGATATCGAGTTCACCATCCAGGACGGCAAGCTGTATATGCTGCAGTGCCGCGTAGGTAAGCGTACCGGTGTGGCCGCTTTGACCATGGCCATGGATATGCTGAAAGAGGGTCTCATCGACGAGAGCGAGGTGGTGATGCGCATCAGCCCCGCCCAGTTGGACGAGCTGCTGCACCCCATTCTGGACAGCACCGACGAGAAAAAGCATCCCGTCATCGCCAAGGGTCTGCCCGCAGGTCCCGGTGGTGCTGTGGGACGCATCGCCCTTTCCAGCGAGAAAGCCAAGGAGTATCAGGCTGCCGGTATCAAGAATATCCTCGTCCGCGAGGAGACCAACCCCGAGGACGTCGAGGGCATGCGTGCCGCCGACGGTATCCTTACCGCCCGCGGTGGTATGACCTCCCACGCTGCACTGGTTGCCCGCGGTTGGGGCAAGTGCTGCATTGTGGGCTGCGACGCCGTGGAGATTGGCAAGGAGCAGACCAACGTGACCACCGACGCTTACGGCAAAAAGCGCGTCAATGTGGTCGAGAGCAATGCTGTGACCATCAACGGCAAAGTGTACCACGAGGGCGACCTGCTGAGCCTGAACGGTTCCAAGGGCTGGGTGTATGACGAGGAGGTGAAGATGATCAACGCCACCGAGAATCCCCTGTTCCAGGAGCTGATGAAGATTGTCGACAAGTACCGCAAGATGGGTGTCCGCACCAATGCCGACAACCCCATCGACGCCCAGAAGGCTATCGATTTCGGTGCCGAAGGTATCGGTCTGTTCCGTATCGAGCACATGTTCTATGGCGAGAACAGCGAGGTTCCTTTGGAGAAACTGCGCAACATGATTCTGGCAGACACTCTCGAGGCCCGTGTCGCCGCTTTGGACGAGCTGGAGCCTTACATCAAGGAGAGCGCCAAGGGTACCCTGAAGGTGATGGACGGCAAGCCTCTTACCTTCCGTCTGATGGATCCCCCGCTGCACGAGTTCGTTCCCCAGAGCGAAGAAAAACAGCGCGAGGTGGCAAAAGCCCGCGGCATCAGCTACGAAGTCCTGCATGCACGCATTGAGAACATGCACGAGGTGAACCCGATGATGGGTCTGCGTGGTGTGCGTCTGGGTATTATCTATCCCGAAATCACTGCCACTCAGTTCCGTGCCCTGTTCAGCGCCACTGTTGAATTGATGAAGGAAGGCATGAACCCCATGCTTGAAATCATGGTTCCTCTGACCATCAACGCTGCCGAGTTGAAGCATCAGAAGGCTTTGGCCGACCGTGTGAAGAAAGAGGTTGAAGAGAAGTATGGCATTCAGTTCAACTATAAGTTCGGCACCATGATTGAGATTCCGCGTGCTGCGCTGGTCGCCAATCAGATTGCCGAGGTGGCCGAGTTCTTCAGCTTCGGTACCAACGACTTGACTCAGATGACTTTCGGCTTCAGCCGTGACGACGTCAACGCCATCGTCAAGACCTATGTCGACGAGAAGATTATCCCCGCCGACCCGTTCAACAACTTCGACCGCGAGTGCGTCGGTGAGTTGGTGAAGATTGGTATTGAGCGTGGCCGCAATACCCGTCCCAACCTTAAGTGCGGTGTGTGCGGTGAACATGGTGGTGACCCGACGGCTGCTGAGTTCTTCTATAAGAACGGTATGAACTATGTCAGCTGCAGCCCCTTCCGTGTACCCGTGGCACGTCTTGCCGCCGCCCAGGCTGCCATTAAAGAAGCTCGCGAGAAATAATATTCATAATATAAGGTCCTATAGGGCATTCGCCCCATAGGACCTATAAAAACAATTATCATGATTGACAAAATAAGACAAGATCTCGAGCGCCTTGGTATTACAGGCGTTAGCACTATTCATTATAACCCCTCGTATGAGGAGCTGTTCAAGATGGAGATGAATCCCAACTTGACAGGCTATGACAAGGGTCAGCTCACTGAGTTGGACGCCATCAATGTGATGACCGGTATCTATACCGGCCGCTCCCCCAAAGACAAGTACATTGTTATGGACAAGGAGTCCAAGAACACTGTATGGTGGACTACTCCCGAATACAAGAATGACAACCACCCGATGAGCGAAGAGGTGTGGGCACAGATGAAAGACCTTGCCAAGAAAGAGCTGTGCAACAAGGAACTCTATGTAGTGGATGCTTTCTGCGGTGCCAACAAGGACACCCGCATTGCTGTCCGCTTCATTATGGAGGTGGCTTGGCAGGCTCACTTTGTCCGCAACATGTTTATCAAGCCTACCGATGAAGAGTTGAAAGACTTTACCCCCAGTTTCACCGTTTACACCGCCAGCAAGGCCAAGGTGGAAAACTACAAAGAATTGGGTCTGAACAGCGAGACGTGTGTGGCATTCAATGTCACCACCCGCGAGCAGGTGATTCTCAACACCTGGTATGGCGGTGAGATGAAGAAGGGTATGTTCAGCATGATGAACTACTATCTGCCTTTGCAGGGTATCGCTGCCATGCACTGCTCCGCCAACACCGACATGGAGGGCAAGAACACCGCTATCTTCTTTGGACTGAGCGGTACGGGTAAAACCACCCTCTCCACTGACCCCAAACGTTTGCTGATTGGTGACGACGAGCATGGTTGGGATGACGAAGGTGTGTTCAATTTCGAGGGCGGCTGCTACGCCAAGGTAATCAACCTGGACAAGGACAGCGAGCCCGACATCTATAATGCTATCCGCCGCAATGCACTGCTGGAGAATGTGACCGTGGATGCCAATGGCAAGATTGATTTCGCCGACAAGAGCGTTACCGAGAATACCCGTGTGAGCTATCCCATTGACCACATTGAGAAGATTGTGCGTCCCATCTCTGCCGCTCCTGCTGCCAAGAACGTCATTTTCCTCAGCGCCGATGCTTTCGGTGTGTTGCCTCCTGTCAGCATCCTGACTCCTGATCAATGCAAATACTACTTCCTGAGTGGCTTCACGGCCAAGTTGGCTGGTACAGAGCGTGGTATCACCGAGCCTACTCCTACCTTCAGCGCTTGCTTCGGTCAGGCATTCCTCGAGTTGCATCCCACCAAGTATGCCGAGGAGCTGGTGAAACGTATGGAGAAGAGCGGAGCCAAGGCTTATCTGGTCAACACAGGCTGGAACGGCACGGGCAAGCGTATCTCTATCAAGGACACCCGTGGTATTATAGATGCTATTCTCGACGGTTCGATTGTGAAGGCCCCGACCAAGAAGATTCCGTACTTTGACTTTGAGGTTCCCACCGCTCTGCCCGGCGTTGATCCCAAGATTCTCGATCCTCGTGACACCTATGGATGCGCCTGCGAATGGGAAACCAAAGCCAAGGATCTTGCTTCTCGCTTCATTAAGAATTTCGAGAAGTTCACCTACAACGAAGCTGGCAAGGCCCTTGTTTCTGCCGGCCCCAAACTCTAAAGATTATCAATCGCGAATTGTGAATTGCGGTAAGGGTCTCTTATGTTCCATACCCGACAATTCACAATTCGCATATAACTAATTTATTATCTGGTATGAAGAAGTTTCTTGCTGTTATACTGACGTTGGCCACATTTTGTGGAACCGTTGCTGCTCAACCTACTAAAAAAATAACCCTCGAGGACATTTGGTCCAGAGCCACTTTCCGTCCAAGCGGTATATCGTCAATTCGTTCCATGCAGGACGGCGAGCATTACTGTGTGCTGACCCGTTCGGGAATAGAGAAGTATAACTACAAAACAGGGGAGAAGGTCGGTGTGGTTTGTGCATTCAACGACCCCATGCGTAAAAAAGTACGTCCCATTCCCCCCATCGAGTCGTATGAGTTTTCCGCCGATGAGCAGAAAATCCTGCTTAGCGCCGAGTTCGAGCCCATATACCGTCACAGTGGTGTGAGTACCTACTACATCTATAATGTTGCCGACGGCAGTATGGAGTGCTTGACACGCGAGGGGAAACAGCGGCTCACCACTTTCTCGCCCGACGGCAAGATGGTTGCCTTCGTACGTGATAACAACCTCTATGTGATGGCTCTCAATTCATTGAAAGAGACAGCCGTCACTACCGATGGCAAGTTTAACGAGGTGATTAACGGCACCACCGACTGGGTATACGAAGAGGAGTTTGGTATCACCCAGGGATTCTATTGGTCGCCTGATAGCAAGAAGATTGCCTTCTACCGTTTCGACGAGAGTCGTGTGAAACAGTATTCCATGCAGATGTGGGGAGAGCTTTACCCTGAAAATTATACCTATAAGTACCCCAAGGCTGGCGAGGACAATTCGGTGGTGGATGTGTTGATTTATGACCTTGAGTCGCAGAAGACACTGAAACTCGACATCGGCAGCCAGAATGATCAGTATATGCCCCGCATCCAATGGACACAGAATCCAAACACCTTGGCCTTGATGCGTATGAACCGTCTTCAGGACAAGATGGAATTGCTGTTGGCTGATGCCACGACCGGTGCTATCCGTCCTTTGTATGTTGAAGAGGATGAGGCTTATGTCGAGGTGCCTGAGACTTGGATGTTCCTCAAAGATGGCAAGCACATGCTCATTACCAGCGAAAAGAACGGCTATAACCACATTTATATGTACGACCTGAATGGCAAGCTGGTGAAACAGATTACCGACGGTATGTACGATGTGGTTTCGATTTGCTCGGTGAATGAGAAAGACGGGATGATTTATTACCTCTCGCACGAGTCGTCGCCCATCAATCGCGAGCTTTATTGCATTGACTTTAAAGGAAAGAAGAAAAAGAAACTGAGTGACAAGCCGGGTTGGTACAGCGCCAGTTTCAGTGCATCAAGCAAGTATTATATAAGCACCTTTACCGATGCCAATACCCCACCAGTGTATACACTGCATACCAGCAACGGCAAATTGTTGAAGACCCTTCAGGATAATGCCGACCTCCAGGAACGCATGAAAGAGTATGGTGTCGGACACAAGACTTTCGGCACCTTGACCACCTCATTGGGTACAGAGTTGAACTACTATATTATTCTCCCTCCGGACTTTGATTCCACCAAGAGCTATCCATTGTTCTTCTATGTATATGGAGGCCCGGGTAACCAGCAGGTGACGAATAGTTATGGTTATAGTGACTATTATTGGTTCCACATGCTTGCTCAGCATGGCTATGTGGTGGCTTGTTTCGATGGTCGTGGTACCGGCGGCCGTGGTGCCCATTTCAAAAAGATGACCTATAAGAATCTCGGCAGGATGGAATGCGAGGATGCAGTCGAAGTTGCACGCTGGTTTGGCAAGAAGAAGTGGATTGATGAATCCCGCATCGGCATTTTCGGCTGGAGCTTTGGCGGCTATCTCTCGACCCTGTCCATTCTGAAAGGACATGATGTCTTCAAGAGTGCCATTGCTGTGGCTCCTGTCATCACTTGGCGCTATTACGACAATATCTACACCGAGCGATTCCTGCAGCGGCCCCAGGATAATCCACGCGGATATGACGACAACTCTCCGCTCAACTATGCCAATCTCCTGAAAGGCAACTACCTCTTGGTGCATGGCACTGGCGATGACAATGTCCATTTCCAAAACGCAGTAGACATGGTTACCGCTCTCGAGGCAGCTGGGAAACAATTTGAGTTCCGTATCTATCCCAATAAAAACCACAGCATTTATGGTGGTAACACACGCCTGAACCTGTATGAATTGATGACGGACTTTATCTATCGCAAATTGTAATCGGCAAACTGCCAATGGTAAGAAATATATTTAGTTATAAAAACAATGAATTCAAGAAATATGAAAAGGATTTTGATATTATTGACTATTGTCACAGCCTTTGCTACCTCGACTCAAGCACAGTTCCTTAATTACGGTGTACGTGCAGGTGTTGGTTTTGCCACACATGTGGATGATTTAGCAGACAATTCGCCCATACTGGCAGCCAACATTGGAGGTTTCGTCACCTATGGTTTCACGCAGTCGGCATCGCTGATGGCTGAGGTTTTCCGCTTGCAGTCGGGTATCAACATTGTCCGTCGCGGTTGTAATTTCAAAGAGGTTCTCGAAGTGCCCATGTCCATCCGTGAGGGCTCTTATGATGTTTGGTACGCTCAGATACCCATTCTGGCATCTTTCCGATATGAGTTGCCTATCCGAATGCCTGGCCATTTTGCCCTCCTCTCCGTGGGCCCGGCCGTCAATATCGGTTTAATCGGTTCTTATGGCGACAGGAAGTTTACGCGTGGATTGCCGCAGAGCGATCAGAATTATAAGATGAAAGTGTCGGCTTTCGATGTGATGAATCGTCTGGATATCGGCTTCCTCTTGGGAGTGGGCTATGAATATCAGGATCTTTCTGTCATGTTGCAGCTTGACTATGGATTCATGGCAGTCAACACTGCTCCTGACGTGTTGAAGATTATCGAGAACAACAATTCAAATGCGACAGTCCCCCTCGGCAACAACTTTGCATTGTTGCTGACTGTGGGCTATCAAATCCCCTTCAGATAGTCTTTACGCAACATAGGTGAGCATCACCCCAGCGAGGGAGACAGGTGGCTATCGTGGCATCTGTCTCCTTCTCTTTTTCTCTTTACGCTAAACCCTTACACGCTAAGTAGTATCAGTCCTTTGGAAATGGACGAATAAAAGTGATAGGGGAGAATATTAGTGGGCAATCCTGAATAACCCAGCGGGACCTTTGTGCTTTATTCGCTCAACTTCTCATGAGTGTATGCACATGTGAAAAGTGCTGGAATGGAGTGTTGTTGTTGAAAAATAGTGCAAAAAAACTATATATAAAGTCAAAGTTTCAGAAAAAAATCGTATATTTGCAGAATCTGCGAAATGTGGTATCATGAATGAAAGATGCTGCAATATAGCGTACAACAACTAATTAAGGTATATGACAGAAATAAACGATAATCTAAAAACGGCTGTAAATGTGTCGAGCGAGTATGGACGGCTTAATGCTGTGCTGTTGCATCGGCCAGGAATAGAGATTGAGCGGATGACCCCCGATAATGCCAACGAGGCGCTGTATAGCGATATCCTCAGTAAACATATTGTTGACAAGGAATATTCTTCTTTCTGCGGAGTATTTGAGAAATGGACAAAGGTGTATTACGTAGAGGATATACTGGCTGACCTGATGGATAACGACGATGTGCGTCAGGTGATTGTAACGAAGAGCTGCCAGTTGGATGGCTGTGAACACATTATCGATGAGTTGATGTGTCATCCGAGTGACCAATTGGCCAAGGAGTTGATTGAAGGTGTGCCTTTCCATGGTGATACCGACCCTCAATCTTTCAAGGATTCCCGTTTCACCCTTAAACCACTTTACAATCTTTTCTTCACTCGCGACGCCTCTTCGTCGGTCTACAATGAAGTGTTGATTAATTCAATGTCCTTCAAAGTCCGCGAGCGCGAGACGCTCATCTATAAGTTTATCTTTGAGGACTATTTCCGTGCCAATACTTTCTGTGCTCAGGATAAGAATCCTAATGCGCGGACAGAAGGCGGCGATGTGCAGATTGCCGGTCCCGACTTGATGTGCATCGGTCTGGGTATTCGTACCAATTACAAAGGAATCAAATTCCTGGCTGATAAGTTTGCCCAAGAGCGCAAGCATTTCCGTATCCTTGTTCAGGAATTGCCCCACAAACCGGATTCGTTCATTCATCTCGACATGGTTCATACATTCTTGGGCAGCCACCAGTGTATGGTTTATCAACCCATGCTGGATAAGGTAGGCCGTTTTACTGGCAAGTCCACCACACTTATCGAGTTGGACAACGGAAAGATGAAAGTGTCCGAATGTGACAATATTCTCCAAGGCCTCAAACTTTGCGGAATGGACATGGAACCTGTCTTCTGCGGAGGTTACGATTCGTGGTATCAGGACCGTGAGCAGTGGCACAGCGGCGCTAACTTCTTCGCTTTGGGCGACGGGAAGGTGATAGGCTATGAGCGTAATCTTTATACTATCGAAAACCTGAACAATGCTGGTTTCAGTGTGTTGGATGCCGACGACGTGTGCAGTGGCAAGGTCAATTTGAATGACTATGAGAAGTTTGTGGTCACCGTCAAGGCAAGTGAGCTGCCCCGTGCAGGTGGTGGTGCCCGTTGTATGACGATGCCTATCAATCGCGATTGAAATAATAGTTAGAAAACAATCAGAATTACAAATTATTCTACCTTAAAAACTATGAAAAGATACCATCTGATGAACAACATCATGGGCTGGGTGATTTGCATCATAGCCTGTGCTGTTTACATCCTCACTGCCGAAGCTACTGCGTCGTGGTGGGATTGTGGCGAGTACATTGCCACTGCAAATAAACTTCAAGTGGGACACCCTCCGGGAGCACCTTCGTTCCAGCTGATAGGAAGAATGTTCTCCATGTTTTCCACACCCGAGAATGTGGCGCACGCTGTCAATGTGATGTCGGCAGTATGCAGTGGCTTTACAATTCTGTTCCTGTTCTGGAGCATCACTTTGTTGGCTAAGCATTTGCTTCCCGACCCCAAGAACCCCGATTTGAAGGATGTCCGCACTTGGGCAGTATTTGCTGCCGGTATTGTTGGCTCACTGGCTTATACCTTCAGCGACACATTCTGGTTCTCCGCCGTGGAAGGTGAGGTTTATGCCATGTCGTCATTCTTCACTTCCATCGTGTTCTGGGCTATCCTTAAGTGGGAGGAACAGGCTGACGATCCGCGCTCTTTGCGTTGGCTGGTACTGGTCTGCCTCTTGGTAGGCATTGCTATCGGTGTCCACCTGTTGAACCTCCTTACGGTTCCGGCCATCGTTTACGTGGTCTACTTCCGTAAGTGGCCCAAGACCACTGTCAAGGGTTTCATCTGGAGTGGTGTAATCTCCGTGGTGTTGCTCGCGTTGATTCTGTGGGGCATCATCCCCGGCATAGTGAATGTCGATTCCGCTTTCGATGTCTTCTTTGTCAATACACTGCATCTGCCTTTCAACACAGGTACGATAGTCTTCTTCCTGCTGCTCTCGGCTTTGGTTGTATGGGGCCTTTGGTATACCTCCGCCAAGAAGAAGAACAGACCGGTTATCAACTCCGCCATTCTCGGATTCTTGATGCTTGTCATTGGCTATTCGACATTCTTCCTTTTGGTGATTCGTGCCAACACAAACACACCCCTCAACGAGAACGCCCCCAAGGATGCCGTAGCCATGCGTGCTTATCTGGGACGTGAGCAGTATGGCGACACTCCGCTCTTCACCGGTCAGTACTACACCGCTGGCAAACCGATTGATGCCAAGGAAGGCTACACCAAATATGTGCGTGGAAAGGATGAGCAGGGACGTGACCGTTACATCCCCGCCTCCCATCAGCAGAAATTCATCTATCGTCAGAATCACACTGGTGTATTCCCCCGCATGTGGAGCGACGACAACTCCCGCCGTCATCCTCAATTCTACGAGTACTGGGCAGGTAAATGTCGTGGAGACCATAAACCCACCGCTGCACAGAACTTCAAATTCTTCCATGGCTACCAGATGGGCTTCATGTATTGGCGCTATTTTATGTGGAACTTTGCAGGCCGCCAGAACGATATCCAAGGTCATTATTTCAACGACAATGGTACTCGCGATTATGTCAACGGCAACTGGATCTGTGGCATCAAGGCTATCGATGAGGCCCGTTTAGGACCTCAGGATAATCTGCCCGACCACATGAAGAACAACAAGGCGCGCAATGTTTACTACCTCCTTCCGCTGTTGCTTGGCTTGTGTGGACTGGTTTACCATATCATGCGCAACAAAAAGGATGCTTTCATCGTCTTCATCATGTTCTTCATGACGGGTATTGCCATCGGCATTTATCTGAACATGCCTCCCCGTCAGCCGCGCGAACGTGACTACGCCTTTGTGGGTTCATTCAGTTTCTTTGCCATCTGGATAGGTTTGGCAGTGATGGCTCTTGCCGACTGGATTACACGCCTGCTGAAGAAAGAACAGCTGTATAAGTTTGTTATGCCTGTGGTATTCCTTCTTTGTCTGTTCGCGGCCCCCATTTTGATGGCTTCTGAAAACTGGGATGACCACGACCGTTCGGAGAAATATGCCGCTCGCGACTTTGCCAAGAACTATCTGGCATCCGTCGACAAGAATGGCGTACTGATAACCTTCGGCGATAACGACACCTTCCCGCTTTGGTACGCCCAGGAGGTTGAAGGCTTCCGCACAGATGTCCGAATCCTCAACTATACCCTCTCGGGAATGCACTGGTATGTGGAGCAACTCTTCAACAAACTGTATGAGTCCGAAGCCATGCCCTTCACCCTAACGAAGGACTTCTATGGGTTGGGCAAGGATGTTATCTATCTGCAGGATAAGACAAACGACTATTTCGAGGTGACTGATGTGCTGGCCTTGTTGCGCGATAATCCCGAGAAGTTCACTTCCCGCGATGCACGCGGCGAGCAGGCAATCGTTCTGCCCACCACACGATTCAAAATCACTCTTGATGTTCCCGCCTTGGTTGAGAAGGGTATCATCCCCGCTGCTATTGCCGACAAGGTCGATCCCGTCATCAAGTGGCAGATTAACAAAGGCAGCCTCTTCCGCCACGAGCTCATGATGCTTGATATCATCGGAACCAATAAGTTTGTGCGTGATATCAATATTATGAACCCCAGCTATATTCAGGATGTGTTCCCCGTTATCCGCAACTATATTGTTCAGGATGGTATGAATTACAAACTCATTCCGTTTGATGCAAAAGTGTCGCAGCCCGTACTCTTCGACAAGCGCGACAATCAGTACCACCTCCAGAGCTTCACCGAAGAGACCTACGACTACTTCATCGACGGCTACAAGGACGACCAGGGTGTTCTCCATCCTTTGGAATGGGGCAACCTCAATGCCGACATTTATGTCGATCCCGTCAGCATCAATATGGGTACCGTGCAACGTCAAACCTTCAGCATCGCTGCTCGCGAACTGTTGGAGAAAGGCGACACCGTGCGCGCCCGTAAGCTGCTTGAGATTAGCGACGCCAACTTCCCCGAGTCCAACTTCGCCTACGACAAATACAGCGTAATCCTCATCGACCTGTATTACGATGTATATGGGGCTGACCGTGCCTCCGCTATCTGGGACAGCATTTATAAGTACTATAATCAGAACTTGAACTACTATTCCCAGTATAACGGTACGCCTAAAGCGCCCGGAGTCAAATCCAACATTGAGGAATCTTGCCAGATTCTATACACCCTCAGCCGTTTGGCCACCGAGATTCTCCATGACAACACCCGTGCTGAACAGGCGAAGCAAGCACTTGCCCAGCAAGGGTACACCTTCTAATTATGCCTATGAAAACCACCTCACAGGTCAAAAAGGCCAAAGTAAAGAAAGCGAAAAAGATCAGCATCACCCTCCCGCAGAGGGAGGGTGAGGTGCTGAAACTCTATGCCAAAGAGTTTCACGTCAGCTGTCCTGAAGCCGTCAGGCGGATGGTTCGCGAAGCCTTGAAGCAGTACAAGTCGGTCTCTTCAAAAGCCGAGCCGCTGAACCAACTGGGTCTTTTCGACACTGTGCAGGTGGATATTTTCAACAATACATCCAAGTCCATAGATTAAACACACTCAAAACCTAATACAATGAAGAAGTATTTCACATTCCTGTTTTTCCTGGCTTTCCTTTTCGGAATGCAAGCCTTTGCTCAGGAGCCGGTACCTGCGGCAGCAGAAGAAGCAACAGAAGAAGCAGCGGAAGGAAATGATGCCGGTTTCAATCCTGGCTCTACTATTATCGGCCATGTCACCGATGCACATTCCTGGCACATGTTCGACTTTTTCGACAAGTCAGGTGTCGAACATGCCGTAGCCATTCCCTTGCCTGTGATATTGATTAATGATGGTCATCTCGACATTTTCATGTCCTCCAAGTTCCATCATGGTCATGCCGACTACAAAGGCTATCGTCTCGTCGGTGGAGGTATCGAAAAGGAGGAAGTGATATGTGTCGACGAGAACGGGCAGCCTCGTCTCGATGCTGCTGGCAATGTTGTCAAGCCGCTTGATTTCTCCATCACCAAAGTGTCCGCAGCCATCATGATAATTGTGTTGTTGCTTATTATTATTGTCATGGTCGCCAAAAAGGGATACAAAAAACGCGAGAACCAAGCTCCCAAAGGTCTCCAGTCGTTGGTCGAGATGCTTGTCGTATTTGTACGCGACAGCATAGTGCGTCCCATGATAGGGGAGAAGCACTATGAGAAATATCTTCCCTACATGCTCACACTCTTCTTCTTCATTTTCTTCTCCAACTGCATGGGTCTCATACCCTTCTTCCCGGCGGGTGCCAATGTCACCGGCAATCTGGCTGTCACCGCCACCCTTGCAGTCATCACTTTCCTTATCACCAACCTCAGTGGCAACAAACATTATTGGATTGATATATTCAACACTCCGGGTGTCCCTGCATGGCTGAAGATCTTCCCCCTCATGCCCATTGTCGAGCTGGTGGGTGTGTTCACCAAGCCTATCGTGCTGATGATTCGTCTATTTGCCAACATGACAGCTGGCCATATCGTCATCCTGGGTTTCGTGGTCATCATCTTCATCATCAGCAATACCCTCTCCATGGGTGTGGGTGCGGGTGTCTCCGTCATCTCGGTTGTGTTCAGTGTGTTTATCAGTGTGCTGGAGTGCCTGGTGGCTTACATCCAGGCCTTCGTCTTCACCATGCTTTCTGCACTGTATATCGGCATGGCCGTTCACGAACCCCATCATGCCGAAGCATAGTTCACGATAATTATTAACCTAAAATATAGTTGCTTATGAAGTCAATAAAAGATGTAAACTTTAAAGGACGCAAAGTCCTGCTCCGTGTGGATTTCAATGTCCCCATGGACGATAATAAGAATATCACCGACGACACTCGCATGCGCGAGTCTCTTCCCACCATCCAAAAACTTCTTCAGGATGGTGCCGCCATCATCATCATGGCTCACTTCGGCCGTCCCAAGAAAGGCGGTTTCGAGCCCGAATTCACCCTTGCACCTGTCGCCAAGCATCTCGAGCGTCTGATCAACCGTCCTGTTCATTTCACACAGGAACTCCTTGGCAGCGGCCGTCCCGAAGCCATGGCAAAAGAGTTGAAAGAAGGCGAAGTGATGTTGCTCGAAAACATCCGTTTCTATCCCGAGGAGACCAAGGGTGGCGAGGAATTCGCCCGTCAGCTTGCCTCTCTCGGCGACTGCTATATCAACGACGCTTTCGGTGCTGCCCACCGCGAGCACAGCTCCACCGCAGTCATTGCCAAGTTTTTCCCGGAAGACAAGTACTTCGGCTTCCTCATGGAGAATGAGGTCCGCAACCTCGAGAAACTGATGCACAATGCACCTCGTCCCTTCACCGCCATCATCGGTGGCAGTAAGGTCAGCAGCAAAATCGGCATCCTCGAGAATCTGCTCGACAAGGTGGACAACATGATTATCATCGGTGGCATGCGTTACACCTTCACCAAAGCCCTCGGTGGCAAGATTGGTAACTCCATCTGCGAGGACGACAAGCTCGACCTTGCCCGCGAACTCATCTGCCGCATGGAGGCCAAGGGCGTAAAATACACCCTGCCTATCGATAGTGTCATTGGCGACAAGTTCGGCAATGATGCCAAAACCCGTGTTGTCCCCTCCGGCGAAGTCCCCGATGGTTGGGAAAGCATGGACTGCGGTCCCGAGAGCTGCAAGACCATTCACGACATCATCATGAACAGCAAGACCATCCTCTGGAACGGCCCTGCCGGCGTCTTCGAACTCAGCAACTTCGCCAAAGGCACCAACAGCATCGCCAAGAGTGTTGCCGAAGCTTGCAAGCATGGTTGCTTTGCTGCTGTAGGTGGTGGCGACAGTGTCGCTGCTGTCAAGCAGATGGGTCTCGCCGACCAGATGAGCTATGTCTCCACCGGCGGTGGCGCCATGCTCGAGTACCTCGAAGGCAAAGTCCTCCCCGGTATCAAAGCCATCCAAGACTAAGTGCCTGTTTTCATAAGTGCAGCCGGAACCCCACCGGCTGCACTTTTTTTGCAGACATTCCAGGGCGAACCATCTCCTAAATCATTCTAAGAATCAATCAATATTCACTATTGACCATGAAACGTATATTAATTCTTCTTTCCCTCTGCCTGCTGCAGCAAATGGCTGTAGCCCAGTGGTCCGTAGGCGTCCGTGGTGGAGCGAACAGCACCTCTATTAGTCGTTCGCATGCCGACCGGGTCGACGAAACATACAGTAGTCTGTGCGGCTATGATTTCGGCATCGATGGACGTTATTCCATCAATCCGTGGCTCTCCGTTCATGCCGACCTCAGCCTCATGCAGCGCAACCACCGCCTGCAGCGCCACCTCAACTACATCTCTCCTGTCTACACCAATCATCATAATACCTATCTCACCCTCCCCGTCATGGCCGACTTCTCTTTCGGCGGTACCAAGCTCAAGGGGCATCTCCTGCTGGGAGGCTACTGTGGCTATTGGATGGGGCAGCGTGTCAGCGGCACCACCTACGTCATGTCCGACTACTATGTCTTCTTTGTCGATTTCAACGAGCGTCGTGACTTCACCCGCGAGGATCGCCGCTTCGATGCCGGCCTCTCCGGTGGTGTGGCACTCAGCTATGCTCTCCCTAACAACATCGTACTCAGTCTCGACGCGCTCTATTACTACGACCTCCTCAGCCATCACAAGGGATACCCCAATCTTCAGGATTACCGCTATCTCAACACACTTTCCGTCACTCTTGGCATTTCATATCAATTCACCCAAAAAGAACATCAATGAAAAAGACACTCCTTTTATCAGCCGCCATTGTCTTGCTGTTTTGTTCCTGTCGCAAAGAGTCGGACTATGTCCCCTATATCGGCGAGAGCCATAAACTGGCCTACAACACTTACGAGGAGCAGTTCACCTTCATCTGGAAGAGCATCAGCACAGGCTATGCCTTCTGGGATGTCGACTCCACCGACTGGGATGTTGTCTACAGTAATTATCTTCCCTGTTTCCGTGCCCTCGACCAGCGTCAAGCCAAAGGCGACAGCGTCCGATTCGACGACCTCTACGACCTTTACTACGGCATCTTCAGCAACATGACGGACCACCACATGTCCGTCGTCATCCAGAACATCCATCCCCATCCTGCCGACTCCGGCAAATTGGTAGTCATCTATCCGGGTAGGGTAGAGGTCGGCCAGCGCGACTATTTCATTGAGTACCACTCCAGCGAGCGTCCCGCCATCCTTGCATTCCTCAACGGTATCGAGTCCGAAGGCTATACCATCCTCGCCCACGAGTTCGGCACCTTCTCCTTCAGCGAGGAGGCCATCTCGTCCAACGTCACCTACCACTACATCCTCTTCCAGTTGCCCGATGGCCGTCGTGTGCCCTACCTCTGGCAGTCCATGGCCGCCTTCACCCCAATCATCCGCAGCCTTGGCAATGGAACCTCGGCAAGTTACGGCGCGCTGATCCTCGACCACTGGCTTCGTGCCATCACCGACACCCCTCGCGACCAACTGGCGGGAATCATCCTCGACAACCGTTGCAACACTGGCGGCTATCAGGATGACCTCGACTACCTCATCGGCTCCTTCCTCCACCAGCCTGTCGAGGTCATGCAGACCCGCTACAAAGAAGGTCCCGGACGACTCGAATACTCCCAGTGGGCTCCCTACTACGTCAATCCCAACAAGAAATACTACCGCGACATCACCTCCGAGCGCATCCCCTACGTCATTCTCTGCGACATCAACTCCATCAGCATGGGCGAGATAGAACCCTTCTGTGCAAAAGTCGCCCTCCCGACGGTCTACACCATTGGCGAGCGCACATACGGTGCCAACAGCCCACTGCAGCCCTATACCGACATCAACCTCAACTACGGCGGACCCTTTGGCGACGGTAATACCCACAGGGGACATTACATCTACACCTCCACCTTCGAAGCCCGTATCAATGGACAAATCACTGAGGGCATAGGCCATATCCCCGACCAGCAAGTCCTCCGTAAAGACCATGACGGCAGTTTACGGCCCCAGCTCGACGCCGCACTCAGCTACATCTCCAAATTCTGATGGAGCACGGGCGCCTCGCCCGTCTGGGAGTAAGGGCGTCTCGCCCGTTAGGAGCACGGGCGTCTCGCCCGTTTGGGGAGCACGGGCATCTTGCCCGTTTGGAGCACGGGCGTCTCGCCCGTAGTACAGGCTAGGAGCCTGTACCCCCAGACAGGCTGGAAGCCTGTACCCCCGAATACCAATTCGGGGAGAAATGCATTTTTCATGTCGTCATGCTGAATAATAGCGTGAATTGTCATCTTTTGTAGGCGGATGATTTACCGCTAAATCCGTGATTATTCGTGCAGTAAATTCTTTTTTGTCATTTGTTTGTGTGTATGTCTAAAAAAATATGTAAATTTGCACACAAATCTAAAAAACTACACTACTATGAAGCGAACTAGTATGATTCGAGTGGTTTTACCGCTGTTGCTCACCACATTGTTCGGCTCATGTGTTATCTACCACCCTCACAATGTCGACATCCCACTGTTGCACGAGGAGGGCCAGATGGCGGTTGATGCCACGATTTCCACGACAGCACCATTGATGGGTGCTCCCGCGCTCAATGCCACCTTCTCTTATGCTCCCTTCAACCATGTCGGGCTTCAGGTCGCTGCCAATCTCTCCAACACCAATGCCTACCATGTACAGGGTGCGGGTGGCGGTTTCCTTACTATGGGCGAAAATGCTGTGCTTGAGGGTTATGTAGGCTATGGCTACGGCTCATCGGTACATGACTCGCCCATCAAGGATGACTCGTACTATAGGGTGAATGGACACTACAACCTGTATTTTGGTCAGGTGAACCTAGGTTGGGTGAATCTGCTTGGCGGCCTGTTCGATTTCGGCTTCGGCTTTAAAGGCGGCATGTTGTACCCGAATTTCGAGAGGAACTATATGCAAGCTGACGGTGAGAAGAAATTCGATCAACGTTTAAACAGCTCCCATCTGCTGCTGCAGCCCCAATGCGTGGTACGTGTCGGATGGCAATCGGTGAAAATCTCGTTCAATGCAGGCTATGCCTTTCTTAACGACTGGCCAGATAACAACTATTTCAACTACGAGAAATTAAGTGTCGGTCTTGGTGTTCATTTCGACCTTTAGTTGAAGTACTGGATGAGTCATTTCTTGCCCATAACGTTGGAGGAGGTAAAGCGCCTAGGATGGGAGACGGTGGACGTGGTGCTTGTCACCGGCGATGCCTATGTCGACCATCCAGCTTTTGGCACCGCTGTTATAGGCAGGACCTTGGAGGCCGCAGGCTACCGTGTGGCGGTCATCCCGCAGCCCAACTGGCGCGACGACCTACGCGATTTCCGCAAGTTCGGCCGTCCGCGGCTTTTCTTCGGCGTCACCAGCGGAGCGATGGACAGCATGGTGAACCATTACACCGCCGCCCGTCGCCTGCGCCACGACGATGCCTATACCCCAGGCGGCCAGGCGGGTTTCCGGCCAGACCGTGCCACCTACGTCTACAGCCGCATCCTCAAGCAGTTGTATCCCGATGTGCCGGTAATCATTGCCGGTATCGAAGCCTCGATGCGCCGTCTGGCCCACTACGACTATTGGGACGACCGTCTGTTTCCCAGTATCCTGATGGACACTCCCGCCGACCTGCTCAACTACGGCATGGGCGAGCGCACCACCCTCAAGATTGCCCGCCTGCTAGACGAAGGCCAACCCCTTGAAGCCCTCTACCGCCTTCCCCAGGTGGCCTATCGAACCAAGGTTGACATGCTGAATAATCGGAGTAATCAGAGTAATCAGAGTAATCTGAGTACTCTGAATAATCAGAGTACTCAGAATAATCCGAGTACTCCGTTTGCTGCGGGAGGCCAGATTATCGAGTTGCATTCCTTTGAGGAGTGCCAGCGCAGCAAGCGCGCCGAGGCTGACAACTACCGCATCATCGAGCTGGAGAGCAACAAGATAGAATGCGCCACCCTCGTTCAGCGGCACGGCAACAGCCTGGTAGTCGTCAATCCGCCCGAGCCTCCCATGACCACCGACGAGATTGATGCCAGCTTCGACCTGCCTTACCTCCGCCTGCCGCACCCCAAGTACAAAAAACGCGGCACCATCCCAGCGTATGAGATGATTAAGAACTCCGTGAACATCCACCGCGGTTGCTTTGGCGGATGTTCCTTCTGCACCATATCGGCGCACCAAGGCAAGCAGATAGCCAGTCGCAGCGAGGCCTCCATCCTCCGCGAGGTGAAGGCCATCGTGGAGCGCGACGACTTCAACGGTGTCATCACCGACCTCGGCGGCCCATCGGCCAACATGTGGCGCATGAAAGGGGAGAACCCCGACCTCTGCCGCCGTTGTTCGCGCTACAGTTGCTCGATGCCCACCCTCTGTCGCAACCTACATGCCGACCATCGTCCACTCGTTGACCTCTACCGCAAGGTTGCCGCCCTGCCCGGCATCAAGCATGTATATATAGGCAGCGGCATACGTTGCGACCTCTTCACCGAGCAGAACGGCGGCTGGGACTATTTCCGCCATGTGGTGCTGCACCACGTCAGCGGGCGACTTAAAGTGGCGCCTGAGCACACTAGCGATAAGGTGTTGTTGCTCATGCGAAAGCCGAAGTTCAATCTCTTCCTCGAAACCAAGAGCCGCTTCGATGCTATCTGTCGCCAGGCGGGTCTCAAGTACCAGCTCATCCCTTACTTCATCAGCTCCCACCCGGGTTGTCAGTTGAAGGACATGGCCGACCTCGCCGTCGAGATGAAGCGGTTGGGCTACCGACTGGAACAGATACAGGACTTCACACCGACCCCCATGACGCTCAGCACCGAGATGTACTACACCGGCATCGACCCCACCACCATGAAGCCCGTCTACGTCGCCACAGCCCCCGACGAGAAGAAAGCCCAGAACCTGATGTTCTTCTACTACAAAAAGGAGTGCCAGACGGCCATCCGTCAGGCGTTGCACAACCATCATCTCGACGCCTATATCCCGAAATTGCTTGGCTTTACTAAGCCAGTGCCCAGCCGTCCTCCCCGCCGTTGACGGTCATAGATCTCGATTACCGTCGGAAGACAATTCGCGCTTCAGACCCTGAAGCGTCGTTCAATATCCGCTCCTTATAGCATCCTTATAGCATCGTTATCCGTCACAGTAACGGAAAACGAGGGTGGAATTATATTTACTCGATACGGTATTGAAGGGCGTTAGTGGAGTGCTGCACACTGCTAGTGGTAAGAGTTGTGGATGAGTGCGTTGTGTCGTGGTGTGAGTAAAGTTGTTTATAATTTGTTGCCTCACAGGGCGAGAATGTCGGAAATAATATGTATCTTTGCATTTTAAAAGTGTATTATGGACGAAGAGCATCTGACCCCTGAAGAACAGGAGAATACTGCTGAAAGCAGTGAGCTACAAGATATTGAAGCTGACGAGACAGTGCAGCCCCCCGCCTCCGAGGCCGACGAGCCTGCCGGTGAGGGCACGACATTGTCGCTCAACGGTATGTTCCACGACTACTGGATTGACTATGCCTCCGATGTCATCCTCGACCGCTCGGTGCCGGACATCGACGACGGCCTGAAGCCGGTGCAGCGTCGTATTCTCCACGCCATGAAAGAGACCGACGACGGGCGTTTCACCAAGGTGGCGAACATCGTGGGTACGACGATGCTGTACCATCCCCACGGTGACGGTTCCATCAACGACGCGCTGGTGAAGATGGGGCAGAAGAACCTGCTGGTGGACTGCCAGGGTAACTGGGGCAACATCCTGACGGGCGACGGCGCCGCCGCCGGCCGTTATATCGAGGCTCGCCTCTCCAAGTTTGCCAAGGAGGTGGTGTTCAATCCCAAAACCACACAATGGAAGCCAAGTTACGACGGCCGCAAGCAGGAGCCGGTGACGCTGCCTATCAAGTTCCCGCTGCTGTTGTCGCAGGGCACCAAGGGCATCGCCGTCACACTCACCTCGAATATACTGCCTTACAACTTCTGCGAGCTGATAGAAGCCTCGATATGCGTGTTGAAAGACGAGCCGTTTGAGATATACCCCGACTTCCCCACGGGCGGCCTTATCGACGTGTCGAAATATAACGATGGCGCACTGGGCGGTCGTCTGCGTATCCGTGCCAAGATGCACTACGACGAGAAGCGGAAGGCCATCGTCATTACCGAGATTCCTTATTCGGTGACCACCGATGTGTTGATAGACAGTATTCTGAAGGCCAACGAAAAAGAGAAGATCAAGATAAAAAAGGTGGACGACAACACCGCCGCCGAGGTGGAGATAGTGTGCTACCTGCCCTCGGGCATATCGCCCGACCAGATGATGGACGCCCTGTATGCGTTCACCAACTGCCAGATTACCTTCTCGCCGCAGACGTGCGTGATTGTGGACAACAAGCCCGTCTTCATGACCGCGAGCGACATCCTGCGGCATTCCACCCTCCGCACCAAGGACCTCCTTCGTCAGGAGTTGGAGATACTGCTGGCCGAGTTGGAAGACCGCTGGCACTGGGTGTCGTTGGAAAAGATATTCTTCGAGAAGGGCATATACAAGGTGCTGGAGCGACGCGACTTCGACACGTGGGAGGACCAGGTGACGGGCATCGAGCGCGGATTCGACCCCTACCGGTCGCTGTTCCGCAAGGAGATAACCCGCGACCATGTGCTGAAACTGTGCGAAAAGCCTGTGCGCAAAATCTCCAAGTTCGACATCAAGAAGGCCGAACAGGAGATTGCCAACATCGACATGGACATCGAGGAGACCAAGAACCACTTGGCACACCTCACCGAGTACGCCATCCACTACTTCCAGCATATTCTCGAGACCTACGGCAAGGGCCGCGAGCGGAAGACCGAGATACGCAATTTCGAGGACATCCAGGCTGCCAATGTGGCTGTGGCCAACGAGAAACTGTATGTCAACATGGCCACAGGCTTTGTCGGCACGGGAATGAAGAAGGACGAAGGGGCCGAGTATGCCTTCGACTGCTCCATGATGGACGACATCATCGTGTTCCGCACCGACGGTACCATGCTGGTCACCAAGGTGCAGGAAAAGGCCTTTGTGGGGTCGCCCCAATGCAAGGAGCTGCTGCATATTGGCCTGTTCCGCAAGAGGGACGACCGGACGGTGTACAACATGGTGTACCGCGACGGAGCCATGGGCTACGCTTTTGTGAAGCGTTTCGCCGTGGTAGGTGTGACGCGCGACACCGAGTACAACCTGACGCAGGGCACCAAGGGCACCAAGATACTTTATTTCACCGCCAACCCCAATGGCGAGGCGGAGGTTATCACGGTGCATCATGCCACCAAAGCAAAACTGAAAAAGGTTAGCTTCGACTTCGACTTCGCCAAGCTTGCCATCAAGGGACGCAAAGCCATGGGTAATATATTGACCCGCAACGCTGTGCGTAACATCACCAAGAAAGGGGAGGGGGTATCCACCCTCGAAGCCCGCGAAATATGGTTCGACCCCACGGTGAGAAGGCTGAATGTGAACGGCGCAGGCAACTCGCTGGGGCGTTTCTCGGGCAGGGACAGGGTGTTCACCCTCACCCAGTCGGGCTATATGCGCCTCACCGGACAGGATTTGAGTACCCACTTCGACGATGATATGATTGAGATACGCAAGTTCAACACCCGTATGATTGTCACTGCATTGTATCGCGAGGGGGAGACGGGCAGCTACTACCTGAAGCGTTTCCAACCCGAGGACAGCGACAAAAAGCTGCCTTTCATCGACGAGGGCGACCAGCTGGTGTCCTACAGCCTCGACACCTACCCCAATCTGCATGTCAGCTACGACGAGGCGTCGGGCAAGAAGATTCTGGAAGAGGACATCAATGTGGACGAGTTTATTGCGGTGAAGGGCTACAAGGCCAAGGGCAAACGCGTGACCACCAGCATGGTGAAGGAGTTCAAGTGGTTGGAGCCCGGAGCCGAGCCTGAACCTGAGCCCGAGGAGGAGCCGACAGCCGAGGAGCTGAATGAGGTGGAGGAGGAGCGTGAGGGCTTTGCCGAAGGCACCCAGACATCGCTGTTTTAGTATTATGAATTAATGAGGTATTATAGATACTCTTGAATAATTAGTATTATGAAGATATTGGTTGTATTGCCCCGGTTCCCTTACCCCCTTGAGAAAGGCGACAAGCTGCGCGCCTATCATCAAATCAAGGAGTTGGCCAAACATAATGAGGTATACCTTTTCTGCGTGTCGCATACCAAGGTGTTGCCTGAACATATCGAGCAGCTGAAGCCATTCTGCCGCGACATCAGGGTGGTGCATTCCCCACGCCTGGTCAATTACAAGAATGTTGTGCGGAACTACCTGTACACCAAGTCGCTGCAGATAGGCTACTGGGATTCGCTCAAGGCCCGTCGCAGCTACAAGAAGTTCGAACGGCAGGTGATGCCCGATGTGCTTTACAGCCAGATGGTGCGTACGATGACACTGGTGAGCCGTTCGCCGATTCCAAAGGTGATGGACTTTCAGGATGCCCTGTCGATGAATACCGAACGCCGCATGGACCAGTCGCACGGGCTGTGGCATTATATCCTTCATTTTGAGTTCAAGATGCTGCGCTCGACGGAGTATAACTCGTTCAGGATTTTCGACGCCCTCACCATCATCTCCGAGACCGACAGCGAGGCCATCCCTCATCGCAAGAACGGCGACATACATATTATCCCCAACGGGGTTGATTTCGAGTATTTCCACCCCATCGACTGCGAAAAGAAATACGACATCGTGTTCTGCGGCAATATGCGCTATGAGCCTAATGTGCATGCCTCGCGGTACTTGGTGGATCAGGTGATGCCGCTGGTGTGGAAGGAGTTCCCGAATGCCACGCTGTTGCTGGCAGGTGCCTACCCCAAACACAAGGTCAGCCAGTTGGCCAGCGAGCGGGTGACGGTGTCGGGCTATGTGGAAGACATCCGCCAGAGCTATGCGTCGGCACGCATTTTCGCCGCCCCCATGCAGACGGGGTCGGGACTGCAGAACAAGCTGCTGGAGGCTATGGCTATGGGGTTGCCTTGCGTCACCACCCCCTTGGCTAACGACTCCCTACGCGCTGAAGAGGGTCGTGAAATACTGGTGGGGAATTCTCCACAGCAGATTGCCGGACACATCATCTCATTGCTGCGCGACCCGTCCATGCGCGAAACATTGGCGGCAAACGGCAATGCCTTTGTACAGAACAACTACAGCTGGGAGGTTGCAGGAGAAAAACTGGAAGAGGTGTTGCAGAATGTGGTCAGCGCAGGCGTCAGCAAAGTGGCCTACGAACGGAATAACCGCGACAAGAATGGGTGATGGCAATGCTGGCATCACTTGTGCATTAACCTATTGGCACTTTCATACACATGGGTTGGAAACCGAATAATCACGGCAAATGGAAGAGTCCCACGGGTGCGTGGGAGGCTGAGGGGTTGCCTAAGAAACGACCTACACCGCAGGAACGGAACACCTTCAGCACCGAGGAGGTGCCGGAGAAGGCAATACTGGTGAGTGTGTGCAGCAGTGGCACGACGATGGAACGGACACAGGAGTGTCTGAATGAGTTGGCTTTCCTGCTCGACACTGCCGGCGGTATCCCTGTGAAACAGGTGATTCAGAAACTGGAACGCCCCGACACACGTACCTACGTGGGCAGTGGTAAGCTGGAGGAGATTAAGGAATACAAGAACGCGTTGGATGTCGACTTCCTGGTTTTCGACGACGAGCTGTCGCCGGCACAGCTGCGCAACTTGGAACGCGAGTTTGAGTGCCGTATTTTGGACCGCACTACCTTGATTCTGGACATCTTTGCCAAGCGCGCCCGAACCAGCATTGCCAAGACACAGGTGGAACTGGCGCAGTTGCAGTATATGCTGCCCCGTTTGACCCGCATGTGGACGCACCTCGAGCGGCAGCGCGGCGGTATCGGTATGCGTGGCCCGGGCGAGACACAGATAGAGACCGACCGCCGACTGATTACCGAGAAGATTGCCCTGCTGAAGGAGAAGCTGAAGGATATTGACAAACAGAAGGTGCAGCAGCGCAAGAACCGCGAGGCACTGGTGCGTGTGGCACTGGTGGGATACACCAATGTGGGCAAGTCGACACTAATGAACCTGCTGAGCAAGAGCGAGGTGTTTGCCGAGAACAAACTGTTTGCCACACTGGACACCACGGTGCGCAAGGTAGTGCTGGGCAATCTGCCCTTCCTGCTCACCGATACGGTGGGCTTTATCCGCAAGCTGCCCCACGGCCTGGTGGAGTCGTTCAAGTCAACGTTGGACGAGGTGTGTGAGGCGGACCTGCTGATGCACGTGGTGGATATTTCGCATCCCGATTATGAGGAGCAGATTAACGCCGTGAACCGGACACTGGAGGAAATCGGAGCCAACAACAAGCCCACTATCCTTGTGTTCAACAAGATTGATGCCTATACCTATATCGAGAAAGAAGAGGACGACCTGACGCCCATGACCAAGGCCAACTGGACGCTGGAAATGCTGCAGGACAGCTGGATGGCCAAGTCCGGTGTCCGGACTGACAATAACGGTGGCGACACCCTGCATACTCTCTTCATCAGTGCCGCCAACCGCGAGAATATCGACGAGCTGCGGAATGTGATGTACGAGGAGGTGAAGAAAATCCACGCAGTGAGGTATCCTTACAATAACTTCTTGTACTGAAAAAGATTATTAATCAAAAAAAAGTATAAATATGAAGAGGTTAAGTAAATCCATGGTGGTCTGTTTTATGGCTGCCGTTATGATGATGACTGTGGGCTGTCAAAAAGAAGAAATTACTCCTATTATCCCTGATTCTCCTATTATTCCTGATTCTCCTATTATCCCTGATGGAGCGTTGCCTGGCCTGTTCTCGGTGAGTGCAACGCAGCAAGTGTTTTTCTCTCAGGGCAACCTACAGTACCAAGCAAGCACCAATACATGGCGTTTTGCGGAACACCAGTATGACTATGTAGGTACACAAACATCCGATGGTTTTGGATATTACGGAGGTAATGTCAGCGGAAGTGATAACCGCTATATCAGCTCCACCTATGGTGGTTGGATAGACCTCTTTGGATGGGGCACTGGCAGCAATCCAACACTATCCTCCGTCGATGGGGACTATGGTGCCTTTGTGGACTGGGGCTGCAACCCTATCAGCAACGGAGGAAATACCAACAACCTATGGCGCACTTTGACAAAATCTGAGTGGGACTATCTTTTCAACAGTCGCACCGATGCCTCATCTAAATGTGGTACTGGCAACATTAACGGTGTGGGCGGGCTGATTATACTTCCCGACAGTTGGACACTGCCTTCGGAGTGTTCGTTCGCTTCAGGATTCGCCACTATTAATCCTAACACCCATCCTGACTGGACACACAACAGCTACACTCTCGCACAGTGGGCGCAGATGGAGGCAGCTGGTGCAGTATTCCTGCCTGCGGCGGGCTACCGCAACGGCACGCGTGTCAACAATGCGGGCTTCGGCCACTATTGGTCTTCCACGCCCCTCAAGGACGTTGCGTACTACATGATCTTCAGCAGCTACGATCTCAAAGCGACGAAGTTCTACAATCGCAACTACGGGTTCTCTGTACGCCTCGTTCAGGATAATTAATTTAATAAAACGTTAAACCTTGTTGCGGGCAGTCTCCGCTGCCCGCAACTAATAAAGAGCCCTTGCCGTTGTGGCAGGTTATTAAGGTAACCTCTAAAAATTAAATGTCTAATATTCAACAATATAAATCATAATTCTGCGTTATATATGCTGTAAAACCGATAACACTTATGAGCAAGTACAAGCAGTGTGACAGGCAGCCGTGTGTTAAAAAAATATAAATATTGGGGTGCCGGGGGTATCCAAAACGGGCTTTCCGACTCTATATAGAAAAGCAGTGTTTTTTGCTGCGCTGTCCAGTGGCAGAGGTGGGTGACAGAGGAGTGTGGGACGGAAATGATGAAGAGTGGGGGAGTTGCGGGCGGCAGTGGGAAAGACTGTATTTAATAAAAATATCAAGATATATATAAAAAATGTTGTCAAATCGATTTTTATTCGTACCTTTAATTTAAAAATAGTATAAATATGAAGAGATTAAGTAAATCCATGGTGGTCTGTTTTATGGCAGCCGTTATGATGATGACAGTGGGGTGTCAAAAAGAAGAAATTACTCCTATTATCCCTGATTCTCCTATTATCCCTGATGGAGCGTTGCCAGGCCTATTCTCGGTGAGTTCAACGCAGCAAGTGTATTTCTCGCAGGGCAACCTGCAGTACCAAGCAAGCACCGATACTTGGCGATTTGCCGAACACCAGTATGACTATGTAGGTACACAAACAGCCGATGATTATGGATATTACGGAGGTAATGTCAGCGGAAGTGATAACCGTAGTATCAGCTCCACCTATAACGGATGGATAGACCTCTTCGGTTGGGGCACGGGCAGCAATCCAACCCTATCCTCATCATATCCAGAGGACTATGGCACCTTCGTTGACTGGGGTAGCAACGCCATCAGCAACGGCGGAAATACTGCCAACCGATGGCGCACTCTCACCCGAGCCGAATGGGATTACCTGCTATATACCCGCACCGATGCCTCATCCAAACGTGGTACTGGCAACATTAACGGTGTGGGCGGGCTGATTATACTTCCCGACAGTTGGACACTGCCTTCGGAGTGTTCGTTCACTTCAGGATTCTGCTCTCCCAGTGGAGACAGCTATCCTGACTGGTCACACAACAGCTACACTCTCGCACAGTGGGCGCAGATGGAGGCAGCTGGTGCAGTATTCCTGCCTGCGGCGGGTGGCCGCAACGGCACGAATGTCTACCACGTGGGCCGCTACGGCTTCTATTGGTCGTCCGCGCCCGGCGGTGGGTTCATGTACTTTGGCAGCTACTATCTCATTGCGAGCCTCGAAAATCGCATCATCGGGTTCTCTGTACGCCCCGTTCTGGATAATTAATATATTAAAACGTTAAACCTTGTTGCGGGCAGTCTCCGCTGCCCGCAACTAAAAATAGGCCCCTACTGTCGTGGCAGGTTATTAATTCAAAAATAATATAAATATGATGAGATTAAGTAAATTAATGATGGTCTGTATTATGGCTGCCGTTATGATGATGACAGTGGGGTGTCAGAAAGAAGATATTGCTCCTATTATCCCTGATTCTCCTATTGTCCCTGATGGAGCGTTGCCTGGCCTGTTCTCGGTGAGTGCAACGCGGCAAGTTCGTTTCTCGCAGGGCAATCTACAGTACCAAGCAAGCACCAATACTTGGCGATTTGCCGAACACCAGTATGACTATGTAGGTACACAAACAGCCGATCGTTATGGATATTACGGAGGTAATGTCAGCGGAAGTGATAACCGCAGTATCAGCTCCACCTATAGTGGTTGGATAGACCTCTTCGGTTGGGGCACGGGCAGCAATCCAACCCTATCCTCCCCCAGCTTTGAGGACTATGGCACCTTCATGGACTGGGGCTGCAACGCCATCATAAACGGCGGAAATACCGTCAACCAATGGCGTACACTCACCATTGCCGAATGGAATTACCTGCTAAATACCCGCACCGATGCCTCATCCAAACGTGGTACTGGCAACATTAACGGTGTGGGCGGGCTGATTATACTTCCCGACAGTTGGACACTGCCTTCGGAGTGTGCGTTCACTTCAGGATTCACCACTTATGATTGGGCACACAACAGCTACACTCTCGCACAGTGGGCGCAGATGGAGGCAGCTGGTGCAGTATTCCTGCCTGCGGCGGGCTACCGCTACGGCACGAATGACAACTATGTGGGCAACCTCGGCAACTATTGGTCGTCCACGCCCTTCAATGAGAGCAGCGCGTACTACATGTACTTCTACAGCAACGATCTCAACGTGATATTCAGCAATTTTCGCGGCTACGGGTTTTCTGTACGCCCCGTTCAGGATAATTAATTTAATAATACGTTAAACCTTGTTGCGGGCAGTCTCCGCTGCCCTCAACAAATAAATAAAGAGCCCTTGCCATCGAGGCAGGGGCTTTCTTTTATATAAAGTTGGAGATTGGAAAAAAATGTGTATTTTTTGGATTAAATTCCAAAAAATACACATTTATAGTAAGTGTATTCGGCTCAAATTGGGATTGTATATGTGAGTTGTTGTTTTGTAAGAATCACTGCTGTGTGGCGAAATAGGCGAGGATGGCTTTGGCTTTGGCTGGGCCTACCACTTTGGCTAGGTCGGTTTCGGTCTGTAGGCGCACCTCTTTCACGCTGCCGAATTTCAGGAGCAGGTCGCGGGCGGTCTTGTCGCCGATGCCAGGGATGTCGGTGAGGGCGGTGCGGAAGGTGCCTTTGCTGCGCTTGTCTTTGTGGAAAGTGATGGCAAAACGGTGCACTTCGTTCTGTATCTGTTCCAGCAGGTGGAAGAGTGGGTCGGTGGGTTTGAGACCGACGACTTGCGGCGGGAATCCGTAGAGCAGTTCGGAGGTGTGGTGGCGGTCGTCCTTGGCAAGGCCGGCAATGGGGATGTCGAGGTGCAGCTGGTCTTGGATTACCTGTCGTGCCACTTCCATCTGTCCTGCACCGCCATCGACAACCAGCAGTTGTGGCAGAGGTTGCCCCTCGTCCGACAGGCGTTTGTAACGTCTAAAGATGACCTCCGCCATAGAGGCGTAGTCGTCGGGGCCTTCGACGGTCTTGATGTTGAACTTGCGGTATTCCTTGCGGTTGGGTTTGCCGTTGGTGAAGCGCACCATAGCAGCCACGGGGAAGGCTCCCTGTATGTTGGAGTTATCGAAGCACTCGATGTTGACAGGCAACATCGGCAGAGCCAAAGCCTTCTGTATGCGTTCCAACAGGTGCTGGTGCTTGCGCTGAAGCTCACCCTCGTCGGGATTGACCAGGGCACGTTGGTGGCGGCATTGCAGCTGGTAAGCCTTGACGTTGAGCATGGAGAGCTCGAGCAGCTGGAGGCGGTCGCCACGGGTGGGGACGGTCTGTTTCAGGTATTCCTCTGGCAGGTCGGCGACGTGGATGGGCAGCACCACCTCGCGGGCGGTGCTCTCGGTGCGCTCGTGCAGTGCGGGGATAACGGTGGAGAGAATCTCCTCGTCGGTCTCGTCGAGCTGCTTGCGTATCTCGTGGGAGAAGCTGTAGATGATGCTGCCATTCTTGATGCGCATCATGTGGACGTAGGCATATTTTTCGTCGGACAAGATGCCGAACACGTCCACATCCTTCACACTGGTGTTGACCACCGTGGAGCGGCTTTGGTATTCCTCGAGGCGGCGGATGCGCCGCTTGACCATTTCGGCCTCCTCAAAACGCAGCTGGTCGGCGAGCGAAAGCATCTCGTGCTTCATCTCTTCGACGATGTCGGAGAAGTTGCCTTTCAGGATATTGCGGATACCGTTGATGTCGGCCATATACTCCTCGTGGGTTTGCAATCCCGCGCAAGGGGCTTTGCAGAGGCCTATCTGGTGTTTGATGCAGGGGCGCTTCTGCATCTTGTTGCATTTGCGGTAGGAGAAGAGGTTGTCGATGATGTCCTGCAGTTCGCGCAGGATACGCTGGTTGGGGTAGGGCCCGAAGTATTGGCCTTTGAGATTGTGGTTGCGGGTAAAAAGCAGGCGTGGGTATTCCTCATCGGTGATGCAGAGGTAGGGGTAGGACTTGTCGTCCTTGAGCATGCTGTTGTAGCGGGGCTGGTAGCGTTTGATGAGGTTGTTCTCCAGCAGCAGGGCATCGACCTCGGTGGCCACCACCGTGACGCGGATGTCGTAGATGTGGCGCACCAGCATCTTGATTTTGGCGCTCTTGTCCTCGTAGTGTGAGAAGTAGGAGCTGACGCGCCGTTGCAGGTTGCGGGCCTTGCCCACATAAATAACCGTCCCCGACTCGTCGAGGTGTTGGTACACACCGGGATTCTCGGGGATGGTCTTCAACCGCAGGGCGATACGGTCGATATGCTTGTTGATTGAGCGGTCAATCATTTATTCAGGGTATTCCAGTTTGGCCTTTTCCACTTTGAAATGGAGAGCCATGATGCCGTGGATCTCGTATTTATTGGTTCGTTGGCTCAGGTTCACTGAATGATGCCCGGGGGTGTTGAAAAAGTAGAACTGGCGCACGGTCTGAGTGACGGTCATGGTGCCGTCGTCGTTGAAGTGGCCGACCCATTTGTTATCCACATTGCGGAGGATGAGGGTGCTGAAGAGGGTACGCTTCTCGGTGTTGGGGCTCTCCATCTCGAGCATGATGGGGATGGAAGGCTGGTGGTAGCGCGAGGTGTCCACCGTCACGCTGACAGTGAAGTTGTAGCAGTCCTCGGAATTGGGGGCTTCGATGTCATAGTGTTCGGGCGTGAAACGCATCCAGGTGTCGTTCTGGAAGGTGCGCGTCTCGTCGAGGAGAATCTTAGGGCCGCAGGACGTGAGTGCCAGGATGAAGAAGGCGCAGAAGGCTGCTGCAAGTGTGAAGGGTGCTTTTTTCATGTTGTGGACGAAGGGGTTATTTGGTTGTAAGGGATTCGAGAATCTGGATGGCATTGGTGGCGGCACCTTTGCGGAGGTTGTCGGACACAATCCACAGATTGAGGGTGCGAGGCTGTGAGGGGTCGCGACGGACGCGTCCCACAAACACCTCGTCGTGGTGATGGGCCATGACCGGGGTGGGGTAGATGTTATGGGCTGGGTCGTCGTAGAGAATGACCCCGGGGGTCTCGGCAATCAGTCTGTTCACCTCCTCGAGGTTAAACTCCTGATGGAATTCCACATTGGCCGACTCGCTGTGGCCGCCCACCACGGGCACACGTGCTACGGTGGCGCTGACCATGATACTGGGGTCTCCCAGTATCTTGCGGCTTTCGTTCACCAGCTTCTCCTCCTCGGTGGTGTATCCGTCGGGCAGGAAATCGCCGCCGTGGGGGAACAGGTTGCGGAAAATCTGGCAAGGGTAGGCGGGCTGGTATCCCTCGCCCAACTCCTGCTCCATGGCGGGACGCAGTGCCGAGCTGGCCACCTCGTGGTGGAAGAAATAGTCCTCCTCGGCTTCAAGCTGGCGCACGGCTTTGATGCCCGTGCCGGTGATGCTCTGATAGGTGGAGATGACCATGCGGCGGATGCCGTAGCGGCGGTGGAGCCTGGAGATGGCCAGCACCAACTGGATGGTGGAGCAGTTGGGGTTGGCGATGATACGTGTGTCAGGCGTGACAGTGTCGATGTTGATTTCCGGCACCACAAGGGGTACGTCGTCGTGCATACGCCAGCAGGACGAGTTGTCAATTACGGTGCACCCCACTGCGGCAAACTGCGGTGCATACTGGCGCGAGGTGGAAGCCCCCGCCGAGAATACGGCATATTCCGGCTTGGCCTTGATGGCATCTTCCACACTCATCACCGTCAGTTTCCGTCCGGCAAAATCAATCTCTTTGCCTACCGACTTGGGCGAAGCGGCGGCAAGTATCTCACAGTCGGCGAAACCACGTTCCTGCAGCACTTGCAGCATCACGCCTCCTACCAGTCCGGTGGCACCGACAACAGCTATTTTCATTTTTTTCGTGTTTTTATCTCAGTAATGTGATGGTTCCTTTCAGTTCCTGCGTCATCAACGGCTCGAGCGAGTTGCGGTAGCGGATGATGTAGATATAAGCGCCTTCGGGGCAAGGACGGCCCTGCATGTCGTTTCCGTCCCAGAAGCCACCGGGGCATTCGAAGTGCGACACCTGTTCGCCCATGCGGTTGTATATCCATACATAGATGTTCGTCACATTGCCCTGGATATAGGGCTCGAACCTGTTGTTGCTTTCTTTGTCCGGGGTGAAGACGTTGGGGATGAACTCCGAGATGCGGTGCAGCGGGATGACCGTCAACGCGGTGTCGTCGCAGCCGTAGTCGTTGTGTACAGCCAGTCGGACGTCGATGCTGTCCACGCCGCTCAGCGGGAAGATGACGCTCGTCTGTTCGGCGGTGCTGGTCTGTCCGTTGGGCAGCAGCCACTTGCGGCTGTTATGTCCGTAGCTGAGATCCTGCAAGTCGATTGTCAGCTCGTCGATGGTGGCCACCTCGGGCGAATGGCCGATGATGGCTTTCATGGGGATGAAAGTGAAATCAAGGGTCACCGTGCTGTCGCAGCCCCATTCATTCTTCAGCCGCACTGTGTCTTGGTCGCGGGTGTCGGTGTTGTTTTGCGAATAGGTCTTCCCGTTCTGCCAGGTGAAAGGTTTGCAGTCCTGCACATAATCCACCGATTGACTATTGTCCGACACGATAAGGTGCAGATGGCGGGTGCTGTCGCACTCGGTGACGGAATAGTAGTGCTTGCTGGTGTCCACCGGGGTACGGAAGGTCATCCCGTTCCAAGTGTACGAATCGCCTTGGCAGATACCCACAGTGTCGTAAAAATGATAGTTGGGGTAAGTGGTGATGAGCAGACTGTCATTGTTGTTGCAACCATTGTGGAAGGAGGCAGAACACACAATCCAGGTCGAGTCGACGTGGTTCGGGGTGAGATGGCCGCTTTGGTCGTTCAGCGTCACCGAGTTGCCCCCTATTGTCAAGGCGCTGGAAGGCATAAGGGTGATGACACCGTTCAGCTCTTTCTTGGCACTCCATGAGCAGGAGTCAAGGGTCTGTAGGTCGGTGGGGTATTGAAGTCCGATGGTGGTGCGCTCGCCTTCGCAGATCACTTCGCGGTCGGCAAAGAGCGACATGCTGCGCGAGGTGTCCATGCCCACGGTGATGGTGTCGCGCATACTGACTCCGTCCACACCATACCAATAGCCGTTGGCTCCCTGATAGGTGCATTTCACCAAATAGCGTGATGTGCGGTGGGGGGTGATTTTCACCATCGTTCTATCTGGGGTCATGTATATACCGTTCGTGTCGCCCTGGTTGTTGGTGAATTCTACCGAGTCGATAATATTGCCGTTGGCATCCTCTATCAGTCTCAACCATGTGATGGCGCTCACGGTCTCGCCCTGAGGGGTGAAACGCCATGCTTCGTACGAGCAGGTGTCTGTCCAGCCATTCGCCTGGTCGCCTCTGCCGGGAGCGATAAAAGCAGCGGGAGCGTCGGGGTAGATATAGTATGAAGGGGTGCCGTAGTAATTGATGTCGTGGTAATGCGACTCCTGTGTTGTGCCGGTGGCGTTCTGGATGCCCACAAGGCCCCAGCCGCCGTTGGTGGATGAGCAGCAGGCGCGTTTTTTGATATGCACCTCGATGATATTGGTGCCCTCATAGCAGACAATCTGGTATGTGCAACGGTCGTTCCCGTGGGAGCTGTTAGGATACAGCGGTACCTCGTTCACGCTTGCACACAGGTGCCGGCAGGGGAATTCGCCTCCCACATAGCGGAACATTCCTTGGGTGGCGGAAAGCACATTCGGTGTCGGGTGGATGTCCTCATACACGCCATAGATTGCGTTCTTCGAGGGGAATGAGGTGCTCGGGATGGCGGGACTGGAATAGTTGGTGGGTCTATACTCGTATGCACAATATTGTCCTATTTGGGACAAGTCGAACGTGACAATACCATTCGACCCCACCACTGCCTGGGTATAAGGATACCCGAAAAAGAGGAACGTGAACGGGAAAGAGATGGACGCATTCTCCCATGAGTCGTCAGTACTGATGTTCAGTCGCGAACCCGCGTGGAATGTAGGGTCGACGGGATTGTAGGGAATCGAGTCGACAATGTATGTCCCGTTGAAATGCTGGGTGGTGATAAACGATGAACAGTGCAGGATTAGCGAACCGTTGACACAGGTGACCAGTGTGTCCCACCCGTTCTGATGGCATAACTGGGATGGCTCATGGTCATATTTTGCGTCGATGGTAATCTCAGGACATTGAGCATGTAATGCGGTGCTAAATATAAGGCAGGCACCAATGAGTGCAGTGCGAAATTGTTTTTTCATCATGCGTTTATATTAAGTCATTCTTTAACGTCAATTCGCATTATATATTGTATGCGTTTGCTTTTTTCTTGTCCTTATGACACACAATATCGATTTTGCTGCACTTTTTTAAATATTTTTATGATTTTTCTTCGGGGTCTGTGCCCTGACGCTATGCACTGGCTGCCGGGAACGAGAACCGGCGACACCTCCTTCCGCAAGCGGGTAGGGGAGATGTCGCCGGCATAAACGGGCATCAATAGCAATGCCTATTATTGCTTGATTCTCATCTTATAGAACGAGCGGTATGCAAACAAGATAGCGATGGCCAGAAACACCAGTCCGACCCAAGGGGCGATATGGCGGAAGCCTTCGCTGATGGCAATCTCCATGGCCAGTACACCGAAGAGGGTGGTGAACTTGATGATGGGGTTCAGGGCCACGGACGAGGTGTCCTTGAACGGGTCGCCCACGGTGTCGCCCACCACGCTGGCATCGTGCAGGGGGGTGCCTTTGGCTTTCATGTCCACCTCAACCACCTTCTTGCCGTTGTCCCAAGCACCGCCTGCGTTGGCCATATACACGGCCTGGAACAGACCGAACACGGCGATACTGATCAGGTAGCTGATAAACAGGCACACGGCGTTCTGTCCTCCGATGCTCTCAGGCGACGAGAAGCAGGCGAAAGCCAGTGCAAAGCAGAAGATGGCGATAAAGATGTTGATCATGCCGCGCTGTGCGTAGTTGGTGCAAATCTTCACCACCTCCTGGCTCTTCTCGGTGTCGGCCTTCTTGGGGGCGTCGGCGTCAAGCTTTATGTTGCTCTCGATATATTCCACGGCGCGGTTGGCACCGGTGGTGACAGCCTGCATCGAGGCACCTGTGAACCAGTAGATGACGCAGCCGCCAAGGATAAACCCGATGATGGAATAGGGGTTGAGGAGGTTAAGGATGGAGGCGGGCTCGATGCCGAGGGTCTTCTGGATAAGCAGGATAAGGGAGAAAATCATGGTGGTGGCGCCCACTACAGCGGTGCCGATAAGCACGGGCTTGGCGGTAGCTTTGAAGGTGTTGCCAGCCCCGTCGTTAGCCTCGAGGTAGTATTTGGCCTTCTCGAAATCGGGGGTGAAGCCGAACTCCTGCTTTATCTCGCGGGTGGCCTTCTCCTTGTCGTCCTCGATAAGTGACAACTCGTACACGCTCTGTGCGTTGTCGGTGACGGGACCGTAGCTGTCCACGGCAATGGTCACCGGGCCCATGCCCAGCATGCCGAAGGCTACCAGGCCGAAGGCGAAGATGGAATAGTAGTCGCCGAAAACGGGGGCGAGGTCAAAGGCCGAGGAGGTCAGGTAGGCGATAATCATCAGCACCACAAACACCAGTCCGGTCCAGAAAGCGCCCATGTTGCCGGCCACAATGCCCGAAAGGATGTTCAGCGAGGCACCGCCCTGCTCCGAAGCCTTGACCACCTCCTTCACATGCTTGGAGGTGGGGGAGGTGAAGAACTTGGTGAATTCGGGGATGAGAGCGGCTCCCAGGGTGCCGCAGCTGATGATGATGGCCAAGGCAAGCCAGTAGCCGTGTCCCAGCGGCGACAGAAGGAAGTAGCTGGCAAGGAAAGTACCCAGGATGCTGAGGATAGAGGTGATCCACACCAGGCTGGTGAGGGGTTTCTCGAAATTGAGGTCGTCGGCGTTGCGGTACTTTGCGCTGGCAATGGCACCGTTGATATAATAAGCCAGCACCGAAGCCACGATGCCGAGGATACGCATCACGAAAATCCACACAAGCAGCAACACCTGATACTCCGGCGGCACGGCCAGCAGGATGAAACTCACCAATGCCACGCCCGTCACGCCGTAGGTCTCGAATCCGTCGGCGGTGGGTCCGATGCTGTCACCGGCATTGTCGCCCGTGCAGTCGGCAATCACACCGGGGTTGCGGGGGTCGTCCTCGCCGATTTTGAACACCACCTTCATCAGGTCGCTTCCAATGTCGGCAATCTTGGTGAAGATACCGCCTGCAATACGCAGGGCACTGGCACCGAGGCTCTCGCCGATGGCAAAGCCGATAAAGCAGCTTCCCGCAAGGTGTTCGGGCATAAACAACAGGATGATCAGCATCAGCACCAGCTCAATGCATATCAGCACAATGCCGATGCTCATGCCTGCACGCAGCGGGATGTTCAGCAGGTCGAGGGGTTTGCGTCGCAGCGAGGCGAACGCCATGCGGCTGTTGGCATACGTGTTCATGCGCACACCGAACCAAGCTACGCCATACGAACCCAGGATGCCGATCACCGTCCATGCCAGCACGAGGCACACGGCCCCAATCGACATGTGGCTCAGCAATCCGAAATACAGTGCGATGGCTGCTCCGATAAAAGCAAACAGCACGATGAGGAATTTTCCCTGCTGTTTGAGGTATGTCGAGCAGGTTTTGAAGATGACATTGCCTATTTCGAGCATGGATTGATGGGCTTTCAGATTGCGCACTTTCCTGAAGTGCCATAAGCCGAACAACAGACCCAGCACAACGATAAGGAACCCCCAGTACAGGATTTGGGTGTCGGGATGCTGTGCAAACCCTTTAGGCATTTCTAAATCTGCTTCGCTTGCAAAGGCAAAAAACGGGAAGGCAAGGGAAGCCATAGTAGTTGCTAATTTTTTCATAAACAGATTTATCAGTTAATAATACATCTTACTTTCGGAAAACAAAGATACTAATTTTCCCAAAGATACAAAAAAAAATTGTAATTTTGCAATTTGATTTTATAAACAGAAAACCCGTAAATAATGATAGAGCAGAATCTTCAGCAGGCTGTGGCCGGAGCATTGAAACGGCTTTATGGCATCGAGGTGTCTCCCGACACTGTGGTGCTTCAGGCAACGAAAAAAGAGTTTGTGGGCGACTATACTGTAGTGGTGTTCCCCTATGTCAAACAGGCGCGCAAGTCGCCCGAGCAGGTGGCAAACGAGCTGGGTGCCGCCGTCAAGGAGACCGTCGCCGAGGTGGCGGACTTCAATGTCATCAAGGGATTCCTTAATTTCTCCGTCGACGACGCCTATTGGGTCCGCTTTGTCTCCGACGAGGCTGCCGACCCCGACTTCGGCATCACCAAACCCAATCCCTCCGCCAGTCCTGTTGTGGTGGAATACTCTTCCCCCAACACCAACAAGCCCCTCCATCTCGGCCATATCCGCAACAACCTGCTGGGGTGGTCCGTCAGCGAGTTGCTGGCCGCCAACGGGGCCAACGTCAAGAAGGTGAACCTTGTCAACGACCGCGGCATCCACATCTGCAAGTCGATGCTCGCCTGGCTACGCTACGGCAACGGCGAAACGCCCGAAAGCAGCGGCATGAAAGGCGACCATCTGGTGGGCAAGTACTATGTCGAATTCGACAAACATTATAAGGAAGAGGTAAGCCAGCTCACCGCCCAGGGCATGGACGAGGAAGAGGCCAAGAAGCAGGCACCCCTCATGGTCGAAGCCCAGCAGATGCTCAAACGCTGGGAGGAGGGCGACCCCGAAATCCGCGACCTCTGGACCAAGATGAACGGCTGGGTGTATGCCGGTTTCGACGAGACCTACCGCAAGATGGGCGTCGGCTTCGACAAGATTTACTACGAGTCCAACACCTACCTGCTGGGCAAAGAGCTTGTGCAGAAAGGGCTCGATATGGGCGTCCTCTTCCGCAAGGACGACGGCTCGGTGTGGTGCGACCTCACCGCCGACGGCCTCGACCAGAAACTCCTCCTGCGCCGCGACGGCACCTCCGTCTACATGACCCAGGATCTCGGCACCGCCCTGCTGCGCCACAACGACTTCGGCGCCGAACAGCTCATCTACGTCGTGGGCAACGAGCAGGACTACCATTTCAAGGTCCTCAAACTCATCCTCGTCAAGCTGGGCTTCGAATGGGCCGACAAGGTCTACCACCTCTCCTACGGTATGGTTGAGCTGCCCAACGGCAAGATGAAATCGCGCGAAGGCACCGTTGTCGACGCCGACGACCTCATTGCCGAGATGGAAGTCACCGCCGAGGAGATGTGCCGCGACCACGGCAAGAACGACGACATGACGCCCGAACAGCTCAAAGAGCTTTACCACGACCTGGCCATGGGCGCCCTCAAATACTTCATCCTTAAAGTCGACCCCGTCAAGAACATGCTGTTCAACCCTGCCGAGAGCATCGACTTCAACGGCAACACAGGCCCCTTCATCCAATACACCCACGCCCGCATCCGCAGCATCGTCCGCAAGGCCGAGGAACAGGGCGTGAACCTGTCGGCCTCCCTCGCGGCTCCCGCCGCCCTCACCGACAAGGAACGCGCCGTGGTGAAAAGCCTGCACGACCTCCCCGCCACTCTCTCCGCCGCTGCTGCCAACTACAGCCCCGCCATGGTGGCCAACTACGCCTACGACTTGGCCAAGAATTTCAACAGTTTCTATCAGGACACTCCCATCCTGCGCGAGACCGATGCCAACCTCCGCCTGTTCAGGGTGAAACTCTGCGCCCTCGTCTCCGTGGCGCTGAAGAATACCCTCCGCATCCTCGGCATCGTGGCCCCCGAACGGATGTAACGGCGCTTCCCCGGCTCCAAGGCCGGCCATTATCCACACTTCGCTCATTATGTATTATACCGAAACTGTAACAATACCCAATTACCTCTGCGACTGCCGCGACCGCCTCACCATGTGGGGGTTGGCGCGCCTGCTGCAGGAGTCGGCGGGCCATCACGCCGAAACGGCGCAGATGGGTTTCCGCCAGTTGATAGAACGCGGCAAGGCCTGGGTGCTATGCCGCATGTATTACGAAGTCGACCGCCTGCCCATGGAGGGCGAGACGGTCACCGTCCGCACCTGGTCCCGCGGCACCGACGGCCTCTTCGCCTTCCGCGAGTTCGAGCTGATCGACGCCCAGGGCGTGGCCGTCACCTGCTCCACCTATTGGGTCATCATCGACATGCTCTCCCGCAAAGCTGTGCGCATCCGCGACTACTGGGCCGGCATCGAGACCCACGACGACTGCGCCACCAGCCGCTCGTCGCTGGACCGTCTGCGTGTCCCCAAGGATGCAGGCAACCCCCTGTCGGCATCCTCCTTCCCAGTCAAGTCGTCCATGCTCGACCATACCTTCCATGTCAACAATGCCGAGTATATCAAGTGGGCCTTCGACTACCTGCCGCAGCTCTCCACCAACCCCGACGACCCCACCCCCTGTCCCGACAGGATGCTCACTCAGCCTGCCCCCTTCCGTTTTGCCATCGAGTTCTTCACCGAGACCATGCCCGGCGAAGAGGTGACTGTCGAGGTGTTCTCCCTCCGCGACCCAGACCAGACAACCTGTTTCCGCATCTCCAATCCCCGCGCCACTGCCGTGGTGGCTACTTTAATGAACAGATAACCAATTAATATGAAACGAGCGATCCTACTCCTCATCGTCTTCTCCCTTGCCGCTCCCGCCCATGCCCAGCTCTTCAAAGGGCTCTTTGGGAAAAAGAAAAACGAAATCGTCGTCACCGACACCGTGCCGGGCATGAAACGCCTGCAGGAGGTGATGAACCTCATCCAGTCCCAGTATGTCTCCGACCCCAACACCGACCGCTTGAGCGAAGAGGCCGTGCGCACCATGCTCCGCACCCTCGACCCCCACAGCATCTATGTCCCCGCCCGCGAGGTGCAGCGCACCAACGAGGCCCTGCAGGGCAACTTCGAGGGGGTGGGCATCACCTTCACCGTGGTCAACGACACCATACGCGTGCAGGAAATCATCGCCGGCGGCCCGGCCGAGAAAGTGGGCATGCTCCGCGGCGACAAGTTTCTCCGCATCGACAACATCCCGGCTACAGGCGACAGTGCGGTCAACTCCTTTGTCTTCCGTCATCTGCGCGGCAAGAAAGGTACCATTGTCGTCACCGAGATGCTGCGTGGCACCGACACCATCACGTTCCATATCGAACGCGACCGCATCCCCATCCACTCTATCGAGGTGGCTTTCATGGAGGACGACTCCATCGGCTACATCGCCCTGCTCCGCTTTGCCCGCAGTTCGGTGGACGAATTCCGCAAGGCCTTGGACGAGCTGAAAAGCCAAGGCATGCAATCGCTTATCCTCGACCTCCGTGGCAATGCCGGCGGCTATCTCGACATCGCCTTCCGCCTCGCCAACGAGTTTATCGATCGCGGACGGCTTATCGTCTACCAGCAAGGCCGTGCCCGCAGCCGTCAGGACTTCCGCGCCAGCCGCTATGGCTCTTTCCGCCGTGGCGACCTCGTGGTGCTTATCGACGAAGGCAGCGCCTCTGCTTCAGAGATTGTCAGCGGTGCCGTCCAGGACTGGGACCGCGGCCTCCTTGTCGGCCGCCGCACCTTCGGCAAGGGCTTGGTGCAGACCATGTATAACCTCAGCGACGGGAGTCAGGTGCGCATCACCACCGCCCGCTACTATACCCCCTCGGGCCGCTGCATACAACGTCCCTACGACGACGGCACCGACGAATACAACAAGGACATGATGCGCCGCTATAAACACGGCGAGTTCTTCTCGGCGGACTCCATCCATTTCCCCGACTCGCTGAAATACAAGACCGCAGGCGGTCGCACCGTTTACGGTGGAGGCGGCATCATGCCCGACATCTTCGTGCCCATGGACACCACCCCCTCGACCCAGTACTACCGCGACTGCCGCCGCAAGGGCATCCTCAACCAGTTCCCGCAGTATTGGGCCGACATGCACCGTGGCGAGCCGCGGATAGCCGATTTCGACACCTATCTGGCGCACTACGACAGCCTCGACGTCGACTCGGCTTTCGAACGCTTTGCCGCCAACAAGGAGGTGCAGTGGGACACCGTGGCCGACAGCTCCGCACTGGCCGCCGGGCAGTGCCTCTCCCAGCGCGACCCCTTCCTGCATCTGCAAATCAAGGCCCTCCTGGCCGACTGCCTCTTCGGGCGCGGACACTACTACCGCATCATGAAGGTGCGCGACCCGGTCTACAACGCCGCCCTCGTGCAGCTGCGCCAGCGCAAGTCTGTCAAATAGCGGCTGCAAGCCCCACGCCGCCCATCGGCGTCCATCACCCTCCATTCCCGGCTCCCGTCGCCGCCCATTCCCGTCACCCCGTTTCGCCCTCCCGCCCTGCGCCGTGGAGCGGCAACGATTCCCCTCGCTACGGAGAGGGGCCGTTCAATCCTGCATCGTTATAGTATCGTTATAGCAACGTTACCCGATATGATAACGGATAACAAGCCGAAAAGCAGGCAGCATCGAGCCGTGATTGAACGGCCCTAGTGGATTGTGGCGTGCCGTCCGCTGCAACTTCCCGGCACTGCGGTGTGGCAGGGGAGGAGTGGGGAGGGCGTTGAGTCGAGGCCGTATGGGGCTGGAAGGAGTGCCGTCGGGACATGGATGAAAATATTTTGTTGCAGATTTGTTTTTTTTTTGTATATTTGCAGAATCCCGTAATTTACAGATAGTGTTGTAAATTATTAAGAGATAACAAGTAATTGGCGGAGAGTGTCCGTCGGATAAGTGTAAAAAGTGAATCGAGAGTGCGGTTATCCACCGCAGGTATTATATAGAATATGGATTACAACTTTAACGAAATCGAGCCTAAGTGGCAGAATTATTGGCGTGAACATCATACCTACAGGTGTGGTATCGAGCCGGACAAACCTCATTTCTATGTCCTCGACATGTTCCCCTATCCTTCGGGAGCGGGGCTGCATGTGGGCCACCCGTTAGGCTACATCGCCAGCGACATCTTCGCCCGCTACAAGCGTCTGCGTGGATTCAATGTGCTGCATCCCATGGGATACGACGCTTACGGCCTCCCCGCCGAGCAGTATGCCATACAGACCGGCCAGCATCCCGCCATCACCACCGAGCGCAACATCGCCCGCTATCGTGAGCAGCTGGATAAACTGGGCTTCAGTTTCGACTGGGAGCGCGAGGTGCGCACTTGCGACCCGAAATACTATAAATGGACACAATGGACTTTCATCCAGCTGTTCAATCATTATTACGACCGTGAGCTTGACAAGGCCCGTCCCATCAGCGAGCTGGTGAAGCAGCTGGAGGAAGGCACCGTGGCCACCGAGGGCGAGAAGCCTTGGTCGGCCATGAGCGAGGACGAGCGTCAGGACTATCTGATGAATTTCCGTCTGGCTTACCTGGCCGACATCCCCGTCAACTGGTGTCCCGAGCTGGGCACCGTGCTGGCCAACGACGAGGTGGTGAACGGCCTCAGCGTGCGTGGCGGCTACCCCGTCGAGCGCAAGCTGATGCGCCAGTGGAGTCTCCGTATCTCCGCTTACGCACAACGCCTGGTCGACGGATTGGAAGAGGTGGACTGGTCCGAGTCGCTCAAGGAGATCCAGCGTAACTGGATCGGCCGCAGCGAGGGTGCCGCCGTCTGGTTCCCCCTCGACGTGAAGCCCAACGCCAATGTGCTGCCCGGCGCACAGGCCTATATCAGCCAGTGCGACCCCCAGCCCGTTCTCAGTTTCGAGATTTTCACCACCCGCCCCGATACTATATATGGTGTGACATTCATGGTGCTCTGTCCGGAGCACGAGCTTATCGACAGCATCACCACTCCCGCTCAGCGCGCCGAGGTGCAGGCCTACGTGGCGTGGGCCAAGAACCGCTCCGAGCGCGAGCGTCAGGCCGAGGTAAAGAAGGTGAGCGGCGTGTTCACCGGCTCCTTCGCCATCAATCCCCTCACCGAGGAGCGTATCCCCATCTGGGTGAGCGACTATGTGCTGGCAGGCTATGGCACGGGTGCCATCATGGCAGTGCCCGCCCACGACAGCCGCGACTTTGCCTTTGCACGCCATTTCAACCTGCCCATCCGTCAGGTGGTGGCCACCGACCCCGACAACCTCACCGACCCCGATACCTGGACCGAGAGCCTCGACAGCAAGACGGGCTACAGCGTCAACAGCGGATTTGTGAGCGGGATGAAGGTGAAGGACGCCATGGCCGCCGTGATTGACAAAATCGAGGAGATGGGTATCGGTCACCGCACGGTGAACTACCGCCTGCGCGACGCCATCTTCAGCCGTCAGCGCTACTGGGGCGAACCGTTCCCGGTGTACTACAAGCAGGGCCGTCCCTACACGCTGCCCGAAGAGTGCCTGCCCCTGCTGCTGCCCGAGGTGAGCGACTTCAAACCCACTGCCACAGGCGAGCCCCCGCTGGGCCACGCCACCTGCTGGGCTTGGGACGAGGCCAACCGCCAAGTGGTGGAGAACAGCAAGATCGACGACAAGACTGTCTTCCCCCTCGAGCTGAGCACCATGCCCGGCTTTGCAGGGTCGAGCGGCTATTACCTCCGCTATATGGACCCCCACAACGACCAGGCTTATTTCAGCGCCGAGGCCGTCAACTATTGGCAGAACGTCGACCTATATGTGGGCGGCGCGGAACACGGCACCGGCCATCTGATTTACGCCCGTTTCTGGAACAAGTTCCTCTACGATATGGGTCTCAGCGTGAAGCAGGAGCCTTTCTACAAGCTGGTGAACCAGGGCATGATTCAAGGCCGCTCCAATTTTGTGTATCGCAGCAAGGAGGACAACAACCTCTTTATCTCGAAGAACATCCCCGGACGCGAAGAGAAGACGGTCCCCATCCATGTGGATATCAATATCGTCAATAACGACGTGCTCGACATCGAGAAGTTCAAGGCTTGGAGACCCGAGTTTGCCAATGCCCGCTTCGAGCTGGAGGACGGCAAATATATCTGCGGCTGGGAAATCGAGAAGATGTCCAAGTCGATGTACAACGTGCAGAACCCCGACGACCTGGTGGCCCGCTATGGTGCCGACACCCTCCGCCTGTACGAGATGTTCCTCGGACCGGTGGAGCAGGCCAAGCCTTGGGACACCAACGGTATTGAGGGTGTGTTCCGTTTCCTGAAGAAGTTCTGGAAGCTCTTCGAGAACTGCTCCGACGTTCCTGCCGACAAGGCTTCGCTCAAGTTGATGCACCAGACCGTGAAGAAGATTACCGACGACATCGAGCGGTTTTCCTTCAATACGTCGGTGAGCACCTTTATGATATGCGTCAACGACCTGCTTGCCAAGGAGACGGTGTCGAAGGAGGTGATGGAATGCCTGTCGATACTGCTGGCCCCCTTCGCCCCCCATATCGCCGAAGAGGTCTACAGCCGTCTGGGTCACGACACCAGCGTGTGCTGCGCCGCGTGGCCGGAGTACGATGCCAAGATGCTGGAGGAGGACACCTTCACCTATCCTGTGTCGTTCAACGGCAAGATGCGTTTCACGCTCGACCTCCCCGCCGGGGTGAGCCAGCAGGATGCCATCGCCGCCGTCAAGGCCGACGGCCGCGGACAGAAATGGCTCGACGGCAAGGAACCCAAGCGCATCGTCTTTGTGCCCAACAAGATTATTAATATCGTCGTATAATACCTTTGCTACCATGTTAAGTCGTCACTTTCTCCGATCTAAGGTGCTGCAGGCTGTGTACGCCTGCTATACCGACCCTGTGGACATTCCTGTTGCCGAAAGGAATTTCAAGCATATCATCAGCCGTTTCAACGACCTTGGTATCATCCAGCTCTCGGCAATGGTACATTTTGCCGAGGTGGCCGGCGTCATGATTGACGAGGCTCAGCACAAGTATCTGCCTACCGAGGCCGAACTGAACCCCAACCGCCGTCTCCCCAACAACCTCTTCATCCAAAAGCTGGCGGCAAACTACGACTACCGCCACCAGTGCGACGAGAGCAATGTGAGCTGGGGAGGTGTGGAATACGACGAGATATTCCGCCAGGCTTACGTCGCGTTCGCCAAGCTGCCCGAATACGCCGAGTATTTGTCCTCGGAACAGACCTTCGAGTCCGACCACCAGTTTGCATTGCGGATTTTCAAGTATCTTGTCAACGACGAACTGCTACGCGACAGCCTCTTCCCCAAGAGCCTGTTGTGGGAGGACGACTTCGACCAGATTGCCCAGTATAATTTCATGATGCTGAAGACGCTGGACGACACGCTTGACGAGGCGACGGTAATCCCTGCCATGACCGACGAGCGCATTGAGAAGGATGTCGAGGCATACGACTTTGCCCGGCAGCTGCTCATCGTCACCCTCCGCCACGGCAAGGAGGTGGAGGATATGATCCGCAAGCACCTGAAGGGATGGGAGTTTGAGCGTGTGGCATTTATGGATGTGCTGCTGCTGAATATGGCTGTGGCCGAGCTGACGGAGTTCCCCTCGATTCCCGAGCGCGTCACCGTGGATGAGTATATCGAGTTGTCGAAGGAGTTCAGCACCGAACGCAGCAAGCTCTTCATCAATGGCATCCTCGACAAGTTCATCATCGAGCTCCGTTCCGCCGGACGCATCAATAAGTCGGGTCGCGGACTGATAGACCCCACCATGCTTGAGGAGGAAGGCGAATGAAGAAGACCTTAGCATCCACCTTGTTGCTGCTGTCGCTGCTGTTGGCAGCAGCCTGTGCCGACACACAGAAGAACGGCGACATCGACGTCGACCTCATCAACAACCCCAACAGTGCGCAGGGCTACGACCAGTCGGCCCGTGTGCCTAAGATTACCTTCGACAGCGACCTCCACGATTTCGGCCGCATCACTGCGGGCGAGAGCATCTCCTATAGTTTCCATTTCCGCAACACCGGCGACGCCGACCTGGTGATCTCCGGCTGTTCGGCCACCTGCGGATGCACGGTGGCGGACTATCCCCGTGGCCGCATAGCCCCCGGCAAGGAGGGATATGTGACCGTCACGTTCAACTCGCAAGGGAAAACAGGGCAGCAGTATCAGGAGGTCACCGTCACATCCAACGCCCAGCCGGGTCGCAATATACTTAAAATAACCGCCCAGGTGACCTATTGAGACGGGCGGAGAACGTAGAGATTTGTAAATTAATCAATTCAGAATTATAACACAAAAGAACATGAACAACCTTTTTATCTTACTCCAGGCCCAGGGTGGCGGCGGCGGTAGCATGCTTATCTGGCTTATTCTCATCTTTGTAGTGATGTGGCTGCTGATGGTGCGTCCTCAACAGAAACAGGCCAAGAAAGAACGCGAGTTCCGCGAAAAACTGAAGAAAGGCGACCGCGTCAGCTTCAGTGGCGGTATTTATGGCAAAGTCCACGAGGTGGCAGAACATACGATTGATGTCGAGATTGCCAACGGCGTAGTCGTCACCGTCGAGAAATCCATGGTCCAGCCCATCCCCGAGCAGCCTGCCGCCAACGCCAAGAAATAATCCGTCAAAGAGTGAGAGTGTAAGAACGCATGAATGATTAACGCATAAATGATTAACGCATTAACTCATTCGAGCACTCAAGCATTAACGAATTAACGCATTAACACGTTCAAGGATTAACGCATTAACACGTTCAAGGATTAACGCATTAACACATTCAAGAGATAACGAATTAACGAATTAACGCATTCAAGAATGTTCCGGCACAGGTCGTTTTGGATAATATTGTTGCTCACAGCCTTTGTATGGTTGATGGCCACCATGTCCGAGGACAGTGACCATGTGCTCACGGTGCGTGTGGAGTGGGGAGGGTACGATGCGGCGCGTTATGTCGTCTCGCAGGCCGACACGGTGCTGCCGGTGTCCGTCAACACGAATACCTTCCAAGCCCTGTCGTTCCGTCGCACCCTTAACAACAAGCCTTATCGGCTTCAGGCCAAGACCGACACGGTGTTGAAGGTGAACAGCCTGTTGCTCGACGACCTCGTGAAGCAGGTGGGGCTGTCGGGTGTCAAGGACATCAGCTCCCCTGTCGAGACCCTGGGCATCAAGTTCACCGAGCGGCAGAGCAAAGCCTATCTGCCCGTCCTGCGTAATGTCGAGTTCCACTATGCCGGACAGCGTGGCCTCTCGGGCACCCCTTTGGTTGAGCCCGACACGGTATGGCTGTATGGCGACTCGGCATCGCTGGCCCGTATCCCGTCGGTCTACACTGCCGACACGGTGGTGAGGTATGTCTCCGACAGCGGTTGGTATTCGCTGGCCCTCGAGCCCGTGTGGGAGCAGTACCGTGGTGTCCGTCCCTCTGTCGACAGCCTGCGGGTCTTCCTTCCTGTCGGCAAGTTCGTCGAGAAGACCGTCACCGTCAATGTCAAGCCCCGTTGCGAGAATGCAGGAAGCCAGCTGCGTGTCATCCCAGAGCGGGTGAGTGTCACCCTCTGGACACCCGTTGAGGACTACGACCACCTGACCGCCGACCAGGTCGAGGCCGTCGTGGTCTATACCCCCGACGTGAAAGAGAAGGAGTTACCCGTTCTCATCACGCGGTTCCCCGGCAATATGCGTATCAAACACATCTCACCATCCTCCCTCCAGTATGTCGTCATCAAGAAACAGTGATCCCGCCGGCCGGCCGCTCTATGTGGCGTTGACGGGAGGCATAGGGTGTGGCAAGACCACCGTGCTCGAGCAGTTCCGCCTGCTGGGCGTCCCCACGTTTATTGCCGACGAGGTGGCGGGTAACTACTACCGCGACCCCTCTTTCCTCCAGGAGGTGCGGGGACTCTTTGGCGACAAGGTCTTCCGCCCTGACGGGAGTGTCGACAAGCAGGCCATTGCCTCCATTGTCTTTGCCGACGATGCGATGTTGCAGCGGTTGAATGCGCTGGTACACCCTCGGGTGTGGGACGATTTCGTCGTCTTTGCTGAGCAGCATGCCATGGCGCCATACATCATCTTCGAGAGTGCCATCGTCTACGAGTATGCTTTCGACAAAAAAGTGGACAAAGTGGTGTGTGTCTATCTCGACAAGGAAGAGCGTATGCGTCGCCTGGAGTTGCGCGACCATGCCACCCGTGCCCAGCTCGAAGCCCGCATGGCCAACCAGCTCAGTGCCGAAGAAAAGATGATGCGCGCCGACTACGTGATACTGAATTACGAAGGCAACCCCCGCGCCCGCCAAGTGCAGCACGTCCACACCAGCCTCCTCCACTTAGTGTGAGGTTAATAAGATAGTGCGCCTCCAGCCCACTCAAGCCCTCGTCAAGCAAAGACATAACATATTTCACTTTTCACTTTTCACTTTTCACTTCCCAGCTCTCAGTTCTCAATTCTCAATTCTCAATTTGAAACAATACGGTCTGTATTTTGTAGAATTTTGCCTATAATACGGTCTGCATTTTATATTTTTTTCGTATCTTTGCATTTGTAATCAAGGGATGAAAAGATGGAATATTATCGTAGAGACATTGATATTAAGTTACTTGAGTGGAAGAACGGTGCAAGTCATAAGCCGCTCATAGTGCGAGGTGCGCGACAGGTTGGTAAGTCCTCTGCGGTACAGCACTTGGCTAAGCAGTTTGATTATTTTGTTGAGGTTAATTTAGAGAAGCGTCCTGAACTGCGGAATCTCTTTGATGATAATATTGATGTGCATCGGCTTTGCCAGGTGTTGAGTGCCACAATGAGAGTCCCCATCATACCGGGAAAGACATTGTTGTTTATTGACGAGATACAGAGTAGTAAGGCGGCCATTCAGTCGTTACGTTATTTTTGGGAGGAGATGCCCGAATTACATGTGGTGGCAGCAGGGTCGTTATTAGAATTTGCTTTGGAGGAGATGGCCTCTTTTGCGGTGGGGCGTGTCAGGTCGTTATATCTGTATCCTTTCTCTTTTAAGGAATTTCTGCTTTCGCAAGGATTGGATGCTCAGTTGGAAATAGTATCGGACTGTGTCAGGCGTTTGGAGGCAGTGCCGGAACCTATTCATCGAAGCATGTGTGACCAGCTTCGGACATTCTATCTTGTCGGGGGGATGCCAGAGTCTGTGTTGACTTGGAACAAGACGAAAGACTTTGGAGCGTGTGGGTATGTGCAGAGTGACATTATAGAGAGCTATCAACAGGATTTCGTCAAGTATAAGAAGAGAGTGAATCCTGACTTGCTGCGGCAGGTGTTCCGCTCAGTTGCCCTTCAGGCTGGTAATAAGTTCGTCGCGGCACAGGTTAACAGGGAGATACCATCAACAGTGATAAAGGAGGCGTTGCATTTGCTTGCATTGGCGGGGGTGGTACATCCATGCACGCATACAGCAGCCAATGGGCTTCCCCTTGGGGCTGAGGTGAATAATCGATATGTTAAGTACTTGTTGATGGATAATGGCTTGATGCAAAACTTGCTATCGCTTCAAGCCGAGGATGTTTTGTTGTCGGATAGTGTATCGTTTGTGAACAAAGGCCCATTCTCGGAAATGTTTGCTGGACTGGAGCTAATCAAACGGCATGACCCATTCCGTAGGGCAGAGCTGTACTATTGGCAGAATACGGACAAGGGAGCACAGGGCGAGATAGACTATCTGGCTGTTGTTGGAGGAGAGATAATCCCTATAGAGGCAAAGGCCAGCACAAGGGGGAGTATGCAGAGTCTGTATCAATTCATGCAGAAACACCATTCAGACTATGGAGTGAGGACCTCGATGGAGAATGTTTCTGTCTATCGAAATGGAGATTATGAGGTGCATACGATTCCGCTGTATGCGTTGTCTTATGTGGGGGATATGAAGTAGTAAGAGTTAGGAGAGAAATAGTGTAAAAAGAAGGTATCCTATTTGTTTTGGGTACTTTTTTTTGTATTAACTGAACTTTTTTTGTGCTGAAGTATAGGTTATTATAAAGAACCTTATTAAAAAAAGGCGTTAGTATTCAAAAAAATGTGTATATTTGCACACGATTTCGGCGCGAGTCACGCCGAACGATGCGAAAAAGCATTTGTAAGGTCCGAAAACTGAAATTTCGCCAAAATATCAACCCAAGGACTCTGATACTAATGCCTTTTACTCTGCCTTTATGTTGGCCGTTCTGGCATCAGCATATTGGGGGCATAGGATAAGGTTCAATCAGTTTCTATTTGGGTAAGGCGTTTGGCGATGCCTCAGTTTCATAGGACTGCACAACACGAGTTCTATGCTTTTTTATTGTAGTATAACGCCACCCGCTGGGAACTCAGGAAGGCAAAAAGTACTCAGTATGAATGCAAAATATGAAATAGAAAAAGAATTATTATATAATAAGAGAATACATCTAAGTCCATTCTTTATTGGAATCCTCTGTACGTTCTTTATGATAAGCTGCATCCATAGTGACAATATGGATGACAGCAAGATAGACGATTTCAGTGCTGTGTATTTTGGGAAGCAATTGGATAAAATTGAGATGCAGAAGGTCGCCTTATATGTTGATAATTCTACGTGTATTGCCAATGCCATGAATGATGGGTCTAAGTTTTATAACGATATGGTAGCCGTATTGACCAGCGACAATATCGGAGAGTATTATTCAATAAAAGGAAAAGATATTATACCGGAAAAAGGTGATAAATACCAATTACTTAAATCTGTGTCGGAAATAAATTATGCAGATATTAAAACAGCTGCTGAGAGAATTGCCAACGGGAATTGTGAAGGAATTTTGCTTACAGATGGCGAGTATTATCAGCCCACCATTTCTGGAAGCAATCCAAATAATCCATGGATGGAAACTGCAATTGTAAAATGGTTAAGTCGTGGTCACGAAATATTTGTATTTTCCGAACTATACCCAGAAAGGTATAAGGGGAAAACATACAACAAAAAACGCTTTTATTTCATTTTCACTGATACCAAATTTCAAGGAAATATATATGATTTTATTGTGAGTACCGTATCGTTGAAAAGCCATCCTTTGATTGGACAATATCGTCTAACAGCTAATCACTATACATTACTTACGGAAGGGAACAACAATTCGTCTACCCCAAATGAAAACTTTATGTGTAGTCCAACCCATTGTAATGGATGGTCGGAGGTTCAAATATGGAATCAGTTGACCTGGAAAGATATTTACAATTACATAGCTTGTGCAACTAAAGATGATGGTACAACTTTGCCCGATGGAGAGGCTGTACTATCTCTTGTGCTTGACCGCAATTCGGGAGGAAGTTGTTTCCGCATTAGTGATGTGGATGTAAGAATATGCAATATTAGTGAGGAATACCAGAACTTTTGTATGATGATGGATAGCGGTCAGAAGCCATCGCAAATTGCTTTAAACAACCCTATTTCCGTAATTTACCAAGACAATTTTATTAAGTTGGATAAAAATGAATTTAATAATCATGGCAGATTAGATGTATATTTTGATGTCAATAATTTTGACCCATCCTTTCTTAACACAAAAGATGGGAATTTGCTAAAATTAGATTTTGTTGTTAGCGGGTACAATAATAATTTTAAGGATAAATCCCAAGCAGAAGAAATGTTTATCTTCCCCGCAATAAATAAACCAGGAGAAATGAATACATCTCTTGTGGCAAGTATTAGAAATGCTTTGGGCAATCCAAATGTCAAAAATTTAATGAAAGACCAGGTTATATATTCCGTGTATATCTTTTCTGGAAAAAATAATATGTAGAAACAATAAAATTTTAAAAACAATCGATATGAACAAAATCACAACAATCCAACAATTGGAATCCCTGCAGGGCAGTACCTATGTTTATGCCGTAATCGCTATGTTGGTGGCTTTTTCCATTTCGGTGATTGTGGCGCAGATGATTGCATATCAGCCAAGAAATGACCGCTCGTATGTAAGGCGCAGGCTGTGGTCAGCTATTATTTGTGTTGTTTTTGCATTGGGTTTTTGGCTATACAATCAGCTGGTTGTTATGGGAACAATAACCAAGATGCCTTTGCAAGATAAGTTTGCCATGACCAATCTATTGTGCTTGGTAATAATTGTGATAGGGTATGCCTTGCTTGGGTTGATTGGTTCTTTGGTGTTTCGCAAATCAAAATTTGCGACCATATTCTTCAAATCTGCAAACAAGAAAAAATAGTCTGATATGGAATACTTTGTTTTAGGTATCGGCGGAACTGGAATGAGATGCATTGAGTCATTCATTCATCTCTGTGCTATGGGAATGCTTGATGACACCACTGTACATTTATTGGCACTTGACACGGATAAAAACAATGGCAATTTTGCCAGACTTAAAGCCGTTAAAGATGCATATTTGAATGTGAAGGATTTAGATTCTTCCAACAGGACTACAGGAAAGGATTGTTTCTTTTCCGCCAATCTAAAATACTATGAGTTTAGTCCGAATTACGAACAAAAAAGCACATTCAAGGACGTTTTCAGCTATGATGACACACATTATAATAATAGGAATGCATCCGATTTGGCAGATTTGGTATTCTCTGGCGATGTTGAAGAATTTAATTTACGTCATGGATACCGTGCACAAACGCATTTGGGTTCAATGATGATGTACCACTCAATCATTGAGGCTGCGCAAAGCGATTTCAATAATGATTTGAAAAGGTTTCTCCAAAGTCTTATTGCAGCATCCAGCAATGGTAAGCCACGTGTGTTTATTTTAGGCTCTGTGTTCGGTGGTACTGGTGCGTCGTCCATTCCTATTATTCCGCAGGCCATCGCAAAAGCAGCAGGTATTATCTCCAAGGGTGCTTCCAATGTAATGCAAAATGCTTACTTTGGTTCAACGTTACTCACCGCATATTTCAAGTTTAACCTCCCGTCGGCAACAGAACGTAAGGAACAAAAGATAATTGCGACTCCGGATAAGTTTGCGCTTAACTCTCAAGTCGCAATGATGTTCTATCAAGATGATGCTACCGTTCAGACAACATATCAGAAATTCTACATGATTGGAACTCCTGGGATGGATTGGGACCCAATGCCTCAAAAAACGGAATCGGGTGCAAAAACCATTACTGGAGGTTCGGAACAAAAGAATGACTCACACTACATTGAATTGTTTGCCGCATGTGCAGCGCTTGATTTCTTGAAAGTTGAGGAAGATGTGTTGCAGACAAATAAGACAAACAAAAAAGCCGACTATCAGTATCGTTCCATTAATGATAATGGCAAGATGGAATTTCAGGACTTTGTTGGACAAGCGAGAGCGGAAGAATTTGCCAAGAAGATGTCCATGTTGACCATTTTATCAATACTTTGCAACAACCCTGTCTATGATTTTGTGTCTTCATTACAGAACGGTGCGGCTAAAATTTCCGGTTTTGAGGACGTAAATCCGGAACAGATTAAAAATCTTAAGGACTATTTCGCTCTATACCATTTTAAGGCGGGAGGCGATGATGTCTTGAGTGAAGGTTGGCTGCGACAACTACATCGTTCCGCAGGAGGAAGTGACAAGTTTCTTTTCGCTGCAGAAATGTTTGCGCCACAAACGGTAAAAGAGCAGACAAAATCCGATTGGAATCAGCCATTCCGCAACGAAGGTGTTTGCCGCGACAATGGTTTTTCCGTGAAACTGTTTGGGAACAAATACGACAAGATAAAAGAGAACTTTTTGAAGGTTTATGATGGGAAAGACGACATGTCTGCTTCATTCACAAATCGACATGAGCAGATGTTGAAACGTATCTATGATACACTAATTTCTGTCTATAAGTTCTAAATTAATTAAGGAGAATGTAGCAATGGCAAAGGCATTACTAATAAAGAGTTATACACAAAAGACAGGGTCACAGGGTGTGTGGAACACACTTGATGATGCCGTGTCTTATGTACAGGGAATAAATACTGGCAAGTTATTGGAAAATTTGACTGCTGACAAAATAAACGCCTTAATATCAGGCGTACCGTCACCCTGGGCGAGAGCAAAACTGTTCAAGTTTGCATTTGATACAATAACGCATCCCGACCCAAACATTGAGGAGGCTGGTTTGACTCAATTTTACCAGATACTTGTAGGTGAGTGGAAGGGATTAGTTGCTGTTCTGGCGTTATTTGGAGACCGTATTAGAATCTCCGACCCAATCTACATGCCGTTGAATGGAGATGAATACAACATAGTTTCAGCTTTTGGCAGAATGCTATTCTCCGACAAGGACTTGTGGTGTAATCAAGAGGCTCTTGCTGCATCGCCGGATGCACAACCATACATCCAATTAATCTACTACAATGACACTCTTATTGGAGGAACATCTCCAATGACAGCTTTCTTTACGGGAGTTGATTATTCTAATCTCTCCGGTGACACAACAGATATTCCATGGTACCGCAATGGAGTTTTTGAAGACCCTACCAAATATTTGGATCCTTCGAGTTTGCAAAAAGTATATCTTTTTGTGAAAAATATGAACTCTAATGCTGCGTCTTTTGAAAAGATGCTTAATTCCCAACGTAATGGAAATCCAAAATTAAGTATCGATGGATTCAAGAAATTGAGCCGTGATTGGGAATCTGAGCTAAAGAAAAAAGGTGGCAATACATTATCGGAGCGTGGCCCAATCGCTCAATACGACAACCTTCAATGTCCATTCTCAATCTTGCTTAAAAGCGAAGTGCCGGTTTATCTAAAACCTGATTTTACATTTAGCTATTCGGATGGAGAGGGCTACAAACAGGTTGGCGATATTCAAGGACTGCTTAGTTCTGAGCGATTTGTTGTTGGTTGGACGGAAGAGAAAGACACTAATCCAACATTAAGTGATAGTGTCATGCATTACCTTACGGTCAAAGATATTCGTGATGGTAGTTGCAGCTACTTCACATTGCCATTGTCAGAACGAGGTCTGGAGATATTCCAAAACAAGCTTGGCGGTTTGTTGGGACAACGCAATGATGGCAATGCGAAATTATCGGCCGAAATAACTGATGCGGGCAAACTGGCTGTTACAATGGAGGTGGAGATAGATGGAGAATGGACAAAATTGAACAAGCGTGAATATACTATAAGTTGGCAAGTTATTCCTGCAAAGGTCATTATGTGGCCGAATTTCGTTTCAGAAAATTGGAATAAATATTACGTTTATTCTGAGTTTACAAATGAGGCCAAACAGAAGTTTGTTCCCATGTTTAAGGTTGGTGGACAGTTGATTAAGACTATTGATGGCGAAATACTGACCGCTGACTATGAGCCTCGTGCGGGAGAGACAAAACAGGTTGAGGTAAAACAACTTGTTAAATATCAGTCGGGTATTGACGAGTCTCTTCCTAAATATAATATTTCTGAATTTGATAAACCAATTTTTGGTTTGGTCGCTACAGCGAAAGATGGTGGCAAAGACTATCGGGCGGGATATCTCGTTTTACGCAGCGATAAGGTTAAAGACCTCTCCTCTGTCGATATGAAGAGCAATGCTATTATTGGTTTCGATTTTGGAAGCAATAATACTTGCGTTTTTTTCAATGCGGACAACCGTGGACCAGAGCCAATAAAATTCGAGAATTATCGTGCGGTTATGGTCGGACGGGAAAATATGGATATGCGCTCGCTGGCTACAAATGATGAACTGCTATTCTTTAGCAATTATCCGTCACTTGATGGACAGGTGAAATCGTGGTTGCACGAGCATGATTCCAGATTTAACCCGTATAGTCAGTCTGATGAAATTTCAGGAGGTGTTCCCGTTTATCGCCCCAACGTTCAAGTCCGTGAAATGACAGAATATGTCATTACCACACAGGCAGGAACTATGCATTACAATATGAAATGGCTTGATGATGATAAAGGGTTGATGAAAAAACGAGCCTTCCTTAAGACAGTATGGGTTCAAGCATGTGCATATCTTTACACACATCAGGTAAGACCTACACAGATAGGATGGAGTTACCCTGGCTCTATGATGGAATCCGACAGGAATATTCTTGAGCAGACGTTTAACATGTTATGCTCTCTTACCCCAATTTCAGGGAAAAAGCCGACACTTTTGCCCACACTCACAACAGAATCCGAAGCCGTTTGCAGCTTTGCTTTAGGACAAAAATACGCTCTGGGAACAAATAATATAATGCTAGGTATTGATGTTGGAGGAAGTACAAGCGACATTTTGTTACTTGCAAAGGGACATGATAACTCTGACACTCTGATGCGCGAAAGTAGTGTGCGAATGGCAGCAGGTATTTTCTTTGGTGCTGTTACCCGTTCAGATGAGTTCCGGAAAGCATTGGTGACATTCCATGAGAGCGGTAAAGTGAAGAATCTTCACGTGGAGAATATCCAGGAGATATTAAGTAGTAAGGAAAAGGCTCCGTACTATTTGAATAATATTTTCGACCAATTGAAGACATCAGATGAGTACGAAGCCCTGTATACATCTCTTAGTGAACGCGCGAAGCGTGTGTTCACTATACCAGCATATGTGACAGGAATGCTGCTTTTCTACTCAGGTATGATGATAGGAAGAGCAATAAAAGACAATCAGCTTTCCAGCGTACAAAATGTTGACATCTTCTCGTTTGGCAAGGGAGGTCGATTATTCCATTGGCTTTCCAGCGCTACGGCTCCAAGAGTGGTAAATCAGTATTATGCGGATTGCGTTAATGCAGGCATAGCTTGCGTGTCTGAGAATCTGCATTTGACCGTGACATACGACAATTCAACAAGCGAATTTAATAAGTCAGAGGTGGCCCGTGGTCTATGTGATATGAAGATGTTGAACAAAGCCCCACAAGCTGCAGATTGTGATATTTGCGGTGAACGGAATGTGCAGTATACCGATGGACAAGGTACTCGTGTTATAAATGTCGATGAGGAATTGAGTGGTGATTATTTTGCCAATAGCATGAATAACTTTAATTTTGGTAGAGCTGAGAATTTGGAGAAATTCATGCAAATATTCTTTGATTTCGTTTCGACAAAGACTGATTTGTGCAAAGATGCCAAAAATCTGTTAAGTGATGCCATTTCCTCGCTGCCAAATCATTTTAAGACTAATATAACAAATCACGACACAGAATATAAGAAAGCGTTACGCAACAATTCTGACGGGTTCCATTATCACCAACCTATCATTATCGCGGAAGCACTTTATTTGCAAAATGTGTTAATAGAAAAGGTGTTCTAAAACGTATATGGAACAATTGGTTCTATATGTGGATAAGTATTATATCATTGGGGCTCGATGTTCCGATGGTATTTGTCGTACCATTCGATTGCCTAATGGAGAGGATCGTATCTGGCTGTATTTCTACGAGGATGTAGCCCACAATGAGGTGACTTATGGTAAGCAATACGAAACCTCATGCCTTAATCGTGACCTACACTATTACGGTGATATCTTTGAGAATATCTGTGATAGTCGAAAGATGTTCACTCAGTATGACCACCAAAGTGAATTGCGGAATATATTCTCTGTCTCAAGTCTCTTCGATCATTTGAAGAGTCCGTTCAAGGAAAAGGATAATATTAATTCATACATCTCCTTTTCACAGAATATCGGGCCTGCGGCACGTTCAATTTTTATTGAAGAATTGGAGGAAGCAGGATTCAGTGTAAAACTTCGTGTTGCATGGCCAGAACAACTTGCATTAGAATCGCTGCAGCGGAAATCTCGGCTTGATTTGTCGGGAGACCTTCTTGTGCTAAACGCATTGGGAGACAACATGTATTTCTCGACATATCGTTTTAGTGATGATTTGTTTATCAGAATGAATGATGATTGTCTCCCTGGAATGGGTATGGATGTGAGAGTTCGTGCATTAGTCGAAGATGTGGTTGAGAAAGCGAATTGGAATGATGCGTATCTTAAAACCAAGGAAGAAAAAGAATATGAACGTCAGCGATTAAAAAGGCTCTTTGGAACGGAATGGATACAGAGACTTGATGCCACACGTCAAAGGAGACCACTTTGTATTGGTAATTTCTATTTTGCAAATGCAAAATACAATGTATTAAGCGTTACAATACAGGCCTCGGATATAGACAGACGCACTGATGCGGTTGTGAATGACATTGTAAGAGAAGTTTCGCGAACAATCTCGAAATATTCAATTAAGAATATCGTAATGCTCGGCGATACTTTCACCAACAGCATGTTTGAGCAGGCGATTAGAGGAAAACTTACAGTCAGCAACGAAGCAGTACTCCGTATTCCAACGTCATCATTGTATGAAATCCTCGGAGTGTATCCTATCATTGATGAAGACCAATTCTCTTCGATAGAAAAGACGTTTGTGAAAGATGCGTATGCAGAACGTATTCGTATAAAAAATGCCATACGAGAAGAAGAGGAACAAAAAAATGCAGAGAAAGAGCTGAAAAGAAAAGGAGAGGAGGAAAAGGCACGCACGGAAGCAGAGAAATGGTATCGAACCGAAATGCAGAGCGCTTATGAGTACGAAGGGAAACAAGAATACCAGAAGATGCTTGATGCTTGCGAGCAGGCATTAAAACACAAACCAGGGGACGAAGAAGCAGAAAAGAAGAAAAATGATGCAATAGGCTATCTGAAAAAGGAGGAATTATCAAGCAAACAATATACGGACTCGATTACAAAAGCGAAAGAATATTATTCCAACTCACGGTACCAAGAAGCTCTTGCTTTAAGTGAGGTTGCGCTTAATTTTCGACCAGATTCTGCAGAAGCAATTCGCATTAAATCAGATGCACTAACTGCCTTAAATAGAGTGTCACGCATTCAAGATTTTATAACGAGTGCCAATGTTTATCTTAAACAACAGATGTTTGAGAGTGCAGAGAAGGAATTGAATAAGATTCTCAATTTGGATAGTCAAAACGAGGAAGCCTTAAAATTGAAGGAACAATTAGCAGAAAGAAAAACTTTTATTGACGACTTATCCGCACAGTTTTCCAATGCGGAGAAGGAAGAAGACATGGAAGTCCTTCAATCTTTATATGAAAAAATTAAAGATACTGATTCTTCACTTGCAAAGTCATGGCTAAATAGAATTAATGCAGTCAAACGACTAATAGAGAGTAAACAGAAGACGTTGGCGCAGTTATCGGAAATTCGAAAACAAATTGATTCTGCCGAATTTAATGACGACTGGGAGCAAGTTGTTTCTCTTTGTAAGAAAAGCCTTGCAATAAAGAGCCAAAAGGATATTTATGAGAAACTGGTTAGAGCACAACGGAAGGTTGAAAAAATAAAAGAAAAAAGAGATTATCAACAAAGGATTGACCTAATCCAATCGCTTATTAGTGATGGTAAATTAAGTGATGCGAAAAAAACATTAACGGAATTTCAAGAACTATATCAAGATAAGCGGACGGTATGTAAGAAATATTGGGGGGCAATTTTTAAGGCTGAAGAGGCTTTAGAAATGGAACTTAGTAAAACACATTCTCATAGAAATAAAACAGAATTGAAAGGGGAAAAAGGGGAAAAAACTAATGAGAGCCCTAAAGATGATGATTTCTTTAAAGATAGTACAATCACGCAAACTTCGAAGACATCACGTAAAGAAGATGACACTAATCAGCGCACTACGATAGAAAACAACCAAGAAACCGGAGATGATTTTTTTGATAGTCCTGAAACCAAACCTAAGGGGAAAAAAAAGTTAAGTATAAATGATTTCAATTTCTAATCTTAAAAAATTAATGTTATGGCAGAAGTTCAATTAAAAAAGAAAGTAACCCTTAAACGTAAAGGGGAGTCTGCAGCTTTTACCTTCAATGGCAAGCTGAAAGTCAAACTTATTTGGGGAACAGATACTGACCAGGACCTCTGTATCTTCTTCAAAAAGAAGAATGGTGAGGTTGGCGGCGTGTTCAGCAATGAGTATCGCAACAAAAAAAGCGACTTGGGTAATCTGAACGAGTTCCCGTATATGCTTCACATGGGCGACAATAAAGAACCCCAACCTGGTGGAGAGGAAGTCGAGCAGATCAATGTTGCTCGTCTTGATGAAATCGACACAGCCTATGTTTGTGTTGTGAACTATGGCGCTGCAATTGAGGGGGAAGATACTACATTTGCTCAAGACAAAGCCCGTATTGAACTCCAGAGTGACTCTGGCGATTATCTTGAAGTTCTTGCTGATTCTGAGGAGCATGGACACGTTTATTGCGTGTGTTCTATCAAAAATAGTGACGGAGAAAATACTCTGAAGAATGAAAATCGCGTGATGGATTTGTCAACGGCCGACTCGGATATACCAGGATTTCATCTCATAGTTGCTGATTAAAGTTATGACACAATTAAAACGCAAAGTTTCACTTCGCCAAAAAACTACTGGCAACGAAGTGACGGATTCACCCTCAACACCAAAGCACAAGAAACCATGGTGGCCATGGTTATTGGTCGGAGTTTTAGTGTGTGGTGTCATCATTTTCTTGATGACTCGTGGTAAAGGCGAGGCCAAAGACATTTTGGAACAGCCTACAGAGCAAATAGTAGAAGACGTGCCCGCACAGAATGTTCCTAACGTGGCAGAACCAGAGTCTAAAGAGAATGGTACAGGAGAATCAACCGATGAGCAATCAGCGGCACAAAACGAAACTCCTACGCCAGAACCTTCCCAGAAAGCCTCGGACAAGAATACTTCGCCACAGCAAAACCAAGGCTCTCCAGCTAACAAACAGCAAGCTACGCCGAAGACTCAAGTTCCTCAATCCACTGTACAAAACAACGCATCGGCCTCACGTAGTATGACTATGTCTGAAGCAAATGGTACAATAGAGGAGGAGGCTTGGCGTACCATCCGTGGCAATTATGGAAATGGAGCTGCTCGCAAAAAGGCTTTGGGAAGCAGATATGAAGAGATTCAGGCAAAAGTCAATGATTATTATCGCGAAGGGAAAGTTCATTAACCCTATATCAAGGGTGTTACCACGATGCTTACTGATGGTAGCACCCTTTTAAAATGAAATACGATAAGTAAAAATGATGACAGGAATAGTAATTAAAATAATTCTGTCTTTGTTCATAATATTGGTATTACCGACCCTAGTGAATGCCAAATTAAAGAAACACTGGCATAAATTCATAAAATGGACATGTTACATTATAGGTGCTCTATTACTTTTCTACGCTTTGATTGACCTTATACATATCATAATATAAACCAACGATGAGAAAAAAATCAATCTTGCTCACCATTGTATTACTCATGTCGTGTATTACTCATACTAATACAAATGAGTCCTCCAATGAACCGACAACCTATCAACAGCAGCTGCTGGATGATGGATGGAGAATGGGAAATCCGAGAGAAGGGGATATGCCGGAAGAGTATGGTGTTACTGCCCAGTTGGGAATAGTAGATAACTACTTTGATATTGAATTGGGTGGAGATGCTGATATGGCTATTAAGATTGTTGACATACAAAATGGAGAGACAGTAAGGTACATGTTTGTGCAACATAATTCCCACACCACAATTAACGAAATACCCGCCGGTAAATATTATTTGAAATTTGCCTACGGTAATGATTGGATGTCTCGCAGTGATGGCCACCATGCAGAAGGTAAATTTACAAGAAATGTTGTATACGAGAAATCCAATGATTTCTTTGACTTCGGGAATGTAGGTTCGTTAGAGTCCGTTTCATTCAGTTTGCGGATTAAGGTCGAAAGAGACCAACGCTATGAAGATTTTTCCACAAGTATTATTACAGAAGAAGAATTTAATGAATAAATCACAAAAGGAATAATACAATGGCACAGAAACATCATTACACAGGTTTGACGGATGCCGAAGTATTGGATAGCCGTCTAAAGCATGGTGTCAACATCCTGACACCTCCCGAAGAACAGTCCACTTGGGACAAAATCAAGGACTGTATGCATTATTGGTTGCTCAAGCTTATTTTTGGGCTATTTGTTTCTTCAATAATAGCATTATTTATTCTAAAAGCTATAGGTGTGGGTATGCCCACGAATGTATGGATTGGACCGGTGATTCTTGTGGTGCTTTTCTTCCTCACCTACTTGGTGGCTTATCTTGGTGGAGACTGGGACGATGAGGAACGGAAGTTCGACATGGACCCGCTTATTACTATACTGCTTGCAGCGTTGGTATTGAGTGGAGCTATCTCTTTTTATCAAGGTGTGTTTGGCGGTGAAACTGGATTTACACCATATTTTGAACCAGTGGGTATTGCTTTTGCTGTGCTACTTGCCACTGGTGTCGCCCACATCCTTGAAGCCAAAAATGAGAAGACATTTCAGGCTCTTAATGAGGTAAACGACGAGACCCTTGTAAAAGTAATTCGGAACAACAATGTCTGCCAAGTGGAACGGAAAGATATTGTTGTGGGAGACATTGTTCTTCTTAATGCAGGTGAAGAGGTGCCAGCAGACTGTATTCTATTAGAAGCTGAGCGTCTTAGCGTTAATGAATCGTCATTGAATGGAGAATCACTTGCTTCACATAAGACTACAATAGAGGCTGATTTCGACAAAGAGGCAACTTATCCTTCCAATAAGATTCTGAAAGGAACTACTATTCTTGTGGGTAATTGCATCGCGAAAGTAGAGAAAGTTGGCGACAGCACAGAGTCAGGAAAGGTGTTTGAGGCGGCACAGGTGCGAGAAGGAGATCCCACCCCTCTTAGCCAAAAGTTGGATGGATTGGCTGACCTTATTACCAAAGCGAGCTATATCATTGCAGGATTGATTATTGTTGGCCGAATAGCCATCTATTTCATCCAAGGTAACGGTGACTTCTCTACTACTGAAGGAACGGTAGGGTTCATTAAGTATGTACTTGATACCATTATGATTGCCGTTACGCTGATAGTGGTGGCGGTTCCCGAAGGATTGCCGATGGCCGTTACATTGAGCCTCGCTTTCAGTATGCGTCGCTTGATGGAACAAAACACGCTGCCTCGAACAATGCACGCCTGCGAAACGATGGGTGCCACCTCGGTCATCTGCACCGATAAAACTGGCACGTTGACGCAGAACCAGATGCAAATAGCAGAGACTTTTTTCCCTGAAAGCACCAATATGAAGCTGGTGGAAGAGAGTATCAGCGTGAACACCACCGCCAACCTCGACTATTCCGACCCCAAAAAGATTAAGGCTATTGGGAGCCCCACTGAAGGGGCTTTGTTGCTGTGGCTACACGAACATGGTAAGAACTATCTTGAGCAGCGCGAATCGGTGGAGCGTCTTGATAGAATACCTTTCTCTACGGAAATCAAGTATATGGCTACCATAGTGTGTTCTGCTGTTACGGGCAAACGTATGATGTACGTCACAGGTGCTCCTGATATTCTGCTTGCTATGTGTGGCGACAAAGACAACGAGGAATACAATGATCGCCTAATTGCATATCAGAGCAAGGCATTGCGTACACTCGGATTGGCTTACGCTGAGATTGGAGACGACAATGTAATTGCCGACGGAAAACTGGTTGACACCTCCAAGATGAAAATGCTGGGCGTTGTGGCCATCAGTGACCCCATTCGAAAGGAGGTTCCAGCAGCCATCAAAGAGTGTCTGGATGCTGGTATCAAGGTTAAAATCGTCACTGGTGACACCGTTGGTACTGCAAAGGAAATTGGCCGACAGGTGGGATTGTGGAGTGACAAAGACACCGACAAAAACATACTTACTGGTGCTGATGTGGCCGCTATGAGTGACGAAGAACTGAAGAGACGTCTGTCCGATGTGAAGATTATCTCACGTGCCCGTCCTAACGATAAGGAACGTGTGGTACGTACGCTCAAAGCAATGGATGAGGTAGTGGCTGTCACTGGTGACGGTACAAACGATGCACCTGCGTTGAATGCTGCCCATGTGGGTCTTTCGATGGGTGACGGCACTGCTGTCGCCAAAGAGGCATCTGATATGACCATCCTCGACAACTCATTTAGTACCATCGCAAATGCTGTGATGTGGGGCCGTTCACTATATAAGAACATCAAGAGATTCATCCTTTTCCAGATGACTGTCAATGTTACAGCCTGCTTCATTGTGCTGGTGGGTGCTTTCATTGGCACAGAATCGCCACTTACCGTCACACAGATGCTATGGGTCAACTTGATTATGGACACCTTTGCAGCATTGGCTCTTGCCTCGCTGCCTCCAACCCATGCCGTTATGAAAGAGAAGCCTCGTTCCATTGATGAACACATTTTGAAAGGTATTGGCAAGCCGATTCTCGGTGTTGGTCTAACTTTTGCTTTCATCTGTTTGGCACTCCTGCTTTACTTCCAGCATAACGACGTAACATCTTTGACCAATGTATTCCCGCTCACTTGGGGTGCATACAACGGTGTTTCGGCTCACGAACTTGGCCTCTTCTTCACCATCTTTGTGATGCTTCACTTCTGGTATATGTTTAATGCCAAAGCTCATTTCACCACCAGTTCAGCATTCAAAGGCATCTCGTGGAATAAGACTCGCTGGTTTATTATCATCACCTCGGTTATATTCTTCGTACAGATAGCATTGATTGAGGTTCCAGGGTTGCAAGAGATGTTTAATGTAGCACCCGGTGGACTCGGTTTTATGAATTGGGTGATAATTATCGTCTTAACTTCAATAGTGGTGTGGATAGGAGAAATTACCCGACCTTTCAAAATGAAACAATAATAATCAACGATAAAGGCACTGGGCCAAAAGACTCGGTGCCTTTTAAATGAATTGAAATGGACTTCAAAGGAACTCTATCAATTGTTCTAATTGCCATTGTGGTGATTGCTGCAATGGTATTGAAAGATTATATCAAAGACCATCTAAAAAGGAGGAAAAAATGACAAGAAAAAAAACTCAAAAGGTTATTACGAATATCTCAGTGGCTGTGGCAACCATCCTGGCGTGGTTGTCAGGCTTTTTTGTAATGCAGATTGTTTATGATTCAGTGGTTGCTGCAATAATATTCAGTACTGTATGGGCAGTTATTGTCTTTTGCGAAAGCCGATTTTCACACATTAGCTTGAAAAGCGATGGAAGAGTCGAAATAACAAAAGAAGAGATTAAAAGCAATCTATGGCAGATTATCACGGCAGCATTGGTCGCAATATTAGTGTCTATTCCATTGGAATTGAAAATATATGCAAACGACATTTTACAGTTGGTGCCCGTGGCGAATCATGATTTAGGACATCAAATTCATGCTTTGATGGATTTGTTTTCAGTGAGATGGTTCCCGATGTCTTTGATATGTATGGGAATCATAGTTATCTTTCAGATACCCATTTTTATTAAGATGGCTGAAGAATCGTAAATTTATATCTATGTTAGAATGAGAAAAACTCAGTCTAATGAATGAAGATTGTTCAAAAAGTCGAAGAAATCATCTTATGTGAGAGAAAGATGAAAAATATAGAGTATCATGGTATACTATGAAATGCTTTATTGCCTATGAAAAAGGTACTCATATTAACGTTTACGGTGATTATTCTCCTTGCCTTTGTGAAGAAAGTTGGTGTCCCAAGTAATGATGAATATGATGAACAAACTCCATTAATGGGCAGTATAATATATTGCCAAAATAGTGAACAGTCTTCAGATGCCTTAACGGAAAAAGTATCATACGAATATATTGATTCTGTAAATATTGTAATCATTAATTATCATGGTTTCAGTGTATTGTATAGTGCAAGCGTCCTTCAGCCTATTTCGGTAGAATATACTTTGACTGCGGAACAGGTAGAGAAAACTGCACATACACCTAGGATTTCTCGTCATTATTCACCAGACCCAGATTTGCCTCTACCTCAAGCATCAAATTATGATTACAAGGGTTCGGGTTGGACGAGAGGACATATGGCAAAGCGTCAGGATTTGAAATGGTCGGAACAGGCGGTTAGAGAGAGTGATTATTTCACAAATATCTGCCCACAGAAGGAAGAGCTAAACATGGGAGTATGGGATGATGTGGAAAAAAAAGTACGTTATTATGCGACTCAATACGATTCAATTCATATTGTATGTGGGCCTATTTTTACTGATACGATTAATGGGTATATTGGGGATAGCCACATCCCTGTACCAGATTTTTTCTTTAAGGTGTTACTTGTTTATCACAACAACCAATACAATACAATCGCATTTGTTTGCCCAAATAGTAGTGAACCATTAACTCTTTCAGAGGCAACCAAATCGGTTAATCAAGTAGAAGAACTTACAAAAATAGATTTTTTTAGTTATCTTGATGATTCAATAGAAGAAGGGGTAGAAGATGTGGTGGATATGTCTGTTTGGGAAATAGAAGGACATTGATTTTGCAGCAATAAGTTGAGTCTGTTAAATGCTGTATTTATTGTCCTGTACCGTGTTGTACTGATAATAAGGTCGGTGTATTGTTTATTTTCCTGTCAGTGTACTAGAGGTTTAGAAATAGGGAACATTGTAATGCATTTGCGAGGGTTGGGGAGGGATGATGTCAGTTGTATAATTTGTTTGTGTACTTTTGCGGCGGTTTTTGAGGAGGATGTATGTGCCTCACTCAAAAGCGTGGTCTTTGACTTATTGTGTTTTGGATATATTCTGCTTATACAATTGGACGGGGATTAATCCCAACTCGGTTGTTTGGATACCGAAAACTCCCACGGAGTAAGATATGAATAGGATATTGGGCTGGCTATTAGGCGAAAACTCCCTACAGGAGTAATCCCTGGCTGTCGCTATATTTCTTTGCGATGATTTGGGGATTGTCTGGTCGTTTTGAAATCGCGTCCCTTCGGGACGCTGGTGTGAGGAGCTATTCTTTGACCCCAGACTGCAGAGCTGAGGGGCTGCACCCCTTCGGTTCCTTGTCTGGGGTTATCGAGTTTCAGCCTCTCCGAGGCTGATGAAGAGTTCCCAGGCTCGCTATATATACTTACAGTTGTTTGGGGAATGTCTGGTCGTCCTGAAATCGCGTCCCTCCGGGACGCTAGTGTGAGGAGTTTTTCTTTGGCCCCAGACTGCAGCGCTGAGGGGTTGCACCCTTTCGGTTCTGTAGTCTGGGGTTATCGAGATTCAGCCTCTTCGAGGCTGTTTAACCCAAATCGGTCTTGGAATATAACTATTCGAAATCACCTACGGAGAATATGTTTGTATATCAATGTTTATGCTATTAAACGTAAGCCCCTACAGGGCAGGGCTAATCCCCGTGCATTGCACGATTCGGCAATTACTCTGTTTTCGGTTTCCTAATGACCGATTTGGGTTCAAGGTAATACTTGGCTGCTGCTATATTTCCTGGCGGTGGGTTGGCGGACGAATAGTGGTTTTGTATTCGCGACCCTTTGTGATACAAACAAAAGCCCCAGGCTAGCGATGTGCGGTCTGGGGCTTCTGAGATTCAGCCTCGTCAGGGCTGTATGTAAAATCGTCACTAGATATACTAGCGTGATTTCTTATTCTTCGATTTCAATTGCCTGTTTTTTGCCATTCTGATCTATTTGATAGGCAAAACGGAGTGACTTGATTACGCGGCCATTGTAGGGTCTCAATCCGGTATAGGCAATTCCTTCTTCCTTTAACTCCAGATTTTCTGTGGTGCCATCGGAGTATTTGCCAACAATGGTAAATTTGAAGGTGCCATCGATGTTGAACTTCTCATCCTCGGCAACGCCCGAGAGGTCGGACTTGGGAGTGGCGTACAGACGGAAGCCGGCTTTGCAGGGGAAGGAGGTGTGAATACATTCTCCAATCCAACCGAGTTCACTGGGAGTGAAGTTGTGGGTGGCAATCTGGTTCCCGGCATCGAAAAAGATCACTTTCACGTTGTAGGCACGATTCAAGGCATCGGTACTGCTGGGGGAAAGGGTGAGGGACTGGTTGACTCTGACTTCAACAAGTTTCTTGTCGCTGCTCGAGCCAGAACCGCCGGGATCCTTTTTGCAGGAGGTGAATACGGATCCGCAGAAAAGGATGGCGGCAATCATCAATGTGAGTTTTTTCATGTTAAGATGTTTAATAGATTAATATTCTTTGTTTTTTCGTTTGCAAAAATAAGAATTTTTTTTGATTTATTATAATTAAATTTGTTAGTATGGCTCGGTGGAGTGTCGTTAGTTGCTGGTTTGTAGGTGATTGTATTTTATGTTGTTTGTAAAAAAGAGGGAAATTGTTGTCGCGTTTATGTCCATCAAGTCATTGCATGGCAATGATAATGCTCTTTTTTAACACGAATTATCATTAATTGTCATGAATTCTTGATGATTACAGGGCTGATTTGGGTTTGTGTCGCGTCCCTGTCGGGACGCACTCCGCTGCCTCAGATTATCACCGCACTGCGTACGGTGTTATTCATATCTCACCCCTTTGGGGTGATTTATGTACAATTGAAAAGTGAAAATTGAAAAGTGAAAATTGAAAATTGAAAAGTGGCCACCTCCAATCATTATTCAAACCTTATTAACCTCACACAATGCGAAGTGCCGTGTGGGTGGGGGTAGATACTCTTATTCTGCGAGCCTGAGGTATGCTACCTTGTTGATTGATATGAGGTGGCGTGTCTCCGACACGCTTAGTGATGGTCACTGTTACCCCACACTGCACACCTTA
>JAEEGI010000751.1_pt1 | contig 87969 bp, 82 predicted proteins | sample 8958751 | NCBI WGS metagenome assembly JAEEGI01 (sample SAMN16246545, study PRJNA631951) | gut metagenome | biome: gut microbiome; feature: rumen; material: KS-attached | host: Bos | place: Iran: Karaj | collected 2018-10 | reverse complement strand
TATTCACCTCAGTCTTCGGGAAGCAGCGGAGGCGGCGGTGGTCATCGAAGCGGTGGCGGCGGAGGCGGTCATCACGGAGGCGGCGGAGGCCACAGATTCTGATGAAATACGAACTTGCAGTATTTGATATGGACGGAACCATATTAAACACTTTGGATGATCTTACGGATGCTACGAATCATGCACTCAGAAGCTTCGGATATCCGGAGCATTCCATAGAGGAAGTAAGATTTTTTGTGGGAAACGGAATGGCTAAGCTCATCGAAAGGGCAACTCCCGAGGGGATTTCGGCAGATGAGCGTAAAAAGGTCATGGATGAGTTTCTGGAGTATTACAAGGCTCACAGCGCCGACAAAACCGGGCCGTATCCCGGGATTGCGGATCTCCTTAAAAAGCTCAAGACAGCAGGCGTAAAGACGGCGGTGGGTTCAAACAAGCCGGATGTTGCGGTCAGAGAATTGGTTAAGACGTATTTTGACGGACTCTTTGATGCGGCCGTCGGAGACATGGAAGGACAGGCGGTAAAACCCGCACCCGATATGTGTCTTAAGATCTTTAAAGAGCTTGGCATGGGACCTGAAAAAGCCGTGTATATCGGGGATTCCGATACAGACATAATGACCGCGAGAAATGCGGGACTTGATGAAATCCTGGTTTCATGGGGATTCCGCGGAAGGCAGTTTCTTACGGAGCACGGAGCAAAAACTATTTGCGATACTCCGGATGAAGTATATGATGTGATAAAGGGTTGATACCCATCAAGATATTAATGCAGAGGTAATTAAAATGGCAGATAAGAAAATGGTTGAAGAGATCACTTCGATGGACGAGGATTTTGCCCAGTGGTATACGGACATCGTTCGTAAGGCCGAGCTCATCGAATACACATCCGTAAAGGGCTGCATGGCTATCAAGCCCGACGGATATGCAATTTGGGAAAACATCCAGGCCGAACTCGACAAGAGATTTAAGGCTACCGGAGTACGTAATGTATATATGCCCATGTTTATCCCCGAATCTCTTCTGGAGAAGGAAAAGGATCACGTAGAGGGATTTGCTCCCGAAGTAGCATGGGTTACCCATGGAGGTCTTGAACCCCTTGCGGAGAGAATGTGCGTACGTCCTACTTCCGAGACTCTTTTCTGCGATTTCTACAAGAATGATGTTCACTCATACAGAGATCTTCCCAAGGTTTATAACCAGTGGTGCTCTGTTGTCAGATGGGAAAAAGAAACCAGACCCTTTCTTCGTTCCAGAGAATTCCTCTGGCAGGAAGGTCACACCGCTCACGCTACCGCTGAAGAGGCTGAGGAGCGTACGGTTCAGATGCTTAATGTCTATGCGGATTTCCTCGAGGACTTCCTTGCTATCCCCGTAATAAAGGGTCAGAAGACCGAGAAGGAAAAGTTTGCAGGAGCTGAGGCTACATACACCGTTGAGGCTCTCATGCATGACGGAAAAGCACTCCAGTCCGGAACCAGCCACAATTTCGGTAACGGCTTTGCAAAGGCATTCGACATCCAGTTTGCCGACAAGGACAATACATTAAAGCATGTTTATCAGACATCGTGGGGTGTTACCACCAGACTCATCGGTGCCATCATCATGGTTCACGGAGACAACGAAGGACTTGTTCTTCCTCCCAAGGTTGCTCCCATCCAGCTCTGCATCATCCCTATCCAGCAGAAGAAGGAGGGCGTTCTCGACAAGGCTTATGAACTCAGAGATCTCCTCAAAGATACGGTAAGAGTCAAAGTAGACGATACCGACAAGACTCCCGGATGGAAATTCTCCGAGGCAGAGATGAGAGGATATCCCATCAGACTCGAGATCGGCCCCAAGGATATTGAAGCCGGCAAGTGCGTGATCGTACGCAGAGATACCAGAGAGAAGATCGAAGTAAGACTTGATGAAGTAGCTTCCAAGGTTCCCGAGATCTTAGAGACCATGCAGAAGGAAATGCTCGAAAGAGCAAGAGCTCACAGAGAGGCACACACCTATGTGGCTCACGATTATGACGAATTCAAGAAGCTCTTTAACGAGAAGTCCGGATTCGTAAAGGCTATGTGGTGCGGCTGCAGAGAATGCGAAGATCAGATCAAAGCAGACCTCTCCGTCACTTCAAGATGTATCCCCTTTGAACAGGAAAAAATCTCCGATGTGTGCGTATGCTGCGGAAAGCCTGCTCAGAAGATGGTTTATTGGGGAAGAGCATATTAATAAACAGCACGGCGTAAAGAATGAATCTTATCGTTATCGACCTTGAGTGGAATCAGAGTTCCACCGGGACCGAGCCGGAAATCTCCGAGATCCCTTTTGAGATCATCGAGATAGGCGCCGTAAAATACGGTGATGGCGGAGTCCTGATATCGGAATTCAGCGAACTGATCAGACCCAGGGTTTACAGAAAAATGCATAACTACACCAGCAAGCTCGTTCATCTGCAGATGGAGGAGCTTGAAAAGGGTGATTCATTCGAAGTTGTTGCCGAGAGATTTTTTAAATGGTGCGGCAAAGATCCCGTATTCGCAACCTGGGGCCCGGGAGATGTGGGCGTATTCCAGCAGAATCTCAAATTCTTCGGACTTCCTCTCATAAATGAGGGACCGGTTGCTTTTGTGGATGTACAGAAGCTGTTCATGCTCGCATGCGAAGCAGGCGAGAAGAAAAGAAGAGCCCTTGAATATGCCGTCGATCATTTCGGTATTTCCAAGGATATTCCTTTTCACAGAGCATTCAGTGACGCATATTACGCCGCAGAGGTATATAAAAAGGTCTGCGAGATAAATCCCGAAGTGACCAAATTCGTATCTTACGACACCACTTATCCTCCCGCAGACAAAGAACACGAGATAAAGATCGTATTTCCCACCTACGAGAAATACATTTCCAGAGTTTTCGAAAACCGTGAAAAGGCCTTCAGGGAAAAAGAAACCCTGTCCACAACCTGTTATATATGCGGTAAGAAAGCAAAACGGAAGATCAAATGGTTTTCCATGGGTGACAGACATTATTACTGTCTGTGCGAATGTGAAGAACACGGCCTTATAAAGGGCAAGATAATCACCTATCCCGGAAAGGGCGGTGAAGGACTGTATCTTGTTAAGATCTTAAGGATCGTAAACGAAAAAGAAGCGGCCGTAGTTGAGAAGAAGTTCAACAAGGTCCGCGAATACAGAAAACATAACACCACGGGTGTGAGATTTAAAAAACCGGGAAAAAATACCTCGGGACCGATTCCCGAGGATAAAGGTGAAGACTGATATCAGGCCATTGCCCGGACGGCTATGTTCATACGGGAGTGAAGTCTTTCGGATGAGGTCCTTACAGTGAAAGGCTCGTAAAGAGCGCAGTACTTATCGGCAATGCAGATGATGACCGCTTCCAGTGAATTGGGTCTTTTGAGCACGAGCGGGAACATATGATGTTCTATAATGTCCTTTTCTTTGGCGGTAATGCCGCCGAGAATTTCCTTCGCACGTGTAGCGGAATCAAGAGGATGCTGTGTGATGCACATACGTCCCGTTGTATAAACAACTTTTCGATTACCGATCAGACCCATGTCGTGGCATAGGCAGGCTCTTATGAGTGCCTCCCTGTCGGCTGACGCAAACAGCCCGGCAATCCTTAAGGATGTCTTGGTTACATGGAGTTCATGATCGCTCACGTTGGATCTGAAATGGTGGGGCTGGGAAAAACCGCGGATAAACCATTCGGAATCCAGGATATTCCCGCCTACCCTTCTTATTTCTTTTTCAAGGTCTTCTTTTGATCTCATGGTTAAAATGTAATGAAATGCAGTTTCGATTGCTGAATTACCGATACATTTTATAACAGAGCCTATTTACGGACAAGTGCCCATGAAGGATTTTTCCGAAGAACTTAAGAAACTGCCGGCAAAACCCGGCGTTTACATCATGCGCGATGCGGATGATGTGATACTTTATGTCGGAAAAGCTGTAAATCTGCATAACAGAGTCAGATCATATTTCAGAAAAAACATCGGAAGAGGTCCTGCCATCGATAACATGGTCGAGAGGATCGATCGCTTCGAATACATCGTGACCGATTCCGAACTCGAGGCTCTGGTCCTCGAGAATAACCTTATCAAGGAACATTCCCCCAAATACAACACTCTTTTAAAAGACGACAAAACATATCCTTACATCAAGGTGACCGTATACGAGGAATATCCCCGGATTCTTTTTTCCAGAACAATGAAAAGAGACCGCTCAAGGTATTACGGCCCTTACAGCTCCGCGCAGGCGGTGAAGGATACGATCGAACTTTTAAACAGAATATTTAAGCTCAGAACATGTAACAGAAAACTTCCCGAGGATATCGGGCTTGAGAGGGCGTGCCTGAACTATCATATCGGACAGTGCATGGGCCCCTGCCAGGGCTATGTTACGAAGGAAGAGTATAACAAGGGGGTTGAAGGGGCTCTGGAATTCCTGAGCGGAAATTACGGTCCCATCATTAAGGACCTTGAGGCCAAGATGGAAGCTGCATCCGAGGATATGAAGTTCGAGGAAGCTGCAAGATACAGGGATCTGGTAACTTCCGTTAAGAGTGTGGCCCAGAAACAGAAGATAACCGGAAATGTGGGAACCGACAGAGATATCATCGGAATGTTCAGATCCGGAGAGGATATAGTCATCCAGATCTTTTTTGTAAGGGACGGAAGGCTTATGGGAAGGGAACATTACCATATGACGGATTCCCTTATGGAGCCCGATGCGGAGGTTTTGGGAGATTTCATAAAGCAGTTTTATTCCGGAACTCCTTTTATACCTTCGGAGATAATGATCAGATACGCTCCGACGGATGCGGATGTAATAAACGGATGGCTCAGCGAAAAGAGCGGACACAAGGTTTCTTTGGTGATACCCAAGATCGGAACCAAGGAAAAGCTTCTTGAGATGTCCGAGGAAAATGCTCGGATCATCCTGAATAACGACGGAGAGAAGATAAAACGCGAAGAAGCAAGAACCCTCGGAGCGGTCAGGGAGATAGAAAGCATCCTTAAAACCGATGGACTTGTCAGAATGGAGGCCTTCGATATATCCAATACAAACGGATTCGAAAACGTAGCTTCCATGGTCGTATTTGAAAACGGCAGATCAAAGAGAAGTGATTACAGGAAGTTTAAGATCAGATCCGTGGACGGCCCCAACGATTACGCCTGTATGAAAGAGGCTCTTACCAGAAGGTTTACTCACGGGATGGAAGAAGCTGGCCGCATTCGCGAAAAAGGAGAGGAAAGTGAGGTTGTAAGTTTCTCGCATCTTCCGGACCTTCTTCTTATGGACGGCGGAAGAGGTCAGGTAAATATAGCCCTTGAAGTTCTGGATTCACTGGGACTTGATATTCCTGTTTGCGGAATGGTCAAAGACGATCACCACAGGACGAGAGGACTGTATTATAACAATCTGGAACTGCCGATAGATACGCATTCCGAAGGATTTAAACTGATCACCAGGATTCAAGACGAGGCCCACAGATTTGCCATAGAGTATCATAAATCCTTAAGATCCAAGAATCAGACAAAGTCTCTTCTGGATGATATCCCCGGCATCGGACCCTCGAGAAAGAAGGCTCTTATGAAGAAGTTCCAGACCATTTCGGAGATAGCTTCCGCGGGCAAGGAAGATCTGATGGAACTGCCCGAGATCACCGAAAAGGTTGCCGACGGGATTATCGCTTATTTCGAGGAATTCCGTAAGAAAAACAATACCTAAACCCTATAATTGTGGTATGATATCGTAGTTAATTGTTTGTATTTCGGCCCGGTTAGTACCTTATTCGGGTCATTTAAGGAGAAAAAATGGGTAACATTGGCTTTGATTCCGCAAAATATCTAGAACTTCAGTCCGCTCACATCAGGGAGAGGATATCCAGATTCGGTAAGTTATATCTGGAATTTGGCGGAAAACTCTATGATGATTATCATGCATCGAGAGTATTGCCCGGTTTTGCCCCCAACAATAAGCTCCTTATGCTCGAACAGCTCAAGGATCAGGCTGAGATCGTTATCGTAATCGGAGCCGATGCCATCGAGCAGAACAAGGTCAGAGGCGACCTCGGTATCACCTACGATCAGGATGTTCTTCGTCTTGTAAAGGTATTCAGAGAGCTGGGTTTCCTTGTTTCAAGCATCGTCATCACCAAATATTCGGGCCAGCCCGCTGCGGACCGTTTCCGCCAGCTTCTTGATTCTCACGGACTCAAGAGTTATCTTCACTATCCCATCGACGGATATCCCTCAAACATTCCTCTTATCGTATCCGATGAGGGCTACGGCAAGAATGATTATGTAGAAACCACGAGACCCCTTGTAGTCATCACCGCGCCCGGACCCGGAAGCGGAAAGATGGCGACCTGTCTTTCACAGCTTTACCATGAGCATAAGAGAGGCATCAATGCAGGATATGCGAAGTTCGAGACTTTCCCTATTTGGAATCTTCCCCTTCGCCATCCCGTTAACATCGCATACGAAGCTGCTACCGCAGACCTGGATGATGTTAATATGATCGATCCTTTCCATCTTGAAGCATACGGTGAGACGACCGTTAACTATAACAGAGATGTTGAGATTTTCCCCGTTCTGAGCGCTCTTTTCGAAGCAATCAGCGGAGAGTGCCCTTACAAGAGCCCTACCGACATGGGTGTAAACATGGCCGGTTATGCCATCATCGATGATGATGTTTGTAAGGAAGCATCATGTCAGGAAATTCTCAGAAGATATTACGCAACCGCAGTATCCGTTAAGAAGGGCGATGCTCCCAAGGAAGAGCTCTACAAGCAGGAGCTTCTCTTAAAGCAGGCGGGTATCGTTCCCGAGGACAGAAAGGTTGCCGTTGCTGCAATGGAGAGACAGGCGGAGAGCAAGACTCCCGCAGCTGCCATCCAGCTCCCTGACGGTCAGATCGTCACCGGCCGTACAAATCCACTTCTCGGAGCAGCTGCTTCATGCCTTCTCAATGCTATTAAGCAACTTGCGGGTATACCTCATGAAGTAAAGCTCATGAGTGAAGAGACCCTGCTTCCCATTCAGAACCTTAAGACCAGTTATATGGGAGCACATAACCCCAGACTTCATACGGATGAAATGCTCATTGCTCTTTCAAGCTCGGCTTCATCCAACCCTCTTGCAAAGTCAGCGCTCGACTGCCTGTCCGGACTCAGAGGTGCGGAAGCTCATTCGAGTGTCATCCTTTCAAGAGTCGATGAAAACGTATACAGAAAGCTCGGTCTCAGGCTCACCTGCACACCCGAGTATGAAACCGGTAAAGATTTCGTTTAATTTCCTTTAACCGATTGTTAATTAAGTTTTGCGTTTTTTTACTTGCCCGGGGCGCTGTGATATAGTAAACAAATAGTGTAAATACGCTGTTTTTGTAATCGAAACTAATTTAAATGGTGGTTAAGATTGGATAATAATTCACAGAATCAAAATAACAAACATCCCGTGGGACGGAACAATACCTGGATGATGATCCTGGCCGTTTTGTGCATGGTCGTGGTCGTTTTCCTATTCTATAACATGCTCTTCGGAGGAAAAGGATCGACACAGTCCAAGCCCTATACGGAATTTTTGGAGGATCTCCAGAACGATCGTGTCGAATCCGTGGAACTCGATGCGGAAAATGCGGAGCTGACCGTAACTCTGAAGCAGGAATACGTAGAATCACAGTCCGAAGCAGGCTCCATTGACGATGACGCAAACGCATTTGAGCAGTATGCATATTTCGTTCAGATCAAGAACGAGCAGGTGTATACGACCAGGATCATGGAATCCATGGATACCCTTACCGAACAGCTCGAGGAGCACGGTGTAGAGGGACAGAGAGTCGTAAGTACTTCATCGGGACTCCTTACCGAAATTTTTGTAGGCGTGGTACTTCCCGTACTGGTGCTCTGGCTTCTTGCATCTTTCCTGATGAGAAGGATGGGCGGAGGCAACGGCCCCTTAAATGTGGGAAAGAGCAACGCCAAGGTTTATGTACAAAAAGAGACCGGTGTTACATTTAAGGATGTAGCCGGAGAAGACGAAGCAAAGGAATCACTTGTCGAAGTCGTAGACTTCCTTCATAATCCGGGTAAATATTCGGGAATCGGTGCCAGACTCCCCAAGGGTGCACTTCTCGTAGGCCCTCCCGGAACGGGTAAAACCCTTCTTGCCAAGGCAGTTGCGGGCGAAGCACATGTTCCTTTCTTCTCACTTACCGGATCCGATTTCATAGAGCTCTATGTAGGCGTCGGTGCTTCCCGTGTAAGAGATCTTTTCAAGGAAGCGACAAAGAATGCACCTTGTATTATTTTCATCGACGAGATAGACGCCATCGGCCGAAGCCGTGATTCCAAATACGGCGGTGGAAATGAAGAAAGAGAACAGACCCTGAATCAGCTCCTTTCCGAGATGGACGGATTCGATTCATCAAAGGGTATCCTGATCCTCGGAGCAACAAACCGTCCCGAGATACTTGATAAAGCACTTCTTCGTCCCGGACGTTTTGACAGAAGGATCATCGTAGATAAGCCCGATCTTAAGGGTCGTGTGGAGATCCTTAAAGTCCATGCCAAGGACGTTAAGATGGATGAGAGCGTGGATCTTGATGCCATCGCACTTGCAACCAGCGGAGCCGTGGGTTCGGATCTTGCTAACATGATAAACGAAGCTGCCATCAACGCAGTAAAGGAAGGCAGAGAATATGTCTGCCAGAAGGACCTTTTCAATGCGGTTGAGCAGGTACTTGTGGGTAAGGAAAAGAAAGACCGTATCATGAGTGCGGAGGAGAGAAAGATCGTCTCCTATCACGAAGTCGGACATGCACTTATCACCGCACTTCAGAAGAACTCCGAGCCCGTTCAGAAGATCACCATTGTACCCAGGACCATGGGTGCTCTGGGATATGTAATGCAGGTTCCCGAAGAGGAGAAATACCTTAACTCTAAGGAAGAACTTGAGAATATGATCGTATCTCTTCTCGGAGGAAGGGCTGCAGAGGAAGTTGTATTCGGAAATGTAACCACCGGAGCTGCCAACGATATCGAGAAGGCAACATCCATCGCCAAGAATATGATCACAAGATTCGGTATGAGCGACAGATTCGGACTGGCCGGATTTGCCACCGTTGAGAGTCAGTATCTCGAGGGACGTACCGCAATGAACTGTTCCGATCAGACTGCTGCGGCAATCGATGAAGAGATCGTCAGCATGCTTAAGAAAGCCTATGAGCAGGCCAAGGAAATGCTCTCCGAAAACAGAGAGCTTATGGATAAGCTTGCCGGATATCTCATAGAAAAAGAGACCATCACCGGTAAAGAGTTCATGAAGATCTTCAGGGCGGAAAAGGGTATTCCCGAGCCCGAAGAGGAAGAAAAGGATGTGACCGGAGCTGAGGTAAAGGAACCGGCAGAAAAGGCATCCGAAGAGGAAGCACCTGCGGAGGAAACATCGGAAAAGGAATCTTCTGAAGAAAAGCCCGCGGATGAAAGCAAAATTCCGGAGGCTCCTCAGGGTGACACAGGAATTTTTTCCAATCACACGATCATGTAATATGCGAAAGTCAGTAAGCGTAAAAAAGCACCGTGTTAACTACAAGGGCAGAGTCTTTACTCTGCCTCTTGTGATATTTATGGTGCTGTCTTTTTCGCTGAAAAGTATGGCTTCGGAGGTCGATTCCGTTCCGGAGGAGATATCCGAAGTTGAGACAAATGAGATATTAAATTGGCCGAAAGGTCCCGAAACATCCGGAAGGTCGGTAATCCTGATGGAGAATTCGACGGGTGCGATACTGTACGCCAAGAATATCCATGAGAGGTGCTATCCCGCGGCCATGACAGCGATCGTAACAAGCATGCTTGCGGCGGAGATGTGTGACCTTGATGATGAGGTGGAATTTTCAACTCAGGCTGTAAGAGATGTTCCTTCGGGAGTGGTAAACATCGCCATCGATCCGGGAGAACGCTTAAGCGTGGGCGAATGCCTTCAGGCGATACTCATAAGAGGAGCGGCAGAGTGCGGATTTGCGCTGGCTGAGCACTGTGGAGGCGGATCCAGGGATGCATTTGTAAAACTTATGAATTCCAGAGCCGCATCCCTCGGATGTACCGAGACCTCGTTTACCAATCCGGTGGGACTTCATTCCGAAGATCATTACACCACAGCTTATGATATGGCTTTGATCGGAAGGGACTTTTTCGATAACGAGCTTTTATGCAAATATTCACTTCAGAAAACCCTGCACCTTTATCCTTCGGAAGGCCAGAAGGATGAGATAATAGAGCATAACGCTTCCGGGATGACGATCGGCGGGGCTTATGAATACGAGTATCTCATCGGTGCCAGAACAGGTTATACCGAAGAAGCGGGATATTGCCTCATAGCGGGTGCCGAGAAGGACGGAATGCGCCTTATTGCCGTTATCATGGACGACGGAAGTGATGAGAGATATGAAGATGCAATCGCCCTTTTCGATTACGGCTTTTCGAATTTCACCATGGTAAATGCTTCGGAGAATGAAAAGTCTTATAACATCGGGTCCGGCGTGGCTTCATACGGAACAACGGATATCATGGGTGATTCAAGTCCCATGTTTTCACTGGATAAAAACGACAGGGTGCTACTTCCTCTTACGGTTGAGTTTTCGGATCTTACGGGTACCATCTCATACGACGGTGTTACCGGTAACGAAGCTGCCAGGATAATATATTCCTATGAGGGAACGTATCTCGGAAAATGCTCCATTCTGTTCGGAGAACCCTCGGACTCTTATGATTTCGGAGTCAAACCCGAAGAGGAAGCCGCGGAAGAACCGGGCAAGACCTTTGTTTTCATAAACATTGCCATGGTCGCTTTGATCAGCGCGATCATTGCAGCGGGAATACTCCTGCTGATGGGCTTGCATAAATTGTATAAAAGATACAGAAAGGTACATCCCAACTGGAGAAGACAGTATCGTAAAGAAAGACACAGATCTGTTTTTTCAAGATGGGGTAATAAGAAACTGAAATGAGACTTAAGAATGTTCCCGGATGCAGGGAGAGAATCGCCGAGAGCGAATATTGTGTTCCCGAGGATAAACTTAAAGAGTGCAAAGGTCACTGGAAGGAAGTCTTCGGAAATGACCATGAGATACATATAGAGATCGGAATGGGTAAGGGTCGTTTTATCTATGAAATGGCCGAGAAAAATCCGGACATCAATTATATCGGCATAGAGAAATATTCTGCGGTTCTTTTAAGAGCCGTTCAGAAGATGGAGGAAGAACCCAGGGAAAATCTGGTCTTTATCCGAATGGATGCGGAGATGATCACAGAGGTATTCGATAGCGGTGAAGTCGGAAGGATATACCTTAATTTCTCAGATCCCTGGCCTAAGGACAGACATGCAAAAAGAAGACTTCCGTCTCGCGAATTTCTCGCCAGATATGATAAGATATTAAAGCAGGACGGAAGGATCGAATTTAAAACCGATAACAGGGTTTTATTCGACTGGGCACTTGAGGAACTTCCGGAATCTGCATGGAAATCGGACCTTGTGACCTTCGATCTCCATTCGCAGGAAGAACTCATGACGGATAATATCATGACGGAGTACGAAGCGAAATTTTCCGAACAGGGAAAACCTATTTGTAAATACATAATAACCCGTAAATGAAAGGAGCAAATTATGGCACAGCTTGTTAACACCAATGATTTCGAAAAAGAAGTTCTTGAATCTTCAACTCCTGTTCTCGTGGATTTCTTTGCTGACTGGTGCGGACCGTGCAAGATGATGTCTCCCGTGGTCGATCAGATCGGAGAGAAACTTGCTTCACAGATCAAGGTAGTAAAATGCAATGTTGACGACAGCGGCGCAGTTGCCGAGAAGTACAACATTATGAGTATTCCCAATTTCATTATTTTCAAGGACGGACAGCCCGTATCAAGTAAGCTGGGTGCGACATCACCCGCAGACTTTGAACAGTGGATCAAGGAGAATATCTGATGGCAAGCGTCAAACTGACAAAAGTTATTGAGAGAATGAATCTTATGAACCTCACGCCCGAGGTTCCCGTCGAGAAGATCCGTATAACACAGCCCGATATTAACAGGCCCGCACTTCAAATCGCGGGATACTTTGAATATTTCGACCCTTCGCGTATACAGATCATAGGTTACGTAGAGTATTCATATATGGAGAATGCGCTGGACGATGAGCAGAAATACGAGGCATACGATAAATTCCTCGAGCATCCCATGCCTGCGATCATATTTTGCAGAGGCCTTAAACCCAATGAGATATTCATGGAACTGGCCAAAAAGTATGGCATCCCCGTTCTTCTGACAAATGAAGCAACATCGGGATTTACCGCAGAACTTATCAGATGGCTCAACGAACAGCTCGCTCCCATGATCTCGGTACACGGGGTTCTGGTAGACTGCTACGGTGAAGGCGTTCTTATAACCGGTGAGAGCGGAATCGGTAAATCCGAGGCGGCTTTGGAACTTATCAAGAGAGGACACAGACTTGTAACCGACGATGCGGTTGAACTCAGGAAATTGTCCGATACGCTCCTGGTGGGAACCGCACCCGACATCACCAAGCACTTCATAGAGCTTCGCGGTATCGGAATCGTAGATGTAAAGGCACTTTTCGGTGCATCCAGCGTCAAAGATTCACAGCAGGTCGACCTGGTCATCAGACTTGAGGACTGGGATAAGGATAAAGATTACGACAGACTCGGAGTGGAAGAAAGCTATACCGAATACCTGGGTGTAAGAGTCGTATGTCACAACATTCCCGTAAGACCCGGACGAAACCTTGCAGTCATATGCGAGACCGCAGCGGTCAACTATCGTCAGAAGCAGATGGGATACAACGCTGTACAGGAACTCTATAAGAGAGTTCAGGCAAATCTTGCCAAAAAACATTCCGAAGAAGATGAAGAAGAGGAAGAATAATGAAATACGTTTTTGGAGCAGACATAGGCGGAACTACAGTTAAACTCGGTTTTTTCGATGAAAAGGGCGAACTTCTTGATAAATGGGAGATCCCTACCGATAAGACGGATCACGGCGCAAATATAGTAGGTGATGTTAGCAAGTCCATTCAGGATAAGATGGCTGAGAAGAACATCACTTCATCCGATGTTATCGGAGTGGGGGCAGGTGCTCCCGGTGCAGTTAACGAAGACGGTGTTATGACCGGCGGAGCGGTCAATCTCGGATGGCCCGTGTTCAACCTCAGAGAAGCAATGGAAGAAAAGCTTGGCGGCATCAAGGTTGTAGCAGGTAATGACGCAAACGTTGCCGCATTCGGAGAGATGGTAAAAGGCGGCGGAAAAGGATATAAGAATGTCGTGGCCGTAACTCTCGGAACGGGAGTAGGCGGCGGAGTTATCATCGGCGGAAAGCTTATCACCGGGTCTACCGGAGCAGCCGGAGAGATCGGACATATCAAGGTTGATGATGCAGAGACCGAGAAGTGTAACTGCGGTCATACAGGATGTCTCGAGCAGTTTGCATCCGCTACCGGAATCGCAAGACTTGCTAGAAAAAGACTTGCTAAAGATGATAAGCCCTCTGTTCTCAGAAGCGCAGAGCTTCTAGATGCAAAGGCTGTATTTGATGCCGTTAAGGCAGGAGATGAGGTTGCTGATGAAGTAGCGAGGGAATTCGGAAAGTATCTGGGTAAGGGACTTGCGGTGATCGCAGATGTTGTAAATCCGGAAATCTTCGTAATCGGCGGCGGCGTATCCAAGGCGGGAGATGTACTTCTTTCTTATGTAGAACCCGAGTTTAAGAATACCGCGTTCCCTCCCTGCAGCGGTTCCAAGTTCGCGCTTGCGACCCTCGGAAATGACGCCGGAATTTACGGCTGTGCGGGAATGGTTTTATCGTAAAAACGATTGTGGTATGATTTTAGAAAATGAGCGAGGCGAGCACCTTGCCGGTTCAGAGAGGAGAGTTGTATGACAGGACAGGAGATAGCTCAGCTTTTATCCGAGCATATCGATGAGAGATTTATTCATCCGGATCAGCCCATGGCTGAATATACTTCATTTCGCACGGGAGGAAATGCTCTTTGCGTTGTAGAAGTTCACGATATTGAGGAGCTCAGAAGAGTTCTTACCTGTGTCAGAAAGAAATTCCTTCCTTACTCGATCCTCGGAAACGGAACCAATACACTGGTTGAAGATGAAGGATATTCCGGAGTTGCCATTATACTGGACGGAGAATTCAAGAAAATTGATGTAACCGGATATGAAGTTACCTGCGGAGGCGGTGCATCACTTGCCGCAGCGGGAAGAATGGCTGCGGATATGTGGCTTACAGGAATGGAGTGGGCATGCGGAATCCCCGGAACCATCGGTGGCGCCATCAGAATGAATGCGGGTGCTTTCGGATCGGATATGTCCAAGATCGTTAAGAGAGTAAGGGCTCTTACAACCGCCGGCGAGGAGATCGTCCTTCGTCCTGCGGAGCTTCATTTCAAATATCGTTACAGTCTTTTCTGTGAAAAAAAATACGTTGTTCTTGAAGCTGTATTCGAACTTCAGAAAGGTGACAAGAACGAGATCAATTCGAAGATTGAAAACTATGCCAAGGAGCGCAGAGACAAGCAGCCTCTGGATCTTCCCAGTGCAGGATGCATCTTCAAGAATCCCAGGGAAGGCTCTGCCGCACAGATGATCGATGAAGCCGGACTCGGCGGATCCTATGTAGGCGGTGCTATGGTTTCCAAGAAGCATTGCAATTTCATCGTAAATACCGGAAAGGCTACGGCCACCGACATTACCAGACTTATCGAGAACGTCAGAAGAGAAGTTTATAACTTTAACGGAGTACGCCTTGAGCCTGAACTTTGTGTGCTCGGCAGACCCGGCAGGTATTGATACAGATGCGAATAGTTATCATAACCGGAATGAGCGGAAGCGGTAAGAGAACCGGCATGAAGATGCTGGAGGATATCGGCTTCTATGCAATAGATAATCTGCCAGCTTCACTGGTGGACAAATTCGTCGAACTGCTTGCCCAGCCCGGCAACGAATACGGAAAAGTAGCACTCGGAATAGATATAAGGACCGCGGGCTCCATGAAAAATCTGGCCCAGGTCATTAAGAATCTTAAATCCGGCGGACATGAGACGGAAGTTCTCTTCCTTGAAGCTTCGGATAAGACTCTTATCAGAAGGTACAAAGAAACCAGAAGAATCCATCCCCTTGCGGGTGACGGTACTCTGGAGGAGGGTATCCGCAAAGAACGTACCGAACTTGCTCCCATCAAAAAGCAGGCCACCTACGTCATTGATACTTCGAATCTTCTGACCAGAGAATTCAAGGCAGAGCTTGATTCCATATTCCGGAAGAATGAAAAATACAGCAATCTGAACGTAAATATTGTGTCATTCGGTTTTAAATACGGAATCCCTGCGGATGCAGATCTGGTATTTGACGTAAGATTCCTGCCCAATCCCTTTTATATCGATGAACTCAAGGCCAAGACCGGTCTGGATAAAGAGGTAAGGGACTATGTTAACGGTTTCGAGGAAACAGGGCAGTTCCTTGATAAGCTTGAGGATATGATCTCTTTTCTCATACCGAATTATGTAAAAGAGGGAAAATATAACCTTGTGATCGCTATCGGATGCACCGGCGGAAAACACAGATCCGTCACTCTGGCTTCCGGATTGTATGACCGGATGAAGGACCGCAAGGATATCGGTTTTAAACTGACTCACAGAGATGTTAATCTGACTTAAAGTTGCATAGAATTGCGAGGCTGATATGTCTTTTTCATCGGATGTGAAAGAGGAGCTTGCCGGGGTCATCCCACAGGCGAGACATTGCAGGATTGCCGAGCTCTCCGCCATAATGCACCTGGCCGGCCAGATAGGGGTTTCGGAAGGTGATGTAACCATAGGATTTAACGCCTTTGGAGAGTCTCTTATAAAAAAAGGCTTTACTTTACTTGAAATAACATTTAATATAGGGAAGTCGCTGAAAAGCTCTGATCCGGAATTTGATTCACTTGTCCGGTGTCTTGGCGACTTAAACGGACCCGTAGATGAACTGATCCTTAAGAATACGTGTTGTAAGCGTGCTTTCTTAAGGGGAGCGTTTCTTGCATCAGGGTCGGTAAGCGATCCCGATAAGGGATATCATCTGGAATTTGTCTGCGAAGACGGTTCCAAAGCCGATCAGATAGTCAGACTGTGTGCGGATTTTGAGATAAGTGCACGCACAACCTTAAGACGTGACGAAACGGTCGTATACGTCAAAGAGGGAGAAATGATCGGTGAGCTCTTGAGCGTTATGGGTGCTCAGAATTCATATATGGATTTTGAGAACCGTCGCATTTATAAGGATGTCAGCAACACTGTTAACCGAAGGGTCAATTGTGAGACATCCAATATCAGAAAGACCGTGACTGCAGCATCCAGGCAGCTCGATGATATCAGGTATCTCGAGGAACACGGACTTTTGGACGATCTTCCGGAACCCTTAAAAGAAGCGGCATACGGAAGGCTCGAACATCCGGATGCGACACTTGCCGAACTCGGAGCACTTATGGATCCGCCGGTAGGTAAATCCGGAATAAATCACAGGCTTTTAAGGCTCAGTGATATAGCACGGCAAAAGAGATAATATGGCGGCTGGGGAGCTGCCTTGTATTGGGGAGAACTAACTTTGCGTCAATGATTTGCCGATTCTTGGGGAAGATGAGGCTGAGGAGTATTATTATGATTACCAGAACCGTAAATGTTAAGTTTTCTAAGAATCTCTCCGCTAGTCCTGTAGCACTTCTGGTACAGAAGGCCAGCAAGTTCGACAGCTTAATCTATATCGAGTCCGGCGAGAGAAAGGTAAATGCCAAGTCCATCATGGGTATGATGAGCATTACTCTTGATGACGGTGACGAGCTCCTTATCAAGTGTGACGGAGCTGACGAAGCAGGCGCCATCGATACCGTTGAGAAGTTCCTTACCGGTGTTGAAGCATAAGCAGTAGAAGTATGTCTTATCAGGATGCAAGGCTGAAAAGTCTTGCATCTTTTTTTATTTTTCCGATGCTTACAAGAGATATTAAGTATGTTATTATCAGATTTGTAAGAGAGATTTTTGTTATGAAAAAAATGCTTTTTATCTACAATCCCAGAGCAGGAAGAGGAAGAGTCCGTGATGAACTTGCGGATATTCTCGATATATTTGCTTCGGGAGATTATGAGATCACCATAGCTCCCACACGTAAGAACGGAGATGCCGTAAAGACCGCCGCCGAAAGAGAGGCGGATTTTGACATCGTTGTGTGCTGCGGAGGAGACGGAACACTTGATGAGACCGTGCGCGGCATGATGAAAAACGATTATCGTACTCCTCTGGGTTATATACCTGCGGGTTCAACCAATGATTTCGGCAGTTCCCTTGCTCTGCCCAAGGATATGCTCAAGTCCGCACATATTGTAGTTGATGGGACAAATAAGGCTGTTGACGTAGGCCTGTTTAACAACGAAGCATTTGTGTATGTTGCGGCGTTCGGTGCATTTACCGAAGTAACATACAGTACAGATCAGGATATGAAAAATGCAATAGGTCATTCGGCATATTTGCTGGAGGGAGTGAAGAGCGTCACAAAGATCAAGCCCCAGCATATGAAGATAGAGCATGACGGTGAAGTAATCGAAGATGATTTTATCTACGGCATGATAACGAATTCCATCAGCGTCGGTGGGATAAAGGGTATAACCGGAGAAAATGTGGATCTGGCGGACGGCCTCTTTGAAGTCAATCTGATCAGAGAATTGAAGAATCCACTTGAATTCCAGCAGCTTCTGAGCGCAATTGCCATAGGCAAGTATGAGTATTCGGAGAATATCGTTTCTTTCAGATCCGGGAATATTAAGATCGAATCGGATGAGGAAGTGGCCTGGACGTTGGACGGTGAAAACGGCGGAAAACACACCCATGTAGAGATAATAAATGTACCCAAGGCAATCGATATAAGGATCGCAAAATAAAAAAAGCCCCTAAAAAGGGAGGATGCCGGGTATCTGCAGATACCCGGCAATATTATGAAAAAGATTTAACTAACGAGTTAAGTCCTATGTGTGTTCTTATGAGAATACTATATTATGTAAAGTTGTATAAAACGTGAGTGCGGATTTAACAATCGGAAAATAAATTGTAAACAAATTATGAACGCATAAATAAAGGCTTTTCCCTTTTTTCTTAGGGAAAAGCCTTTTGTTACTTGGTCAGAATCTGTATGGATCCTTATCTGTCGGGGAGTTTCTCGGGTTCGGGATATGTTTTTCCGAATGTGTCCACGGTTACGCTCTTCATGATCTGAGGCTTTAAAGGTGCGTCGGTAAAAGGATTGGTGGGTGTTTCAGCAATCGTATTAACGATTTCCATGCCTTCGATAACCTTACCGAATGCAGCATAATCGCCATCGAGGTGGGGTGAATCCTTGTGCATAAGGAAGAACTGGCTTCCTGCGGAATCGGGGAACATTGAACGAGCCATTGAAAGAACACCTGCCGTATGCTTGAGATTATTCTCAAAACCGTTGCTCTTAAACTCGCCTTTGATGCTGTATCCGGGACCGCCTGTTCCGTTTCCGTCGGGATCTCCGCCCTGGATCATGAATCCTGAAATGATGCGGTGGAAGGTGAGTCCGTTGTAGAAACCCTTTGATATAAGACTGATGAAATTGTAAACTGATTGAGGAGCAATCTCGGGATAAAGCTCAGCTTTGATAACGGATCCGTCCTCCATGGTAATTGTTACAATGGGATTGTTGTCTGCCATGAGTTTTCCTTTCTCGTAAAAAATATTTTCACCTATTATAACATGAAAAGAGATACTTACCTGAAAAAAATACAAAGATTCCGGCGTGGTCTTGCGGAAGAGGGGACATTATATGTTGTCACGGATCCGGATGATATTCCCTCTGCGGCGGGTAGCGGTGCAGCTTTTGTATATTACTCGGATATTTCAAAGAAGGATGAATCCGAAAGCTCTTACCTTGACGGAGTAAAGTATGTACTCGAGGGTGAGGGCAAATTTGAACCCGAAGAATTCGACGATGATTTCTTGGAGAACGTGTACCGGAGGCTTAAGCATATTCCGCTGGATATACTGGAAACGGAGAGATGCCTTCTGCGGGAAACATGGATTCCTGATCTTGATTCTTTCTATGAGATCTATTCTGACGCATCTGTCACAAAATACATGGAAGATCTTATGGAGAGAAACGAGGAGGAAAAATATACGGAGAATTACCGGGATCTTATCTATGAAATATACGGTCACGGGATATGGACGGTGATCCTCAAAGAAACGGGAGAGATAATCGGCCGTGCGGGACTTGATGAAAGAGCGGGATATGACAGACCTGAATTGGGATTTTTGATAGGACCGAAATGGCAGAAAAAGGGATATGCCGAAGAAGTATGCAGAGGGATACTTAAGTGGGCTTCGGAGAATGATATAGATGAAGTGATGAGTATCACCGATCCGGAAAATATACCTTCGGTAAATCTGCTGAAGAAGCTCGGGTTTACCAGGTCTGAGAGATTCGATGATAAGAGAGATGTCTGGATAAAATGAGACGGGGACTAAAGTCCCCGTCTCATTAACTGTTTAGAGTGTAAACTGTGACACGAACTTCCATGCGTTCTCACAGCTGTGCCCTCGGCACTCGTGCTGTTGTCCGCTGACGCTTGCAAATACCGTCCTGCATACGCCGTCTTCGGATTCGTAGAATCTTTCGGTCAGGTAGCTGTTTCTGGATTCGTCGAAGACTCTCTCGGTTTTTTCTGCGCATATACCGTAGAACTTATCTTCCCAGGAATCCTTCTTCTCAAAATCAACATCGAATTTAACTTTAAGCTTGTTGACTCCGGCTACGTACTGAACTCTGTCGAGACAGGTCTCGGCCTGGTTCGGAAGTTCGGGAAGAGGCGAATCTTCACCGCCGGAGTAGAAGACGGGCTTTGCCACAGTCATATTGAGCCTTTCATCACCCAGCGATAATCCCCAGGGATTATCCTTGATGGGGAAGAGAGCGCTGCAGGGCATGAAGCCGGCAAAACTTTCGGGATATTCCTGATACAGATCCCAGGTCTTACCGCTTCCCATGGAAAAGCCTGTGGCATAGATCCTCTTATCATCGATATTGTATTTGGTCTTGAGATCCGCAATTACATCCATGACCTCGGTTGCGGTTACGGAGAGGTGATCATCCATTGATACGAAGAGAAAATCGTATTTATGACATATCTCCCACCAGCCTGCAACAAATGTCAGATACATTGAAGTATCTCCTCCGCCGTGAAAGCCCATGACCAGAGGGACGGGACCTTTATCCATTATTCCGTTGTTGTAATAGGCGAAGTATCCTACTTTGTGAGAAGGCTTGTCTTTATATTTCCATTTATTGTCGGGAGAGGTTTTTACTTCGGTGATGCCGGACTCTTCCGTCATGTTCAGTTCTTCGAAATCGGGCTCTATCTGTATTTCACCGCACCATCTCTTATATTTTCTTACGAATGCTTTGAAGTCGGCCTCGTAATCGGCGCTGTCTTTGGTGAGCACATATTCACAGTCTTTGAAAGAAGCATTTATCTCATCGCTGTTTCCGACGGAGATGATGGGGATATCATATCTTTCTACGACAGGTACGATGCTGAGTCTTTCCATGGAGCACATGGCGGGAGTGATATCACCGGGACCCCAGAGATATTCGCCGTCGATCTTTTTAAGCAGTGTTCTTGCAACATAATCCGCGGATTTTCCGTAGCTGTAAATATCCGCTCTGAATATGGCTCCCCTGATGAAATATCCCTTGAACTCCTGAGTGAAGAAGTCATGTATCTCGGCGATTCCGTCTTCATATTCCGGATGCATCTTAGTCTGTGAGATAAGTTCTTTATAGAGCTCCGCATCAGCCTTATCCCATCCACCTTCACAAGTGGGATAGATGAACAGAACGGATGCATCGACTGCGGCTGCGATCTTGGACAACCCCGTCTTTTCGGCAAAAGAGACCGCTTCATCGATGTTCGTCTTATTTTCTTCGAATATCAGCAGAAGAGGAGCACGGAAAGTGTAGTTATTAACCTGACTTTCTATATCATTATCGGGAACGAAAGATTTGAGATAAAAATTCTCATAGGTCTGCTCCCAATATTTTCCTCCCGCACATTTTTTAACTTCCGGTCTTGTCATTACGGCCATAAAAAAACCTCCATATATTTTGTTTTGCGGTGCCTTAAGACACCTCCCCGTTTGCCCCTATTATTTATATGCCTGATCCAGGGCTTTTTTCTCAGCTCTCATTCTGATGAAAAACTCCTTGAGTACGGCACTGCATTCCTCTGCGAGTACCCCTGTTTCAATCTCGCAGGTGTGCATAAAGTTTTCGTTACCAAGGATTGATGCCACGGTTCCGCAGCTTCCCGATTTGGGCGACAGACATCCTATGACGACTCTCGGAATTCTTGCCTGAATGCATGCACCTGCACACATCTGGCAGGGCTCTAAAGTTACATACATGGTACATTCTTCGAGACGCCAATCGTGTAGATATGAGCTTGCCTTTTTGATAGCATTCATTTCGGCATGGGAAAGAGTCGATCTGTCGGTGTTTCGCCTGTTGTATCCCCGGCCGATGATCTTGCCGTTATGGACGATGACACAGCCTATCGGAACCTCTCCCGCAGCCGATGCTTTTTTGGCCAGTTTAATGGCCTCTTTCATGAATTTTTCATCTTCGGTAAGCATATTAATATGGTATTCGCGCGGGATGTTTTTGTAAAGACATTGGGTTAAACTGAGCAAAACATGATACAATTTACAAAGCTTGTAATCACTACATAAAAGAAGGTTTTCCACATGAGAAGATGTGTTATTGTCGGTAACGCCGATATAAAAGAATACGAATGTGTAAAAGATGCTCTGAAGGCAGATGATTTTTTTATTTTCTGCGACGGCGGACTTAAGCACATGGATGCCCTCGGAGTAAAACCGAATCTCATAATAGGGGATTTTGATTCCACTTCAAATCCTCATATGGATGTGGAGACAATTACCCTTCCCTGCGAAAAAGATGACACCGATACATTCTATGCCGTAAAAGAAGCCGTAAAGCGCGGCTTTGAAGAATTCCTTCTTGCAGGAGTTGTTGGAAACCGGTTCGATCATACCATGGGTAATATTTCAATCCTGCTTTATCTGGACTCACTCGGAAAAAAAGGAACTATAATCGATGATTATTCCATGATGGAGATAGTTTCGGATAAGCCGGTGTATGTGGATGACGGGTATTCCTACTTTTCTCTTTTGAATATGACAGGATGTGCAAAGGGAATTAAGATCGAAGGTGCCAAGTATCCTCTTGAAGACGGAGAGATAACCTGCGATTACCAGTACGGTATCAGCAACGAGGTCCTGCCGGGCCAAAAAGCCTGTGTAAGCGTTCGCGAGGGAAGACTGCTTCTTGTTAAGGTTTTTTGAGAGTATGGAAGAGTAAAATAAAACTAAGAAGTGAAAATGCGGTGATCAGGATCGCATTTACGATAATATCGAAACGGACGAAAAATACAGGTAAGAGTCCGAGAAACAGCGCGGCCGTGGTGATGCCGAAAGCCATGCCCGGATTCCTTTTAAGGACACTGAGACACATTGCGAATGTGATACTCATGGTCATTGAGAAGAAAAAGACACCGATGCAGGATACGACCATCAGTTTATCACCGAAAAGAAGGAACGGTACCGCGACAAGAGTTCCGAGCCAAGCGGTTTTCCTGAAACCAATGGTATCTGCGAGCAGGCCGCCCAGCGCTTTTCCCAATCCCATTATGAAAAATAAAAAGAATGATTGCCATACTTCTTTGTTCCACGATATCGGAATGGCATAACCGATATAACTTCTGACGGAAGTGACCAGAAATGCGGCAAGTAAAATGATCCCCGCGGGGATCTTTTTATTTACGCAGTCAAATTCCGGATAGTTTTCTTTTCTAAGGGATGCCCTTGCGGAAAGACCGCAGATCTCGGAAACAGCAAGAGGTAATATCAAAAAATACGGAGGCAACCCGTAGATTCCGAGAGTCTGTCCGATGACAAGTCCGAACGATCCGCCGGATACAAATAGAGAAGATGGGAAAAGGCGGCCGTTACTGTCAGCTACGGTCGATATGGCACCGCATTCGTGGAGAATGGCATTTCCGATCGCAAGCACTATATAACCGGTCACGTGAACAGGTTTGTATGACGACCACACGAGGAAAACGGAAACAAGCATTAATCCGTTTCCGATGGTTTCGTATGGAAGTTTTTTATGTCTGATAATGAAATCCCCTATCACACCTTGGGGAAGAAAAGCAAAGAAGTCAAAGGCAAGTGCTATGATCCCGGACAGGATCACAGGATAGTGGTATCTGAGCAGGTAGAAACAAACTATCTCTACACATGCGTGAACTATGAAATATTTGATGCCCGTATTATTTGATCTGCTCATTGTTCTCGTTATCGTAAGCCTTTTCGTTCTTTAGTTCGCGGCGGATAACAATTATACTTTTGATGATGAGGTATAAGGCTCCGATAACAAATCCGGCGAAAATAGGACCGACTACAAAGACGACAAAATTTCCCAGTCCCGCATCCATTAATATGAAATGATCCATAGTCTTCTCCTATAATAATCCCAATAATGCTATCAATATAAAAACGAAGAGCGAACCTGCAACAAAGGACAGAATATTGGCACAATATGTAATCTTGATGATCTGCTTGACGGATGCTTTTGAAATTGCCCTGTAAGCCAGAATCTCGGAAAACGGGATCAGCAAAAATTCTGCAATGATGTACCAAAGAATTGAAGAAACCGGCCATTTATAGAATGATATAAAAACCAGCACGACATTGAATATGACATTTGTAATGCTGTTTATCGAAGCAATGTACTTTTTATTCTCCGTTACTCCTCCACTTATGATAATGGGAGTTTCTATGAGTATCGTGAATTTCACGGCAATGAAGAGCATGCCTGCACCGATACACCCTTCGATCAAATATAAAAGAATATCCATAACCGGTACCTCCTACACAGAAAAGTATATCATCCGAAGCGGCCTAAGAATATGTAAAACCTTCGGAATATTGTAAAAATAAGGGATTTAGATTAATATTATTGTCATATTTGCGCATTTACGGAGGTTTGTTATGGAAAAGAAATCCGGAAAGCTTGATATAGAAAATGTTGTTTCCACAATTTTAGCGGATTATAAAGAGGACAGGATAATAAACAGGACCGATGTTTCGGATCAGCCTGACAGAGATGCGGTCATTGATATATTGGGCAAGATCATTAAAATGATATTCCCCGGGTATATCCGCGAGAAGAATTACAAATTCTATAATCTTAACAGCCGTCTTACGGTTCTTACTGAGGATATTATTTATAATCTCAAAAAGCAGATTGCCATATCTCTCATACAAAAGCCCGAATATTCCGGTGCAACATACGCTGAAAGGGCGGAGGTTGCGGAGGAACTTACAGGGAAGTTCATGCTCCGTATCCCTCATATAAGAGAATATGCTGAGACGGATGTTCAGGCCTTTTTCGAAGGAGATCCCGCGGCATATAATCACAGTGAGATCATCCTTTGCTATCCCGGACTTCGTGCGATAGTAACAGCAAGGATCGCCCATGAACTCTTTGTACTGGGTGTTCCTCTTATTCCCAGGATGATGACCGAGCACGCACATTCACGTACCGGAATAGATATCCATCCCGGCGCCACCATAGGTAAGTATTTCTTTATCGATCATGGGACCGGTATTGTAGTGGGTGAGACCACCATAATAGGTGATTACGTAAAGATATATCAGGGTGTTACCATCGGTGCACTTTCTACCAGAGGCGGACAGTCCTTAAAGGGAGTAAAGCGCCATCCCACTATCGAAGACAGAGTTACCATATACGCCGGAGCTTCCATTCTCGGCGGAGAGACCGTTATAGGACATGATGCGATAATCGGTTCAAATACATTCATCACATCATCCGTGGAACCGGAAGCAAGGGTAAGCTTCCGCGACAGAGCATGTGATAATAAGGATGATTCCATATCGGATTACGGAAGGCTTTGATCATGAAATGGACAAGATTCAGGATTAAAACAAATACGGAAGCTGAGGATATCATAATCAGCGATCTCTATGATATAGGACTGGAGGGCGCACAGATCGAGGACAACGTTCCTCTTTCTCCACTTGAGAAGGAGCAGATGTTTGTGGACATCCTTCCCGAGACAGAAGCAGATGACGGAACCGCGTATCTGAATTTCTTTGTTGAAACCGGAGATGACGGACTTCTTCTTGTCGGAGGCGAGCCCGAGCCCGGAACCATGACAATAGGTGCCGCAAATACTGCAGGTGATATCAGAAAGCTCACCAAAGAAGAAGTTCTTTCACAGATAGAGGAAGTTCTCGAAGATATAAAAAGCTATATGGATATCGGTGAGGGATCTGTTGAAGTGACTGAAACCGAAGATATCGATTGGCTGAATAACTGGAAGAATTTCTTTCACTCTTTTGAAGTGGATGACATTCTGGTTATTCCTTCCTGGGAAGAGGTTCCCGAGGGTGATACTCATAAGTATGTGCTTCACATCGATCCCGGAACCGCATTCGGAACCGGAATGCATGATACCACCCAGCTGTGTATTCGCAATATCAGGAAGTATGTCAGCGAAGGATGCAGGATCCTTGATATAGGAACTGGAAGCGGAATCCTTGCCATCCTTGGACTTATGTTCGGAGCGGGCAAGGCATTCGGAACGGATCTTGACCCTTGTGCGGAAGCTGCCGTTGAAGAAAACCTTGAGCATAATAATATTCCCGGGGATAGATTTGAACTTGTTATCGGAAACATAGCAAGCGATGAGGCTCTGCAGGATAAAGCCGGCAAAGAAAGTTATGACATTGTTGTCGCAAATATCCTCGCTGAGGTTTTGGAAGGTATCACTCCCTGCGTTCCTACCATGCTTAAAGAAGGCGGAATATATATAACCTCCGGAATCCTTAATGAAAAAGAAAACATCGTAACGGCTGCAATGGAGAAAGCGGGACTTACCGTTCTTGATATTTCGAGACAGGGAGAGTGGAGTTCCGTGGTAGCACGTAAATAGACCAGGCGGAACATGACACAGTTTTTTGCGGATGCTTCAAAAGTAAATACCGATGAGCACAGGATCGTAATAGACGGTGATGACTACAATCACATCAAAAACGTACTCAGGATGAAGACGGGGGAAGAGTTCAGCGTAAGAGTTCAGGGGCAGCCCAGGGAATACCGCTGTTCGGTATCCGAATATACGGAGACGGAAGTCATCTGTGAGATCAGATTCATCAAAGAAGATGATACGGAGCTTCCGGTTAAGGTCACTGTTTATCAGGCCCTCCCCAAGGGTGATAAGCTTGAGACCGTTATCCAGAAATGCATAGAACTCGGTGCGGTGAGGATCGTACCCGTAAGAACATCCAGATGCGTTGTTAAGCTTGATGATAAAAAAGCTGAGAGCAAGTGTGCGAGATGGCAGCAGATCGCAGAGGCTGCGGCAAAGCAAAGTCAGAGAGGCATCATACCTTCCGTCGGTCCCGTGATGGATTTTGACGAGGCAATGAAGGATGCTGCGCTTCTTGATATGAGGTTGATGCCATATGAACTTGCGGAAAATATGTCGGTAACCAGAGATATCTTTTCTAAGATCGGTTCCGGAGCATCTGTGGGGGTCTTTATCGGACCGGAAGGCGGCTTTGATGAAAAAGAAGTTGCGAAAGCTTCGGAAAGCGGATTTGTTCCCATTACTCTTGGAAGAAGGATCTTAAGAACAGAAACTGCGGCCATGACGGTAATGAGCTGGCTTGTTTTTCTGTTCGATGATAAGGCGTAATTAATTAAACGGTATAAAACATGAAAGAAATATATCTCGACAATTCTGCCACTACAAGGGTCTTCCCTGAAGTGGCTTTGCTTATGAGTAAGATAATGACAGAGGATTACGGCAACCCTTCAAGTATGCATCATAAGGGCGTTGTTGCGGAAGACTATATCAAAAATGCTTCTAAGATCTTCGCAGGGATCCTTGGCTGTAACGAGAAAAATATTCTCTATACTTCGGGAGGAACCGAATCGGATAATACCGCCATCATAGGTGCCGCAAGGGCTCTCGAAAGAAGGGGAAAGCATGTCATAACCACCAGGGTCGAACACCCGGCTGTTCTGAACGCCTTTAAATATCTGGAAGATAACGGATTTGAAGTAACGTATCTCGGAACCGATAAAACCGGAAGAATATCCCTTGATGAACTTGATGCAGCTCTTACGGAGGGTACTATACTCGTTTCCATAATGCATACCAATAACGAGATCGGATCTGTGCAGCCCATAGAGGAAGCAGGCAAGCTGATCAAGTCAAAATGCCCGGAATGCCTCTTCCATGTGGATGCGGTACAGGGCTTCGGAAAAGCAAAGATCAATCCGTCCAAAATGGGAATAGATCTTATGAGCATAAGCTCACATAAGATTCATGGACCCAAAGGCGTAGGAGTCCTTTATATCGGTGACGGAGTAAGGATCGTTCCCATAACCTATGGCGGCGGTCAGCAAAAAGGCTTAAGATCCGGAACGGAGAATGTTCCCGGAATTGCGGGAATGGCTCTGGCAGCTCAGATGCTATATAAGGATTTTGATTCGGATATTGACAGACTTTATGAGCTTAAAAGGCATTTCATAGAAAAAGCTCTTGAAATAGACGGAGTCAGCGTAAACGGCCTTACCGAAGGTGGCCTTGATGATCTTAGATCTACCGCACCTCATATAATCTCGGTATCAGTAAGCGGAGTAAGGGCAGAAGTTCTCCTTCATTCCCTTGAAGATCACGGTGTATATGTATCTGCCGGAAGTGCGTGTTCAACACATAAAAGAACGCCTTCGGCAACTCTTACATCCATCGCGCTGGATAAGCCCTTACTTGAGTCGACTGTAAGGATATCAATGTCCTGTGAGACTACGCAGGATCAGATCGATGAAGCGTTAAATGCTCTTTCGGAGATTATTCCGATGTTAAAGCGATTTACAAGAAAATAACTCTGTTTATCCGGGGGACGTTATTCCAGTATCTGAGAATAACGTCCCCCATTACTCAATCAATTAAGTACAAAAACCGGTAAATTATATAACAAAATATGGTTAGGATTGGATTTTAATGCGGTATATAATCTGTCATCGGTAAAGAAAACAGATACATATCGTTATAATCCATTCTTGACAAAACATTCGAGCGGTCTGAAAATTTATAGTGTATCCGAATTGTTTTAAAAATGCCTTATATGTGTAATTGCCTTAATAGATTTGACGCTTTTTTGACATGCAGACCCAAATGGATTTGTCTTGAAATTATCAGCGAGGATTATGGAAAGGGGTAATTATGAGTAAGTCTATTTTCGGATCGGTAAGAGGAAAATTCCTCCTGACCGGTATTCTGGGAGTCGCCACCGCGTTGATCATAGGTCTGGTCGGCATCGGCTCTGTCTCCAAAAATTCAGCAACCAGTGAAGTAGTTTCGTTAGTAAACGATATCAGCGTTATGCAGACGGAGAATCTCGCGAATGATGCTCTCTATCAGTATTACGTTGATGACAGTTACATCAATGAGACCTTAAACAATTTAAATGACATGAACGGTAAGGCAACTGAGCTTAAGGCTGTCAGCGATGCTTCTTACGGTTCATCCGTGGATTCTATTTTGGAACTTGTGGGCCGTGACAGTGCCAATTATGAGGAAATCCTAAGTATCCAGAACAGCAGAGGTTATGAGCCCGGATCCGGTATATACAGCCAGTTCATAGCTTCCAGCACCGATCTTAAGGACAGCTTCACTAATCTCGTCAATAATAATGACTGGGTAGAGATAAAGTGGATCGATTCCTCTATGTGGAATGACGGAGAAGATGTTTCCATAGGCGGTACGGATTATTACAAGGTTGTCTATAACAGAGATCTTCCCGTTGTTGGAAAAAGAAACAATATGGGATTCCGAGTAGGCGGAACGCTTACTTTTGATAAATGTTATTACGTAACCAACATCGTACTTATAAACGGCTCCGAAACACTTCCGATCGATCTGACACAGGTTAATCAGCTTCAGATGTCCGGTGACGGACTTGCAGCTGCGGAGATCACGGAGTTTAACGGATCTCCCGCCATCAAAGTTACCGGCAAGTTCAATGCGGACAATCAGGCCTGGGAAGAAGTTGCGGTAGGTGTTAGCATCATAGATTATGATCTTGAGGATTATCCCACACTTCAGTACGAGATCTATTTCGAGAAGACTGACGGAAATTACGATTATAAATACGGCGGATCTATATCAGGAGTTTATTCATTTGCTGAGAATGTCAATACTCTCGACAATCTTGTAGCCGATTACAGTAAGCTTGTGGTTGAGGGAAAAGATGTATCCTCAAACATAGCCGAGATCGAAGAACTATTTGCAGAGATTGAAAGTTATATTCCCAAGTACACTACCGATCCTTCTCTTGCGGACATATCAAGTGCAAAACTTGCGATCAAGAAGGACCTTTTTGAGCAGCTTAAAGCAGCGGACGAAAGAATGCTTGCAATAAAAGCCGAGAATGCTGAAATCAATGCCAGTCTTACAGAGACTTGCGCAAGTGTTAAGAGTGCCGCAGGGGCCAATATGGAAGCGGTAAAGAAAAGCGTATCTGCGGTTATAGTCATCGTACTTATCCTTTCCGTAGCAGTTCTTGCAGCCATAGTAATACTCGTAAGCACGAGCATAACCAAGAGTGTAAGATCCTTCAAAGGAGCACTTGAAAAGATTGCTTCCGGTAATGTATCCGAGCGTGCGGACAGCAAAGGTAATGATGAGTTTGCGGAATTTTCATCCAGTCTGAACGGATTCATGGATACTCTTGAGCCCACGATCGTCAGCCTGAAGGAAGTCACCAGAGTATTGGCGGATTCCGGAATAGCACTTGAGGAAAGTGCAAATCATACAAGAGATATCGCCGGCAACGTAAATGCGACGGTTAATGAGATTACCAAAGGCGCCGGAGATCAGGCCAAGGATATTGAAAATTCTTCCCAGAAGATCGTTGATATGCGCGGAAATATCAATGATATCATAGAGAGCGTCGGCAACCTTTCCGATACCTCCGCTAACATGAGCGCAAAAGAAAAAGAAGCATCGGATATCATGGCGTCGCTTACAGAATCAAGTGACAAGACGAATGCCGCATTTGCCGGTATTGTTGCACAGGTTCGTAAAACAGATGAATCTGTAGAGAAGATTGCAGAGGCTGTAAGCCTTATAGCTTCCATAGCAACCCAGACTAATCTTCTGTCACTTAACGCTTCCATCGAGGCAGCCAGAGCCGGTGAGGCAGGAAGAGGATTTGCAGTAGTAGCTACCGAGATATCCAAGCTTGCTGAGCAGACCAATGAATCCGCGGGAATAATTGAAGGGATCATAAAGAATCTTTCGGAGGAATCCAAGCAGACTGTTGAGACCATCAATTCCGTAACCGATATGATCGAAGGTCAGAAGTCAAAGGTTGATGAAACCAGAGAGAAGTTCAGCGATGTAAGTGACGGTATCAGATTTACCGCAGGAGAGGTTAAGACTGTTCTTGAGCAGGCCAGATCATCCGGCAGGGCAGGCGAGCAGCTTGTAGACCTTATGACTAACCTTTCGGCAATCTCCGAAGAAAATGCGGCTTCAGCTGAAACCACCAATCAGGCTATGAACGATCTGAACGAAGCTACGGTATCCCTTGCCAATACGGCTCAGGAACTTAAGAGGCTTTCGGACGAGCTCAACAAAGATCTGGAGTTCTTCAAGATCGGATAAAAGAGATATCGTACGAAGGACGGGCAGTAAAATGCCCGTCCTTTTTTGCACAACAAAAAAAGAGGAAAAGTGAGCAATTAATCGGTAAGTTTGAAGAAATGCCTATGTTATACTTTTCCCGTAAAGCAATTTACATGGGGTGATTTAAATACGGAGGTACATATGTCGGATAAATACGCACACAGAAAAGCGACGGCAAGGATAAGGTTCACCGATAAAGCGGGTGCTCCGATCCCGGATGCCGATGTAAAAGTAAAGCTTAAGAAGCATAAGTTCCTCTTCGGAGTGGGAGCTTATGATTATCTTCCCCCCGATGAGGTATTAGCGGGTGCACAGGCACCGGATGAAAAAACAGCCGTGTATCTGAAGAAGATCGAGGAGTGGCTGGATCTGGTCAATTACGGTACCATGCACTTTTATTGGGGTAATTATGAGCGCGAAGAGGGTAAGACCAATTTCGAACCCATGATGAGAAGCGCAAAATACTACGCCGATAAAGGGGTTAGACTTAAAGGCCATCCTCTTTGCTGGCACACGGTATGTGCGGACTGGCTTATGAAGTACGACAATGCAACCATACTCAGCAAGCAGCTGGACAGAATAAATCGTGAGGTATCCGCATTCAAAGGCGTAGTTGATATGTGGGATGTCATCAATGAAGTCGTTATCATGCAGGTGTATGACAGATATGACAATGCTGTCACAAGAATCTGCAAGGATCTCGGAAGAATAAAACTTGTTAAAGAAGTATTCGAAGCTGCAAAGGCCGCTAATCCCGATGCAACACTTCTTATCAATGATTTTAACCTGTCCGAGAGTTACAGGATCCTGATCGACGGGCTTCTCAATGCCGGGGTTCCGATCTCAGCCATCGGAATCCAGACACATCAGCATCAGGGATATATGGGCAAAGAAAAGCTTGAGGATATTCTGGAGAGATTCTCATTCTTCGGACTTCCTCTTCACTTTACGGAAAATACTCTGATCTCCGGAGAGCTTATGCCGCCCGAGATAGTCGATCTTAACGATTATCAGCCCGATGAATGGCCCACTACTCCCGAAGGCGAAGAGAGACAGTGCAGGGAGTGGAAAGAGATGATGGAGATCCTCTTCGAGCACCCTCTTGTGGAAGCCGTTACCGGATGGGATTTTGCGGACGGTGCATGGCTGGGAGCTCCCAGCGGGCTTGTAAGAAAAGACGGAAGCGTAAAGCCTGCGTATCTTCAGCTTAAGAAGATGATCAAGGAAGACTGGAGTACCGAATATACGGTCCATACCGACAGCGAGGGCTTTGCTGAAGTCACCGGATTTAAGGGTGAATATGAAGCTGAGTCGGGTGATAATACCCAGACCTTTACGCTTGAATAATGATAGTTTGACTGAGCGTTCGTTGCCTCAAAGCAACGGACGCTTTTTTTGCGTGTTCTGGACCCTGAAAAAATATTGAATTTAAATTCAACAAAAGTGTTGACAATGTAATAACTCCGATTTATATTGAATATACATTCAATGAACACGGATTCAAAAATATAAACCAAATCAATCGGAGGAAAAAGATATGTCACAGAATAAAGAAAAGGTAGTCATCGTAGGCGGAGGGATCGCAGGACTTTCCGCGGGGATATACGCGCTTATGTCCGGCTTTGATGCCGAAATATTTGAAAAGAATGCAGTGCCCGGGGGAGAATGCATGGGCTGGAGCAGAAAGGGATATCATATAGATAACTGTATCCACTGGCTCACCGGAACAGACAGGAACACAGGCCTGTGGAAGGTATGGAATGCAGTCGGAGCCATTGATGAGAATACGGAATATGCGGATACTTCCAAGTTTTATTCCAGCAGGGTCGGGGATAATGAAGTAACCCTTTGGAACGATCTGGACAGAACCGAAAGAGAATTGGTGGAGAGCTGTCCTGAGGACGAAGCGGAGATACGTAAATTCATCGAATATGTAAGATATGCGGAATGCTGCACCATCCCCTCCATCAAGCCCATGGATATGATGGGGATCAGAGATTATATCGAAATGGGAAAGGGCATGGCTGAAATGCCCAAGGTTATGAAAGAGTACGGTAAGATCAGCTGCAGAGATCTGGGAATGAGATTTAAAAACCCCGCTCTTCGCAAGATGATGACAGACTACCTTCCTGCGGACTACACAGCGTATTCTTTTCTCGTATCCTATGCTACCATGACAAGCGGAAACGGTAAGATTCCCATGAGGGGATCCCTTGCGATGTCCGTCAGGATTGCGGACAGATTTAAAAAACTCGGCGGAGTGCTCCATACATCGGCTTCCGTTAAGAGAATTGTGATAAACGGCGGAAAAACGGAGGGTATAATTCTTGAAGACGGAAGAAAGATCGCGGCTGACCATGTGATAAGCGCTGTTGATACCGATTTTCTCTTCGGAAAACTTATTGACCGTAAATATATGCCTTCAGCTCTGGCTAAGGCGTACGACAATAGAAGAGCATATCCCGTTACGACCGGTTTTCAGGTTGCGTATGCCATAGATGCGGATTTCTCCGGGGAGGATACGATCTTCTTTGACTGTGAGCCCCTGCATGTAGGAAGAAGATCTTTTGACAGGATCTCAGTTAAGAATTATGCGTATGACAAGAGCTTTGCACCGGAAGGTAAGGCGGTTCTCCAGGCCAATCTTCTTCAGACGGATGAGGACTATCTGTTTTGGGAGAGCCTGTCAGAGGAAGAATATAAGACCCAAAAAGCTTCTCTTGCAGATGAGATCACAAAGAGGATCGTAAGTGAGTTTCCCGAACTTGAAGGGAAAATAGAACTTCTGGACGCATGGACACCTCTGACTTACAATAGGTATTGCAATGCATATCACGGATCTTATATGGGATTTGTCACAACCGTAGGCAATAAGCAGATGAGATTCAAGGGTGTGGTAAAGGGTGTATCCGGACTTTACGTTGCGGGACAGTGGGTAATGAGTCCCGGCGGACTTCCCATTGCCGTTATATCAGGTAAGTTTGCGGTTCAGAGGATACTTAAGAAAAAAGGAAGGTCGATAGATATATGACCAGAAAAGAACAGAAAGAAGAACGCAGGCAGTCCATACTTATGACAGCCCTGACGCTTTTTGTGGAACGCGGATATCATGATACCAAGATAACGGATATAGCTGAAGCTGTCGGTATGAGTACCGGACTCATGTTTCATTATTTTGCATCCAAGGAGGAACTTCTTCTTGAGCTTGTCAGGATGGGAACGATGGGACCCGGAGCTGTAAGTGCCGAGGATTCAATACCGCCCGATGTCTATCTGACCGGTTTTTTGAAACAGGTGTTTAAATATGCCAAGGAGCAGCCATGGGTGTTTAACATGTTTGTGCTGATGGCACAGGTAAGACGTCCCGGAATGCCGGAGGAAGCAAGAAAACTGGCAGCCTCCGCAGATGCCGTAACTCCGACGGTCAAACTGATCAGGAGAGGTCAGAAGGATGGGATATTCCATGAGGGTGATGCACAGACCATGGCGATAGTTTTCTGGGCTTCGCTTCAGGGCATCATGGAGGAACTTGCCATGAAAAAGGATATGAAAACACCGGATCCCGAGTGGATCGTATCGATGCTGAGAAAATAAAAGTCAGGGGAAATGATCCCCTGACTTTTAAGCTTTCATTATATCGTCTGTGAGCATTCCCGAGAGTGTTACGCTTACGATATCTCCGGGAATCTGTCCATTAGAAGGAATGGCAACGGGAATATAATCGGGAGTGTGTCCTATCATATATCTCTTTCCCAGGATCATTTTCTCTTCTTCGAGAAGAACTTCTTCGATCCTTCCGATGTGACTTATCATGTAACGTTTTGCACCTTCAAGGGCAAGATTCAGCAGTACATCGCTTCGCTCGTTCTTGATTTCTTCGGATAATTGTCCGTCCATTACGGCGGCTCTGGTATTTTTTCTCGGAGAGAATTTGAAGATGTGCATGTCGGAGAAAGCAACTTTTTTTACAAAAGCGACAGTTGTGTCAAATTCTTCCTCGTTTTCTCCGGGAAAACCTGCGATAACATCCGTGGTTATGGCAGGATCGTCGAAATATTTTCTGAGTGCCAGAACACTTTCGTAATAATCATCCGTTGAATAGTGCCTGTTCATTCTCTTAAGAGTGGCATCGCATCCGCTCTGGAGGGAGAGGTGGAAGTGAGGGCACAGGTTGGGAAGAGCTGCAAGGCGTTTTGCATTTTCATCGGAGATTATCCTGGGCTCTACCGAACTTAATCTGATCCGTCCCAAACCTTCGATCCCGGATATTTCTTCTACAAGATCGATGAGTTTGCTGTATCCTCCGTAATCACCGGATTGTTTTCCGTTTTCGTCCATATCGATGCCGTAGGAACCTACATGGATTCCGGTAAGTACTGTCTCTTTGCAGCCTTTGTCTACGAGGGTTTTGATCTCGGAGATGATGTCTTCCTTATCGCGGCTCCTGACCCTGCCTCTTGCAAGGGGGATGGCACAATATGTGCAGAACTGGTTACAGCCGTCCTGTATCTTAACAAATGTTCTCACCCTGTCCGTTACGGTATCCAGAGTCATTTTCTCATAGTCGGAAGGGATTCCCAGATCGTCGATGATGGCGGTTTTCTTACGCTGATTCTCAAAAAAATCATCAAGGATCTTGATCAGTTCGTTCTTATGATTGTTTCCGATGCAGATATCAACAAGCGGGTCTTTGAGGAGTGCGTCCTTTCCGGTCTGAACATAACAGCCGACCGCGACAACCACCGCATCGGGATTAAGCTTTCTGACTTTATGGAGCATTTGCCTGCTTTTTCGGTCAGCTATGTTTGTCACGGTACAAGTGTTGATCACATATATGTCAGAAAACTGTGAAAATTGCACAACATCATAGCCTGCCTCTTGTGCGTTTTGTATCATTATTTCCGTCTCGTATGCGTTGACCTTACACCCTAAGTTGTGGAATGCTATAGTTTTCAAGTTAAATTGCCTCAAGATTTAGCTTTTTTACTGCCTTGACATTCTATTTTTAAATAGATATGATGACATCGTAGCACCGCGGAAAACGGTATTTTTTCAGAGAAATAAGGAGGTACTTTCATAATGAAAACAGTAAAGATTTCTCTTAATTCAATCGACAAGGTAAAGAGCTTCGTTAACGACATTACCAAGTTCGAGTACGATTTCGACCTTGTATCCGGAAGATACGTTATCGACGCTAAGTCCATTATGGGTATCTTCAGCCTTGATCTTTCCAAGCCCATCGACCTCAACATCCACACCGAAGGCGGCGCTGATGATGTTCTCGATGTTCTTAAGCAGTATCAGGTTTGATAAAAGCGAATTAAGATATAAGACCGAAGGCATATGCTTTCGGTCTTTTTTTACGCTTATTTTCCTATTTCCACGATCTCATCGGTTTCGTAGGCCTTTGCAAGAAGCTCTTCGATAACATCGTCAAGCTTGTGCTCGTGCTTCTGTATAACGGGCCTGCTGGGGTTGGTTACGGGGTGCTTTGCCACGAATATGGTGCAGCAATCCTCGTAGGGGAGAATCGAAGTCTCATAAGTTCCGATCTTCTCGGAGATCTCAACGATATCCTGCTTATCAAATGCGATCAGCGGCCTTAATACGGGAAGAGTGCAGACTTCGTTGGTACAGACAAGTGATGCGAAGGTCTGGGATGCTACCTGTCCGACACTCTCACCGGTGATCAGTCCGTGACAACCGTTCTCATATGCCAGATGCTCCGCAATTCTCATCATATATCTGCGCATGATGATGGTGAGTTCGTCGTGGGGGCATTTCTCGTAGATCGCAAGCTGGATGTCCGTGAAATTTATTATGTGAAGGTTGATGGGGCCGGTATATGCGGAGATGATCTTCGCAAGGTCGATAACCTTCTGCTTGGCTCTTTCCGAGGTATAGGGAGGAGCGTTGAAATAAACCGCATCCAGAGATACACCTCTCTTGGAGATCATATATCCCGCAACGGGTGAATCGATACCGCCTGAAAGAAGGAGCATTCCTTTTCCGTTTGTTCCTACGGGCATTCCCCCGGGGCCTTCGATGGTCTCACTGTAGATATATATCCTGTCCCTGATCTCCACGTTGAGGAATTTGTCGGGCTTTCTTACGTCGACCTTGATGTTCGGAAAAGCATCCAGCATGGCTTCTCCCAGATCTGCGGCTACTTCCATGGAATTTAAGGGGTAGTTCTTTCTGCCCCTTCTGCAAAATACCTTGAAGGTACCGGATGCATCATCTCCGTACATGCTTCTCCAGTAATCGACGCATTTTTCGCGAAGTCTTTCTTCTCCTTCGTCTTCGCTTACGATAACCGGGCAGATGTGTACGATACCGAAAATATGCTGAAGTTTTTCGACAACCTTATCGAAGTCGAAATTTCCTTTTTTCTCGTCGTTATAGCACTCCAGAAAGATCCTTCCGGGAGTTTTGCGGGTGATGTATCTTCCGGGGATGGTCTTCATTGCGGCACCTATATGTGCGCAGAGAGCGTCTTCGAAAAGATACCTGTTATTTCCTTTGATGCCGATCTCGGCATATTTGATCAAAAATGTATTGAATATCGCTTTATTCATGATTTAAGCCTCATACTTTGCGTTTGCGTGACACATTTTAACAGTTTAACCTCGTTACCGCAACAAAAAAGGCATATATTTGAAGGGTTTATTGGGGGCGTACCTTGCCCATAAACTTGAAATTGCCGTGTATATGGGGTAAAATCATCCATGTATGAACAAAACGAGGGATTGGGAGGTGATCTGATGCCCAGGGACAATACACATACTCAGTATTTTGAGGTGCCCACCGATGATTCGGGTGCGGCATCGGTTCTTGAAGAGGTATACGAGGCTCTTCAGGAAAAGGGTTACAATCCCGTCAATCAGATCGTCGGATATATCATGAGCGGAGACCCCACCTATATTACCAGCCATAAGGGTGCAAGATCTCTCATCATGAAGGTTGAGAGAGATGAACTGGTTGAAGAGCTTCTCTTGGAATATATTGCAAGCAAGGGCTGGAACTGATTTCGGTATCGCCTGATGGAAGCAAACGGAAAAAGATTAATGGGTTTGGATTTCGGGTCGAAGACAGTGGGTGTAGCGGTCAGCGACCCGCTTTTTCTTGCAGCATCGCCCGTTGAGATAATAAGACGCGATCATCCGAACAAACTTCGCAAGACCCTGGCACGTATAGAGGCACTGATCCTCGAATATGATGTAGGGAAAATAATCCTGGGAAATCCCCTGATGCTTTCGGGAGATGAAGGGGAAAGGGTCCGCCTGACCAATGAATTTGCGGACAGCTTAAGACGCAGAACGGGGCTGGAAGTCATCATGGAAGACGAGAGACTTACCACCGTGGAAGCCGATGAGATCATGGACGAAGTCGGCGTTCCGAAGAATGAACACAAAAAGTATGTTGATATGATAGCCGCGCAGCTTATACTGCAGAGCTACATGAACAGGGAAACCTATAAACATGAGTGAAGAAAACGAAAAGAAACTGGAAAAGATAATCTTTAAACCCGAGGGAGCAGACCCCGTTGAATTCTTTGTGCTGGAGCAGACCAGGCTTGGTGGGCACAACTATATCCTGGTCACCGATTTTGAAGAAGGCGACGGAGAGGCTCTTATCCTCAAGGACATGTCAGAGGAAGGCGAAGAGGAGAGCAGATACGTGATCGTATCTGATGATGACGAGCTCGACGCCCTGGCACCTGTTTTCGAGGACCTTCTTGATGATGTCGCTCTTGAGAGAGACGCAGATTAACGGGTTTACGATTTCTTTTTCCGTAGGAGAAAGGAAAACTTATATTGAGTAACAATAATAAAGAGATTCCGACGTCCAAGCTTAAGATCATCCCTTTGGGAGGGCTTGAACAGATCGGAATGAACATCACTGCCTTCGAATACGAAGACAGTATTATCGTCGTGGATTGCGGACTCGCATTTCCGCAGGATGACATGCTGGGAATCGACCTCGTAATCCCTGATGTATCCTATATCGAGGAGAATTATGACAAGCTGAAAGGTTTTGTCATTACCCACGGTCACGAGGACCACATAGGCGCCATCGCCTATATACTGGCCAGGGTGCCCGCCGCCGTTTATGCCACCAGACTCACCATGGGTCTTATAGAGCATAAGCTTACGGAATATGACAAGGATCACTCCTCACAGGGAGTAAGCCTGATGGATACCGTCAGACGAAAGGTGGTAACCTTCGGGCAGTCGATCAACCTCGGAGCCTTCAGAGTAGAGTTCATCCGTACCAATCACAGTATTGTTGATGCGGCTGCACTTGCGATTTATTCCCCCGTCGGATGCGTGGTTCATACGGGCGATTTCAAGGTTGATTACACTCCGGTATACGGAGACTCCATTGATCTTCAGAGATTTGCCGAGATCGGTAAAAAGGGTGTACTTGCGCTTATGTGCGACTCCACCAACGCCGAACGTCCGGGCTTTACTCCTTCCGAGAAAACCCTGGCGCCGATTTTCGACAATCTGTTTGAGCAGAACAAGAACTCGAGAATATTTGTTGCAACCTTTGCTTCGAATGTGGACAGAGTTCGTCAGATCATCAACACGGCCTATAAATTCGGCAGGAAAGTTGCCGTTGAGGGCCGAAGCATGGTCAATATCATAGATACCGCACAGCGCCTTGAGCGCATAGAGATTCCCGAAAACACCCTTGTAACTCTTGATGAGATGAAGGAGATACCGGCGGACAAGCAGGTCATCATAACCACGGGAAGCCAGGGCGAGAGCATGGCCGCTCTTTCGAGAATGGCCGACGGAACTCACAGGAAGATCACCATCGGTGCGGGAGATACGGTTATTTTCTCATCCCATCCCATCCCGGGAAATGAGAAGCCCGTAACAAAGATCATAAACCAGCTCCTTCAAAAAGGAGTACACGTCTCTTACCAGGATGTCCATGTATCGGGACATGCCTGCCAGGAAGAGATAAAGCTTATTTACAGCCTGGTACAGCCCAAGTTTTCCGTGCCCGTTCACGGGGAGTACAAGCATCTTATGGCACAGGCTGCCATCGCACAGTATCTCGGTTTTTCCAAGGACCGCATCAAGATCTTATCGAGCGGTGATGTCCTGGAACTCGGACCGGACAGCGCAGATATAACCGGCAAGGTTACCGTAGGAGATATCCTTGTTGACGGATCCGGTGTAGGCGATGTAGGAAATGTCGTTTTAAGAGACAGACAGAGGCTTGCTGCGGACGGAATAATCATAGTCTGTATGAGCATTACCACGGAGGGTCAGCTGATCGCGGGTCCCGACATAGTATCCAGAGGATTCGTATATATCAAGGAATCCGAAGATCTTCTGTCGCAGGCATCCGAAGTTGCGCTCATGACCGTTGAGAAATGTATCGACAGCGGAGCGGACTGGAATACCATCAAAACTTCCGTCAAGGATTCCATCGGCGATTTCGTATGGAAGAATCTTAAGCGTAAGCCAATGATCCTTCCAATCATCGAGGAAGTATAGGAGTAAGATTTGGAGTACATTGAAGCTGCATTACAGACTTATATTGCGGCCCTTAAAGGATCTGAGGTTTATCAGGAGTACAGACGAGCCCTCGATGAACTGAAGAAAGATCCAGATCTGAAGCGCAGGGTTGATGATTTCAGAAAGAGGAATTATAATTTTCAGCAGTCCGAAGACATCGACCTGGGGGAGTATGATTCCTTCAGAACCGAAATGCTGGGCTTCAGGGCAGGGAATCCGGTAGCGGATCAGTTTTTTGACGCAGAGCTTGCCCTCTGCAAAATGATGCAGGATACGACGTACCGAATCATAGAAAGCTTAGATTTTGATTAAAGCGGTTATGACCGCACAGTAATGAGATGAACAAAAAGAAAGCAATGTTTTTATCCTTCTCCGTCCTTGACATGGTCTTCAGGGTCGCGATGTGGGTGATAATAATTTATTTTGTGATCAAAGGCGCCACCAGGTGCTACGATCTCGGATACAGGGTATTTACCGAAGAGCCGATGTCTCCCGAGGGATATGGACGTGAGGTTACCGTGGAGATACCCGTTGATTTCAGTGCCAAGCAGCTGGGAGAACTTTTTGAAGAAAAAGGCCTCTCCAGGGATTCCGTTCTCTTTGCGCTTCAGTATTATGCATCCGAGTATCGTGAAGGCGTGAAAGGCGGAACATACACTTTCCGTACCGATCAGACCGCGGAGGATATGTTCGCACAGATATCCGAGCTCAACTCGGTCGAGGAAGAATTGGATGAGTCCGTTATCGGACCTCCGATATCTCCCAATGCGGAAAATATAACAGAGGAAGCTGCTCCTGCGGAGGAAGGCGGATCCGAAGAGCAGACGGAAAGTACAGGGGAAAATTGATCAAAATGTGGGGGCGTCCTTAGGGACGCCCTTTTTAGGAAAAAAACACCGAATTATGCATATAGATCGTACCGAAAAATACATAGAGCTGACATCCCTTCCCCTTACGGATGGTCTTGAATCTGTCAGGGTGGAGGCACTTGAGAACGGTATTCCCATTATCAGGCCCAGTGTTTGCGGCCTTCTCAGGTTCCTGATGGGATATGTAAAGCCCGCAAACATCCTGGAAGTCGGAACTGCCGTCGGCTTTTCCGCACTGCTGATGAATGAATATGCGAAAGGGTCAGCCATAACCACAATAGAAAACTACGAACCAAGGATCATCAAGGCAAAAGAAAACTTTGAAAAGTACGCAGGACCGAACGGAAACATAACCCTCTTGGAGGGAGATGCGGAAAAGATCCTTCCTACGCTTGAGAGCGGCACATATGATTTTATCTTTCTTGATTCGGCGAAGGGTCAGTATATCACCTTCCTTCCCGAACTCATCAGGCTCCTTGCTCCCGGCGGAATGCTGGTATCGGATAACTGCCTGCAGGATGGGGATGTAATCGAATCAAGATATGCGGTCAGAAGAAGGGATCGTACCATTCATGACAGGATGAGGATGTATTTAAGTGAAGTGGCATCGAATCCGATGCTGAAGTCGGCGATACTTCCGATGGCAGACGGAGTGACCATAAGCTACAAAGCAGGAGAATGAACATGAACAATTTAAAAAAGCCCGAGCTCCTGCTTCCCGCGGGAGGCCCCGATACATTTGAAACTGCGCTCCGATACGGAGCTGATGCCGTGTACATGGGAGGCGAATTCTTTTCACTTCGTGCAAAGGCACAGAATTTCGGCCTCGAGGAAATGGCGGATAGTATAGTCAAGGCTCATGCACATGGGGTGAAGGTTTACGTTACGGCCAATATATTCGCCCATAACCATGACCTTAAGGATGCTGCAAAGTATTTTAAGGAATTATCGCAGATGCCCGAAACACCCGATGCGATCCTTATCGCAGATCCGGGAATGTTCGATCTTTGTAAAGAAAGCTGGCCCGAGAGCGTTATCCATATCTCGACTCAGGCCAACAACACCAATTACGCAACCTGCAATTTCTGGTACAGACAGGGTGCAAGGAGGATCGTTGTAGGAAGAGAGCTGTCTCTTAAGGAAATATCGGAGCTGAGGGCAAATATCCCGTCCGATATGGAGATAGAAGCCTTTGTACACGGCGCCATGTGCATATCCTATTCCGGAAGATGTCTGCTTTCGTCATATATGACCGGAAGGGATTCAAACCGCGGAGCATGCACTCATCCCTGCAGATGGAAATACTATGTCTGTGAGGAAAGCAGACCGGGAGAGTATATGCCCGTGGAAGAGAGCGAGAGAGGGACATTTATATTCAGTTCCAGGGATCTGTGCATGATAGATCACCTTCCCGATATGATAAATGCCGGGATCGATTCTCTCAAAGTAGAGGGCAGGATGAAGAACCCTCTTTATGTTGCATCGGTTGCAAGAACATACAGACGTGCGATAGACGATTATTTCGAATCGCCGGATAAGTATGAATCCAAAAAGGAAGTCTACGCCGATCAGATATCTATGACTACATTCAGACCTTACGGTACAGGTTTCTTTTACGGGAACCCCTCTGCGGAAGGTCAGATATATGACGGCACGACATATAAGAGCAAGGCAGTCTATCTGGGAAGCATAGAAACTGCCGAAGCTCAGGGTAAAGACACGATTGTCACATTTATGCAGAAAAATAAATTCTCTGTCGGAGAAGAAATCCAGGTCATGAAACCGGACGGAACAAATTTAGCAGCAAAGGCCGTTAAGATGTTCGGACCTGACGGAAACGAGATGGAGAATTGCCCTCATGCCAGTGAAATGATAAAGGCAGTTTTGGAATGCGGAAAGGAGGCACGCCCCGAAGCGGGAGATGTGATGAGGCTCGTTTTATAAAACGGCCCGGAGGTATTTGTTATGAGTAATGAAAGAAGAAATGATTCAGGCAGGGATCGTATGCCTGAAAGACCCATATATTATAACGACATAGAAAATGACGGTTATGTGGATTACGATGCGAAAAGACCCGGAACATCAGGCCGGGGAGCAAGACGCCCGGCGGGAAGACCCGAAGGACGTACTTACAGAGAGGATGTAAACGGATACGAAAGAAACAGACCGCAGTATGGACCTGTCGATAACAGAGTAAGACGTGAAGCAAGACCCCGCCCGGAGGATAAGAGAAGACGCCCCGAGCCCGAATACCTTGACGAGCGTGATTATCGCGATGACAGACGTGATGGCGGAAGAGGCGGCAGAAAAAATGCCCGCAAGAGAAAAAAGAAAAATCCTTTCAAGAGCTTTTTGATCACTGTACTTGTGTGTGCCCTTATCATCCTCGCAGCGGGACTTGCGATTACCCGTTCCTTGACCAAGAAGGCATACGGAATGATGAAATACGAGTCTGCCGGTGATTTTGACAAGGAAGCACTTACCGCGGACGGAGTGACCAACATTTTGCTCATCGGTAATGACTCCAGACTTAACGGAGAGGACGGAAGAAGTGATGCAATGATCCTGGTTTCCATATCCAAGACCAGCGGCAAGATCCTTATGACCTCGATCCTCAGAGACGTATATGTGGAGATTCCGGGACACGGTTCCAACAGACTTAATGCGGCTTATGCATTCGGCGGTCCCGAACTGCTCATGGAGACCATTGAGCATAATTTCGATATTCCCGTAAGCAGATATGTTCTGGTTAATTTCGAGGCATTTGCGGGAGTCGTAGATGCGGTTGGCGGAGTTGACATTGAACTGACAGCTGAGGAGATCGGATGGGTCAACGCTTATCTGAACGAATACAACGAACTCACCGGTCGTGAATTCGGCTACAATTATCTGACCCAGACCGAGCCCGGAGTTATACATCTGAACGGTCCTCAGGCACTTGCATATTCCAGAAACAGATATGTGGGAACCGATTTCGGACGTACCGAGCGTCAGAGAAAGGTAATGGAGGAGATCATCAAGAAACTTCCCCGTGCCGTTATTACCAATATGGATGGTCTTATGGAGGGGCTTTGCCCCAATCTTACCACCAACCTGACCATGAACGAGTGTTATGGACTGGTTCTCAGGCTTCCCTTCATCCTGAAGTATGAGAGAGTGAGCGGCAGTATTCCTCTTGAGGGAACCTGGTGGGATCAGAACATCGATGGAATGGCGGTTCTCGGTATAGATTTTGAGGCAAATAAGAATTATCTTCACGAAAACCTGTATGTAAAACCCGAAAAAGAAGCGGGTGAGGAAACAACAGAGCCCTAAAGATAATGCAGGCGGCGTATTTTTCATTGAAAAATACGCCGCTTATGTATAAAATCAATCTGTGTATGCCCAAAAACAGGGGAATTATGCCCCAGCGAAGGAGTGCTTTTATGTACGATGAAGTAAATGTAGAAGAGATATTCGGATCGAAGGTCTTTACTCTCGGTAAGATGAGAGAAAGGCTTCCCGAAGCCGTGTTCAAGGAGGTCAGAGCCGTAATGCAGCACGGCGGTGAGCTTTCCAGAAAGTCTGCCGATGTTGTTGCGGGAGCCATGAAGGATTGGGCCATCGAAAACGGTGCCACTCACTATACCCACTGGTTCCAGCCCCTTACCGGAATAACCGCAGAGAAGCATGATGCATTCATTTCCCATCCCGACTCAAACGGAAGGATGATAATGGATTTCTCCGGAAAAGAGCTCATCAAGGGTGAGCCCGATGCTTCATCATTCCCTTCGGGCGGACTCAGAGCGACATTCGAAGCGAGAGGATATACGGTTTGGGATATCACCTCTCCCGCATTCCTCAAGGAAGATGCAACGGGAGTGATCCTCTGCATACCCACCGCTTTCTGCTCATATACCGGAGAAGCACTCGATAAGAAAACTCCTCTCCTCCGTTCCATGGAGGCTGTTTCCGATCAGGCTCTCAGGATCGTCAGATTATTCGGGGATACCACTGCCAAGAAGGTTACTCCTTCGGTAGGACCCGAGCAGGAATACTTCCTGGTAGACAGGGAAAAATATCTCAGACGTCCCGACATGGTATTTGCGGGCAGAACTCTTTTCGGAGCTCCCGCACCCAAGGGACAGGAGATGGATGACCATTATTTCGGCGCCATCAGAGAAAGGATCGGAGCTTTTATGAGGGATCTTAACCTCGAGCTCTGGAAACTCGGTGTTACCGCTAAGACACAGCACAATGAGGCAGCTCCCGCACAGCACGAGCTCGCTCCCATATATGAGACCGCTAACATCGCGGTTGACCATAACCAGATCATTATGGAGACCATGAAGAAGGTTGCGGAACGCAGAGGACTTCACTGTCTTCTCAACGAAAAGCCTTATGAAGGAGTTAACGGCTCCGGAAAGCACAATAACTGGTCTCTTACTACCGACACCGGTGTTAATCTTCTCGATCCCGGTGAAGCTCCTGAGGCCAATGTAAGATTCCTTCTTGTATTATCATGTGTACTCAAAGCCGTAGACGATCATGCGGATCTTCTCAGACAGAGTGCGGCAAATGTAGGTAACGAGCACAGACTCGGTGCGGATGAGGCGCCTCCTGCCATCATCTCCGTTTTCCTCGGAGAGCAGCTTGAAGATGTTGTAAAACAGCTGGTTGAAACCGGTGCTGCCGATCATTCGATCCATGGCGGAAAACTGATGACAGGTGTATCTACGCTTTCCGATATCGAGAAGGATGCCACCGACAGAAACCGTACTTCACCTTTTGCATTTACCGGAAACAAGTTCGAATTCCGTATGGTAGGAAGCTCCGATTCAATCGCGGATGCCAACACGGCTATCAATACCATCGTAGCGGAGGCTTTCTGCGATGCTGCGGATGAGCTGGAAAAGGCCGATAATTTCGAACTTGCCGTTCACGATCTTATCAAGAAGAACCTGACTGACCATGTAAGGATCATATTCTCCGGAGACGGATATTCCGATGCATGGGTTGAGGAGGCCGCAAAGCGCGGACTTCCCAATATCCGTACAATGGTTGATGCGGCTTCCGCACTTACCAGCGAAAGAAGTGTTAAACTCTTCGAGAGATTCGGAATCTACACAAAAGTTGAGCTTGAATCCCGTGAAGAGATCGTATACGAAACCTATTCCAAGAGCATCAATATTGAGGCAAATGCCATGATCGGAATGGCTAGAAAGCTCTATATTCCTGCTGTGGTCAAGTACGAGAAATTACTTGCAGATACCATTAATCAGCTTAAGAGCGCGGGACTTGATGCCGCAGCCGAGACAGAGATCCTTTCCGATATCTCCGTTGAGCTTAAGCTTGTTCTTAAGGCAGTTGAGAACCTTGAGAGAGTTACATCAAACGCAAAACTTATGAAATACGGCAAGGATCAGGCTGCTTCATACAGGGACAATGTTGTACCTGCAATGGCCCAGCTCAGAACTCCCGTAGACAAGCTTGAGACTTTGGTCGATAAGAGAATGTGGCCCGTTCCTACCTACGAAGATCTCATGTTTGAAGTATAAATGCGAAGAAGAGGCATTTTATGGATCGCATAACATCCAGATTACTCATATACGGATCACTCCCTGAGGATTCAATACTGATGCAGCTTTCACAGGTCTGCAGGAAAGTAAGGAGCGGCAGATACGATCTCGGAACCGAGACCGGTATTGTTTATGCCCAGATAAAGAGGATTCTTGAGATATCCACGGATTATGCATTCGATCACAACCTCTGGCAGAATTACCTTACATATCTTCTTGTTACCGCCGAAAATCCCTTCACTCTTACTGCGGAGAAGACCGGCGGAAGCGAGGGAAGCGTAAATCATTTTGCGAGAAATGATTTTGCGGCATTTATGGAACTCTTCCATTACGATTTTACCTGGCTCGAGGATATCCTTGAGACGGATGTATTCAGGACTATTACGAATTACAGGGCCATCGAAAAGCCCGCACTTATGTATAACGGCAACGTCAGTGAGAAGGTAAGAGCACTCAGTGACAAACTGGCACATGCACAAACCGCAGACGAATTTTTCACCGTGATAACCGGATTCTACAGGGATTACGGCGTGGGAATGTTCGGACTTAACAAGGCATTCAGAATAACCGAAGCACCTGACGGGACTGTCATTTTTAAACCTGTCGCAAATATGGAGCACGTTCTCCTCTCGGATCTTCACGGATATGAGATTCAGAAAGAAAAACTAGTCCGTAATACCGAGGCTTTTGTTGAAGGAAGAAAGGCCAATAATGTCCTTTTATTCGGTGACAGCGGAACCGGTAAGTCTACCAGTATCAAGGCCATAGTCAACGAATACTATGACCGCGGTCTTCGTATGATTGAGATTTACAAGCATCAGTTCAGAAATCTCAGCCAGCTCATAAGCCAGATCAAGAACCGTAACTATAAGTTCATCATATATATGGACGACCTTTCATTTGAAGAGGATGAGTCCGATTATAAATTCCTGAAAGCGGTCATCGAGGGCGGTCTCGAGACCAAGCCTTCGAATATCCTTATATATGCCACATCCAACAGACGTCATCTTATACGCGAGATGTGGACTGACAGGGATGACATGGAACAGAACGGTGACATACACAGATCCGATACGATGGAAGAGAAGCTTTCTCTTGCAAACCGTTTCGGTGTTACCATAGGATATTACAAGCCCGACCGTAATCTGTACCATTCGATCGTAAGGGCTTTGGCTGACCGCAACGGTATCAAAATGGAAGATAAAGAGCTCTTCCTTCTCAGCGATCAGTGGGAGATGAATCACGGCGGAGTATCGGGCAGAACTGCGGGTCAGTTCATCAGTCATCTGATGTCGGATCCCGGAAAATAATTCTTTAAAAAAAGTTCTTGCATATTTTTAATCTTTTATATATAATGTGTTTTCGTAATGCAAATAGGGCTATAGCCAAATGGTAAGGCAGCGGATTCTGATTCCGTCATTTTCAAGGTTCGAGTCCTTGTAGCCCTGCTCTAAGCCGAGGACACCGTCCTCGGCTTTTTTTGTAACCATTTATAGGAGAATATTATTGGACGGAAATAATAACCAATTTGAACAGCCGAAGTACGATCCCTTTACCGGACAGCCGATAGAGCAGTCTCCGGAAGACGGAACATCATCTCAGTACGGAAATTATCAGTACACGAATCCTCAGTATGCCTATCCCGGGTACGGATACGGAATCCCTCAGGCTCCCGCATTTGACGAGCGCAGAGCAGGACATCATTTCAGCAGGATAGGATTGAGTTATTTTGTATTCTGGATTGCTTCTTTACTTCTTGGAAACGGAGTTGCCATTGTTCTTTATCTGGTCGCACCGGATGCGATGGATAATTATCTGATATCGATGCTGGTCGCACTGCTTCCGATGTATCTGATCGGTGCCCCTCTATGCTGGCTTTGTTTGAGAGGCGTCCGGACTGAGAAACCGGAGAAAAATCACTGGAGCTTCTGGCAGATATTAGGCGGATTTATAGTAGCTTACAGCATGATGCATATCGGAAGCTGGATAGGTACCTATGTCGGAGAGATCATAGAATCTTATATCCCCGATGCCCAGGCATCCACAAACAGCGTTCAGGAGCTGGTCCTTACAGGTGAGATGTGGGTTAATGTCATGGCCATGGTAATATTCGGCCCCATTGCAGAGGAATTGCTTTTCAGGAAATTTCTCTGCGACAGGCTTAAGCCTTTTGGAGACGGTGTGGCGATCGTCGTTTCCGGCATTATGTTCGGATTATTCCATGGAAATATCACACAGGGAATTTATGCATGTATGTTAGGCATGATCTTTGCATATGTGTATCTGAAAACGGGAAATATTTTTATTACCATCGGATACCATGTGGTCGCAAATTTCATGGGAAGCGTACTTCCGCTGCTTTTATTGAATTCCGCTGCACTGGGCGGGCTTGATGAAGTGATGGCAGGCGGTGATCCGAATGCGCTCAGTGAGTTTATCATGGGAAATATGGATGTTTTCTTCCTGTACGGAGGGTATGTTTTATTGATCTTCGGACTTATGATAGCGGGAGTGGTCATCCTGATCGTTACCGTTGCAAGAGGCCGTGTCCGGATCAATCCCGGAACATACAGGATTCCTTCGGGAAAGAGATTTAAGACCGTTTTCATCAATGTCGGTATGATCCTTTTCCTGCTCGGATGTTTTTCCGAGGTAATTCTCAATACGTTTTTCTAAGGAGCAAAGCAGATGTACGAATATGACATCCGAATAGGATATCATCAGGTAGATGAAAATAAAATACTTACCATCCCCGCGCTTATCGATCTGTTTCAGGACTGCTCAACGTTTCAGTCGGAGGATCTGGGAATAGGTGTTGATTACTGCAGGGAGAACAATTTTTTCTGGGTTATCAATAACTGGCAGGTTGAGATAGATTCGCTTCCTCAGCTGTGCGACCATGTTACGATCTTTACTTTCCCTTATGAATTCAAGGGATTTGTTGGGAAAAGATGCTTCGGACTTAAGATGAACGGAGAGACCGTTGTAAGGGCATCATCCGTGTGGTCACTCCTTAGTACCGAAACCTACCTCCCCGTAAGGACAAACGAGCTGATGCATGAAAGATACGTTCTGGAAGAGCCTCTTAAGATGGGACCCTTCAAGCGCAAGATCGCAGTGCCCGAAGGCGGAGAAAAACAGCTTCCCATAACTATACAGAATGTGCATTTGGATGCGAACCATCATGTAAATAACGGAAAATATGTTGCAATGGGTGCATCATTTCTTCCGGAAGGTGTTAAGATAAAAGAAATAAGGGTCGGATATCTCTCCCAGGCATTTCTCGGAGATATTATCTATCCCAGACTTGTAGAGATTGAAGACGGATATATCGTTTCTCTCGAAGATAAGGACGGCAAGCCATATGCCGTAATGGAATTCAAATGATAAAAACAGGATATTTACAAAAACTGACTGTAGTAAAAAAGGTTGATTTCGGAGTATACCTTGCTGAAGAGGGCTCTTCCGAATCCGATAAGGAAAGGGTGCTTCTCCCCGCATCCCGCGTTCCCGAGGGGACTGAGATCGGAGATAAGCTCGATGCCTTTATTTACCGTGATTCCGAGGACAGGCAGATCGCAACTCTTCAGGTTCCGAAGCTTGTGATCGGCGGTCTGGCAAGACTTAAGGTGGTGCAGGTGACCAAGATCGGAGCTTTCCTGGACTGGGGACTGGAAAAGGATCTTTTTCTTCCGTATGCCCAGCAGACATACAAGGTAGAGCAGGGGGATGAGATCCTTGTCACCATGTATGCCGACAAATCCGACAGACTCTGCGCCAAGATGGATGTTTACAGGAGCCTCGAAGACAGGTCCGATTATAAAAAAGACGACATAGTCGTAGGAACGCTTTATCTTATCAGTAATAATTTCGGGGCCTTTGTTGCCGTTGATGATAAGTATTCCGCACTCATTCCCAAGAAGGAGATGTTCGGTTCAGCCGAGAAACTTACTGCCGGAATGAAAGTTACCGCAAGGGTTGCAAGGGTCATGGATGACGGAAGACTTGAACTTGCCGTTCGTGACAAGGGATATATGCAGAGAAACGAAGATGCGGAAAAGATCTTCGAGATGCTTAAGGCAGCAGGCGGAAAGCTTGACTTTTATGATAAGAGCGATCCGGAACTCATCAGGGAGAAGACCGGTATGAGTAAGAATGAATTCAAGCGTGCCGTCGGAAAACTTCTCAAAGAAGACAAGATCGATATCGGGGATGGCACCATTTCTCTGAGAAATTAAGAATTCATTTATTGTAATAAGTTTTAGGCCGTGGTATCATCAGTTTACATAAAGAGGGAATGAGTATCTCCCCGAGGAGCGCATATGGATATGGGACTTGTTCAGATGGCGGTCAATTTTAAAAACTCAATGACGATGGCCGATGTAAGCACGGCAGTTTTGGCAAAAGCACTCGACACCAACAGGGATCTGGGTCAGGGCATGGTTGAGATGCTTGATTCCGCAGCGCTTGAGAGAAGCGTTAATCCTGCTGTAGGTGGAAATATTGACATATCTGTATAAATGTTTTTGAACAGTTTTTAACACCCCGATAACCTCGGGGTGTAATTTTTTGCCAATTTTTAACATATATTTCTTGTATTCTTGTGCAATTTGTTATATATTATGAGTTGGGGTTTAATATATATGTAACAATTGTCAAACTAATTTTTTTAGGGGCATTTTATGATATCCAATCAGATACTTCAGGCAACTTTAGACGGACTTAAATCTATAGCAAGGGTGGATCTTGCGGTAACCGATCCGGAAGGCAGGACCGTAGTCTCAACCGGAGAGATTCCCGGACTTCTCAGGGATGCCGGCGAGTTCGCCGCATCGGGAGCCGATTCACAGGAGATCAAGGGAAATCAGTATTTCAAGATCTATGACGATCAGTCCCTTGAATATGTACTTGCAGTTGCGGGTGCCGGAGAGGACGTATATACCCTCGGCAAGATGGCCGCATTCCAGGTTCAGAGTCTTTCGGTTGCTTACAGAGAAAGATTTGATAAGGACAACTTCTTCAAGAATCTGCTTCTGGACAACCTTCTTTTGGTTGATATTTACAGCAGAGCAAAGAAGCTTCATATTGCCAATGATACCCCCAGGGTTGTGATACTCACCGAGGCAGCAAATACCAAGGACATCAATATTCTGGAGACTGTCAGAAATTATTGTCAGGCAAGACCCAGAGATTTCGTTACCGCAGTTGACGAGACAGATGTTGTTGTGGTCATGGAACTTGAGCAGCCTATGTCCAGACTCGATATGCAGGAAGCCGAGATCGAGGAGATGACAGCAGGCCTCAGAGATGCTCTTGCGGATGCCGGAGCAATGGGTATCAAGATCGCTTACGGAAGCATCGCTTCCGAGATCAAGGAAGTAAGCCGTTCCTACAAGGAAGCCAGAATGGCAGCCGATGTAGGAAGGATTTTCTTCGAGGAAAGAGAAGTTGTTTCTTACAGCGGACTCGGTATCGGAAGACTTATCTATCAGCTTCCCATTCCCCTCTGCAGACTTTTTATCAAAGAGATTTTTGACGGCAAGGATATTGATGAATTCGACGATGATATCCTTCCCACCATCGATAAGTTCTTCGAAAATTCACTCAACGTATCGGAGACTTCCAGACAGCTTTTCATACACAGGAATACCCTTGTCTACAGGCTTGATAAGATCCAGAAGACAACAGGGCTTGACCTGAGAGTATTTGACGATGCGATCACTTTCAAGATCGCGCTCATGGTCGTCAAGTACATGAAATATATGAAAAAGAACGAATTTTAACAGGTAAGGACAAATGACCAGAAAAGAAAGAAGAAGAGCTGAGAGAGATCAGTTCATTGAAGAGAACGGTATCATTTTCCTTGACAATGTAAGCATGAATTACCCGGAGAAAGGTAATCCTGCGGTCAAGAATGTTACTCTCAGAATAGATAAAGGCGAATTCGTATTCATCGTAGGAGACAGCGGATCGGGTAAATCGACCCTGATAAAGCTTCTCTTAAGAGAGATCCTCCCCACCGGCGGTGACGTATTCGTAATGGGACAGAATACCAGAAAGCTTCGTCACTCACAGATCCCCAAATTCAGAAGAAATCTCGGAGTGGTTTTCCAGGATTTCAGACTTCTCAAAGACAGAAATGTATATGAAAATGTTGCCTTTGCGCAGCGTATCATTGAAGTACCTTCAAGAGAAATGAGACGCAATGTTCCGAGCATACTTTCCATGGTCGGACTTGCGGGAAAATATAAAGCCAACGTCAGAAAATTATCGGGAGGCGAACAGCAGAGAGTTGCTCTTGCGAGAGCTCTTGTCAACAAGCCTTCCATTCTTCTTGCCGATGAGCCTACCGGAAACCTGGATCCAAACAACTCATGGGATATCATGGATCTTCTTGCGGAGATCAATGAGCAGGGAACCACGGTAATCGTCGTAACTCACAGCCCCACCATAGTCAACTCTATGAAAAAGAGAGTTGTGGCGATGAAGCTCGGCGAAATAATCAGCGATGAGCAGGAAGGGGAATATGTAAATGAAGATTAGAACCTTTCTGTATACACTTTGGCAGGGCATCCGTAATATGTTCAAGAACGGATGGTACACCCTTGCCTCTGTCGCAACCATAAGCGCATGCCTGTTTTTGCTCGGTATGTTTTATTCCATAGTTTCGAATGCACAGCATATTCTCTATACGGTTGAAGAGGGAGTTTCCGTCACCGTATTTTTCAATGAAGATGTTACCGATGCACAGATCGATGCATTCGGACAGGAGCTTCTCCAGCGTCCCGAGGTAAGGGATGTAGTGTTCCATTCAGACGAAGAGATCTGGGCAACATTCGGCCCCATCTATCTCGGTCCCGATTACCAGGAGGGATTTCTCGAGAACCCTCTTAAGGGCGAGCATAACTATGAAGTATTCCTTCGCGCGGTTAGTCTTCAGGATCAGCTCGTGGGATGGCTTCAGACAAAACCCGAGGTAAGACTGGTCAGATATTCGGAAGTAGTTGCATCTACCCTTTCCGGATTCAATCTGATGCTTGTATATGTATCCGGTGCGATCATCCTGATCCTTCTTGCGGTAAGTATATTCCTGATCAGCAACACGGTCAGAGTAGGTATATCCGTAAGAGCCGAGGAGATTGGGATCATGAAGTACATCGGAGCAACAGACTTTTTCGTAAGAGCACCTTTCGTACTCGAAGGAATCATGATCGGACTGATAGGTGCGGTTGTTCCTCTGGGACTTATCTACTATCTGTATGACTATGTTCTGAATATGCTCACTACCAGATTTGAGATGCTCAGTTCCATATTAAGCTTCCTGACTGTCGCGGAGATATTTAACGTTCTTGTACCTCTTTCCATAGGAATTGCGGTCGGAATGGGCTTTTTGGGAAGTTTCATCACAGTACGCAAGTATCTTAAAGTATGATTTAAAACGGTGATCTTTATATGATCAAAAAGAGAAGCATCAAAAAAACAGTATGCCTGGTTTCTGCGGTCGTACTTGCCTTTTCCTGGTATATTCATACCGAAGAGCAGGTTCCTGTTCATGGTGCCACATATACAAATGCCCTGATCCAGGAGAAACAGCGTGAGATCGAAGAAGCCAATGCCCAGAGAGCGGAGCTTGCCGGAAGGGTTACGGATCTTAATGCAAGCCAGAACAGGCTTGCTTCCCTCAGGAGCGATCTTAATGCATATGTAACAGAACTCGACGCAGAGCTTGTGGCTATGCAGGACAATATCGCCGCACTGAATGAGCAGATCCTTGCCAAGGAATACGAGATCTCCCGGACGGAAGCGGAGCTTGAGGCTGCCGAGGAGACCGAAGCCATCCAGCATGATGCGATGATCGTCAGAATGAGGCTCATGTACGAGCAGGGCGATAAGAGCATGATAGATATGCTTTTTTCCGCAAGAAGCCTGAGAGATCTTTTAAACAGTGCGGATTATATCGAAAAAGTAGTTCAGTACGACAAAAGCCTTTGGGAAGAATACAAGGCAAATGTCGAGTACATTTCACTTTGTAAAGAGCAGCTTGATCTTCAGAAAGAGATCCTTGATGAGGCTAAGGCTGCAGCGGAACAGGAAGAGCAGAATCAGGAAACCCTGATCAACGAAAAGAACGCGGAGATTGACAGCTATAACCTTCAGATCAATGCGACCCAGGCAGAGATTGATGCATACCAGGCGGAGATTGCCGCACGTGATGCCGAGATTGAAGCACTTACCAAAGCTATCGAGGAAGAAAGAAGAAGGCTTGCAAGTGCCAACGGACTCAGATATGACGGAGGACAGTTCCTCTTCCCTCTTGCATCCTACAAATATGTATCATCGGATTACGGCCCCAGAAATGCACCTACCGCAGGCGCAAGTACATTCCATAAAGGAATAGATTTCGCTGCTGCATACGGAACCGATATCTATGCCGCATACGATGGTGAGGTCGCTGCCGCATCCTATTCGGGTGCCATGGGCAATTACATAATGATCGATCATGGTGACGGATTATATACCGTATATGAGCATTGTTCGGCACTGTATGTTCAGAAGGGAGACAAGGTTGTCATGGGTCAGACCATTGCGGCCGTAGGTTCCACAGGTATTTCCACCGGAAACCATCTTCACTTCGGAGTAAGAAGAAACGGAGAATACACTTCACCCTGGCCTTATCTGGGCAAGTGATCGGAAAGCGGAATATGAGTGATCAGGATAATATAATCAATACGCAGGAGCCTGTGCAGGAGGAAAACCTGCAGCAGGCGTCACCTGCTCCCGTTAAAAAAGAAAAAAAGAAGCGTCCCTTCAGGCTTGGTTTTTTGACCGGAATGCTGGTGATGCTTCTTTTGTGCGTTGGAACCTTTTTTGCACTTCTTTTTACAAGGCGCCTATATCTTGCCGGAGGTGCGGGAATAGTTGATGCGGAGGTTATGGCCAAGGCGGAAGCTATCTACGCATACCTGGATGCGCATTCCATATATGATTATGATGATCAGGCCCTCAGAGACGGAATGCTGGATGGACTATTGGACGGAACCGGCGACAAATATGCAGAGTATTACACCGCCGATGAGATCAAAGATCTTTTTGCGGATTACAACGGTGATTTCTGCGGCCTTGGAATTCTTCTTAAGGCCAAGGAAGACGGAAGCGTATATGTATCCGGTGTTTATGAAGATTCCCCTGCGGAGGAAGCCGGTTTTCAGATAGGAGATGTCTTGATCGCGGTTGACGGAGAAAGCGTTGTCGGAATCGACAGATATGACGTAGCGGCGATGGTACGCGGTCCCGAGAATTCCTCGGTTGTCCTTACCGTATACAGAGAAGAGACGGGTGAGACCCTTGATATTTCAGCTGTAAGAAAGAAGCTCAAGAAGATAGACGTAGACTATTACATGGCATCGGATAGCGTCGGATATATCTGGATAAAGGATTTTGATGATGTTACCACGGATCAGTTTAAGGAAGCGATGTCCGATCTCAGATCACAGGGAATGAAAGACCTTGTACTTGACCTGAGAACGAATACCGGCGGATTGTTCAGGGTAGCTCTTGAAGTTGCGCAGGAGCTTATGTGCGAGGGAATTATAGTCTCCATAGAAAGTTCCGACGGAACCATGAAGGAATATACCTGTGACGGATCTCATGAGTTTGAGGGCAACATCGTAATTCTCACCGACGGCTATACCGCAAGCTCATCCGAGATACTTGCGGGAGCTCTTATCGATAACGGAATGGCCATATCAATGGGCACCACCACATTCGGTAAAGGACTCGTACAGGATTTCTACTACTTGAGCGACGGATCATGCGTCAAGTTCACTACCAACCAGTATTACACTCCAAACGGAACCGCCATAAACGGTGTGGGAATCATACCCGCCATTGAGGTGCAATTTGACGGAAATCTTTATTATGAAGACGGAAGCGACAATCAGATAGATGCCGCGGTCGATTATCTTGAAAACCTGTAAGAAATTTCATAAAACAACCCGGAAGGACGAATCCTTCCGGGTTTTCTTATGCCTTTAAGTTGTCTGAGGACCGAGAATGTCTTCTTTTGTCAGGGAATAGGGGCCGAAGAGATTGCTGTCCCACTGGTGAAGAAGGTCTAAGTTCATTCCGCCTCCGTCCCTGAAGTTTGCCGCGTGGTGTGATGCCATATCCGCAGTGAAGTCTTCGAGGGGATATACACCCTGAATATAAAGGGGCCCCCAGGTCTGATACTCGACCATGGGAAGAGCTCCGCTGTTATCAAGGTCAACCTTTGCACCGTCTTTGTCTACGTGGATCGTAACCCATGCCATTCCTTCAAAGCTGGTGTAGTTTTGAATCTGGCAGTGGATGAAGTTTCCGATGGAGTAGTAGCAAAGTCCGGAATTTCCGTTATCGGTGGTGATATATTCAACGGGCTCTACGATGTGGGGATGTGCTCCGATTATTACATCGGCACCGGCATCTATCATCTGCCTTGCAAAATCCTTCTGGTAAGCACAGGGCTCGAATGAGTATTCATATCCCCAGTGAGGACATACTATAACGATGTCACAGACCTCCCTGGCCAGCTTAATGTCCTCGAGGACTTCGGGGTTGATGGTGTCAAAATCAATCTCTCTGGTAGCGGGATCGTAATAACATAGTCTGTTCAGATATCCGTCCAGTCCGTTAGCCCAGGTTGCCCAGTTATGGGAGTAGGTGTAATTGAGAATGGCTATCTTAACCCCGTTAACTTCCCTTATTACGAAAGCTGAGGTATTGACCATATCCTCGGGTTCCAGCTGCAGGTCGTCGAATCTTGGCCTGTCGTTGGGGCTTACACCGTATTTATCGATCCAGTAGGAACCTCTGTGGGAGGTTCTGGAATCCTCATTAAGACTGCTGTGTGTTCCGACAACGCTTATCCCGGGATATTTATAGAAGTAATCATGGAAATATATGAGTCCTCCCAGCCCCTGGTCATATGCGTGGTTCGTTGCGGTCAAGACTACATCGAAGCCTGCCTTGGCTATGGCATCCGCTGCCTCTGTGGGAGAGTTGAATGCGGGATATCCGGAAAAACCTCTCTCGTTGCCGCCTATGGGTGACTCCTGGTTGATGATGGCAATGTCTGCGGCATCTATGTAATCAAGTATATCCTTGAAAAGGAAATCGTAATTTCTGGTCCCGTCCGCGAGAACACCCTGATTGACAAGTCCCATGTGGAGAAGATCGTCTCCTACCATCATTACGTGAATATCGAACTCCTCAAAGGGCTCTTCCTCAGGCTCCGGTACAAGTGTCTCTTCCGGGATGGCTGTTCCTTCCATGGGGTCCGAAGGAAGCTGCGGCTCCTCAGTGGGGGGCGGGTTATCCGCTACTGAAGCCCCTTCATGAAATATGGGTTTTATCAAAAATACATAGCCGAGTGCAAGCATAAGTACGAATAAGGCCAGGAAAATGCTTACCCGCATCATTCTCTTGCGGCGTTTTTTCTTTAAATAGGTATTTATATCAGAAGATCTCATTTTTTTCTCCAATTTCGGGCAATTACAGGCCCTAATAACCTCAAAAATATAACATTTACAGGGGTCAAACGCAACTTGTTACAAGTTTTGACGCTGTTTTTTAAGGGATATTTCGAAAATGTTACAAAATTGTTGCATTTTTTAATAATGCAGGTATAATGGACTTGTTCGACCGAATCAGACTATGAATATGAATTTAAAGAAATTACTTATAAGTACATCAGCTTTTATTGCAGGCACAGCCATTGCTGTGCTTTTTCCCGTTAATACGGAAGCTGCGGTAATGGTATCGGGCGGAGCTTCCAGAGAACTCAATACCACGTCCCACACCCTTAATGAGAAAGGCACAACATCCGATTCCGTTGCACAGATCACAGATCCCGCTGATGTCATAGAAGAAGAATATCTTTCACTTTCAATAGCTCTTTTCGAAACAGATCCCAAGTATTGTAATGTACGTTCCGGTCCCGGAACCGAATATTCCATAGTAGGCCGTATGTATGACGGAAGTGTAGGTTCCGTTATCGATGGTGTCGATGAGACCATCGCTGACGATCCGGATCCCGATGATGACAATGATGAGTGGATACACGTCAGAAGCGGTCAGACAGAAGGATATGTATTATCGAATTTCGTGGTTACCGGTGTTGCCGCATATAACAGACTCGAAGAGCACACTCAGTACTTCGCCGAGATCCTTGTAAGCCAGCTTAATGTCAGAAAAGAAGCCTCCATCGATTCCGAGTGCCTCACCTATGTGACCAGAGGAGAGAGATACAGAGTCGTTGTTGAAGACGGAATGGATCCCAGAGTATATCTGGCAGCCAAAGAGTCCGACGATCCCGATGATGACGGAATGAACTGGATAAAGATCGTTTATTCCGGGGACAAGGTAGGATATGTATCCGCCGATTACATCACCATCACCGAGGAATATAAGACCGCAAGAACCATTGAAGAGATCAGGGAAGAGGAAGCTGCGGAGCGAGAGAGGAACTTAAGAGCGACCACTTCGAACGGAAACGGCGGTACCCAGTCATATACCGCACCTGCCGAGAATCTTACCCTGCCGGATCTTTCCACTGATTACGCATCGACTTCCGAGCTCAGAATGGCAATCGTAAATTATGCTCTTCAGTTTGTCGGAAATCCTTACATCCTCGGAGGCCAGAGCCTTGCGGGAACCGATTGCTCGGGATTTACCTGCTACGTCCTCAGAGATTTTGGTATAAGCGTAGCAAGAACTCCTTCCGGACAGTATTCATCCGCAGGACGCAGCGTATCCCTCGCCGAGGCCCAGCCCGGTGACATCATCTGCTACGGATACGGCGGATGCTCGCACGTAGCTCTCTACATCGGAAACGGACAGATCGTTCAGGAGTCCAATCCGAGAAGAGGCTTGGAAGTAAATTCCGTATACTTCATGAGCAACATCATAGGTGTTAAGAACGTATTAGACTGATAAATATTTTGTCCCGCCCGATGAGGGCGGGATTTTTTATTTTTGAAATCCGTAACTTTGTGGTAATATTATTGCCGTAGCTCATATTTACAGGGGAGGCATATATGGAAATCGAAAAGATCCTTTCTGTCTGTGATCATACTCTTTTACATCAGGATGCAACATTTGATGACATCAAAGCACTTTGCGACGATGCAATCAAATATCATACTGCGTCCGTATGCATTCCTCCCTGCTATGTAAAAGATGCCAAGGCATATGTGGGCGACAGAATGAAGATCTGCACCGTCATCGGATTCCCCAACGGAAACATGACTACCACCGTCAAGGTACTTGAGACCTTTGATGCACTTGACAAGGGCGCCGATGAGATCGACATGGTCATCAATATCGGAAGACTTAAGAGCAAGGACTACGCTTACGTTAAGCAGGAGATCAATCTCATTAAGCAGGCGTGCGGAGATCACATTCTCAAGGTTATAATCGAGACCTGCATGCTTACGGATGAAGAGAAGATCAAGATGTGCGAGATCGTAACGGAGGCAGGGGCGGACTACATCAAGACCTCAACCGGATTCTCCACCGCGGGTGCGACATTTGCCGATGTAGAGCTTTTTGCAAAGCATGTCGGAAAGGGAGTTAAGATCAAGGCTGCGGGCGGAATAAGCTCCATTGCGGATGCCGAGAAGTTCATTGAGCTTGGTGCATCCAGACTCGGAACCAGCAGAATTGTAAAAATTGTAAAAGAACAGAGTTAATCAAAAACCGGGTGTCCGTAACGGAACACCCGGTTTTTTATATAAGGAGATCTCGGCTAAAAGATCTATCCGTTTTATTTTCCGAGCAATTTGAGAAGGTAAGGAATCTCAAGCTCGAAATTTACGGCGTAGTTAACTCTGTCCGGATCGTTGTATGAATTCCTGATGCAGGCGGTAGTGAAATCAGCTGCGATGACAAGGGCATCATACACGCTCTTTCCGTTTACGAGGGCTCCGGTGAAGGCGCTGGCATATACATCGCCGGTTCCGTGAGATTTGTAAGGGATCTTTTCCGCACCGTAGCTGATGAACTCGTCTTTGGCGGAATCGTATCCGATAAATCCGAAGGTTCCGTCTGCGAGGGTTACGCCGGTGATGACCGGGAATTTGATACCAATTCCCGTAAGCTTTTTAAGAATATCCTTAACGGTTTCTTCGGATGCATCTTCTCCGGGATATTCGATACCGAGCATGAGAGCAGCTTCCGAGATATTCGGAAGGGCTATGTCGGACTCGGCACAAAGCGTTCCCATCTCGCGGGCGAAGTTTTCATCAAATCCGTAATAAAGTTTTCCATTATCGGCCATTGCGGGATCTACGATCTTGAAAGTACCTTCCTGACCGAACTCTTTGAAATAGCTCTTTACGATATTTATCTGGCGGAGGCTTCCAAGATAGCCTGTGTAGAGTGCGTCGAACTTAAAGCCTTCTTTTTTCCAGTGATCCCTGATGGGCTCCATGTCATCGGTAAGGTCTCTGAAAGTAAAACCGGAGAACTGCGTATGTGTGGACAGAACTGCGGTGGGAACTATGGCGGTCTCTACGCCGGTAGCGGAAATGATGGGGAGTGCTACGGTGAGAGAGCACTTTCCGATGCATGATATGTCCTGAATAGTGGCGATGCGTTTCATTTTTTGTAAGACTCCTTTAATACTTTGTTTATTGTATTTTAGATTTTTACAAAGTATAATCTGAAACTGGTTCTATTGGTACACCCATTTTAGATTTTTTTTATAATACCAGTTTAAGATGATTTTTAATTTACAGAAAAAAGGCGCAAAGCCCATATACGAGTATCTCTATGAAAGCATTCGCAATGAGATCATCTCCGGAAAGCTGAAGAGCGGTGATAAGCTCCCATCCAGAAGGCAGATGGCACTTGATAACGGTATCGCTGAGATAACGGTGGCAAATGCATATGCACAGCTTGTGACCGAAGGTTATATAGAGAGCAGGGAAAAGAGCGGATATTTCGTATCCCGGGACATAGACCTCATTCCCGAAACGGGGATCAAAAAGCGAAGGGAAGACAACTGCCCCGTCAAAAGGTTCTTGTGTAAAAAGAAAGAAGCAGCAAGCAAGACGGTCAATCTGTCGAACAGCGGCCTTCCGGAGGAGACATTTCCTTTTGATACCTGGTCTAAACTTGCCAGGAGGATACTTTCTGAGGAACGAAGTGAGTGCATAAAGGCTCCTGAAGTAAGAGGGCTTCAGAAACTCAGGGAATCCATTGCCGGCTATCTTGAAAGATCGAGAGGATTCGCACCCGATCCGGAGCATATAATAGTCGGTCCCGGAACGGAATACCTGTGCAATGTTCTCCTAAGTCTTCTCGATAAGGATACTGCGGTTGCACTGGAAGATCCCGGATACAGAAATATAGGACGGCTTTTTGAGGGAAGCGGGCATAAATGCCATCACCTTCCCGTGGATGAAAACGGCCTTATCACATCGGAACTTAAGGGAAAAGGGATAAAGCTCTTGCACGTTTCTCCTTCTCACCATTTCCCACTCGGATGTGTAATGAGTGCTCCCAGAAGGGCGTCGCTGATATCCTGGGCAGAGGAAGAATCCGCATGGATCATAGAAGACGATTATGATTCTGAGTTCAGATTTGAAGGGCGGCCCGTACCGCCGGTCGTATCCTATGAGCAGGACAGAGTGATCTATATGAATACATTTTCAAGAACACTGTCCCCGTCAATAAGGATCGCGTACATGGTATTGCCTGCCGAGCTTTATGACTTATTCATGGATAAGTTCATGTATCATTCGGGAAGCGTCTCGACCTTAGAACAGCTGACACTTGCGTCGTTTATTTCCGGAGGATATTACGAAAGACATTTAAACCGGGTCAGAAATTATTACAAAAAGCGAAAAAAAGCCATATTTGATATTGCCATGGAAAAACCGATCGCCGATAGCTTTGAGATAGAAGGCGACGGAAGCGGTATGACTTTTATTCTCAAATGTAAGACGGATACGGATGATAAGTACCGGGAAGTACTTGCCAGACACGGAGTGCTTATAAATCCGTTAAAAGAGTATTGCTACGAACCATCGGACTATTCCGATAACAGATATGTTGTAAATTTCGGATACGTCAACGAAGAACAGTTTAAGAATGCCGCGCTTAAGATGTGCAAGGCACTGAGGGTGAAAAAATGTCGAAATTAAGTGTAAAAAAGCCGTTTACGGTACTGGTCATGGTTGTCATCATGATCGTGCTCGGCGTAGTAAGTATTCTGAGGATGCAGATGGATCTGCTTCCTCACATATCACTTCCCTATGTTCTGGTGATCACCGCATATCCCGGTGAATCTCCCGAATCGGTCGAAGATACCATATCCAAACCTTTGGAGCAGTCGCTTGGAACCATATCCGGTGTCAAGAATATCTATTCCATGAGCTACGAAAATTACGGAATCGTGGAATTGGAGTTCGCATCCGGAACTGATCTTGATTCCGTTATGGTCAAGATCTACACACAGATAGATACTGTAAGAGCCACATGGCCCGAAGAAGTTGGAATCCCTTCCATACTGGAACTTTCCACCGATATGCTGGCCAACCAGTATCTCGCCGTATCCTATGACGGAATGAGTATCGAGGAACTGTCCAGATTTACGGAAGATGTTGTGGTTCCGGCATTCGAAAGACAGGACGGTGTTGCAAGAGTAACCCCCAGCGGTCTTATCGAAAAGACTGTTCAGATACAGCTGGATCAGGAAAAAGTAGACATACTTAATGAGAAGATCTATGCGTACGCTGAAGGAGAGCTTGAAGATGCGTATGACGAGATCATGGAAAATCAGGATGATCTCGACGATGCGAGACAGCAGCTGGTTGATTCGCAAAACGATCTCAACCAGTCACAGCTGGATCTGAACGAAAGCCTTCAGGAACTTACCGATGCATATGCGGATCTTATAGATTCCCAGTACGACCTTGTGGATTCGATCGAAGAGATCGATGATGCCAGAAGAGAACTGGATGAAAAGAAAGCGGATCTCGAAAAAGCAAAGAATGAGGCTTATGAAAAATTAGCGTTAGCTTCAGAAGGCTTGGATGCCCTTAACGCATATAAAGCATTAAAGACACAATATGATTCTATGGTAGAGCTTGGAATGGATCCATCTGTCGAGCCACTCTTGTCAGTAGCAAACGGAATGAATGCTATAGAATCTGAATTGGCTAAAAATGGAATGAGTATAGCTATGATTGAGGCCATGCTCAATGAGGCAGGAATTCATAGTCAAGCTGATCTTGACAGAGCACGAATGGAGTTGGCAACTCAGTTTGGTTCCGCCTCAGCTCAGATCTCCATCGCTCAGCAGCAGCTTGAAGCAGCCAGAGAACAGGCCGAGAACGGACAGGATCAGATCAATGATGCATACGATCAGATCATGGACGGTTACGATCAGATCGCTGACGGACAGGATAAGATAAATGACGGTCAGCAACAGATCAATGACGGATGGGAATCATATTATGATGCCGTCGAGCAGTTTAACGACGGACTTGCCCAGTTTGAGGTTCAGAGACAGGAAGCTCTTAAGAAAGCTAATTCGGATGAACTGATCACTCTTCAGACTCTGTCCCAGCTTATTTATGCCCAGAATTTCGACATGCCTGTCGGATATATCGATGATAAGGATGACAATTCATGGCTCCTTAAGATAGGTAACGAATTCGAAAGCATAGAGGAGATGGAACGTACTCCCCTTGTTGTATTGGATGGTGTGGGCCCTGTACTTCTCGGAGATGTTGCCAATATCACCGTAATAGATAACTCCGATGTTACCTTCACCAAGCTTGGCGTAAACGACGGAGTTATCCTCAGTATTTTCAAGAGCAGCGAAGCCGGAGCAAATGATGTAGCAAATGTTTGTATCGACGAGTTAAAAGTACTCGAGGAAAAATATCCCGGACTTGATATCACGGTCATCATGGACCAGGGTGCCTATATCGAGATGATCCTCTCGGTCGTTGTTCAGAACATGCTGATAGGTGCCGGACTTGCGATACTCATACTCGCAATATTCCTTAAGGATGTACTTCCTACCATTGTTGTTGCAATAAGCATTCCTCTCAGTGTCCTCACCGCGCTCGTTGCCATGTATTTCAGCGGTGTATCGCTGAATATGATGAGCCTCTTCGGAATGAGCCTTGGTATAGGTATGCTCGTAGATAACTCCATTGTTGTAATGGAGAATATATACAGACTAAGGGGCCGAGGTATAGAAGCTCCGAGAGCTTCGGTTCAGGGTGCAAGGCAGGTGTTCGGAGCGGTGGTTGCTTCGACGCTCACCACCATCTGTGTATTCTTCCCGATGGTATATACCGAGGGACTTATCAGGGAATTGATGATGCCCCTTGCACTTACGATCATTTACACCCTTTTGTCATCGCTTTTGATCTCAATGACGGTTGTTCCGGCGGCATGTTCAACTCTTTTGAAGAGAACCAAGCCCAAGGAGCATAAGCTGTTTGATAAAATTCTGGATGCATACGGAAAAGCACTTTCTTTCAGCTTGAAAGTTAAGATATTGCCCCTCGGTCTTGCCATAGGTCTGCTTGCATTCAGCGTAATAATCGCGCTTCGCTCGGGAATCGTAATGATACCCAGTGCATCCTCCAGCCAGATCCAGGGTACCGTTACATTCGGTGAGGAGACCACAAGAGAAGAGAATTACGAGAAGATGACTCTGCTCATTGAAACCATGTCAGCCATCGAGGGAATCGATACAGTCTGTGTAATGAGCGGAAACGCCGATGAGACTCTTATGGCGGGATCGAGTTCGGATAACTTCAGAAGTTTCTCGGTCATGGTTCTTTGCGAAAATGATGAAGCAGGTGAGGAGGAAGTTGCCAGGATCACGAATGCGATGAATGCGACAGCTGCTTTATTGGACGTTGACCTGTCCGTAACTTCCGGAATGGATGCCATGGACCAGCTCCTCGGAAGCGGACTTTCTCTCCAGATCTTCGGTGATGATATTGAGGAGCTGAAGCGGATCAGCAATGATATCATGGATATTGTTGCAACCGTTCCCGGCTATGTGAATATCTCCAACGGAAATGAGGACGCGAAGCAGATCCTCCACATGTATATTGACAGAGATGCGGCAATTGACGACGGTCTTACCGTTGCTCAGATCTATCAGGCCATTTACGGTAAGCTGACCACGTCTTCTGTAGTATCCAGCATTAAGCTTGCGGGAGAAACTCTTGATGTCGAGATCATCACGGATCTTGATCCTCTCGATGCCGGAAATATCCTGGATTACACATTTACAATTGATGATGAGGATGAGGACGGAAATGCGATAACAAGGGATGAGCCTTTGAGCCGTTATGCAAATCTTGTCAAAGAGGACGGCATGAACCAGATCAACAGACTCAATATGAGTTATTATCTGGACATTACAGCGGATGTTGCCGAAGGGTATAACAATGCGCTTCTTTACAGAGATCTTGAACCCCTTCTTGAGAATTACCAGCTGCCTTCCGGATATATCCTTGATGTAGGCGGAGAATCCGAGACCACCAATCAGATGATCGAACAGATGGCACTCGTTCTTGCCCTGGGTCTTGTCCTAGTATATCTGATAATGGTTGCACAGTTCCAGAGCCTGCTCAGCCCCTTCATCATTCTTTTCACAGTGCCTCTTGCATTTACCGGAGGTTTCCTGGGACTGAAGTTTACGGGTGAGCCCATTTCCATGATGGCTCTTATGGGCTTCCTGGTACTTATGGGTACCGTCGTTAATAACGGTATCGTATATGTAGACTATACAAATCAGCTTAGAATAGGCGGTCTTTCCAGACACGATGCACTTATCGCAGCCGGCAAGACCAGAATGCGTCCCATTCTGATGACTGCACTTACCACGATTTTGGCGGAAAGCTCGCTCTGCATAGGCGATTCGCTTTCATCACAGCTCGGTAAAGGCATGGGAATCGTAATCATAGGCGGTCTTGCTTATGCGACCCTTATGACGCTGTTTATAGTTCCCGTGATTTATGATATCTTATTTAAGAAACAGCCCGTAAACATCGATACCGGATCTGAGAGCCTTGATGATATTCCGGATGATGCTGCGGAGTATCTTAAGGAGAAAGAACTTGAGCAGAATCGTAATATTGAACGGATTGCTGATGGACCCGAAGAGCAATCTTCAGGCGAAAGCGGATCTGAGGATCAGTGACGGACGCATCGCTGAAATAGTACTTAAATCTGACGGCGGGATCACACCTGAAGAGGACGATGAGATTGTAGACGCGGAGGGACTTATAGTAGCCCCCGGCCTTGTAGATGTACATGTCCACTTCAGGGATCCCGGCTTTACCGCCAAAGAAGACATAGAGACAGGCTCCGCATCTGCAATAAAAGGCGGATATACCTCCGTCGTAATGATGGGTAATACCGATCCCAGATGCGACAATGTCGAAACACTTAAATACATGCAGGATAAAGCATCAAAGATGCCCCTGCACATATATGTGACCTGTAATGCGACAGTCGGAATGAAAGGCGCAGAACTTGCCGATCTTGAAACCCTTCATAAAGCCGGAGCGGTCGGCATCACGGATGACGGCCTGCCCATTATGGATCACGGAATTCTTAAACAGGTTTTCCTCAAAGCGGCTTCTCTGGGAGTTCCCGTAAGCCTTCACGAGGAGGATCCTTCACTTATCACTAATAACGGCGTAAACAGAGGAAAGGCATCCGACCATTTCGGAATAGGCGGATCCCCCTCTGAAGCCGAATATTCTCTTATCAGACGTGACCTTGAGATTGCTTCGGGCACCGGGGTCAGTGTCGATATCCAGCACATATCCACGGCAGAGGGTGTTGATGCGGTAAGACAGGCCAAGGCTAAGGGCGTTAATGTCCATGCGGAGGCGACTCCCCATCATTTTACCCTTACGGATGAAGCCGTCATCACCCACGGAACACTTGCCAAGATGAATCCGCCCCTCAGAACGGAGAAGGACAGAATGGCTATAATCGAGGGCTTGAAAGACGGTACCATCGATATGATCGCAACAGATCATGCTCCTCATACAAATGAAGAAAAGGCACTTCCCATAACCAAGGCGCCCAGCGGGATTATAGGTCTTGAAACTGCTCTGGGATTGGGTATCACCGAACTGGTGGACAAGGGATATCTGTCCATGATGGATCTTTTAAGACTCATGACCATCGGCCCCTCCGAGGTTTATAACCTGGATGCCGGATATATAGCGGAGGGCGGACCCGCGGACATGGTTTTGATAAATCCGGAAGTTCAGTGGACCGTAGAAGATGATTTTGCATCGAAGGCACACAATACTCCATTTATAGGATGGAAATTAAAAGGCCGCGCGGTTATGACAATTGTGTCAGGAAATATAGTGTACAGGGGTTAGTATGAAAAGTAAGACATTAGGAAAAGTGTTATCCCAGAAGCAGCTCGCTCCCGGGATATTCGATCTTGTGATCGAGACAAAGATCGCCGAAGAAGCCGGAGCAGGACAGTTTGTGGGGGTGTATACCAAAGACGCTTCCACGCTTCTTCCCAGACCCATCAGTATCTGCGGAGTATCCGATGACAAAAAGAGCATCAGACTCGTGTACAGAGTTGCAGGCAAAGGCACCGCTGATTTCTCGGGTTTAAAAGAAAACGATGAAGTAATGCTCCTTGGAGTACTCGGAAACGGATACGATATCGAAAAGCTTAAGAAGACTTCGGAAGCGGGCGGAAAGGGTGTACTTCTGCTCGGAGGCGGAATCGGTGTGCCTCCCATGCTGGAGCTTGCCAAAGAGCTTAAGGCAGCAGGCGTCAAGGTAACATCGGTGATGGGTTACCGTGATGATAAGACTTTTCTTCTCGATGAATTCAAAGAGTATTCCGACACATATGTCGCTTCTGAGGACGGAAGCGTCGGAACCAAGGGAAATGTTCTTGATGCTGTCAGAGAAAACGGGATCGAATTCGATGCCGTATGTTCCTGCGGACCTCTTCCCATGCTCAGGGCTATTAAAGAATATGCCTGCGATAAGCCCGCATTTATCTCACTTGAAGAAAGAATGGCCTGCGGCGTAGGAGCGTGCCTCGGATGCGTCGTTAAGACCAAAGAAGTAGACCATCATTCACATGTAAATAATGCAAGGATCTGCACTGACGGTCCTGTTTTTGCAGCATCGGAGGTGGAGATATGAGAAAAACCGAAGTCACCATAGCCGGTGTCACATTCAAAAATCCTATCATGGAAGGATCCGGAACCTTCGGATCGGGTATGGAATATTCCGAATTCGTAGACCTTAACAGACTCGGAGCTGTAGTAACAAAGGGCGTGGCAAATGTTCCCTGGCCCGGAAATCCCACACCCAGAGTCTGCGAAGTATACGGCGGAATGCTCAATGCCATCGGCCTGCAGAATCCCGGAATAGAAGTTTTCTGTGAAAGGGATCTTCCTTTCCTGGAAAAATATGACACGAAAGTCATAGTTAATGTCTGCGGAAAATCCGTATCCGATTATGTAGAGGTAGTTGAGAGACTCTCTGATGAAAAGAGAGTGGATATGCTGGAGATCAACGTATCCTGTCCCAACGTAAAAGAGGGCGCCATTGCCTTCGGAACCGATAAGGCAGCCTTAGAGAATATCACCAAAGAGATCAAGGCACATACCAAAAAGCCCGTGATCATGAAGCTCACCCCGAATGTAACGGATATTGCGGAGATGGCAAGAGTCGCCGAGAGTGCCGGTGCAGATGCTTTGTCCCTTATCAATACCATCACCGGAATGAAGATCGATATCGAAAGAAGGCGCTTTGCTCTTGCCAATAAGACCGGCGGAATGAGCGGCCCTGCGATAAAACCCATCGCCGTAAGAATGGTCTATCAGGCATCACATGCCGTGAAGATACCCGTTATAGGAATGGGCGGCGTTGCAACGGGAGAAGATGCGATCGAATTTATGATGGCAGGTGCCACGGCCGTAGCTGTCGGTATGATGAATTTCGTAAATCCTTACGCTACAACAGAATGTATCGAAGGAATCGAGAGATACATGGATAACCACAAGATAGAGGATATTAACGAGATCATAGGCTGTGTCTAAAAAATAACAATAATTGTTTTTAAAATCTGCGGATGGTAAGATTTCCTTATAGCACTAAACAATCGGAAACATGATTCCGATATAGATAATGTAATCACGGATGATTATGCATAATGTGACCGCGCAAATTCATGTTATGCCACAGGCGAAAGGAGAGATTTATGAATGTAAACGGAGTTACATCCTCTCAGGCAGCAAGTGCGTATTCGGCTTATACTTCCCAGACAAAGGCAAAAGAAGCCGCAAATACCACTGATGTTAAAGAAGAGGCTGCGGCAGTATACGAACCTTCGGGCAAGACTGCCGAGACAGATAAGGTTTACAGATCCAATACCGCTATGATCGATAAGCTCAAGGCAGAGGCAGATGCCAGAACCGAGAGCCTCAGATCACTGGTCGAGAAGCTCCTGGGTCAGCAGGCCACTAAGTACGGTGAAGCAACCGATATATGGTCATTCTTAAAGAGTGGCGATTACGAGGTTGATCCCGAGACCAAGGCACAGGCTCAGGCGGATATCGCAGAAGACGGATATTGGGGAGTTGAAAAAACCAGTGACCGTATTGTACAGTTTGCCATGGCTCTAACAGGCGGCGATCCCGACAAAACAGACAGTATGATCGACGCATTCAAGAAGGGCTACGAACAGGCCGAAAAGACCTGGGGCGGCAAGCTTCCCGAGATTTCTCAGAAGACCTATGACGCCGTTTTGGACAAGTTTGAGAAAATAAAGAGCGGCGAAACAGATCCTGCAACCTATTTAAACAGATAAATCATCCATGATGACAAAGCTGCCCTCCCTTAGCAAAGGGAGGGCGTTTTTATATACATCCGGATATGATAAAATCTGATGAGAAGAAATCTTCGGGAGAACAGATATGATAACGGAAAGAGCATATGCCAAGATAAATTTGAGCCTTGATGTGACCGGAAAACGTCCCGACGGATATCACGAAGTTCGTATGGTGATGCAGACCGTGGACATATATGACACTCTGACATTCGAAAAGTCTGAGTCCGGCATTACGATAGATGTTGGAGGAAGTCCTCTTCCGGCAGACGGTGACAACCTGATCTATAAAGCTGCAAAAGCAGTCATGGATAAGCGCGGAATCACCGGAGGAGTAAGCATATCTCTTGATAAGCATATTCCCATAGCCGCGGGGATGGCGGGAGGAAGCTCCGATGCGGCAGCCGCTTTAAGGGGCGTGAACAGACTCTTTGAATGCGGACTTTCGAATGATGAACTCAGGGAGATAGGGGTAAGGATTGGCGCTGATGTTCCCTACTGCGTTGAAGGCGGTACGGTTTTGGCAGAAGGAATAGGTGAAAAACTGACATTTCTGTCACCACTTCCCGAACATGTCCTTGCGGTGGCAAAGCCGGAGCGCGGAGTATCCACGGGGAATATCTATAAATCATTGGATGAGATATTCGATACAGTATGCCATCCGAACGTGGATTCCATGCTGGAAGCATTTAAATCTTCGAAGGATTTATCATTTACAAAGTACCTCGGAAACGTCCTTGAATACGTTACCGTTCCTTTATGCCCCGAGGTTGATGAAATTAAGAAAATTTTTATGGGGTCAGGCACCGTGGGGACCCTTATGACCGGAAGCGGCCCGACCGTATTTGCTTTTTTCGAAGACAAAGATAAAGCGGCAAAAGCCATCGATAAGGTCAGAGAGAGCGGACTGTGCCGTGATGAGGAACTCTTTGTAACTACCTTAACAAGTCCGAAAAATCCTTAATACGTTGACACCATTAAGCGGATTGTACTAAAATCAGTACAATCCGTTCATTTATGTATACAAAATTCAAGGAGAAGAATATGCCCGGGGCAAAGGAAGAAGATTTCCTACCTTTAAGAGATTCAGTATATAACAAGCTCAGACAGGCCATTCTTACCGGAGAGTATCCTCCCGGAGAAAGGCTTATGGAAGTTCATCTGGGAGATAAGCTCGGTGTCAGCCGCACGCCCATAAGAGAAGCCATCAGAATGCTGGAGCTTGAGGGACTTGTTACCATGATCCCGAGAAAAGGTGCCATGGTATCCCAGATCACGGAGAAGAACATGTCCGATGTTCTGGAAGTCAGACGTGCCCTGGATATCCTCTGCGTGCAGCTTGCCTGTGAGAGGATCACATCCGACGGTCTTGCGGAGCTCAGGAAAGCGAGGGACAATTTCGAAAGAGCCGTTGCCACCAATGACAGCCGCAGGATTGCCCAGGCTGACGTGGAATTCCACAATGTGATCATTAAGGCTACGGGTAATGACAGGCTTATCAGCCTTGAGGACTCCCTTTCACTTCCCATGTACAGATACAGATATGAGTACATCAAGGATTCCTCTGGACATGACAATCTGGTGAAGGAACATCGAAAGATCGTTAATGCCATAGAAAAAAGAAACCCCGAGGCGGCAGCTTTGGAGACGGGCGAGCATATCGACAACCAGCGCAGATCGATCATGAGACAGATAAGGCTCGAGCGCGAGGAAGAGACCATGAATGCTCTGTACGGAAAAAGAACAATAAGATGATGACAATGAAGCGTCCCCATTGTCATAAAAAAACCGATGAGGAAATCCTCACCGGTTTTTCTGTTATTTGATAGGTTTTGCTCCTGCCTTTTCCTGGAGCTTGTCGACCCAGGCTTTGATGCCCTTCTTCTTGACGACTTCGGTTTCTTTCTTACCGTGGAGGCCCTTGACCTCGAGTACGTAGATACCGCTTACGGCCGCTTTGACTTCCTTCTTGACGGGAACTTCGTCGAAGATCTTCTCTTCGCAGATCAGTGACATTATCTGGGGACCGATCTTAGCCTTGATTATCGGCATCTTGGAACCTCTCAGCGCTTTCGGCGTCTGGTCCAGTACCATCTGGGGAAGGCCCGCATCCTTGATCTTCATTCTCTTCTTATCGATGATCAGCATTGTTACGTACTGCTTGTTTGCCTGTAACAGCGCATTATTCTCATCCTGTCTCTTCTGCATCTTCTTACCTACGAAGTAAAGAACGATGAGAAGTACGATAAATACTACTAAAACTATAATTGCTATTATTGCACCTTTACCCATAAAACACCTCTTTCAAATGCACATTGTAGCAAATGGGGGCATTATTATCAATAATTTGTTTGTGCATATGGGCTCTAAGTGGTACAATTCCGATTGATATGCATTAACGACATTAATTTAGAAAGAGAAATATTATGAAAAAGAATACATTAAGCATGCTTGCACTTGCGGTCTCCACAGTAATCGCATTTGGCGGATGTGCGGGCGACGAGAACGTTTTTACCGATCCCAATGTGATTTCGGGACAGGCAGGTCCTTCCGCAGGAGCTACAGATCCTGCTGCGACCGGAATCCTTCCTACCATCCTTGATTATGACATGTCCCAGTATGTAACCATGGGAGATTATCTGAGTCTTGACCTCGGAGTAAATATGGTTGAGCTTTCCGATGAGGAGAAGTCTTCCGAGTATATCGGATTCCTTGCAGAGTTTGCAGGTCAGATCGCAGAGCCCACTCAGGTTACCGACAGAGCTGTTGAGTACGGCGATATTGTATGCCTTGATTATTGCGGAAAACAGGACGGAGTAGCCTTTGAAGGCGGTACCGGTACAGGATATATCCTTGGAATCGGCTCCAATACCTTTATTCCCGGATTCGAGGACGGACTTATCGGCTGGATGCCCGGTGAGGAGCAGGATCTTCCCATCTCCTTCCCCGAGGAATATCACAATGCCGATCTTGCAGGACAGGAAGTGGTATTTACCTGCACCGTTCAGTACATCGTATCTCCTGACGATATTCTTGCAGAGGCAAATAACCACCTTGAAGAGGGCCAGGAAGCATTCAGCGATATCGATGCATTTGAGACCTATTATTACGGAGAGCTTCAGCGTCAGGTAGACGATTATAACAAGAGCAACATCAAGAATGCTTTGTATTATCAGCTTCCTACCGTATTGACCGTTGTACAGGATTTCCCTCAGGAGCTTATCGATTCCTACAACACCCAGATCATGAATGCCGTATCTACCCTTGCAGCAAACTACGGAGTAGATGCAGAGACTTATGCCGGATATTATCAGCAGTCACTTGATGAGTTCGTAACTCAGTATTCAAAAGAGCAGCTTAACTATGATGCAGCCCTTTACATTATCGGTGCCGAGAATAATGTTTTACCCACCGACGAAGAGTTTAATGTATGGATGGAAGACATCATCGCAAGATCCGGACAGACCAGAGAGGACTTCTTCTCAACCGCTTCCGAGAATGAATACAAGGTTTATTACTTCGAGGAGCAGATCGCAGATTACGTTGTAGAGCAGTTTTTTGCCAAATAATTGACCTATCCCCAGGGGAACGGCTTACAGTTTCAATAAAGAGGTAACGGATATGGAACTTACAGAGATCAGAGATCTATTTAAGAAAACAGAGGAATATGTCGGCAAAGAAGTGACCGTAGGCGGATGGATCCGTACAAACAGAGATTCCAAGACCTTCGGCTTCATCGTTCTCAGTGACGGAACCGATTTCAGAACCCTTCAGGTGGTTTACGGAGACAAGATCTCCAATTTCGAAGAGGTAGCACACTTCGGAGTGGGAACCGCGATCATAGCAAAGGGCGAGATCGTAGCGACCCCCGGCGCAAAACAGCCCTTCGAGATGCAGGCTACGGAGGTTATCCTCGAGGGATCTTCACCTTCCGATTATCCTCTTCAGCCCAAGCGCCACACTCTTGAGTATCTCCGTACCATGACTCACCTAAGAGCACGTACCAATACCTTCCAGGCAGTCTTCAGAGTAAGAAGCGTCATTGCTTTTGCAATCCACAGCTTCTTCCAGGAGAGAGGCTTTGTATATGTACACAGCCCCATCATAACCGGCAGTGACTGTGAAGGCGCGGGCGAAATGTTCCAGGTTACCACCCTCGACCTGAACAACCTTCCTAAGACCGAGGACGGAAAGGTCGATTATTCCAAAGATTTCTTCGGAAAACAGACCAATCTTACCGTATCCGGACAGCTTGATGTAGAGACTTATGCTTTTGCATTTAAGAAGGTATACACCTTCGGACCTACCTTCCGTGCAGAGAATTCCAATACCACCCGTCACGCGGCTGAGTTCTGGATGATCGAGCCCGAGATCGCATTTGCCGAACTTTCCGACAACATGGAGATCGCAGAGGATATGCTCAAGTACGTTATCAGATATACCCTCGAGCATGCTCCCGAAGAAATGGCATTCTTTAACCAGTTCATCGACAAGGGACTTCTGGAAAGACTCGAGCATGTAGCTAATTCGGAATTCGGAAGAGTAACCTATACCGAGGCTATAAAGCTCCTTGAAGAGCATAATGACAAGTTTGATTACAAGGTAAGCTGGGGCTGTGACCTTCAGACCGAGCACGAGAGATATCTTACCGAGGAGATCTTCAAGCGTCCCGTATTCGTAACCGATTATCCCAAGGAGATCAAGGCCTTCTACATGAAGCAGAATCCTGACGGAAAGACCGTAGCGGCTATGGACTGCCTCGTTCCCGGAATCGGCGAGATCATCGGCGGTAGTGAGAGAGAAGCAGAACTCGGAAAGCTTGAAAAGCGTATGGAAGAGCTTGGGCTTGCCAAGGAAGATTACGAATTCTACCTTGACCTCCGCAGATACGGCTCAGCCCGTCACTCAGGCTTCGGTCTCGGATTCGAAAGATGCGTCATGTACCTTACCGGAATGGGCAATATCCGTGACGTTCTTCCCTTCCCCAGAACCGTCGGAACCTGCGAATTATAATAAACGTTATAGCCTCTTTTTGAGTTTTTGGCTCAAAAAGGGGCTTTTTTGCAAATAAAGTGTAAAGTTTTGGTCACTGCACTCCGATAAAGTAGATGTAAGGCTTGGAAAAGGCCTTACAATACGTAAAAAAGGAGGCAAAAACCGAATGCGTATAGAGAGTTATTCTCAGATCCAGAGCCTGTATCAGACACAGAGGGTCTCGAATACACAGAAGGTTAAGGGCACAGCCGCAACTACCGATAAGGTATCCATCAGCAGCATTGGAAAAGACATGAAGACTGCTAAGGATGCTCTTGCAGCAGCTCCCGACGTAAGACCTGAAGTTGTAGATACGATGAAGACCAAACTTGCGTCAGGTACATACAATGTCAGCGCAGAGAGCTTTGCTGACAAACTTCTTCAGAAATTCCAGGAATTGGGGTAAAGCGTGGCTAGTCTTGTAGAAAATCTTATTAACATACTTTCGGAAGAATGCGATGAATATGAGATCGTTCTTGGACTGGCACGCTCAAAAACCCCGGTCATTGTGGCCGGCGACCTGGAAGCGCTGAGCAAGATCACGGAAGATGAGCAGTCGCATGCCGACAGGCTGCAGAACCTCGACTCAACGAGGTCCAAGGTTACTGCCGACATAGCGAATGTTATTAACAGGGACGTTAAAGAACTTAAACTTAGGACGCTTATCGGATTACTTGATAAGTCCCCCGCGGAACAGAAAAAACTTGCCGAAGTATACGACAGACTGACCACGGTGGTACACGAACTTGCCAGGGTAAACGATCAGAACAGCGAACTCCTTAAGAGCTCACTTGAAATGGTGGATTTTGAACTGAATCTTCTTAATTCACTTAAAGCCGCTCCTGAAACGGCAAACTATTCGAGAGCAAATTACACCGGAGGTACCCTTGGAGTAACAAGAGGCACCTTTGACGCTAAACAATAGGAGATAAGTTATGTCCCTGTGGAGTGACCTTTCCCTGGGTGTCACGGGACTTCAGACCAGCAGCAACGCATTAAACACCGTTGCACACAACATCACCAATGCTGATACTGAAGGATATACCAGACAGCAGGTTGAATTAGACGACAGAAGATATATAACAATCTCCAAGACAGGCAGTGCGATTTCTTATCAGCAGGCCGGACTTGGAGTTTATTATTCTAATGCAAAACAGGTCAGGGATTACTTCCTTGACAAAACATACCGCACCGAGCTCGGAAGACAGGATTTCTATGAGGTTTCCAAGAATACCTTAAATGAAGTCGAAGATCTTCTCGGTGAGCTTAACGGTGCTTCTTTTCAGAAATCCTTGTCAGATCTTTGGACCGCTGTCCAGGAGCTTACCAAGGATCCCTGCAATTCCGTAACTCAGGGTGCGCTCGTAAGCGAAGCCGCTGAGTTTCTTGAGAGAGCCCGTTCCGTATACAACGACCTGGCCGGATATCAGGACAATATCAATTTCCAGGTACTTCAGGATGTTAAGACCATCAATGATTATGGCAAGAAGATCCTGGAGCTTAATTCCGTTATTCAGAAAATAGAACTCGGCGAGGAGAAAGCCAATGATTTCCGTGACCAGAGAAATCTGATACTCGATAAGCTTTCTTCTCTTTGTAATATAAATTATAAGGAAGATCAGTACGGTTCCGTATCCGTTCAGATAGAAGGGGAGGACTTCGTAAAAGGTTCCCTTTGCTATGAGATCTGGATCGATATCGATTCCCAGACCGGATTCTACACTCCCTACTGGCCCCAGAACTCCAATTATTCCGTTGTTCCCGGCGGAGATGCCAAGAAAATAGACAATACCATCTTTACCACGGACGGTAAAAAGGGCGACAGGATCTATAACATAGAAGCTGCCCATGTTTTTGACACGGACAGACCTATTTCCTCTGAGGCAAATACCGACGTAGGAAAGCTCAGAAGCCTTCTCTACGCAAGAGGTGACAGAAGAGCGGATTATACCGATATCAGATTCTATGACGATGTTAAGGATTCCGTTCTTATGAACATTGAGGCTGAGTTTGACCAGCTTATACATAATGTGGTCACTGCCGTTAACGGGGTTCTTGAAAATGCAGCAGGCGTAAGGACCATAAGTGCTTCATCCACCGGTGATGACCTTACCATATATAATGCGATCAAAGCTGCCGATTCCAAGGCTTATGAGGGAAAAGAATACAAGATCTATCCCAATGCGGACGATGGATATAACTATATGGAAGATGCAAAAGGAGCACCTCTCCAGTTATTCCAGAAATCCACCACCGACGGATATACTGAGTACACCACTTCTTTGGGTTCTTACTGGGTATTTAACGAAGAGGAAATGCCCAAGTTCAACTCAAGAGGTCAGGTTGTGGATAACAACGGCAACGTAATAGACCAGAACAAACTGGCAGACCTTAAGTACAGCCTGTATTCCGTGGCAAATACCAACATCAACCAGACCCTCCTCCAGACTCCTTCCCTTATGGGATTCAGACTCAAGGACGGTTCCGAGGATATTAAGACCATGGAGGCTTTAAAGAAGGTATTTACCGAGGAAGTCTATACCCTTAATCCTACCGTTATCAAGAAGGTCAGCCTCAACGAATACTACAGCGATCTTGTTTCACAGGTATCCAACTCCGGATATATGTATAACAGCATATACGAGAATCAGGCTAAGACGGTTTCTGCCGCAGAGAGTGCCAAGGATCAGGTTGAAGCTGTTTCTTCGGACGAAGAGCTCAGCAACATGATCAAATTCCAGAGTGCTTACAACGCATCATCAAGATTCATCAATGTAGTCGATGAGATGATGGAGCATCTGATCACAAGTTTGTTCTGAAAACAATGATTTATAGGCGTTTTTGCAGGGGGAGGCTTAAGTCTCCCCCTGTATTTACCGATATATATAGCGGAGGCATGGCGTAAGATACGCCTTCACGAATCGGATCAAGCATTGCCGAAGCGGCTATTTATGAGGAATATCATATGAGTTCACAGTTTTTCGGATTAAATATCGCATATTCAGGACTTCTGGCAGCTAATGCCAACCTTAATACAACCGCAAATAACATTTCCAACGTCCAGACCGAAGGATATTCAAGACAGCAGGTAGATACCCAGGCTGCATATCCCATCCGTACATTTGAAAGATACGGATGCGCCGGTGCGGGCGTTGATACTTTGTCCGTAGAACGTATCAGAGACGGCTTCTACGATCAGAAATACTGGAACAACAACGCCAAGCTCGGCGAATATAACATGAAGAGCTACTACATGAGAGAGCTCGAGGATTATTTCTACGACAGCGGGACCAACGGCGGATTCTCATCCATTTACGATAAGCTCATGATCACCGCACTGGAAGAGATGATGAAGGATCCCGGATCATCAAGTGCCAAGAGCCAGTTCGTAGGATATGCCGGACAGCTTACGGATTATTTTAACCAGATCGTCGGAAACCTTCAGAATGTACAGAAGGATGTAAACTCCGAGATCAAGATCAAGATAGACGACATAAATTCCATTTCCGCAGAGATCGCTACCCTTAACGAGCAGATCACCACCATCGAGATGGGCGGACAGAAAGCAAACGAGCTCAGAGACAGAAGGGACCTTCTTATCGACAGATTATCCGAGATAGTCGATGTTGAGACAGAGGAACTTCCCGTTTATGACAAGAACGATCCTACCAGAGAGACCGGTGCCTACAGATATATAGTTAAGATTGCAGGCGGACAGCCTCTTGTAGATGCCAATGAGCATAATGAACTTACCTGTGTGGCTCGTGAGGACTTTGAGAAAGTAAATATGACCGATATCAACGGTCTTTACGATGTATATTGGGAGAACGGTGAGAAGTTCAACCTCGCCAATGCAAGACTCGGCGGAGAATTAAGAGGACTTGTTGAGCTGAGAGACGGTAACAACAGCGAATTCTTCAACGGAAACGTAACTAATACCACAGTAAACGGATATACCGATAAAGACGGCGGTCTGCACGATACCGTAACCGTAGAAGTTAGCGCAGATTTCCTCAAGGACCTCAATAAGAGCAATCTTTCCGATCAGGGCGGTATCATAAACCTCGGAAATACCGAATTCTACTATGATTCCTGGTCATACAGCGTAGATATCGACACAAACGGAAAGGCTACCTATTCATACACTTTCGTTCTCAGTAATGAGCAGGAACTTAATCCCAGACACGTGACCAACGACCGTGTGGGTAAGCCCGCCAAGATAGGTGATGACATCGGATATGAAGGAATCCCCTATTACATGGCTCAGCTCAATGAGTGGGTCAGAACCTTCGCACAGAAGTTCAACGATATCCTCAAAGAGGGTAACGACAATACCGGAATGATAATGTTTACCGGTGATAAAGCTACAGACGATCAGCAGTACTTCTTCCCCAATCAGGATGCAACAGATAAATGGAGAGCAGATACCCTTCTCAGAGCATACAATTCCAGGGAAGATGCGGTTAAACAGTCCACATACGGAACTCAGATAAAGGTGGATGTTACAGATGATTCCTATTACAAGCTTACCGCAGAGAACTTCAATATCCTGACCGCAATGGTCAACGACCCCACTCTTATGACCAATAAGTTCAAGGCCGGTGACGGAGTAGAGCAGAACGACCTGCTGGAAGCTCTTCAGGATATGACTAATGCAAAGGATCCTCTTTCCTTCAGAGGCGGTACGGCATCGAGTTACCTTGAAGGAGTTCTCTCCGATGTAGCGCTTAACGCATCCGCAGCAAATACCGGAGTCGAAAGCTACGAAGCGGTACAGAAGGCTATAGGAAATACCAGACTTACCGTGTCCGGTGTCGATGAAGACGAAGAAGCAGTCAATCTGGTCAAGTTCCAGAATGCTTACAACCTCTCATCCAAAATGATATCCGTTTTCCAGGAGATATACAGAAGACTGATCCTCGAGACGGGAGTATAATAGTAGTGATATCGGGAAGGAACCCGATATAAGACCGACAAGGATGTCTGACCAAAAGCGGAGGATCCGCAGGAGGCAGATATGCGTATTACCAATAAGATAATGCAGAGGAACAACCTCTCAAATATCAATACCAATAAGGTTCTCGAAGACAAACTTACAAGTCAGCTTTCTTCCGAAAAGAAGATCATACGTCCTTCCGACGACCCTGTTATCGCAATCAGGGCTCTTCGCCTGCGCTCAAACGTAACGGAAGTAACCCAATACTATTCTAAGAACATCCCCGATGCCACCAGCTGGCTGAAAGTAACCGAGGATGCTCTTTCTTCGCTTTCTTCCATAATCACATCCTGCCAGAACGACTGTACAAAGGGCGCTAACGGCGACCTTACCAGCTCTGACAGAAATACCATCCTTGAAGAACTCAAGGCTTTTTCAAGCGAGATCTATAAGACCGGTGATGCGGACTATGCCGGAAGATATGTATTTACCGGATACAGGACCGATACCTCTCTTTCTTTTCAGAAGCAGACCTACATGAGATACCAGCTCACCGAGCAGGTTAACAGAACCGCCATTGACACGGTAACTCATGTAAATCAGGGAAATATTTCCACCTGGACAGCTGCCAACTTTAACGATGGAAATCATAATACCATCACAGAACAGGGCATCAGCTCCTCAACCTGCTACAGATTCAGACTTTCATATGACGATCTGGATGAAAAGGATGATTATCAGGCAGGAATGCTCGAGACCGAGCCTGTTATCCGCTATTATGATTCAAACGGAACCATGCAGACCATTAACAATATGACCGCATATAAGTCCACCGATGTTATCCCCGGAGCGAATCCCGGTGATCCTGCCACGGATCCCTATACCCTGGCTGCTACCGATGATGATGCAGTGATCTATCTGGCAGATACGGGGGAGATCCTTCTTGGAAAAAATATCTATGATACCCTCATGGCTACCAAGGATAATGCCACTACCGGAGAAAAAGACGAATCCCAGATACTCATTACTTATCAGAAGACCGAGTTTAAGGCAGAGGATCTTCGCCCGCAGCATTTCTTCAGCAGTGCTTCAATGGAGGTTGAAAAAGACCCCGCAACAGGTAATTTAAATGTAGATACCACTTCTTACATAAGGTATAATGAGAGTTACCTTGATACTACTGTTGAAAGACAGTCCATCGAGTACGACGTAGGGTTCAATACCACCATCAGAGTTAACTCTACTGCCGATGAATGCTTTAAGCTCGGAATAGGAAGAGAGATCGACGATCTCGTAAATGCGATGCAGGCTGTGGTGGATCTCGAAACCACCATCAAGGACATCGAGAAGAAAATCTCCACCACTACTGTTCAGGCAGAGTTGGATACTCTTAAGAACCAGCTCGATGCGGCAAACAAGGCGTTCACCTTCCAGAAAGACATCGCTCAGAAGCGTTTCGAACAGGGAATTACCGCAATGCAGGGGTACCTTAACGATACCAGCCTTGCGATCACCAATAACGGTACCAGATCCTCCAAGCTCGCACTTATAGAATCCAGACTTCAGAACCAGAAGACTACATTCGAAACCCTGCAGAGCCAGAACGAGGACATAGACATCACAGAGGTGGCCATCAGCTTAGAGAGCGCCAGCGTTACCTACGAAGCGGCACTTATGGCAACAAGCAAGATAATGCAGAACACACTGCTTAATTATCTGTAAGGAAAGGAGACCATAATGTTTATCAAAACAAAGATATTCGGAGATGTAGAGATCAGCGACGACAAAATCCTTACCTTTGAGGACGGAATCATAGGTTTTCCGGATCTCAAGCACTTTACCCTTATCCATGACGAAGAAAAGGGTACTGACGCAGGAATCAGATATTTTCAGTCTATAGAAGAACCCGCTTTCGCAATGCCCGTAATGAATCCTCTTATGGTTTGCGAAGATTATAATCCCCAGGTCAGCGAGGAATTCCTTTCATCCCTCGGAAATATCAGCGATGAGAACATCGTGGTACTCGTTACCGTAACCGTTCCCACCGATCTGACCAAGATGACCGTTAACCTTCAGGGCCCCATCATCATCAATTCGGATGAAAAGAAAGGAGCTCAGATCATCGTAGAGGGTAATGATTATCCCGTAAAATTCCCTATCTATGAGATACTCAAGTCGAGAAAGGAGGGCGAATAAGAATGCTTGCACTTTCCCGTAAAAAAGGCGAGGCTCTGGTCATTGCCAACAATGTAGAGGTGACCATCCTTGAGATAAAGGGTGATCAGGTAAAGCTCGGTATTACCGCACCCAGAGAGGTTCCCGTATACAGAAAAGAGATCTATCTCCAGATCCAGGATTCCAACAAGGCTGCAACCGATGTTTCCGGTATGCAGGCTCTCAAGGATCTTCTCGGATAATGTTATCTTATTACACAAAATTATAAGGTTGACAGGGCGGCCGCTGACCGCCCTGTTTTCTTGACATTTCGGGGTTTTCCCGATAAAATGAGAACTTGCACGTAGTGCTATATAGAAGAAAGTGCATTAACGTACGTCACAGAAAGGGGAGTACCTAGACATGGAAGATACAAATAAGCTTACAAAAGAAGGTCTCAGACAGTATGAGGACGAGCTTCACGATCTGAAAGTAAACCGTCGTCAGGAAATCGCTCAGAAGATCAAGGAAGCGCGTGAACAGGGCGACCTTTCCGAGAACGCTGAGTACGATGCAGCTAAGGACGAGCAGGGTAAGATCGAAGACCGTATCGCTGAGCTCGAAGAGCTTCTCAAGAATGCAGAGATCATTTCCGGAACCTTCGTAAAGGCTAAGGATCTTGAGACCGGCGAGACTGTTGAATATAAGGTAGTAGGTTCCTCACAGGCAGATTCTCTCAACTTCATGATTTCGGATGAGAGCCCTGTAGGACGTGCTCTTAAAGAGAGCAAAAAGGGAGAGACCGTTAAAGTAGAGACTCCCGCAGGTGTTTTAAAGTTCAAGATCATTGATATCTGGAAGGATTAAGGTAATCAAGTTGGCAGACAATAATCAGCAGAATCAAAAGAATGCTCCTCAGGAGGACGTAGGTCAGCTCCTCAAGGTCAGAAGACAGAAGCTTTCGGACCTTCAGGCGGCAGGCAGAGATCCCTTTGTCATCACCAAGTATGAGCAGACTCATCACACCGATGAAGTTATTGCTCTTTACGAGGCACATGAAAAAGAGATCCTTAAAGACTATGTAGAGCCTGAGCTTGTAGAGCCTGCAGAGGGTGCTGATAACGAGACAATCTCTGCATATCGTCAGGCTAAGAAGGAAGCATACAATAAGCGCCGCGAACTTCTCGATGCATCTCCCATCAATGTTTCAATTGCGGGAAGAATGCTTTTCAAGAGAGTAATGGGCAAGGCTTCTTTTGCAAATATCCAGGATCTTAAGGGAAGAGTTCAGGTATACGCTTCTCAGGATGCTCTGGGAGAAGAATCCTATGCGGATTTCAAGAAAGCCGACATCGGCGATATCTTCGGAGTTGAGGGATATGTATTCAGAACCATGACCGGAGAGATTTCCGTTCATGCAACCAAGATGGTTCTTCTATCCAAGAGCCTTCAGATACTTCCCGAGAAATTCCACGGACTCACCGATACAGATACCAGGTACAGACAGAGATATGTAGATCTCATCATGAATCCCGAGGTAAAGGATACTTTCGTAAAAAGATCCGCTATCCTCAAGGAGATCAGAAACTTCCTCGATACCAGAAACTTCATGGAAGTTGAGACTCCCACCCTCGTATCAAATGCGGGCGGTGCTGCGGCAAGACCTTTCGAGACTCATTACAATGCTCTCGATGAGGATGTTAAGCTCAGAATATCTCTCGAGCTTTATCTGAAGAGACTTATCGTCGGCGGACTTGAGAGAGTTTACGAGATCGGACGTGTTTACAGAAACGAAGGTGTAGATACCAGACACAATCCCGAGTTTACACTCATGGAGCTCTATCAGGCATACACCGATTACTACGGAATGATGGAACTCACCGAGTCCATGTTCAAGTATGTAGCGGAGAAGGTTCTCGGAACCACCAAGATCAACTATCAGGGAACAGAGATCGACCTCGGACAGCCTTTCGCTCGTCTTACCATGAACGAGGCTATCAAGAAATATGCCGGAATCGATTTTGATACCGTTGCAGATGATGATGCAGCCAAGGCTCTTGCCAAGGAACATCACATCGAATTTGAAGATCGTCACAAGAAGGGCGACATCATCAATCTCTTCTTCGAAGAGTATTGTGAGAAGGAACTGATCCAGCCTACATTTATCATGGATCATCCCATCGAGATCTCACCTCTTACCAAGAAGAAGCCCACAGATCCCACCAAGGTAGAGCGTTTCGAGCTCTTCATCAATACCTGGGAAATGTGCAACGCATACTCGGAGCTCAACGATCCCATCGATCAGAGAGAAAGATTCGCAGCTCAGGATGCACTTGCAGAGGCAGGCGACGACGAAGCACAGCACACCGATGAGGATTTTCTCAATGCACTTGAGATCGGTATGCCTCCTACGGGTGGAATCGGATACGGAATCGACAGACTCGTAATGCTTCTTACCGATTCACCTTCCATAAGAGACGTGCTGCTCTTCCCGACACTTAAGAGCTTAAGCTAAGAAAACAGGGTAAAATAGGGTTTTGGAGGATGTTGAATATCCGAAAATACACCCGGTTTACACCCAATAATTGAAAAGTGGCAGAAAGTTGACCTAAGACCAGCAGAAATGCTGGTCTTTTATTGTTTAACTATTTATGCAATATGCGTGAATTTTTTGATTATTGTTATTGAATACTATCAATAATATAATGAAAATGTTGGATAAGATTAGGAGGTGTTTGAGCTGGCGTTTTTAAGGGACACCTTTTTTGGTAGATTATAGTCAGACAAGATGAAGAATGTGAACAGTATGGTTACTATGATTCTCTTTCCATCCAGCTTTTTCAGTATTTCAAAGGTGGATGAAGACTTACAAAAAGAATATGATGCCGTCCTGGCTACGGGACTTTTTAAGGTCGCTTTATTTGGATATGACAAATGGTTTAATGAGGACAAGTTGATTGTTAAAGACGCTCCTGATACAGAATGTACTGCAGTTTACCGAGGGTGGATGATGAAGCCCGATCAGTACGAGCGGTTCTATAATCTGCTTCTTGAAAAGAATATCAGATTGGTAACGGATCCGGAGCAGTACAGGCTGATGCATATCTTTCCGAACGTTTATGAGGATGTTAAGGAAGATACTGTAAAAATGGAACTTTATCCGCTTCATTCTGAGATAGATGTTGAGGCATTGAAGAAATCTTTTAACCGTTTTATGGTCAAGGATTACGTGAAATCGGTGAAGGGAACGGAGTTTCCAAGGTATTTTGACAAGAACATCACTCAGGAAGAATTTGATCGGTGGATGGAAGTTTTTTATAAGTATCGAGGGGATCTGTTGACAGGGGGAATCTGCATAAAGGAATTCCTGGATCTTGCACGCTATGATGATAAAACAAATGAATACCGGGTATTCTACATAAATCATGAGATTGCCACGGTATGCAGGAATTCTGGGCAGGGATCCTATACACCGGAGTTACCGCAGGAACTGATTGAGAAATATCGATATTTAAACAGCCCTTACTATACTGTTGATTTTGCTGAACTGTCAGATGGAACATGGAAGATTATCGAGGCCGGTGACGGAGGAGTATCGGGACTGTCGGACAATCAGAACTATGAGCATTACTTCAGAGCGTTATATCAGTGCTTGGTGACGACCGCTTTACCGTAACTTACGATTCCGGTGACAAGCGGACATTCTACAAGATGCAATAGAACACGTAAAAAGCACCTTCAAAATGATATGTACCCTCCTTACTGGATGTCCAGTAAAGAGGGTACATATCAAAAATCTGAAGGTGCTTTTTTTCATCATCTTGAATTATGAGACAGCATTTTTATATGGCAATACGGGGAGATCATTTGCTTCCACGATTATTCCGGAGGTTACCTGCAGTACCACTGCCGATCCTGCAAATACTTCTCTGATAACGATAAATACTAACTTTGAATCGGGTTCTTTGTCATATTTTACTACCTGATCAAGTATCGTACTTATATCACCGCAAGCATAACCTGAAAGTGAGACTATTCCGGCAGACTCTTCCGCTCCGCTCTTGCTCTTAGCCGTTTCAACGATGTTGATTATCTTGCAGATCATATCTACGCCGCATCCGATACCATAGAATATCGATCCGCCCTTCTCCAATCCGGCGTTTCCTTTAAATCCCGCACCAACTTTTATGGCCAGTGGAATATACTTTGTAACGTAAGGAAGATAAGTTGTTACCTTATCTCGGTCATAGGGCTTGTATGCTACATCTCCGATAGCAATCATTCCGGAGGATATAACAGCCAAACCGGTATCTATGTAACCGGGTATTTTGGCTTCTGCCTCTTCAAGAAGTGCAACAACCGGATATAAAATAGCCTCGATCAATCCAACCATTCCGCCACCGATATGACCGACCACATATATAACATTTCTAAGGGAGTCGGGAATTGTCGGGAGCTCTATTGACCCTATACTCTTTGCTTCAAGAGCCATGATCTGCTCATACTGTTCATCGGTGAATAAAGGTTTCTGTGTTATCACCTTATAGATAATATTGGCAGGTACGGCGATTACATATGACAGTATATCCATGATCGAGAACGGTTTGATTCCAAACCAATCCTCAAGGATATTACTGAGCACAGGAATACGCAATTCGGTATAGAGCATACTTCTGACCGCTTCAATGGATTCTTTAGCCAGGTTCAGAACAAGATCGATAGCGTTTTCTACTGACTCAAGGACTGTATCTGCGAATAACGCAAGTATCTTCTTAGTCAATGTAATGAAATCTGTATTTACTGCGTCCTCGGACAGTACCTTTGACATATCCTTAAATAATTGCTCAAATATTTCTGCCTGATCTTTGATAAAGTCAATGAATGCATTCTCCGCATCATCATTATCCGCAGACATAACATTCGGTATACGGACCGAATTCATATCGACATTTGTTATATTATCCGCAAGATGATCTGCCAGATACATACTTGAGACAGACGAATCATTGTATTGTGATTTGTCGTC
>JAEEGI010000750.1_pt1 | contig 87994 bp, 59 predicted proteins | sample 8958751 | NCBI WGS metagenome assembly JAEEGI01 (sample SAMN16246545, study PRJNA631951) | gut metagenome | biome: gut microbiome; feature: rumen; material: KS-attached | host: Bos | place: Iran: Karaj | collected 2018-10 | reverse complement strand
ATGAAGAAACAAGCTATAGTCTGTCAGACTTAAAGATGGAGTTCTATCTTGTCAATGAAGACGAGGAAGTCTCCAACGTGTTTAAAGAAAAAGAGAATTTCCGAGGCATTTTTACCTTAACCAATCTCACCGACAAGGACTTTCTTCTACCATATGAAGCGTGGAATCGTTCATGGGAAGGGATGACCTATTATGTTTACTCTGATGATGATCCGTCGCTATCTTGGGGAGCTGACATTTGGTTAATAGGAAGTGTGGGTCCTTGGTGGTTAAAAGCCCATCAGACCGAGACGAAAAAAATGAGCAAATGGTATTATTATTATGAAAACGGGGCAGAATTAAACGCTCAAGATATCAAGCGTAATGAAGAATATTTTCTTCCTGCAGGCAACTACCATGCAGAACTTGAGGTGAAAAATTTAAAGAAAGGGATAAAACCTATTACCCTCACCTATTCATTTAAAATAGTAAAGCCATGAAAAAGATTGTTTAGGTGCACCTGTAATCAGTAATGTCTATTGTAGCAGCGGATATCTCTATGCAGGATGTGATGTGGAGTTTGATCCATCGACAAAAGTAATTAATACTATACATACTCACTGCGCTCAACGATCATAGGCATTTTGCTTTTTAATTTCAATGGAGATGCGCCCGCTTGACTGAAGTTGTCAGGTGGGTGCACTTTTTGTTTCCGTTGTCGAGTTTTTTTGTTTTTCTCGATAGCTTCCAGTTGTCTGCTACACTGGCTATGAGTTGTTTTTCGGAACGCTATGGGTTGTCGGTGGTAAAGCATTGAGTTTTGATGCGTAAAGCATTGAGTTCTGACCAAAAACAAGAGCCTCTCCCCCCTCCCTCCCCCATAGGGAGGGAGCCAGTGCAGTTGGTGCAACGGGTGCAACTTTTCTGGATTACACAGTGTCCTAATATAGTGCGTTTTTGCTTAACGCGTGCAAAATAGACCATTTGGTGTGTGTTAAGAGATATTAAACTATTTCACACGGTCGCTTGGAAATCTCTATTTGATTTGGTTTTTCGCTCACTTATTTGTACCTTTGCCACGCAAAATGTCTATTTAACTCATTATGATCAAAAGATTCTCGCTATTACTGCTCTTCGTGAGCTTTGTACTCGCTGTCTCGGCCAACCCTATCGACAAGGCTGAGGCTCGTTTGGTGGCACAGGAATTCGTTGGCATCGACGATGCAACAAGTGACGACGTGCCCGTTGCACCTTATTATATATTCTCGCGTGGAGCGGGTAAGGGTTTTGTCATCGTGAGTGGTGACGACTCGACACCTCCCATCCTCGGCTATACCGATCAGGGCGACTTCGTGCTTGATGAACTGCCCGAGCAACTGAAGGCCATGCTCGAGAACTGGGCAGTGGGCATTGGTAAGATTCAGGCTGCACCGAAGCGCGTTGGGCCGAAGCGTAGTATCAGCGAGCGGTTGGAAACGGCACGTCGTGGCGTGGAGAGTTTCAAGGAGAAATGGCAGGATGTGCCCATCCTCTGTCAGACTCATTGGCACCAAAGCTCGCCCTATAACGACCTGTGTCCTGTCAACGAGCAGGGCAAACGTGCTGTGACGGGTTGTGTGGCAACGGCTGCTTCGCAGATTATCTATTACTATCGCAAGGATAATCCCGCCGAGCTGCAGCACAACACTCCTACCTATTCGTATGGCTATCCTGTGACGGAGTCGCTGCCGAAGGGCACACCCATAGAATACAACCTGATGAAACTGAGCGGCAGTGGCACCAGCAAGCAAAATCATGCAGTGGCTGTGCTGATGTATGCCATTGGCACTAGTTCGTATCTGACCTATGGTGAGTCGACGGGTGGTCAGCCCGATGATTGTGGTAAGGCCATGGCCAGCCAGTTCCTGCTCGACAACGACTATCGTGCCAAGTGGAACTACACGCAGCAGGCATGGGAGAACCTGATCTACAAGAGCCTGAAGGCCGGCAGCCCGATGCTCTATGGTGCCACGGCGAAGGACAAGTCGGGTGGACATGCCGTGGTGCTCGACGGCTATCAGTCGAAGACCGGCCTCTATCACTTCAACTTCGGCTGGGGTGGTCAAGGTGATGGCTGGTATACTGTTGATGACGAGAATGGCATGAATGGCTTCCCCTACGACCAGCGTGGCTGCATGAACTTCCGTCCGCGCAAGCCGAACCTGAAGGCCGAGATGCCTATTGATACACTCTACCATCGTGCTACGGCAACCATCAACGTGCATGTAGAGAACAATGGAACACTCCCTTATTCCGGTATCTCGTTCTATGTAAGCAGTGTAGACCGTCTGCCTAGCGCTGCTTCCAAGACCGACAACGATGTCGTTATCCCTGCCGGCGGTTCCGGCGATGTGACTTTCACGTATCGTCCCAGCACTTCACCATCGCGCTATCCACAGCTCTATCTCTTTATCACCGATGCGAATAAGAACATCCTTGACTCGTGCGTCGTCCCCGTGAAAGAGAGTGTGGCCGACCTTGCGCTGAATCAAATTACAGTGGATGCAGGCTCGGTGACTACCGAACTCGATGGCATGTCGTTTGGCATGGTGAACAACACGACGGCAACCGTCAGCGCCAGCTTCACCAATGGCGAGGCAGGCACGTTGTGTCAGCCCACTGTGAAGTGTCAGTTGAATGAATACAACCCTGAGACGAAGGATTGGGTGGAGGTGAAGCACACATATGTCTCCAACGATGTATTTGAAGTTGGCGAGACCCGTCAGCTGCAGTTTGCTTTCCGCTCGCTGCAAGAGGGTAGCTATTACAAGGCTTATATCGATCGGAAGATTAGTGCTTCCGATGATTGCGAATTGAAATATGCAACCGCCGACACAGTGGTCTACTTCACCGTGCGCCCCTCTGACTTCAGCATACAGATCGACGGCCGACGCGCTGTGGCTTCAGGTAATTGGAACTCCACGCTTTTCGAGAATGCAAAGGCCGATTCCACGGTTTGCTCATACGATTTCACCCAGGTGAAAGAGCTCACGGCTATTCCCGTTGTGGCCAATCCCAATGCCGTGTTCTTCACTTCTGCACCTCTGGCAGGAGCCGCCAACGTGGTTTGTGACGGAAGTTGCGACAACCTTGTCGTCGTCGCGGGCAAGGAGTTTAGCCCTGGTCAGGAGTTTGTGGCAAAGAAGATGTCCTTCGTGCTCCCAACCAGCAAGGCTGGCGAGTGGTGTGAGGCTTTCGTTCCGTTCCCTGTGACCGTTCCTTATGGCATACAGGCCAGGAACCTTTTGTCGGCAGGCTCGTCGAGTATGACCTCTGAGCCGGTTCGCGTGCTCAATGGTCAGTCGCCTGCCGTTTTCATCTCTGCCCACGACGGCCTGAATGCTTTGGAGGGAGAGAACGTTCCTATCGGCACCGATAGCGTGAAGACTGCCCTTGACGACAATGTGCGTTCCGCAACGGTTTACATTCCGATGGAAGCCAAAGCCATGCTGTTCGGCTTCAAGAGTGGTGCTCCTTACTTCCTGCCGACGACTGAAAGCACGGTGGCTCCCTTCCGTACGATGCTGCTGAAGTACTCAGCCAATGGTGTGCGCGCCATTCCAATCTCCGACATTAAATATCCCGATCTTGCAGATGTCATTAATCGTGCCACGTTGCTTGTAGCCGAATATCCGCAGATGGCGGGCACGGCAGCGCTCGACGAGTTCCTGGCTGCTATCAAGAAGGGTGAAGATGCATTTACTTTCGTGACACCGACGAAGTCGTCGGAGATCCGTGAGGAGATTGATGCCCTTGAGGCAGCCATTGAAGTCTTCCTCGATGCAACGGTGACCGGCATCGACGAGCCCACAACACTGGCTGGCAATGCCAATGGTCCTGCTGAATACTATTCGCTCTCGGGCGTTCGCCTGCAGGCTCCCAGCCGTGGTGTTGTCATCTTGAAGCGTGGTAACCAGGTCCGCAAGGTTGTCGTGAAGTAACACGGCAACCCTGCAGGCGCAGGCTTGGAATGATTTATAAGCTTATATAAACAGCAAAACCCCTCGATACGTGGCGTATCGAGGGGTTTTCGTTGTGTCGACACTTGGACTCGAACCAAGGACCCCCACCATGTCAAGGTGATACTCTAACCAGCTGAGCTATGCCGACAAAATGTTTATGGTGCAACGTCATCACCTTCCTTGTTCAGGAAGTGCGCCTGACAGGACTCGAACCTGCACGTCGCAAGACACCAGATCCTAAGTCTGACGCGTCTACCAATTCCGCCACAGGCGCTTGCGGAGATAGTTTGCGGGTGCAAAAGTACAATGTTTTTGTGAAATATGCAAATTATTCTGCATTTTTCTTTCGTTCGAGTTGCGTTTTTGCTCTTTTATAGCCTTTATAGTCCCTAAATGGTAGGCTGTCAGCGCAGAAAAACTCTATCGCAACAGTTGGCGGGCATACTCGATGATAGTATCGATGCCCCGGGCGAAGTCAGCATCGGTGAGCGCGACAAAGTGGTCGGGATCGATGCCGAACTCTGTGGACTGGCGGTTGCGGTCGTACATCGGACAGGCAGAGAATCGCACACTCCAGCCGCAAGGAATCTCAGATGAGAAGGGAAGTCCGGCCCCGCCACCCGTGCGGTCGCCGACGATGGTGACGTTCGGGCAACACTTCATGTATTGCACAAACTCGTTGGCTGCACTGAAGACGCCACGATTTGTGAGCACCACGACAGGCTTTTGCCAGCGAATGCCCTTCGACGGCTTCAGCCATTGTTCTTCCATCTTCGAGAAATCGTTGTGGCCGCGTCCCGTCTTATGCTGCATGTAGCCCACGAGGAGTTTCTCGTTCGTGAAGCGGGCTGCCAGCTGTTCGGCTGAGGAGACAAGGCCGCCGCCATTGCTACGGAGGTCGATGATGAGGCCACGGCATGGCGACAGGTAGTAGAGGATGTCGTCGAGGTTGCCCTCACCCAGTTCGCTGCCGAACGACGAGCAGCGAAGGTAGCCCGTCTGGTCGTCGAGGATGCGATACTGCAAGCCCGTGGCAATGCGGTAGTCGGTGCCGAGGTATCGGCGGATGAGTGTGTCGCTGACGTTGGTTGGGTAGTCTTCCTGCCACGACCAGTTGCGAGCGATGTCGAATGAGGCATAGAGATTGACATGTCCGTCGCGCAGTTCGGCAAGCATATTGGCCAGCACCTCGAACTGTTGCGTCTTCGTCATAGCGGCATCGAACTGCGGCTTGTAGCGGCGGTACACCTCGTTCCAGTCGAGTCCGTACTCCTTCTGCTTGTAGTCGAAGAAGCAGTAGTGCTCGTCGATGATGCGCCACAGCGCCTCGAAGTTGCCTTGTGGTGTATCGGCAAATTCATCCTCGTCGACGCAAGCGACACAAAGCGACAAGGTAACAAAGTAACAAAGTAACATACCAAAGTGACGAGGAAACCAAGTGATAAGTTTCCTTATCGCTTTCCACTGCCGGCTTTTTTGATTAATCCTTCTCATATAGTTACTCTGTTACTTTGTTACCTTGTTACTTTGTTATTTTGTTACCTTGTTATTGTCCATCCGAGCACAAGCAAGTGACTGATGTGATGTTGTTTCAAGTTGTTCACCTTGGCTTGCTGGTAGTCGCCGAGATAGCCAATGCGCAGCATGGATTGTGGCTTGCGGCGCGAGAGGGGAAAGTCGAATGTGAGCATGTGGCGCAGAGAGGGCGTCGCAGCGATGGTTGTTGGCACGATGTTGTGATCGTAGTTGCCACGCGAGAAGATCTCATAGTACGACTGTCCGTAGTTGGGTGAGAACATCAGGCCTGCCACGGGAATGCTGAGTTCGTAGCGCAGGTAGGAGGTGCGGCTCAGCAGTTGCACCTGCTTGGTGACCGCTGCCGAGGGTAGCAGTTGCACAGAGGCATAAGCTTGAGCCGGGTTGTTGCTGTTGCGAGTGTTGTAGAGTACTCCCACCTGCGCTCCGATGCCACCACCAGCCTCCAGCGATAGCGTGGGCGTGAGTTGCCAGAAGCGGCGCAGATGGTAGCTGAAGTGGTACATGCCGCCTAACTCATCGTTGTTATCGGCTCGGTTGTTGACGAAGGAGAGCGTGCCCTCGTTGATGAAGGTCTGCATGAACTGTCGCCAGGGCTTCCGCTTCTGCGAGATGATGCGTAAGTCGCTGCCAACGTATTTCTCTTGCGAGAGATAGGTGTCGAGGATGCTGGCGTAGCCCATGCCAATCATGGTGGCCTTCTCCTGGGCGGGGAGGGGGGAGAGCTGCTTTTGCTGGGTTGGCTCAGAGGCGGCTGGGGTTTGGGCAGGGAGCGGCAGGGAGAGTTGCGATAACATCGCAACAAACAGAACCGGCAGGAGAATGGACTTCCTGAGCGGCTTTCTAATGGAGTGGGGCTGGTGTTGGCTACATGTCGTCATCGCTGAATAAACTTAGCTGACCAGTCTTTGGGTCGTACTTAAACTGAGGGCTGGGAGCATCGTCGGCAGGAGGAGTTGGGGTGGAGGATGGCTCCTCAATGGGTTGCTTCACCTCGGGTTTCTTCTCCGCTTGCTTCTTTTCCTCGGGTTTCTTTTCCTCTTGCTTCTTTGGCTTTGCAGTCTGCTTCTTGGGCTTCTCAGTCTTTTCGACTGGTTTCTCTTCCGGCTCAGGAGTTACCTCAGGAGCTGGCTTTTTCGGTTCGGCTGTAGCTTTCTTCGTCTTAACAGGCTTGGAAGGAGCTTCTTGTTCAACGGGAGTAGCAGGAACTTCTTGCTCAATGGGAGTAGCAGGTGCCTCCTTCTCAACAACGGGTTCGGGTTCGGCAGGCTGTTCTGGCTCGGCAGTGGGAGCAGGAGTTTCAGGAACCTCTTCAGTAGGAGTGTCCTCGACAGGGGCATCACCTGTTTCACCAGTGCCCTCGTCTTCATCGTCATCTGTATCTTCGTTCTCGGGTTCCGGCAGACGAGTGGGCTCCAACTCTTCTACGGACTCTATCTTCCACATAGTGACACGCTTGCCCTTTGCCTTGTAGCCCTTCACGGCGATGAACTCCTCGACATCGATCTCCATGGGTTCGCGCCAGGCATCGGCACCACCAAAGGTGACGCGGATGCGTGGGAAGGGCTGGTCGGTGAGCAGTACCAGCTGCGAATTCTTGTTGTCGCCGAGGAAGTTCTTCTTCGTCTTCGTGCTTTCCATGAGGAAGCGCTTGATGTAAGGATAGCCTTGGTTGTCGGCATCGTAGAGCATTGTGCTCCACACCTTCTCCGGATCGAACTTCTCAATGCGCATGATGTCATCCTCGTAGTGGTTGTTCAGGTCGAAGTTCGTGCAGTAGTAGTCGCAGTTCTTCAGAATAACCAATATCAGGTCGTCGTCGTAGAACTCCCCAAGATATTGCCCGTGGTCGTCGTAGTTCAGTCGGTTTACATCCGGATCCCACCACACCTTCAGACCGCCGAGCGTGGAGTGTCCGAGACTCTTCAGCGAGATGCGGTGCACGGGATTCTTTGTCAGGATGTTTCCCTTCACGCCGCGACCCTTGATGAGTACGTCGGCGAACGAACGTTCCATGAACAGCTTCTTGTTCTTGCTCTTGGTTTGCAGGATAGAGTCGAAGGTAATCTTGATGACTTCAGCCTCACCATTCGGGTTGGCGGTGAAGTAAAGAATCTTCGAACCAGGCTTTCCTTGCGTCAGGTCGACCTCTCTGTCGCGGGTGATGGATGGAACATTGAAGCGCTTGATGTAGCAAGGGCCGTTCTTTCCATCGCGGTACACCATATTATATGTCGTACGCGTGTCGTTCTTCTTGAACACCTGCAGATGCAGGATGTTCTTGCCCACGAAGAGCTTATCGGCTACGCGCACCACCTTCATGCGTCCGTCGCGGTAGAAGATGATGATATCGTCGATGTCGGAGCAGTTGCAGACGAACTCGTCCTTCTTCAGACCCGTGCCGATGAATCCCTCCTGGCGGTTGATGTAGAGCTTCTGCGTGGCCTCGATGACCTTGGTGGCCTCGATGGAGTCGAAGTTTCGAATCTCCGTGCGACGCGGATGGTCCTTGCCGTATTTCTCCTTGATGAAGGTGAACCATTCGATCGTGACGTCGACCATGTGGTCCAGTTTGTGCTTAATGTCCTTGATTTCCTTCTTGATGCGGGCGATGAGCTCGTCGGCCTTGTCCTTGTTGAACTTCAGGATGCGCTGCATCTTGATTTCCATGAGTCGGAGGATGTCGTCGCGAGTGATGTCGCGGATGAGCTTCTTGCGGAAAGGCTCCAACCGTTTGAACAGATGCTCGACCACGGCATCCATGTTCGGCGCCTGCTCGAACTCGCGGTCCTTATACATGCGTTCCTCTATGAAGATGCGCTCCAGCGAGGCGAAGAACAGCTGTTCCTCAAGTTCACCCTTGCGAATCTCGAGCTCACGACGCAGAAGCGACATCGTAGAGTCCGTGTTGTGGCGCAACACATCGCTCACGGTGAGGAACTGCGGCTTCTGGTCTTGAATGACGCAGCAGTTGGGCGAGAGGTTTATTTCGCAGTCGCTGAAGGCATAGAGAGCGTCGATGGTCTTGTCGGACGACACGCCTGGTGCGAGGTGCACCTGTATTTCGACATCGGCAGCGGTGTTGTCGTCCACCTTCTTGGCTTTGATCTTTCCTTTCTCGATAGCCTTCAGGATGGTATCGATGAGCGACGAGGTAGTCTTCGAGAATGGTATCTCGCGAATGACAAGTGTCTTCTGGTCGAGTTTCTCAATCTTTGCACGCACCTTCAGAACGCCGCCGCGCTGACCGTCGTTGTATTTCGACACGTCGATGCTTCCACCCGTGGGGAAGTCGGGATACAACTGGAACGGCTCGCCACGCAGATAGCTGATGGCGGCGTCGCAGAGTTCATTGAAGTTATGCGGCAGAATCTTCGACGACAAGCCTACGGCGATACCTTCCGCACCCTGTGCCAGCAGCAACGGGAACTTCGCCGGCAGCACGATGGGCTCCTTGTTGCGACCATCGTAGGAGAGCTGCCAGTCGGTTGTCTTCGGGTTGAACACCACGTCGAGAGCGAACTTCGACAGTCGTGCCTCGATATATCGCGGTGCTGCAGCGCGGTCGCCCGTGAGAATGTTTCCCCAGTTGCCCTGTGTGTCGATGAGTAAGTCCTTCTGTCCCATCTGCACCAGGGCGTCGCCGATGCTGGCATCGCCGTGCGGGTGGAACTGCATGGTGTGTCCCACGATGTTTGCCACCTTGTTGAAGCGGCCGTCGTCCATGCGCTTCATGGAGTGCAGGATGCGACGCTGCACAGGCTTGAAGCCGTCTTCGATGTGTGGCACGGCACGTTCCAGAATCACATAGCTGGCATAGTCGAGGAACCAGTTCTGATACATGCCCGACAAGTGGTGCACTGCCGATGCGTCGAAGCGATTGGCAGGGCGGTAGTCGGAGTGCTGCTCAGGGGCGTCGGTGCCCTCCTGGCTTTCCAAGCCTTCAAGGTCTTCTTGGCTATCTGAGGTTCCCGGATCTTCAAGGTTTTCCTGGGTCTCTTCCGTTTCGTTTTCGTTTAGAATTTCGTCGTCTTTTATCTTGTCGTCCATAGGTCTTTGGTAAATTATCATGCAAAAATACATAAAAAAAGTGAGAAAATTGTCATGAAAAGCAATTTTCTCGCAATAATCATGTAAATTTGCAGCGTTAAAAGTAGAAATGCAATAAGAATATGACGATGGATAACATGAAGAGAATCAAAACGGCAGCAGGAGCAGTCCTCCTGTCTGCATTCCTGATGAGTGCAATGCCTGGCGATGACACCATCACTCGCGAGGGTGCCACCACGATTGTCAATACCACCACAATCGGCAAGAGCATCGAAGGCTATGCCGGTCCTACGCCCTTGAAGATTTATATCGAAAAGGATAAGGTGGTGAAGGTGGAGACCTTGCGCAGTCAGGAAGGCCCGAAGTACATGGCGAAGGCCAAGAAGCTGCTTGAAAAGTATCAGGGCAAGTCGGTCGCAAAGGCCAAGAAGCTGAAGGTGGATGCCGTCACGGGTGCCACGCTCACGAGCAATGCGCTGATGAAGAATGTCCAGAAAGGTCTCGAATACTACGAGAAGAATAAATGAAAGGCTCGTTACACCCTTAGAAGAATCCGGCTGAACATCTGCGTCAGTCGGATTCTTTTTTGTCTGTATGCCATATGTAGTGATGCTAAAGCAGTCCAGTTATCGTGCAAAAGCAATCTAGTTATCATGCAAAAGCAATCCTTTCATCATGCTAAAGCAGTCTTCTAATCATGTAATAATTCATATTTTACAAAGTAATATATGATATATTACTCACCAATATATGATATATTACTCGGCAATATATGATATATTACTTTGCAATATATGATATATTACTTCATGAAATGCATGCTCTATGCTTATGAAAGCTATGCTTTTGAAGGATAAAAGACATGCTGTTGAAGCATGATAGGCATGCAGTTGACGTACGAAAGCAATGCTATTGAGGGCCTGGAAGCATGGAAAAAAGATGTGGATGCACAGTTTTTTCATCATAATCTTCCATTTTTATGACAAGAATAGAAAATGTTTTCTTATCTTTGCACATGTAAAGTTTAATTGATCAAGAAAACGCTAAGAAAATGAAGAAACAACTTTTGGTTTTGGCATGGTGCCTTGTGCAGTGTGCAATGGGAATGGCTCAAGGCTGGGGAGCCCAGAGCAAAGTGGTCACCGACAGCATGTATAGCGAGACGCTGAAGGCGTGGCGGGCCTATAACGTATTCATTCCCCGCAGTTTCGAACAGGATAAAGACCGCCAATATCCCGTGCTCTATCTGCTGCATGGCATGTGGGGAACCAACAAGGACTGGGACGGCCGCGGCCATGTGAAAGACGTGATGGATCAGCTGGTGGCTTCCGGTGAGGCTTGCGAGATGATTATCGTCATGCCGAATGCCGGTGGTGTAGTGGGAAAGGAGTGGAACGGCTACTTCAACATGAAGGGTTGGGCCTATGAAGATTTCTTCTTCAACGAACTGCTGCCGAAAGTTGAGAAGCAATATCGCGTCATCGGCGACAAGCAGCACCGTGCTGTTGCTGGCCTGTCGATGGGTGGCGGTGGCTCAACGAGCTATGCCGAGCGCCATAGCGACCTGTTTGGTGCATGCTATGCCATGAGTGCGCTGATGGAACTGCCGCAGTACACGCCCGAGCAAGAACGGAACACCGACCTCGAGAGCATGGAAGGACAGCTCTATGTGTCGGTGCGCAACCTCGGCTGCACGAAGTTCCTGCGCGAAGCCAACGACGATGTAAAGAAGCAGTTGCGTACGGTTCAGTGGTTTGTTGATTGCGGTGACGATGACTTCCTGCTCGATCGTAATCTGGAATTCTATCAGGCCATGCGCGAGGCTCGCATCCCTTGTCAGCTGCGTGTACGCGACGGCGGCCACACCTGGGAGTATTGGCACTCGGCCCTTTACACCTGTCTGCCTTTTGTGACACGGGTGTTTAAGTAATAAACAGCCGACCCTCCCCGACCTTTTACGAGGAGGGTTTTCTTTTTTTGAGTACTTTCTGACCCTCAGATGTAGGGACGCGGCGTTCCGCATAAATGGATTTAGCTTTCCCCCTCCAAAGACGCGACACGCCGCGTCCCTACATTTTCAGGGTTATATTCTATATAGTAGTTTTTCCTTTTTTTGTTTTTCATGTCACAAATCAGAAGCTTTTGCGTATAAGTGGCATAGAAACGAATCAATAACGCGTTAAAGGTGACAACCGAAGAGTTTAAGCAAGAGGCGCAGGCCATGCGCCCACAGCTCATCAACCAGGCCCGACGGTATCTCGGCGATACCGATGAAGCCGAGGATGTAGTGCAGGATGCACTGCTGAGGCTGTGGCAGATGCGCGAACAACTCTCGTCGCCACTGGTCCGCATGGCAGTGGTCGTCACTCGCAACCTAGCCATCGACCACCTGCGTCGCCGCCGTCCTGCTGCTTCGCTCGAGTTGGTGGCTGCCGAAGAGGAACCGCAAGTCGATCCTCGCACCGAACGAATCCTTGCCATCGTCGACACATTGCCGCCTCTGCAGCAGACCGTTCTTCGGCTGCGCCACATGGAAGACATGGAGATGGCCGACATCGCTGAGATCACCGGTAGTAACGAGGTGGCCGTTCGGAAGACGCTCAGCAGAGCCCGCCAGGCAGTGAGGGAAAAGTATTTGTCAATGCGAAAAGAAAAAGAAGTGAAGATATGATGAATGAACTTGAAATACGTACGCTGACCGAGCGATTCTTCAACGGCGAGACCACACTTGCCGAAGAGCGCCGGCTCTACCAACTCTATAGCGAGGCGGAGACGTTGCCTGCCGACCTGGAAGAGTTGAGGGAGATGATGGCGGACCTGGGGGAACTATCAAAGAGACCCACCCCCCAGCCCCTCCCTGCAGGGAAGGGAGTAATTACTCATCGCAATCAGAAGGGCATTCTACTCCCCTCCCTGCAGGGAGGGGCTGGAGGTGGGTCTTCTGCTCCTTCAGGAAGGGGCTGGGGGTGGATCTCTATTGCCGCCTCCCTTCTCCTCTTCTTCACGCTGGGCTCCATGTGGTACGGCTACCAGCAGAAGAACGAGTGCGTGGCTTATGTCTATGGGGAACGCGTGACCGACCGGGAGTTGGTCATGCATGAGATGCAGACCGCTATGGCCTCGCTCACCACCGACGATGCCACTGCTACGATGGAACAACAAATGAAAGAACTGTTTAGCGAATGAAGACAATGAAACGGTTATTAGTAATATTGATGACGATGGTCTGCTGCCAGACCTTTGCGCAGAGCGGCATGCACATTTCAGCCCTCTTCGAAGGGAAGATCGTGCCGATGAGGCAGATGGTGGAGACGCGCATTCGTGGAAAAGCTATCAGTAAGTACAAACTGTCGTATTTCCATAGCGTGCGCTTCAAGGCCGATGAGGCGCTGGTGAAGAAGGTTGACCACCTGGCTGCAGCCGACTTCGTGGCTGACTCGGAGAAACGGAAGGACCGCGAACCATCGAGCGTGGGCAGAGGGCAACACGGGAAAGGGAACTCTACGTTCACGCAGATGTATGAACTGGCACCGCATGGCTCCACGAATCGCTACCTTTGCTATAAGGTTGTCAACGATTTAATGACGGTTATTTATATGGAAGGAACAGTCACATCGCTCGACGAATTAAGGGAAATATTTAAATAAGGATATAAAAAATAACAAAAACAATAAATGACATGAAAACGAAAATGACTATTCTTCTGGCTTTGGCCACATGCGCCACAGCCTTTGCTTCGAATGGTTCTACACCCGAAGCCGACAACGACACACTTATCGTGAACAATCCCAGCAAGGTGACCGTCATCACTGGCGACTCGCTGCAGACCATCCGCATCGAAGGCCGCAACGACGACCCCAACTTCCGATATGAAAACACGTTGCAGTTGGTGGACTCTAACTATGTCAGCGGCCTCATGCTGAACGGCGATAATTGGGAGTTCTCATTGCCCATCGGTAAGAAACACAGCGACGAATGGGTGGAAAACGAAGTGACGATGCACTTGGGCGTCGGCGGTTGCACTGCTCTGGGGGCGCCAGAAGAGATGGATGTGTCGATGAACCATTCGTTTGAAATCTTCTGGACCATCGCCCAATGGGACTACACACCGAAGAACAGCCGTAGCACTTGGTCGGTGGGATTGGGCCTCGACTGGCGCAACTACCGCATGACAGGCAACTTGCGATTTACGAAAACGCCCGACAACAGTGTGATTATTACGCCTTATGAAGGCGAGAATGTTAGCCCGAAGTTCTCTCGGGTGAAGGTGTACAGTCTGCAGATGCCCGTGCTCTATCGCTATAAGTTCAACAGGAATTTTGCCTTGAGCGCTGGACCGGTTCTGAACCTGAACACGCATAGCAGTCTGAAGACGCGCTACAAGATTGACGGACAGAAATACAAGGACAAGGCAAATGATGCACGCGTCAATCCGGTGACGGTCGATTTCATGGGAATCATCGAAACACCCATCATCGATCTCTATTTGAAATACTCTCCCTGCAACGTGCTGAAGACTGACTACGCACCGAAGTTCCAGTCGCTCAGCTTAGGTATTTATATATAAGAAAAGGAGACCCGCCCCCTGGGTGTTAAAAAGATAAGAGGCACAGGACGCATCACTGCGTCCCATGCCTCCTCCCGGGTATAATAAGAAAACTTACAAATTACTCGTTTTTGTCAATCATTTGATTGGCTGTAAAGATACATCCTTATTTCACACGTTATAACTTCGACATCTCGTCCAGATACTTCTCTATCTGGCTGGTGATGTACTTCTGCAACTTCTGTGCGCTCTTGGTAAACCGAATGGTCCGCACTTCGTTGAGCTTCTTGTTCTGGTAGCGGTACATATCTATGATGAACTTATACATCTCCACCTGCTCATTTGGCGACAAGCAGTTGTCTTTCGCCACCTTTACCAATCCTTGGAAGTGAGTATCAATTGACTTGTTCAAGGTGAGAATCTGCTTGAAGTGCGGCTCCAATTGGAGGTACGATGTGTTTCGCATATTTTTTATCGCATCGAAAGTTTCGTCAATTATTTGCACATCGGCTTCGATGGCTTTGACTCTGGCGCTTATCTTTGCTGCCTCCTCTGGTGGTAATTTACTCCCTAAATATGTCTCAACGTCTTCTGCCGCTACGGTATCTGCTATCATCATATCGGCATCATCGACTACAGAAATATTGTCAATAATCATATCGGCATCATCGACAACAGAAACATCGTCAATACCACGTATCTGCCGCTTATTAAGCAGGCTCTTGCCCGAATAACGACCCACGCGGCGCTCGTAGTCCCGGTCTTCGTCATAGTAGCCGTTGTGTGTGGTGATTTGGTACGTTTCGCCTGGCACAAAGTCAAGATTGGTCCATAAGTGACAGAGTGAACCGTCGGGCATGACCGTACGAATACGTCCCACCTTAGGTTTGTCAATTTCCACGCTGAAACTAAAGCGCTTGTTCTTTACAGGCATATACGCTATAAAAGCATCGTCGGCCTGTTTGTCCAGTTCCTCAGCGGTGTCGGCCATATAGACCACATAGAGGGAGTCTGTCAGGTCGTAACCCACGCGTCCGTCAATCCTGAAGGTATTCTTTGCAGTTTCCTGATTCTTGGTATAGAGGTCTGGGCGCAGCGAGGTAATCATATAGACGGTGCCCGCGACATTTTTATCCTTGGTTTCTTCCCATACGATGGCGTATGCATCACGCAACTGAGGGTTGTCAGGGTTCTTGCAGCACATGAACCACATCTCCTGCTTACTATTGGTGCGAATACGTACATCCTTGCTCTTCTGTCCGTTGTTAGTCACCACCTTCAGGTTGAATAGTTCTGTATTGCCTGGCAGCAGGTGCATGTACTGATACGACAAAGGCTCATCTTCGCTGAAACCGATGGGTATGGTCCACAGGTCTTCTTTCTGACAGGTGAATGGCGCGATGCGTTCACTTGACTCAATAAGACCTGTTTCAGGATTTTTGGTGACGGACAGTGTCTGGATTCCCTTCTCAGCATAAAATGCGATGATACCTTCCAGACTCCGGATGACACTCTTTGCCTTCTTCTGCGGGGTAGCCGTAGGATCGGCACTGGCGGTTGTTATGGCGCTGCAAGCAATAAGCAGCATGATGATAAGACGTTTCATTGTTCTTTATAATTGTTTGCCGTTTGTTCCAAGTTGTGTTTTGCAATCTCCAGTTCCAGTTGCACCCACTTCACATAGGCATCGTTGGCCTGCTTCTTCAAGAGTGCGATTTCTTCTGGCGTATAGCGATAGTTCTCCGGGCGGGTAATGGGAATGTCGCGTTCCGTCAGTACGGCGGGCGTCGGTTCTAGTTGTGAGCATACGGAGAGTTGGGCGCTGACAGCCCCGTCCACACGATTAGGTGCCTCCATGACTGCCACTTCCGTTGTGGTTGGTTCTGCTGTTTGTGTTTGAGGCGCTTCTTGTGGCAGAGGGACCTCTTTTCGCAGAGTCGTTTCCCTCCTGACCCTTGCTCTTGGTTTGCTTTCTATGGCAGCGACAACCTTTGCCGTTTCCCTTGCTTCTACCTCCTGTGCAGCAATTTCACTCTCGCTTGTTGCCACTGTAATCGTTGGCTTTGGCAACACGGCTACATGGCCTGCCTCTTTAGACTTCATCAACGTCACACCTATACCTACGATGATGAGCAGGCAAGCGGCAGCAGAAAGCCAGCGAAGGCTTTTTGTTCTCCCCTCCCTTGGGGAAAGGCTACGGGTAGGCGGGCAGAGTCCGGGAATGGGGTTTGGATCTTCCAATCGCTTCATCAGCCGTTCATTCAGGTCTGCAGGCATGGGTGGCTGCTTCTGCTCATGACGGCGAATGGCTTCGCGAAGGTTTTCGTCGCGTTGTAGCATGGTGTAGATATCGTTCTCGTTCATGGATGCATGGCTTTTATCATTTTGTAGAGTTTCTTACGGATTCGGCACAGTTGCGAGCCGACGGTAGAGGGTATGGAGCCCGTGACGTATGCAATGTCGGCAAGGCTCATGTTGTCGTAGTAGAACATCGTAATGATGGCCTGCTCATGCGGTGGGAGCGATGCCAAAGCTTCTTCAAGTGCCTGGACGGTATGGCTGTCGTTTGCATTGTCTTCAGGAATATCAACGAGGTTGTTGAACCCCAGGTCTTGCTCGTCCATATAGACGATGTCTGGGTGATGGCGTCGCACGAAGTTGACGGATTCATGGTAAGCAATCCGGCAGAGCCATGTGGCGAGCGATGCTTTTCGGCTGTCGTAATCGCCGATGCCTCGCAATGCTTTGACAAACACATCCTGATAGACCTCCTCGGCATCTTCTTGCCGTACGACAATGCGCCGCACCAATTGGAACACGGCAGAACCGTAATCGCCGACAAGCCGTTGGCAAGCAGCGCGGTTCCGCTTCCGCAGCAGGTCTATGAACAGTTCTGTCGTTTGTTCCATTTTGATGTCCTTACACTATTATATACACAGAAGTCGGGAAAACATTGCAACCTTTCGCAAAAAAAAACGCACGGAACGCATTGCTGCGCCCCGTGCCATTTTTCTTCGCAGAATGAAGAATGGCTTACTTGTCCACTTGGAACAGCGGATCCTCAGGCATGACCATGATGGGTTTCTGCTCGTACTGCTTCAAAGTCTCGGCGGGGACGTACTGCTTGTCGACCACCAGGCGGAACATATACTCCTCAAACCAGCGGTTGGTCATGATGAGGCAACCGCCTACGCCACTGGCTGCACCCCACGAGTTCTCCACTTTCCACTTCACGGGATTGCCATCCTTATCGAGGTCGACGGCCGTGAGTGTCATGGCGTGTGTCGAACCGCTGTCGAAGGTCATGATGCGCTGGGCCTTGTCCATCTTGAACTCCGTGCCGAAGAGTGAGCCGTAGTCGTAGTTCTCGGTGTCGAGATAGCCGCGCTTGCGGTCGAACTGCTTGCCTACGTCGTAGCTGGAGTACAGCTTCCGGCCGTCCTTCAGCGAAGCGATGGCCAACTGCTCGATGTCCTTCATCGGCAGGTTCAGGTACTTCCAGTTCGTGCCGTCATAGGTGTGGCGGTCGTACTCCACCTCGTAGGTCTTGTAATAGGGTCGGCGCGGGTCATTCATCACCATGATAAACGTGCCATTGATTTCGCGGCCCACCGTCTCCTCGTAGAACTGCTTCGGTGTGTACTTGCGGGGCTCTCCCACCTGTTTGCCATCCTTATTTTTATGAGCGTAGGTGAACTCTTTCACCGGCTCGCCCAATGTGATGCAGAGCATGCGATAGATGTCGCTCAGCATCTCGGTCTTGCGAGCCTGCACGGCCTTCGAGGAGGTCTTCGAGGCGACCATCTCGCGCAACTCCAGACCGTATTCGCGCAGCTTCGATGAGATGATGCGAGCCATGCGAGAGGTGTTATCGGCGGAGTAGGTCTCTGGCTGCACACCCTTCGGCACTAGTCCATATTTATAGGCAAGGTCGGAAACACCGCAGAACGTTCCGCCATCGTTGATGGGGTGGTGGAAGAAGAACTGCACGCGGGTGTCGTCCATGGGCTTCCCAGCATGGTCGATCACGCCCTGCAACATCAGGTTGGCCTTCTCCAGTTGGTCGTAGAAGAACAGGTAGTCGTGTGAGAACTCCACAGCGAGTGTGTCCTCATGCTGCTTGGCGAAGTTCGAACGCAGCACGTTCAGACCCGAGAACATCCAGCAGCGGCCACTCGACTTCTGGTCGTGGATTGACTGTTTTGGCGTCTCAATGCTGAAATGCGTGTCGATGTCGCCTTGGTTTTGGAAGTTCTTTGCCAAGTCGTCGATGTTGTTTTGTGCAATGGCGTTGAAGAGCCCGCGGCTCATCGGCTGTTGAGCTTGTTGTTTCTCCATCTGCTGGAGCATCTGCGGTGTGATGCCGCCTGATGTCTGTGCCTGGGTGATGCCTGCCACGGCGAGGCTTATTCCCAGAAGGAAGAGTTTCTTGTTCATAAAGATTTCGTGTTTGGTTTTGTTTCGTCTGCGAAGTTACAAAATAAATCCCGAATAATGGCATCGGTCTTTACTTTTTTAATAAATCTTGGGAAAAAGTTTGGGGAAGAGCAGGAGAATCGTTAATTTTGCAGACAGAAACAAACGAACATCATTACCGACCATGAAGAAAATGAATGCCTTGCTGATGGCTGCCCTCTTCTGCTGCAGCCCGCTGTTTGCCGATGATTGGATGCAACGCCTGCCAGATAGCGTCTATGTGGCTGTTCTCTCTATTCCCGGTGCTCACGATGCTGCAACGGGCAGTGGGTGGGAAGAAGGAATGGAGGATCTGGGTGATGCTTTTGCCCGTACCCAGGACCTCGACATCGCCACGCAGTGGAGCATGGGCGTGCGGGCTTTCGACCTGCGGCCTTGCGTCTACGAAGACTATATGAACCTGAATCATGGCATCGTGCCCACCAGTGTTCATTTCGAGGATGCCCTTCAGTTGCTTTGCGACTCGCTGACAGCCCATCCTTCGGAGTTCGTTGTCATCCACATGCTTCACGAGACCGATGGCGACATGGTGCAGGATGCCTACAATAAGCGCATCGTTGAACTGCTCGGGCGTGACGACTTCAAGGATTTCTTCGTTCCATTTAAGAAAGATCTCACTGTGGGCGACATGCGTGGAAAGATTCTCCTGCTCAGTCGCGACACCTATGCGACGGTGCCTGTGGGCGGTTTCTTCCAGAACTGGACGGGCTCGGCCGATTGGGCCAAGCAGACGCAAGCACGCATCGTCGGTCCGCAGGGCGCCTCGTCGGTTCTCTATGTGCAGGACTATTCCGACACGCACAATAGCGGTGGGCTGACCACGAAAGTGAATGCCCTCAGTAAGTTGCTCACCTTCAGCATGGCACATAAGACCAAGCGGGTGGGTTCCATCATCTGGGTGTTTAATTTCGCATCGGCCTATTCGAAGGTGGAGTCTATCTTTGGCTATGAGGTGTCGTCGAGCGACGGCTATCGGGAGAATGCCACCTATACCCACAGCGCTATCCTCGACATCCTTCGTGAGAAGCCTGCCGGCCCTACCGGCATTGTGCTTATGGACTATGTGGGTGTCGACCGCAGTGGCGATTATGAAGTAAAAGGCAAGGAGGTGCTTGAGGCCATCATCGAGAACAACTTCCGCTATCTGGGCGATGCTGCAGGTTTGGAGTCGCCGATGGCAGAAGAAAAGCCTAATATAAAGAAAGATGTGAAATGCTTTTCCATCGATGGGAAAAACCTACCTGGCGATGCCCACGGCCTTCGCCTTGTCAAGGGCAGTGATGGAAAAGTGAAAAAGGTGCTGCATCCATAAGTTCGGTCTTCGTGAACTGTAGGGGCAGACCCCCGTGTCTGCCCGAACAACATGTACAACATGCACAAGAGGAACTAGAGATTGTGTAGACACGGATGTCTGCCCCTACGATTGGTTACTTTTTACCTTCCTCGCTTGGCACTTTGTCCCATTCCTTCAGGATTTCCTTGGCGCGCTCCAAGTGCTTTTTGTCACGACGGCCACGGCGGTCGAGCAAGCTGGCGAAGTCGAAGGAGGCGATGCCGCGTGGAGCTTCGGCGGCTCCTGCCATTGCCCCCATCTGTGCCCAAGCCTTGAAGGCGGCAAGCATTTCCGGGCTGGCTGCATTCACCTTTACCTCCGGCAACATGTGCTCGATGGGCAGCAAATACATCGTGTCGCTCAGCTCTACCATGGCCAGCCGCTCGCGTTCATAGCGCACATGGCTGAATGCGATGCTGTCGAAGAGCACGGGAATCGTTGCCCGTCCGAGATGATCGGTCTCTACCGATCGCTGCTGGTCCACTCTCACCGACACGCCTTTCACCGGCAAGTCGGTATCCATGTCGAGTACGGTGATGCTTCGCTGGGCTGTGGCTTTGTGACTGAGCAGGATCAGTACGATCAGCAATAGGAATGGTTTGTACATAATGGGTCGTTTTGGCTGCAAAAATAATATGAAACTCACAAACATCCAACTTTCCACGTTTTTCTTAAACTGAATTATGGAAAAACAAAAAATATTTATATAATTAGCGTGAAAAAGTGTAATCTTTTCCTCGAAACTTGCATTTTTATCTTTCTTTTTTTAGACTTTCAACTTTTCTTCGTATCTTTGCATTTGCAATCTGTGCAAAAAACGGGTTCAGTCCTGTTGAGGGCTGCCCGGTAAATGTATCAAATGGAACAAACGAACGAAAGGCTGTTAAGCCAAATAACATATCCTGAAGACCTGCGTCGCTTGAAAGTGGAATCGCTGCCCGAGGTGTGTCAGGAGTTGCGCGAGGAGATCGTGAAGGAGCTCAGCGTGAACCCTGGACATCTGGCTTCATCGCTGGGCGTCGTCGAACTCACGGTGGCGCTGCACTACGTCTTCAATACTCCCACCGACCGCCTCGTCTGGGACGTGGGCCATCAGGCCTATGGGCATAAGATGCTCACTGGTCGCCGCGAGCGATTCTCCACCAATCGCAAGCTGGGTGGCATCCGCCCGTTCCCGTCGCCCGATGAGAGCGAGTACGACACATTCACCTGTGGTCATGCCTCCAATAGCATCTCTGCCGCACTGGGCATGGCGGTGGCAGCGAAGACGCAAGGCCATCAGCCCGCACCGAAGGTGGTGGCCATTATCGGCGATGGTGCGATGAGCGGCGGTCTGGCTTTCGAGGGACTCAACAATGTGTCGTCCACCGATAACGACTTGCTCATCATCCTGAACGATAACGACATGTCGATCGACCGTGCCGTTGGCGGTATGGAGAAATATCTTCTGCAACTCGACACCAATGCCACTTACAACCGCTTGCGCTTCAAGGCTTCGCAGTGGCTGAAGGCACGTGGCATGATGAACGACAACCGCCGTAAAGGCCTCATTCGACTGAACAATGCGCTGAAGTCGGCACTGGCCCACCAGCAGAACATCTTCGAAGGCATGAACATTCGCTATTTCGGACCTTTCGACGGGCATAACGTTGAGGAACTGGTGCGCATTCTCAGGCAGTTGAAGGAAATGCGCGGACCGAAGCTCCTGCATCTGCATACCACGAAGGGCAAGGGCTACAAGCCCGCCGAACAGCAGGCCACCATCTGGCATGCACCTGGAAAGTTCGATGCCGAGACCGGTGAACGCCTGGTGAGCGACAACAGCAACGAGCCTCCTAAATATCAAGATGTGTTTGGTGAGACACTCCTCGAGCTGGCCCGGCAGAACGATCGCATCGTCGGTGTTACACCGGCCATGCCGACGGGTTGCTCCATGAACATCATGATGAAGGCCATGCCCGACCGCACGTTCGATGTCGGCATTGCCGAAGGCCATGCAGTGACGTTCTCGGCCGGTATGGCGAAAGAAGGCTTGCTGCCATTCTGCAACATCTATAGTGCCTTCTCGCAGCGCGCCTACGACAACATTATCCACGATGCAGCCATCCAGAAGCTTCCCGTGGTGTTGTGTCTCGACCGCGCAGGCCTTGTCGGACAAGACGGCCCCACCCATCATGGCGCCTTCGATATGGCATTCCTACGCCCCATTCCCAACCTCACCATCGCCTCACCGATGGATGAACACGAGCTGCGGCGACTGATGTTCACCGCCCAACAACCGGGCCAGGGCACGTTTGTCATCCGCTATCCGCGAGGTCGCGGCGTGCAAGTCGATTGGCGCTGTCCACTCGAGACCGTCGAGGTCGGCACTGGTCGCAAACTCCACGACGGCACCGATGTGGCCGTTCTCACCATCGGTCCGCTCGGAAACGATGTGGAGGAGGTTATCGCCACGCTCGCTGCCACGAATCCTTCGCTCTCCGTTGCCCACTACGACATGCGCTTTCTGAAGCCGCTCGACGAGCAACTGCTGCACGAAGTAGGACAGCGGTTCAGCCGTATCGTCACCATTGAGGACGGCGTGCGCAACGGAGGCTTCGGCTCGGCCATCCTCGAATGGATGAGCGACCACGGCTATCAGCCTCAGATGACACGTCTCGGCCTTCCCGACAGCTTCGTTGAACACGGCACGGTCGACGAACTTCGCCACATCGTAGGCCTCGACCGACAGAGCATTCAGAATGCCATCCAGGGCATCAGCGACACTCATGACATGAACTCCAACAGCCAACTCTAAACAGAACTTAAACCCATGAAGATTATCATCGTAGGCGCCTACGCCATCGGAACCCATCTGGCCAAGCTGCTTTCTCGCAATGATCACGACACGGTGCTCATCGACTCCGACCCGGAGCGTCTGTCGGGCATCAGTGCCGATTACGACTTGATGACCGTTCAGGCATCGCCGTCGCGAATTCAGACGCTGCGGGATGCCGGTGTTGACGATGCCGACCTGTTCATTGCCGTCACGCCCGACGAGAACTTGAACATGAATGCCTGTATGCTTGCCAAGGCCCTTGGCGCCCAGCGCACAGTGGCAAAGGTCGACAACAACGAGTATATGGACCCGAAGTTGAAGTCGTTCTTCGAGGGAGTGGGCGTTACCTCGCTCATCTATCCGGAGAACCTTGCCGCCATCGATATCGTCAACGGATTGAAGATGTCGTGGGTGCGCCAGCGCTGGGACGTCCACGACGGCGCACTTATCATGCTTGGCATCAAGCTGCGCGAGACCTGTGAGATTCTCAACCAGCCGCTGAAGGACCTCTGCAAGCCCGAGTCGCCTTATCACATCGTGGCCATCAAGCGCGAAAACGAGACGATTATCCCCCGTGGTGACGATGTGCTGATGCTTCACGACATCGCCTACTTCATGACCACACGCCAGTACATTCCTTACATCCGTGGCATCGTGGGCAAGGAGCGCTATGCCGATGTGAAGAACGTCATGATCATGGGCGGTGGCGCTACGGCCGTTCGAGCCTGTGCACTGATACCAGAATACATGAGTGTGAAGATCTTCGAGTCCAATGAGGCACGCTGCGACAGACTGAACGAGCTACTTCCCAACAAGCGAGTGATGGTCATCCACGGCGACGGCCGCGACATCGGTCTGCTCAACGAAGAAGGCATCAAGAACACGCAGGCCTTCGTCGCCCTCACGGGTAATGCCGAAACGAACATCCTCGCCTGTCTCACCGCCAAGCGACTCGGCGTGCGCAAGACGGTGGCAATGGTCGAGAACTTCGACTATATCTCTATGGCCGAAAGCCTCGACATCGGTACTATTATTAATAAAAAGGTGCTGGCCGCCAGCTACATCTATCAGATGATGCTCGATGCCGATGTCCACAACATTCACTTCCTCATGTCGGCCAATGCCGATGTGGCTGAGTTCACCGCCGAACCCGACTCGAAGGTCACCCACAAGAAGGTGTTCGAGCTCGGTTTGCCGAAGGGAACCACCATCGGCGGACTCGTGCGCAACGGCGAGGGACACCTCGTCAGCGGCGGCACGCAGATAGAGGCCGGCGACTCGGTGGTGGTGTTCTGTCATGAGGTTGACATGTCGCGAATCGAAAAATTCTTCCGTTGATCGTAATATTCTTCCGCTGATGCTCAACTTCAAGATTATCTATAAAATCATCGGCACGCTGCTCTTCATCGAAGCAGGAATGATGGTGCTGTGCATGGGACTCGCCCTCTATCTGGGCGAGGACGACTCGCTGGCCTTCGTCATGTCGGTGTTCATTACCATATTGGGTGGCATCCTGTTCAAATATGTTGGCCGCGACTCCGATAACTCGCTGGGCCGCCGCGAAGCCTATCTGCTGGTGACACTCACGTGGATCATCTTTAGTTTTTTCGGTTCACTGCCATTCCTCATCAGCGGTTACATCAACGACTTCACCAATGCCTACTTCGAAACCATCTCCGGTTTCACCACGACAGGCTGTAGCATTCTCGACGATGTAGAGATTCTGCCGCATGGCCTGCTCTTCTGGCGCACGATGACACAATGGATTGGCGGCTTGGGAATCGTGTTCTTCACCATCGCCATCATCCCTTCCCTTGTTGGAGGTAATGTGAAAGTGTTCTCGGCCGAGGCCACCGGTCCAATTCGTGCGAAGATGCACCCGCGGTTGAGCACCACAGCGAAGTGGATTTGGAGCATTTATTTCCTGCTTACCATCGGCTGTGCTGTTTGTTACTATGTGTCCGGCATGGGACTCTTCGACTGTATGAACTATGCGATGACCACCACTGCCACGGGTGGTTTCTCTACACACAATGCTAGCACGGGCTACTTCCATAATCCTTACATCGACTACACGGCCATCGTGTTCATGTTCCTCTCCGGAACGAGCTTCACTTTGCTCTATACCACCCTCTTCAAGGGCCGCTTCCGTCAGTTCTTCCGCAATTCCGAGTTCCGTCTATATGTCTTCGCTGTCGTTGTGGCAACGGCGTTTATCACCTTTTTCCTTATCCGCGACAACCACTACGAAGCCCTCGATGCCATTCGTGTGAGCCTCTTCCAGGTCACCTCGTTCATCACCACCACTGGTATCTTCAACGACGATGCTGCCCAGTGGCATCACATCACTTGGGTCGTACTGAGCTTCTGCATGTTCCTGGGCGCCTGCTCGGGGTCCACCAGCGGCGGCTTTAAGTGCATTCGTATGGTGATGGTGTTCAACATCCTGCGCAACGAGATGCGCCGCATCCTGCATCCCAGGGCCGTGCTTCCCGTGCGTGTCAACGACAACACCATCCCTTATTCCTCGCAGGTGACGTTGCTGGCGTTCCTTACCGCCTATATGTTCCTCTGCCTGTTCACCTATTTCTGCATGATTCTCATGGGTGTCGACAGCACCAATTCCATTACAATCGCCCTGAGCTGTGCCAGTAATGTCGGTCCTACGCTCGGCCTGGAGATTGGTCCTACGATGTCGTGGGGCATCCTACCCGCTGGCGTGAAGTGGCTCCTCTCCGGCCTGATGCTCATGGGCCGTCTTGAAATCTTCACCGTCATCGTGCTTTTCACCCGTGCGTTCTGGAGGGAGAATTAAAAGCCCCCTAATATAGGGGGTTGGGGGTCTTGAGTAATATCTCTGTCCCCAAACATCATTGATATAGAGTTTATTCACATATTGTATCACGAGACCTCAATTCCCCTGTATGAGGGGGCATAAAGATGTACTACAAGTTCACTTCTATTTTAAAAAACACCATCTGGGGCGGCACGAAGATTGCGCCGTTCAAGAACATTCAGACTTCGCTGCGTAAAGTAGGCGAGAGTTGGGAAATCAGTGGCGTGCCCGGTAATGAGACTGTTGTTAGTGGTGGCCCTTATGCAGGACGTAACCTTAACGACCTCGTTGCAGAGCAGAAAGAAGCGTTGGTGGGCAAGGCCAACTATGATCGCTTTGGTAACGAGTTCCCGTTGCTCATCAAGTTCATCGATGCACGCGACGACTTGTCCATACAAGTGCATCCCACCGACGAGATTGCACATCGCCAGGGGCGCGAGCGCGGAAAAACCGAGATGTGGTATCTCATGCCCTCTGAGCCCGAGGCCACGCTGCTTTGCGGACTGAAAAAGCACATCACGCCCGACGAGTACAAGCAGATGGTCAACCAGAAAACCATCGTCGATGCCATTGCCCGCTATCCCGTCCACGAGGGCGACTGCTTCTTCCTGCCCGCAGGTCGCATCCATGCCATTGGCTCCGGCTGCTTCCTTGCCGAAATTCAGCAGACCAGCGATGTCACCTACCGCATCTACGACTTCGACCGCCATGATGACCTTGGCCGTCCACGCGAACTGCACACCGAGCTCGCCGCCGAGAGCATCAACTACGACGTGCTCCCCGACTACCAAACCCACTACACACCGGCGAAGAACCAGCGCGTGCAGCTCGTAGAGTGTCCGTATTTCACCACTTCAGTTTACGACCTCGACCAGCCCATCGACCTCGACTACACCTCTCTTGACTCCTTCGTCATCCTCATCGGACTCAGTGGGGCAGGCATTGTCACTGAGGCTGACGGCACGCGCTTCGTGCTTCGTGCCGGCGAGACTATTCTCCTGCCAGCCACCACAGGCCGCCTGAGTGTAGAAGGCACCGTGAAATTCCTTGAGACATACGTAGGCTAATCGCTTGTTATTCCTCTATTTAGCATGCTACCGGCATGCTATAAACCTCGCGCAGCAGTGAGGCACACTTCGTGCATCATTGCTGCCGTTTTTTTGCAGCACACCTGCCATATTTCCGCAGCACGTCTGCCATCTTTCGGCAGCATTGCTGCACACTTTCGGCAGCATTGCTGCACAACTTAGGCAGCATTGTGGCACACTTTGTGCAGCATTGCTGCACAAAGACTGCCAGCATGCTTTGGCAAATCTGGCACAATCTTTTTTTTGTGTGTTAGAGCGAATGCGAAGGGCTGTTTTCATGAATTATTTGATGCAGAATGGCAGCGATTCGCATTAGTTGTTTAGCGCTGTAATCAGAGTTTTTTCACCTTTGGATGCAATAAATGGCGATTGCATCCGTTATTTTCCTGTATATATACAAATTTTTAGAGGTGTATGATAGAATATATTAAGGGCGAGCTGACCGAGCTGACGCCTGCTTTGGCTGTTGTAGAAGCGGCCGGAGTGGGGTATGCGCTGCAGATTTCGCTGAATACTTATTCAGCCATACAAGGCAAGAAAGAGGTGAAACTGTACGTCCACGAAGCCATTGTGACGGGTGGACGCGACGACTCATTCACGCTGTATGGCTTCTCGACGAAGCAAGAGCGCGAACTCTACCAGATGCTTATCACGGTGAGTGGGGTAGGGGCGAACACGGCGCGCATGATTCTTTCGAGCCTTTCGCCGAAGGAACTATGCAATGTGATTGCCAACGGCGACGAGCGCATTTTGAAGGGTGTGAAGGGCATTGGCCTGAAGACCGCCCAGCGCATCATCGTCGACCTGCGCGACAAGGTGATCTCATCGGGTGTGGCCAGCGAACTACATGCCGGTGGCGCAACGGCCGCTGTTGCGGTGGCGTCGCCTGTCAGGGATGAGGCCGTGCAAGCACTCACGATGTTGGGCTTCTCGCCTGCACCAAGCGCGAAGGTGGTGTCGCAGATTCTGGCTAATGATGCCACGCTGCCTGTGGAACAGGTCATCAAACTGGCGCTGAAGATGATCAAGTAGCCTTTGCGCCTGTGGCGCTGTTAAGAAAGGTTGAGAAGGGTTAAGATGCGCCTACGGCGCTGTTGAGAGTAGCCCTTCGGGCAGTTGAGAACTGTTAAGATGCGCCTGCGGCGCGGTTGAGAACGGTTAAGATTTTTGTAATTATAAAATGAGACAACGAACACGAGCACTGATGACGATGCTACTGGCCATGTTGATTGTGGTCAGCTATGCACTGGCTGTGCCCGTGTTTGACCTTCGGTCTTCCACAGTCACGACTCGGCATAGCTCAAACGAGTTCAGCTCTCCCCTCGCTGCTCCCGTGTTTCAGGATGACCTGACGCGCCGTCGACAACAGAACCGCAACCCGCAACAGGTGGGCGGAGCGCAGCAGGCAGGTGGTTTGCAGCAGGGCCGCAACCCACAAGGGCGTGGACTGCAGCAAGGTCGCGGCTTGCAGCAGGGAAACCTGCGTGGCCAGCAAAATCGCAATCGTAACGGCGGTCAGCAGGACGATGATAAAGAAAAGAATAAGGTGGACGTGGCCGAGCAGCCCATCCTCGACGACGATGAGGAGATACCCGATTCACTGCTGAACCCCCGCTGGAAGATTCAGCGCACCACCCCCATCACCTACGACGACCTGCAGCAGAACCCCTCCGACCTGCAGCGACCCGAGAACATGAAGCAGCAGGTGGAGTATAACGACACACTCGACCGCTATGTCATTGGTTCGAAGATTGGCCAGCAGTGGATTGCTGCACCTATTATGATGACTCCAGAGGAGTACTTGAACTGGAGCACAACGCAGCAGATGCGCAAGTTCTTCCGTACGAAGAACGATGAGATATACCAGGCAAAGGGCAAGGAGAAGTTCGACTTCACCGATATGCACTTCGACCTTGGTCCGGCTGAGAAGATATTCGGTCCCGGCGGCGTGCGCATCAAGACGCAGGGTACCGCCGAGTTGAAGTTCGGTGCCACGCTGAAGAACATCGACAACCCGTCGCTGCCTGTTCGTAACCGAAAGACCACCACGATGGACTTCGACGAGAAGATCAATCTGAGCGTGAATGGTAAGGTGGGTGACAAGGTGAACATGAACCTGAACTACAACACCGATGCCACGTTCGACTTCGACTCGCAGAACATGAAATTGAAGTACGACGGAAAGGAAGATGAGATCATTCGCCTCGTAGAAGGTGGCAACGTGTCGTTCCCCAGCAATTCAAGTCTTGTGCGCGGAGCCTCGAGTCTGTTCGGTCTGCGCACCGACTGGCAGTTTGGTAAGCTGTCGTTGCAGACGGTGGTGAGCCAGAAGAAGTCGTCGTCGAAGAGCGTAGGCTCGAAGGGCGGCGTACAGCTCACTCCCTTCGAGATTGACGTGGCCGACTACGAGGAGAACCGCCACTTCTTCCTCTCGCAATACTTCCGCGACCGCTACGATGCCGGCATGCGCACCTTGCCAAACCTTACCACCGGTGTGAAGATCAACCGCGTGGAACTTTGGGTGACCAACAAGACCGGTACGACAACCAATACCCGTAACATCATCGCGCTGACCGACCTCGGTGAGAATAGCAAGGTGTCGAATCCACGTTGGACAGTGTCGGGGGCAAATGTGCCTTCGAACCAGGCGAACAGCGAGTATGGCTCAATGGTGAATGAGTATGGCGAAGCCCGTAACATCGACCAGACGTCGACGGTGCTCGATGGCATTCCAAAGTTCGTAGGCGGCAGCGACTATGAGAAGCTGCAGAGCGCCCGACTGCTGTCGTCATCGGAGTACACCGTGAACACGGCGCTGGGCTATATCTCCTTGCGCACCGCCCTGCAGACCGACCAGGTGCTGGCCGTTGCCTTCGAGTATACCTACGGTGGACAAACCTACCAGGTGGGTGAGTTCGCTTCCGATATCACCGACGTGCAGCAGGCCCTTTATGTGAAGGCGCTGAAGAACACGTCGAACAACCCCTCGCAGGGCAACTGGGACCTGATGATGAAGAACGTCTACTACCTTGCTTCATCCGTGGAGAAAGACAAGTTCCGACTGGACGTGAAGTTCCAGAGCGACACCGCGGGCGTGTACCTTACTTATATACCTGAGCCGCAGGTGAAGAGTGAGATGCTTATCAAGGTGCTGGGTGCCGACCGTCTTGACAACAATATGAAAGCCCACTCGAACGGACGCTTCGACTACGTGGAGGGCTACACTGTGCAGAACGGCCGTGTGTTCTTCCCCGCTGCCGAGCCTTTCGGTGAGTATCTGTTTAAATACCTCAAGGCCAAGGGTGTGAGCGAGTCGAAGGCCGCCAGTTATGCCTTCACTGAGCTCTACGACTCCACGAAGACCATTGCGAAGCAAATTGCCGAGAAGGATAAGTTTGTGCTCGTAGGACAGTTCCGCGGCTCGGCCGCCAACGTCATCTCGCTCGGTGCCTACAACGTGCCGCGCGGATCGGTGGTGGTGACGGCAGGTGGTGTGACACTTACAGAGGGCAGCGACTACTCCGTGGACTACAATGCCGGTGAGGTGACCATTCTGAACCAGAGCATCCTCGATGCAGGAACGGCCGTGAACGTATCGCTCGAGAGCAACACCGACTATGGGCAGATGCGCAAGACGATGGTGGGTGTGAACTGGGCGTACGACTTCTCGAAGAACTTCCAGCTCAGCGGTACGCTGCAGCACCTTTCCGAGCAGGCCCTTACCACGAAGGTGGGCATGGGGTCCGAACCGCTCAACAACACCATCTGGGGCCTGAACATCAACTGGAAGAAGGAAAGCCAGTGGCTGACGAACATGCTCGACAAGATTCCGCTTCTGCATCTCACGCAGCCTTCGCAGATTTCCTTCACCGGTGAGTTTGCCCAACTCATTGCCGGACAGAGCCACGGAACGCAGGACAACGCCTCCTACATCGACGACTTTGAGAACACCGAGAGTGAAATCGACGTGTCTACGGCTACGTCGTGGACGATGTCGAGTGTGCCGTCGATGTTCAGCGAGAGCCGCGACAAGACTGGCCTTACCAGCGGCTACAACCGTTCGCAGATGGCTTGGTATACCATTGACCCGCTCTTCACGCGCCGCTCGTCGAGTCTGACGCCCAGCCACATCAAGAGCGACCTCGACCAACTGTCGAACTTCTATATCCGTGAGGTCTACACCAACGAGCTTTTCCCCAACCGCGACCAGAGCAACTATAGCGGAGCAACTGCTACGTTGCCTATCCTGAACATTGCCTACTACCCCAATGAGCGCGGTCCGTATAACTTCAACCCCGACCTCTTGCAGAACGGTTGGCTGAACAACCCCACGCAGCACTGGGGCGGTATGATGCGCAAACTAGAAACCACCGATTTTGAGGCAGCGAATATCGAGTACATTGAGTTCTGGCTCATGGATCCGTTCCTCTATTCTAACCAGCAGGACAATGCCCATGAGTATGGCGGCGACTTCTACATCAACCTCGGTGAGGTGAGCGAAGACATCCTGCACGACGGTAAGAAGTTCTATGAGAGCGGACTGCCCGTCGACGGCTCGCAGGCCTACACGTTTACACAGTGGGGAAAGATTCCGACGCAAAGCACCGTCACCTATGCCTTCGCCACGACCAGCGGCAGCCGCCCCCGTCAGGACCTCGGCCTCAATGGTCTGAACAACGACGAGGAGCGCACCTACGAGACCTATCAGGAGTTCCTGCAGCAGATACAAGGTAAAGTGTCGGCAGCTGTGTTCGATTCCATCATGAACGACCCTGCTAACGACGACTATCACTACTTCCGCGGTAGCGACTACGACCAGATTCGTGCCGACATCATTCGCCGTTATAAGTACATCAACAACCCGCAGGGCAACTCCCCCGACAACGACTCGCGTACCGAGGGTTATGACACCAGCTACAAGACGTTGCCCGACGTGGAGGACATCAACCAGGACTACACGCTGAACGAGTACGAGAAGTACTATCAGTACAAGGTGTCGATACGTCCTGAAGACCTCGTCGTAGGTCGCAACTACATCGTCGATAAGCGTGAGTACACGAAGACCCTGCGTAACGGTCAGGACGGTCGCATCACATGGTATCAGTTCCGCATCCCTCTCGATGACTACCAGCAGCGCGTAGGCTCCATCAACGACTTCACGTCGATACGCTTCATGCGTATGTTCCTCACTGGTTTCCAGCATCCCGTGGTGATGCGTTTCGGTACGCTGTTCCTTGTGCGTGGCGATTGGCGTGTCTATGAGCAGAGTCTCGACAACAGTGGCTCGAAGTCAGGTAAGATGACCGTCAGCGCTGTGAACATCGAGGAAAACAACGACATGACTCCGGTCAACTATGTGTTGCCGCCGGGCATTCGTCGCGACACCGACCCGTCGCAGCCGCAGCTCGTAGAGAGCAACGAGCAAGCGCTGTCGATGGTGGTTAGCAATCTGGGCAACGGAGAGTCGAAGGCCGTGTATAAGAATACCACGCTCGACCTGCGCCAGTACAAGCACATCCAGATGTTCGTGCATGCCCATGCCTTTGAGGAGAACGTCACTAGCCTCGCTGACAACCAACTGGCTGTCTTCGTGCGTCTGGGTAGCGACTATAAGTCGAACTACTACGAATACGAGATACCCCTGAAGCTCACGTCCGAGGGACACTACGACCGCTACTCGCCGCAGGACTGCCGTGCCGTGTGGCCTGAGGAAAATATGTTCGATGTGCCGCTGAGCATCTTTACCGCTTTGAAGAAAGCCCGCAACCGTGCAAAGGCGGAAGGCTCGGCAAGCTACAACCGTCTCTACTCCGAGTACGACGAAGACCGTCCGCAGAACAAAATCTCCATCATGGGTAACCCCACGCTCGGTGAGGTGAAGACCATGATCATCGGTGTGCGCAACCTTAGCGGTACGGCAAAGTCGGGAGAGATTTGGGTGAACGAGCTGCGACTGAAGGAATACAACAATGAAGGAGGCTGGGCAGCACAGGGTAATCTGAACATGCAGCTCTCCGACCTTGGCACCGTGAACGTGCAGGGCCGCTACACCTCGGAAGGCTTCGGTGGACTCGAGGAGGGTGTGGCACAGCGCAGCACCGACGACTATAAGACCTATAGCATCACCACTTCGCTAGAGCTGGGTAAGTTCTTCCCAGACAAGGCGAAGGTGTCGGCACCGCTCTACTACTCGGTGACGAAGGAGGAGACGCGTCCGAAGTACAACCCATTGGATACCGATATGCGCTTGAGCGACGCTCTCGATGCTGCAGGCAGCGACCATGAGCGCGACAGCATTGAGTCGATTGCCATCACCCGCACCACCAACACCAACTTCTCGCTTTCAAATGTGCGGGTGGGCATACAGAACAAACGCCACCCGACACCCGTCGACCCGGCAAACTTCTCGTTCAGTTATAGCCACTCCCATCGCAACACCGTCGGTGAGACCACTGTCTATGAGAACGAAGACCAGTGGCGAGGCAGCATGAACTATGCGTGGACGCCGGTGTTTAAACCCCTTGAGCCGTTCAAGAATATCAAGTCGAAGTCGAAGTGGTATGAGATTCTGAAGCGCTTCGGACTGAACTGGCTGCCGCAGAACGTGGCATTCAACACCGATATCTCGCGCAACTACTACGAATTGCAGGAACGCGACATGGAGGACCTCGGCGGTTCGCAGCTGCCGTTAAGCTTTAGCGAGCAGTTCCTTTGGAACCGTGACTTCTCGCTGCGTTGGGACCTGACGAAGAATCTGCACATGAACTTCCAGAGTACCACCCATGCAGAAGTGGAAGAGCCCTACACGCCCATCAACAAAGACCTCTATCCAGATCGCTACGATGCATGGAAAGACTCGGTGAAGTACTCCCTGCGCCACCTTGGCTCTCCACTCGACTATAGCCAGTCGTTCCAAGCCAGCTACCAGCTGCCGCTGAACCTGCTGCCCATCTTCGAGTGGTTGAATGCCGACGCATCTTACAACGCCACTTATGGCTGGGTGCGTGGTACCGACCTCGAGGACGGCTCGTCGCTTGGTAATGTCATCAACAACAACCGCACGCTGAACCTCAACGGAACGTTCAACTTCGAGAAACTCTATAATATGGTGCCGTTCCTGAAGAAGACCAACGAACGCTTCAACAAGGAGAAGAGTGCCAGCCAGCTGAAGAAGGAAAAGGAGGAGAAGGAAAAGGCGAAGGAAGAGGCACGCAAGAAGAAGGCGGAAGAGGAGAAGGCACGCGCTGAGGCCATTGCTAACGGTGCCGACCCCGCTCAGCTCGATGCCGATAAGAAGACCAACGACCAGAAGAAGGAGCTGCCGAAGAATTCGAAGAGCTTCGAGAAGGAATTGAAACTCTTGCCCGATACCGTCATTGAAGTGCAGCACGGCAAGAAGACCAAGCGTTTCACGCTCACCGCGAAGACCGAGGACGGCAAGCAGTATCCTCTGAAATATAAGGTGGTGGACGAGAATAAGATCAAGGTATGGATGCCGAAGTCGCTGGCCAAGCAGATCAAGGCCGACGCCCTTGCTGCCTTCCAGGCGCTGACCGACTCGCTCGCTGCCGATTCTGTTGCCCGTGCGCAAGCCTTGGCTGCCGACACACTGAAGAACGATACTGTGCAGGGCGATTCGAAGGGAAAGACGCGCAGGCGTCCTACGGCTCCGCGTGTCAGGAGTACAGAGAAGGAGAAAGAGAAACCGAAGTTTGAGATGCCCGTCACACAGGTGAAGCTCACGCTCACACCCAAGGAGCCACTCGACGATAAAGGCTGGTACAAGACTACGCAGGCTGTAGCACGTGTGCTGATGATGGTTCGCAATGCCAGCTTGAGCTATCGCAACCAATACTCTATGGCGCTGCCGGGATTCCTGCCGAATGTCGGCAATGCCTTCGGACAGTCGCGAGGGAGCAGTCTGATGGCGCCTGGACTCGACTTCGCTTTCGGACTCATCGGCGACTCCTACATCGAAAAGGCACGCGAGAACAATTGGCTGCTCATGCGTGATAGTGTTGCCACGCCCGCCACGACCAATAAGACCGAGGATTTGCAACTGCGCATGACACTCGAGCCGGTGAAGAACTTCAAGATCGACTTGAATGCTTCCCGCACGATGACAACGGGCAAGAGCATCCAATATATGTATGTAGGCAATCCCACCACGCAGAACGGTACGTTCACGATGACGACACTTTCGCTGGGTAGTGCCTTCCAGGGCATCGGCAATGCCAACAATGGCTATAAGAGTAAGGTGTTCGAAAAGTTCGTGGCATCGCTCGATGGCTACCGCGACCGCGTCGAGCAACTCTATAATGGCCTGAAGTATCCTGTCGGCACCGATATGCAGGGCAAGCCTTTCGATCCCGCAAACGGAAGTGTCAACAAGTATTCAGCCGATGTGATGGTGCCCGCCTTCCTCGCCAGCTATACCAGCATGGGCGGTAACAGTCTGAGCATCTTCCCGGCTCTCTCTCGCCTGTTGCCTAACTGGACCATCCGCTACAGTGGACTCAGCAAGTTGCCCTGGTTCAGCGAGCATTTCAAGAGCGTGAACATCAACCACTCGTATAAGAGCATCTATGCCGTCGGCGCCTACAGTAGCTACAGCACATTTATGGAGGTGATGAACGGTCTTGGCTTCATCAACGATGCCACAACGGGCAATCCCATCCCGTCATCGATGTTCAACGTCTCTACGGTGAGTATCAACGAGTCATTCTCGCCCCTGCTCGGTATGGATGTCACGCTGCAGAACGGCATGACGGTGAAGCTGGAGTATCGTTCCACACGTGTGCTCAACCTCTCGATGACCAGCATCCAACTCAACGAGGCTACCTCGAAGGACTGGGTAGTAGGCTTGGGCTATAAGATTAATGACTTCAACATCTTCGGTGGTCGCAATCATCGTCTGGTGAAGAGCAACAAGCGCGGCAGCGGCGATGACGAGAATAATAACTCCAACACGCGTCAGAATAGCCGGAGCAGCAGTAGTACGGCGAACCGCGCGCTGAACCTGCGACTCGACCTGAGCTATCGCCAGCAGGCGAACATCACGCGCGACATAGCCTCGCTCACCTCCTCGGCAAGCAGCGGCAACAAGGCGTTCTCGCTGAAGTTCATGGCCGACTACACGCTTTCGAAGCTCGTCACGATGACGTTCTATTTCGACCGTCAGACCAACACCCCGCTGCTCTCGTCGAATAGCTACCCGACGACCACGCAGGACTTTGGCCTCTCGCTAAAGCTCTCATTGACGCGCTGACGTGCCCTCAACGTCTCAACCCCTCAACTTCTCAACTTCTGAACCCCTTTCAACGTCTCTATGAAGAAATTCCATATATACGCCCTCCTGTTAGCCACCATGCCTTTTCTCTCTTCCCTTCAAATAGGAGGTGGGGATAGGCTTGGTTTCTTGTATGCTGCGACAGTGTCGCAGTACTCATTACCCGTCGACACCCTTCCTGTCGACACTCTCGTTGCCGACTCCCTGCCTCCCGTCCCCTGGGAGCAACATGTGCGGCTACAGCTCGACAGCCTCATTGCCAATAGTTCTCTCCTTGAGACCACACAGCTAGGTCTGATGGTGTGGGACCTCGATGGCGACTCCGCCTTCTACTACCATAACCACCGACAGCGCATGCGCCCTGCATCGACGATGAAGCTGATGACCGCCGTCACGGCTCTCGACCTCTATGGCGGCAATCATCCGTTTACCACTGAGCTGCGCTCACGTGGCACCATTTCCGGTCGCACCCTTTATGGCGACCTCGTCTGTGTGGGCGGCATGGATCCAGCCTTCGACGGTGGCGACCTTCAGGTATTCGTCGATCGCATTCGCTCGGCAGGCATCGACACCATCTGTGGTCGCATCGTTGCCGATAGGTCGATGAAGGACACGCTGTTGCTCGGTGAAGGCTGGTGCTGGGATGACGACAACCCTTGTCTCTCGCCATTGCTCGTGAGTCGAAAGGACAACTTCCTGCATCGCTTCACGCACGAACTTCAGTCTGCAGGTATCGTTCTCTGCGATACATGCAATCAACTCTCAACTCTCAACTCTCCACTCTCCACTCTCTTCTCCCTTTCCCATTCCTTCGACCAGATTCTCACGCGCATGATGAAGCAGAGCGACAACCTCTATGCCGAATGCATGTTCTATCATAACGCTTTGGCTACCTCGCGTCCTGCCACGCAAAAGAACGCCCGAACGGCCGTGCGACAGATGATACAACGGCTTGGCTACGACCCTGCCCGCTATCGCGTGGCCGATGGTTCTGGCCTCTCCCTTTATAATTATGTGTCGGCGGAACTCCTCACCAGTCTGCTTCGCTATGCATGGCGCTCTGACCGCATTCGCGAGCACCTCGTGCCTTCGCTGCCATTGGCGGGTGTCGACGGAACGTTGAAAGACCGTATGCAGAAATCGAAAGCCTATCGCAACGTGCGAGCCAAGACCGGCACCCTCACCGGTATCAGCTCTTTGGCTGGCTATCTCACAGCTGCCAACGGCCATCAGTTTGCCTTCTGCATCATCAACCAAGGTGTGGTGAAGGCGAAGGACGGTAAGGATTTTCAGGACAAGGTATGCAGATATCTGTGCGAGTGAAAATCGCTCGTTGCCCTTCCGATTCTTGACTAATGGCATGAATCGGCGCCAATTATGAAGATTTTTATCAAAAAACTTTGAGATTTGCGAAAAAAATTGTTACTTTGCAACATATTAGACATAGTATTAACAACAAAAACGAAACAATTATGAAGAAAGTATTTGCAGTTATTGCTGCACTCGTACTCGCAGTGCCTTCGTTCGCTCAGTATAGCAGCGGCGGTTTCGATCTCGACAAGGAGAATCTGTATTATGGCGTTCGCATCGGTATGACGGGCGCTACCCTCAGCGGCGATGCCGTCGAGGTGAAAGATCTGGGTTCCAAGGTTGGTCTCACACTGGCTGGTATCATCGGCCTGCACATCTCGAAGACTGCTCCTGTGTTCCTCGAGAGTGGACTCTACTACACCGAGCGTGGTGCCAAGAAGGACAAGTTCAGCATCAGCTACAACAATCTTGAGATCCCCGTGCTCGTGAAGTATGGTATCAAGGCTACCGATGAGATTGCTCTTCTGCCGTTCATCGGCCCAGTGTTCTCCTATGCCATCAGCGGTAAGTATAAATACAGCGATGGAGGAACATCGGTTGAGGTTGGTGCCTTCGATGAGAAGAAGTGGAGCGCACTGAAGCGCGCTAACATGGGCTTCAAGCTGGGTTGCGGTGCTGAGTACAACAACCTCTATCTCGAGGCAGGCTACCAGTTTGGTATTACCGATATCAGCAAAGGCGACGATGGCATCCACTCGAATGCCCTCTTCGTGAACTTCGGTGTAAACTTCTAAAGCAGCGAGCGCCTATTAAGCAATAAGCGGTACTCCAGCTATCTGCTACAGGTAGTTAGAGTGCCGCTTTTTGGTCTTATGGGTAAACACTTTTTCTTTCATCATGATCAAGATTGCTGTATTCATTTCGGGAAGCGGCTCCAATTGCGAGCAGCTCATTCGTCATTTCAACAACGCCCCCGAAGGGCAAGAGAAGGGTGCTGAGATTGCCCTCGTGGTGAGCAATCGTGCAGATGCCTATGGGCTGGTGCGTGCAGAGAAGCTTGGTGTGCCGACAGTAGTGGTGCCGAAGGCTGAACTGGCCAAGAGCGAGGTGGTGTTGCCATTGCTGCAGCGTTACGACATCGGCTTCATTGTGCTGGCAGGATTCCTACCGTTGGTGCCCGACTATCTCATCGATGCCTTCCCCCGCCGTATCGTGAACCTCCACCCGGCTCTACTGCCAAAGTTCGGTGGAAAGGGCATGTGGGGACACCATGTGCATGAGGCCGTGAAGGCTGCCGGCGAAACGGAAACGGGCATGACCGTGCATTATGTCACTCCGGTTTGCGACGGTGGTGAAATCATCGCGCAGTTCCGCGTAGCAATCTCTCCTGACGACAGCGTCGACGACATAGCCGAAAAGGAACACCAGTTGGAGATGAAATACTATCCGTCGGTGGTGGAGCAGGTCGTTTGCGGTGCTGGAGAATAAAAACTAAATCAAGATGTTATGAGCGTAAAACTGCAATCCTTTGGAAGCAAGGTGGTACTGGTGATGAATGGCCACCTCGATACGGCAACGTCGCAGAAGATGCAGGACGAGATACAGAAGCTATTGGCAAAGGCTGGCAACTTTGAACAATTGATTTGCGACGTGGAGGGTGTCTCTTACATCTCCAGCTCTGGTCTGCGTCTTCTGCTCAACTTGGCGAAACGCCATCCCTCATTCCGTGTGGTGGAGGCTCAGCCCGAAGTGTATCAAGTGTTAGATATGACCGGTTTTACGAAGATTATGCCCGTGGATCGCGCCCTTCGCAAGATGAGTGTGAAGGGTTGTGAACACATTGGCAGTGGTGGTGTGGGGGAGGTCTATCGCATCGATGATGACACCATCATCAAAGTGTTCCGTGAAGGCTCTACGATGGAAGAGGTGAATACCGAGATGACGATGGCGAAGGAAGCCTTCGTGATGGGTATGCCGACTGCCATCTCGTTCGATGTGGTGCGCATTGATAACCAGTTGGGACTGGTCTACGAATTGTTGCGAGCTCGTACGCTGGGCGCCTGTTTGAAGGATGAGCCGGAACGAATTGACGAGTTTGCGCAGCAGTACGCTTCGTTGTTCCAGCAGTTGCACGAGATCCGTGTGCCAAAGGGCAGCATCATCCCTTCAGCAAAAGCACATGTTAAACAGTCTGTGCACCATATCGCTCGATATTTCGATACCGCGTCAATCGACTTGATGTTGCAGATGGCGGAAATGATTCCCGATGCCGACCGTCTGTTGCATTGCGACTTGCAGGCGAAGAATGCAATGATACAAGACGGTGAACCGGTGCTCATCGACATGGGCGAGGTGGGCTACGGTCATCCCGTTATCGACCTGGGCAACTCCTATTCGGCGATGGTGAATTTGGTGGGCGACTACGAGGCCATTATTGGCTTGCCACAAGAGTTGGGCAGTGAGTTGTGGATGCGCATGATTAAATACTATTTCAAAGACGAACCCGCCGATGTGGTGGCTCATCGCATCGAACAGATTGATGCCGTGAGCAGAATCCGTAACTTCAGTTGGCTCGCCCTCAGCGACTCCTTCCCCAAGGATTTAATTCGCATGTGCCAGAATCTCTTTGCCGAACGCGTGTTGCAGCAAAAAGACCACCTACTTGAGGTGTGTGCGACGCTCAGCGATTGGAAAGCGTGAGTACGAATAGACAATAGGTCATAAAAAAAGTCCGATGAACCAACTCGTTCATCGGACTTTCTTTGTCCTGCAAGATTAATGCAGGTTATGCTTCTTCAGCAGCGGGCTCGACAGCGCGGAAACTGGCGAGGTCGTCCACTTGGAAGTTCTTGATGTAGGCAGCCTTGCCGAGCACGTCCTCTTCTGTCATGCGCACGTAGACGTTGGCCGACTTCTCGAACAACTCGGGACACTTGGCAGCGTCGCGGATGATGAGCAGCGACATCACAAGCTCGCAAGTCATGTCGTAGAGACGGCGTGCCAGGAAGTCGAAGGCATCCTGATTCTCCAGGCCCTTGGCATAAGCGAGAGCCTCCTCGTAAACAGGAATCAACTTCTCAACACGGGCCTTCAGGGTAGCATCTGCATTCTCTGGCAGATCAGCCAGCATGTCCTTGATATTGTTCAGCATGGTGCCGTTCGAAATATAGCGGATGGCAGCAACCACCTGCAGTTGCGTGGTTCCTTCGTAGATGCTGAAAATACGGGCGTCACGATAGAGACGCTGGCACTTGTACTCCATGATGAAGCCCGAACCGCCATGAATCGAGATGGCATCGTAGGCATTCTGGTTGGCGTACTCCGAGTTCATGCCCTTGGCGAGCGGCGTGAAGGCATCGGCCAGACGCTGATACTTCTTCATCTCCTGCTTCTCCTCGGGGGTGAGCTTACGGTCGCGCTCAATATCTTCGAGACACTTGTAGACGTCAACATAGCAGGCTGTCTGATACAACAGCGAACGACCGGCATCAAGTTTTGCCTTCATGCGTGACAACATGTCGTAGACGGCGGGGAAGTTGATAATCTTCTCACCGAACTGGGCGCGCTCCTTGGCATAGGCCAGTCCTTCGTTGTAAGCCTCCTGCGAGAGACCCACCGACTGAGCGGCGATGCCCAAACGAGCACCGTTCATCAGGGCCATCACATATTTGATCAAACCCAGACGAGTCGAGCCGCAGAGCTCTGCCTTTGCGTTCTTATAGGTCAGCTCACACGTAGGCGAACCGTGGATACCGAGCTTGTGCTCAATGTGGCGCACGTTCACGCCGCCGTTGCGCTTGTCGTAGATGAACATCGACAGGCCGCGACCGTCCTTCGTGCCCTCTTCAGAACGGGCGAGTACGAGGTGGATGTCAGAGTCGCCATTGGTGATGAAGCGCTTCACACCATTCAGACGCCAGCAGTTTTCCTTCTCGTCGAACGTAGCCTTCAGCATCACGCGCTGCAGGTCGGAACCTGCATCAGGCTCGGTGAGGTCCATCGACATGCCTTCGCCTGCACAAACACGAGGAATGTACTTCTGGCGCTGCTCCTCAGAACCAAACTCATAGAGTGTGTCGATACAGCTCTGCAACGACCAGATGTTCTGGAAACCGGCATCGGCAGCCGAGATGACTTCCGACAGCATTGAGAACACAGCGTTCGGCAGGTTCAGACCGCCGTAGCGACGAGGCATCGAAACGCCCCACAGGCCAGCCTTACGGGTGGCATCGAGGTTCTCAAACGTTTTTGAAGCGTAGATCATGCGGCCATTCTCGAGGTGCGGACCTTCCAGGTCGACGTCCTCCGAGTTCGGAGCGATGATGTTGGCAGCCACGTCGCCCGTGATGTCGAGAATCTGCTTGTAGTTCTCGATGGCATCGCCCAGGTCAACGGGAGCATAGTCATATTCTTTCGCATCAGCGAAGCCTTTCTCTTTCAGCTCGACAATACGAGCCATGAGGGGATGGTTCAGGTAGAACCCGATCTCAGGATGATCGCTATAATAGTTTGCCATATTATCTTATTTGTTTTCTTGATTCTTCTTATAAATTCTTGCTCCTATTCTTGTGCCGGCTACTGTACCACAAATATAAGCACAGAAGTTTACTAAAGCTGCAAGTTCATAATTACCTTTCGTATTAAGGAAATAGGATATACCGAGCAGAGCAATAGCACAGATAAACAGGAAATAATCTAATGCTTTCATCTTACTTCGAGTTCTGCTTGTAGTACTTGATCAGCTTGGGCACGACCTCTTCCACAGTACCAACAATCACGTAGTCAGCGATGCGGTTGATGGGTGCATCGGGATCACTGTTGATAGAGATGATGATACCCGAGTCCTGCATACCGGCGATGTGCTGAATCTGTCCGGAAATGCCACAAGCAATGTACACCTTCGGATGAACGGTTACACCGGTTTGACCAATCTGGCGGTCGTGGTCGAGCCAGCCTGCATCAACAGCAGCGCGGCTACCACCTACTTCACCATGAAGCACCTTTGCCAACTGGAACAGCATGTCGAAGTTTTCCTTCGAACCCATACCGTAACCACCGGCCACTACGATGGGAGCACCCTTCAGGTTGTGCTTGGCAGCTTCCACATGGTGGTCGAGCACCTTCACAACGAAAGCCTCAGGGCTCACATACTTCGATACCTCGGGATAGACCACTTCTTTCTTGCAGTCGCCCTCGTAGAGCGCTTTCTGCATCACACCACTACGTACAGTAGCCATCTGGGGACGATGGTCGGGGTTCACAATCGTTGCTACGATGTTGCCACCGAAGGCGGGACGAATCTGATAGAGCAGGTTCTCATACACCTTATCGTTCTTCTTATCCTCGTAGGGACCAATCTCCAACTCCGTGCAGTCAGCAGTCAGACCGCTGGTTAGCGACGACGACACACGGGGACCGAGGTCACGTCCAATCACCGTGGCACCCATCAGACAAATCTGCGGCTGCTCTTCTTTGAAGAGGTTTACCATGATATCAGTGTGAGGAGCCGACGTGTAGGGGAACAGTCCCTCGCCGTCGAAGACAAACAGTTTGTCGACACCATAAGGAAGAATCTGCTCTTCCACGTTGCCCTTGATGCCTGTACCGGCCACAACAGCGTGCAGTTCTACTCCGAGTTCATTGGCGAGCTTGCGGCCTTTGGTCAGCAGCTCCTGAGATACTTCCTGTACCTGAGTACCTTCGATTTCGCAATATACAAATACGTTGTTAGCCATATCTCTTTAACCAATAATCTTCTCGTCCAACAATTCTTTGATCATTCCCTCGATATCAGCATCAGAAGCCGTCAAAGTCTTCGACTCCTTTGCTTGGAACACGATGTTCTTCACGGCCTTCACCTTCGTGGGTGAACCTGCCAGACCACACTGGTTGGGATCACCATCCACGTCGGCCACACTCCACTGGTTCAGTGTCAGGTCAGGACGCTCCTCGTAAAGATAGTCGTAGGCAGTACCTTCAGCAGGACGTTCCATGGGGCAGGTAGCGCGCTTGTATTTCATCACTAGCTTGGCGTTCTGCGGACGGCAGGGAGCAGCGCTTCCGTTTACCGTCACCACCACAGGCAGCGGAGCCTCCACGGTCTCCACACCACCGTCAATGACGCGCTTGATAGTTGCCTTGCCATTTTCCACGCTGAGGATTTCCTCTGCATAGGTCACCTGGTTGAGGCCGAGCTTCTGAGCCACCTGCGGACCCACCTGGGCTGTATCGCCGTCGATGGCCTGACGACCACCGATGACCATATCGACATCACCGATCTTCTTGATGGCCGTTGCCAGCGCATACGAGGTGGCCAGCGTGTCGGCGCCTGCGAAGAGGCGGTCGGTGAGCAGCCAACCAGTGTCGGCGCCGCGATAAAGACCTTGACGGATGATTTCACCTGCACGCGGAGGACCCATCGTGAGGATTCCTACTGTAGAGCCCGGATGCTGTTCTTTCAAGCGAAGAGCCTGCTCCAAGGCGTTCAAATCTTCAGGGTTGAAGATGGCGGGTAGGGCAGCGCGATTCACTGTACCTTCAGCTGTCATCGCATCCTTACCCACGTTTCGGGTGTCTGGCACTTGCTTGGCCAGCACAACAATTTTTAATGCCATAAATATAATATGTTATAACTCAATCTCGTTAAAGCGGTGCAAAATTACACTTTTTTCGTCTGCTGACCAAAAGAAACGTCAAAAAACGCACAAAAATGAATCGATTGTGCACATTTTTATTTGTTTGTGCAGATATTTCCAACTATTTTTGTACTTTTGCATGACAAATCAGTAAACCCACAAAACTATCAGAGACATGAAGAAAATTAGAGCCGCCGTAGTAGGCTACGGCAACATCGGACGCTTCACGGTGGAGGCACTGGAAGCTGCAAAAGATTTTGAAATCGCTGGTGTCGTGCGCCGTAAGGGTGCCGAGGATAAGCCTCTGGAGCTCACTCCGTATGAGGTGGTGAGCGACATTCGCGAACTGAAAGATGTAGATGTGGCCATCCTTGCCACGCCCACTCGTTCGTGTGAGGAATATGCCAAGCAAATCTTGCCGTTGGGCATTAATACCGTCGACTCGTTCGACATTCATACCAACATTCGCGGCTATCGCGAGCGACTCATGGAGGTCTGCAAGCAGACGGGTACCGTGGCTGTTATTGCCGCCGGTTGGGACCCGGGCAGCGACAGTATCGTGCGCACGCTCATGCAGAGTCTTGCTCCGAAGGGCTTGAGCTATACCAATTTCGGCCCTGGCATGTCGATGGGTCACTCGGTCTGTGTGCGCTCGAAGGAGGGTGTGAAGAACGCTCTGTCGGTGACCATTCCACTCGGCGAGGGCATTCATCGCCGCATGGTCTATGTGGAGTTGGAGGACGGCGCCCGTCTCGAGGACGTCACCGCAGCCATCAAGGCCGATCCCTACTTTGCTAATGATGAGACGCATGTGTTTGCTGTAGCCAGCGTCGACGATGTGCGCGACATGGGACACGGTGTGAACCTCGTGCGCAAGGGTGTCAGTGGAAAGACACAGAACCAGCGTTTCGAGTTCAATATGCAGATTAACAACCCCGCCCTCACGGCTCAGGTGTTGGTGAATGTGGCTCGTGCATCGCTGCGTCAGCAACCCGGCTGCTACACGATGGTCGAACTGCCTGTCATCGACATGTTGCCTGGCGAGCGTGCAGACCTCATCGAACATCTCGTGTAAGCTCTCTTGTTTTACCCTAAAGCCCCATCGTCCTCGATATGAATACAGTCCTTCGGCGATTCTTCGCCCTCGTTGTCTTCGTGATGGTCGGTTGCATGCTGCCACTGACCATTGCTGCGCAGACAGGTTTCGACGACCTGCCTGACCCCACGGCTGACGCCAAGCAACCGACGGGGGTGGGCGATGCGCTGCCCGTGACCATCGACAACACGCCCGACTCCATCGCGAAGGCTTTGATGTCGCGGCCCGCACCCGGTTCCACTCGTGAGGGCGACAACCCCGTGTTGTTCCTTATCGGCAATTCAACCATGCGCAACGGCACTCGTGGCGATGGCTCCAATGGTCAGTGGGGTTGGGGATTCTATGCCTCGCAGTTCTTCAACGGACGGAAAATCTCCGTGGAGAATCAGGCACTGGGCGGTATGTCTACTCGCACGTTCTACACCGACCTCTGGCCGGCCGTGCGCGAGGCGCTGCAGCCTGGCGACTGGGTGCTGGTCTCCATTGGCCACAACGATGGTGGTGAGTTCTTCGACCAGAGGCGTGCGCGTGCGGTGATTCCCGGATTGGATCCCGACACGATGATCGTCGGTTTCAACCAACGCACGCAACGTCAGGACACCGTCTATAGCTACGGCAATTACATCCGCCGCTACGTCAGCGAGATACGCGCCAAGGGGGCACATCCTATTCTGATGTCGCTCACGCCGCGCGATGCCTTCGATGAAAACGGGCACATTGTCCGCAAGCCGCAGTCGCAATGGCTGGCTACTCTGTCGGTGGAACTCGATGTGCCGTATGTGGACTTGAACGACATCTCTGGGCGTAAACTCGACAGCTACAGCCCTTGGAAGGAGAAGTATCACTTCTTTGGCGACCAGATCCATACCTCGCACTTCGGGGCACTGATGAATGCACGCTCGGCTGCCGAGGGTCTGATGGCATGCCAGCATCCCTCGCTGGCACTGCTCAAGGCGATGATGCTGAACGTGGAGCCAGAGTGCTATCAGACGAGTCAGCCGAGTCCGACCCGTCCGACCCGTCCGACTCGTCCGACTGTCTTCTTTACGGGTGACTCCACGGTGAAGAATTCCGACAACGACGATAATGGCATGTGGGGTTGGGCAGCGCTGGCAGGTGAGGTGTTCGACGAGTCGAAAATCACCCTCGTCAATGCAGCCCGTGCCGGACGCTCCACGCGCTCGTTCATCCGCGAGGGCCTCTGGGAGAAGGTCTACAACTCCTTGCTGCCTGGCGACTATGTGCTCATTGAGTTCGGTCATAACGACATCTGTTCCATCACCGACCCGAAGGAGCGCGGTGTGATTGCCGCGACTGCCGACACCTGCCACGTCTACAAGATGGAGAAGGACGGCCGCTTCGAGGTGGTCTATAGTTTCGGCTGGTATCTGAAGAAGATGATCGACGACACGCGCGAGAAGGGCGCCACGCCCATCCTAGTCTCGCTGACGCCGCGCAACGAGTGGCCTGGCGGACGTGTCGAACGTCGCAACGACAGCTATGGCCGTTGGTATCGTGAAGTGATTGACGCCACGGGTGTCGACTTCCTCGACCTGCACAACCTTTCGGCCGACGCTCTCGACCGCGAGTTTGCCGTGAAGCGCTTGCCGAAAAACAAGGAGAAGGCGAAGGCACGCATTACGAAAATCAAGGAACTCTGTGGCAACCGCTATTTCAAGAAGGACCACACCCATGCCTCGAAGGCCGGTGCACGGCTCAACGCACAGAGCGTGGCCCGTGGACTGCGCGAGATGCAGAGTCCGCTGGCCGCCTATCTGCTGAACCCATAAAGGCCCAAAGACCTTTAAGCCCTTCAGGACCTTCAAGTCCTTACCGGCCCTAAACCCTATTTCTGCTACAAGCAATGATTGACAGACAAACCGTAGAGAGAATCAAGGACGCCGCCAACATCGTAGAGGTAGTGTCGGAGTTTGTGACACTGAAGAAGAGTGGCGCAAACTACAAGGGCTTGTGTCCGTTCCACAACGAGAAAACACCGTCGTTCATGGTGTCGCCAGCCCGAAACACCTGTCATTGTTTTGGATGCGGCAAGGGCGGCAACCCCATTTCGTTCATCATGGAGCACGAGCAGATGACCTATCCCGAGGCACTGCGCTGGCTGGCCAACAAATACCACATCGAGATTCAGGAGCGCGAGCTCACCGACGAGGAGAAACGCGAACAGTCGGAACGCGAGTCGATGTTCATCGTGAACGAATATGCGATGGAGTATTTCGAGGATATGCTGCACAACCACCCCGACGGCGTGGCTATTGGCAAACAGTACTTCCGGCAGCGTGGCATCCGCGACGACATCATCCGCAAGTTCCAACTGGGCTACGATCCTGCCGACCGCTTTGCCTTCGCGCGTGCAGCCATGAAGAAAGGCTACAAGGCGGAGTTCATTGAGAAGGTGGGCATTTGTTATAAGAACGACCGCGGCGACCTCGTCGACCGTTATGCCGGCCGCGTCATCTTCCCGTGGATAGGCATCTCTGGAAAGGTGGTGGGCTTCGGCGGTCGTAAGCTCGATGCAGCCACGAAGGGCGTGCAGCAGAAGTATGTGAACTCACCCGACTCCGAAATCTATCATAAAGACCGCGAGCTCTACGGACTCTATCAGGCCAAGCGCGCCATCGCGAAGGAAGACTGCGTCTACATGGTGGAAGGCTACACCGATGTCATCGCTATGCATCAGGCGGGCATCGAGAACGTCGTCGCCAACTCCGGCACGGCACTCTCTAATCATCAGATTAGCATCCTGCATCGCTTCACGTCGAACATCGTCCTGCTCTACGACGGCGATGAGGCTGGCATCCATGCTGCCCTGCGCGGTACCGATATGTTGCTCGCTGAAGGCATGAACCTGAAAGTGCTGTTGCTGCCCAACGGTGAGGACCCCGACTCCTTCGCTCGCAAGCACACCGCCAGCGACTTCCGTCAGTACATCGAGGAGCACCAGGCAGACTTCATACAGTTTAAGACCGACCTCTTGTTGCGCAACGAACGCGACCCGTTGAAGCGCGCCAACGCCATCAACTCCATCGTGCAGAGCATCTCGATGGTGGTGAACCCCATTCTCCGTGACACCTATCTGCATGACTGCTCGCAGCGCATGGGCATCGCCGAGGCTACGCTTATCAGTCAGATGAATAAGTTCATCCGCGAGCGCAAGGGACAGCAGGAAGTGCGCCCTGTGCCGCAGGAGCGGCCGCAGCAGCCCGTCGTCAGCCAGCCGAAGGCGGAGAAGAGTGGACCCTCACCCGTCGAGCAGATGATCATCCAGCACATCATCCGTCATGGTGAGAAGGTGGTATTCGAGAATGTGGCCGCCGAAGACGGCAACACTTACAACCTCAGCATCGCACAGTTCATCAAGATCAACCTGAGTGTCGACGGACTGTCGTTCAGTAACGACCTCTACAACCAAATTCTCAGCGAGGCGGTGGCCCATAGTGCTGACCCAGGATTCGTTGCCGAGCGATACTTCATCAATCACGATGACATCAACATTAGCCGCCTCGCCACCGAGATGGCGATGGACAAGATACCGCTTGCTGAGAGCCAGCAGCCGCGAAACGATGTGGAGACGCTGCGCCAGCGCACCCAACACCTGGTGCTCGACTTCCGCATGGACTACCTCGACCGCCGGCTGAAAGAGATTCGTCGCGAGATTGCCGCAGCCACCAACGATGCCCAACGCCTTCAGCAGCTCATGGAGGACTTCAAAGACCACTCCGAGCTCCGCAACGCCCTCGCCCGCAAACTCGGCAGCAACATCATCTTATAGGAACTCGACGCTCAGCGTTCTCTTTACTGCTCATAGATTCCTCCAATTAATCAGAAAAACTCTCTGGCTCTGCGTGAGGATTTCATCGGAAAGAAATTACCAGGAATTGCCAGAAATTTCATCCAGAAATGAGATGTTTAGGAACTGTCTCTATAGTTCGAGGTTACAACTTGCATCTCATGCAGTCGAGGGAAATCAAAACTCTCAACTATAAACTCTCAACTCTCAACTATACATGAACTACCTGCACTGGATCTTCCTAGCCATCTACGGCTTGCTCATCGTCGGAACGATGGTGACCATCCTGATGGACAACCGTCAGCCAGCAAAGGCGATGGCATGGATCCTCGTGCTCACGTTCATGCCTGTGGTGGGCATCATCCTCTACATCTTCTTCGGACAGAACACGCGCAAGGAGCGCATGATCAGTCAGCAGAGCCTCGACCAGCTCACGAAGCGCTCCATGCTAGAGTTTGCCGAGCAGCGTGACCTCACCATCCCTCAGGAGAACCGCATGCTTGTGCAGCAGTTCATCAATGAGAGTATGGCGCTACCCTTCAAGGGCAATAGCATCGACATCTACACCACCGGCCACGATTTCTTCGAGTCGCTGTTGCAGGCCATCGGGCAGGCGCGTCACCACATCCACCTCGACACCTACATCATTGACGACGACCCCCTCGGACGCCTCGTCAGCGATGCACTCATCGACCGTGCCAAGCAAGGCGTCGAGGTGCGACTCATCTATGATGACGTAGGCTGCTGGCGCGTGCCGAACCGATTCTTTGAGCGGATGCGCGAAGCCGGTGTCGACGTACGGGCATTCATGCCAGTTCACTTCCCCGCCTTCACCAGCAAAATCAACTACCGCAATCACCGCAAGCTCTGTGTCATCGACGGACGCGAAGCCTTCGTCGGCGGTATGAACATCGCCCTCCGCTATGTGAAGGGAACCACAAAGACGAAGCGTGGGAAGACCGTCTCTGTGACACCCTGGCGCGACACCCACCTGCGTGTGGTCGGTGGAGCTGTCTATGCCATACAGCGAGCCTTCCTTGTCGACTGGTATTTCGTCGACCGTACCCTCGTCAGCGGACGCGAATATTATCCGCGTGCCGAAGAGACCGATGGCGGCCTGTCGCAGCTCGTCACGAGCAACCCCACATCACCTTGGCCCGACATCATGCAGGGCTATGTGCGCATCCTCCTCGAGGCTCGCCACTATGTCTATATGGAAACCCCGTACTTCCTGCCCACCGAGCCCATCCTCTTTGCGATGCGAACGGCAGCTCTCTCGGGTGTCGACGTACGGCTCATGGTGCCCTTGCATGTCGACTCGAAGCTCGTCGAGTGGGCCTCGCGGTCCTATCTCATGGAAGTCATCGAGTCAGGAGTGCACATCCTGTTCTATCGAGCGGGCTTCAACCACTCGAAGCTGCTTGTCTGCGACGACCAACTCTCCACGTGTGGTTCCACGAATGTCGACTTCCGCTCGTTCGAGAACAACTTCGAATCGAACCTGTTCGTCTACGACCGCGACGTTGCCTTGCGCATGAAAGCCGTGTTCCTCGACGACGAAACCCGTTGTGTGCGAGCTGAGGAGCTTAGCGACATCCACAACCGCCCATTCCACCAGCGGCTGTGGGAATCCCTCGTCCGCCTCCTCGCCCCGTTGCTATAATAACCCTCATCCCCTCTCCGCTCTTCTCAACCCTTCTCAACCGCGCCGCAGGCGCATCTCAACCTCTCAACTTCTCAACTTCAAATATGGACAACAGAATCCCCGAGCAATGGAGCCAGTTCCTGCTCAAAGACGTGACCTTTGCCAATCTGATGATGCGCCGCATCTACAACGTGCTCATCGTCGCCAACCCCTACGATGCGTTCATGCTCGAGGACGACGGCCGCGTCGACGAGAAAATCTACAATGAGTATGTGGAGCTTGGACTGCGCTATCCGCCCACGTTCACACAAGTCTCGACCATCGAGCAAGCCCGCGAGGTGATGAGTTCCACACACATCGACCTCGTCATCACGATGCCTGGTAATGCCGACAACGACGCGTTCTCCGTGGCCCGGCAGATCAAGGCCGAAGACCCTGAGGTGCGTTGCGTGGTGCTCACGCCATTCTCTCATGGCATCACCCGTCGCATGCAGGACGAAGACCTGTCGATGTTCGACTATGTGTTCTGCTGGCTCGGCAACACCAACCTCATCCTCTCCATCATCAAGCTCATAGAGGACCGCATGAACCTCGAGCACGACATTCAGGAGGCGGGCGTGCAGCTCATCCTCCTCGTCGAGGACAGCATCCGCTTCTATTCGTCCATCCTCCCGAACCTCTATAACTACCTGCTCATCCAGAGTCAGCACTTCTCAACAGAGGCCCTGAACCCGCACTCTGCAACGATGCGTATGCGCGGCCGACCGAAGGTGGTGTTGGCACGTAGCTACGAGGAGGCATGGGCCGTCTACGAGCAGTTCCATGATAACGTGCTCGGCGTCATCAGCGATGTGCGCTTCCCCATGAAGACCACCGACAGCCCGTCGCGTTCCGGCGAAGGATTGTCGGGCATTGAGAAAGATCCCGAGGCTGGACTGAAGCTGCTGCGGGCCATTCGTGCTCGCGACGAGTTTGTGCCACTCATCATGGAAAGTTCGGAGAGCGAGAACCGCCAGAAGGCAGAGGCCGAGGGCTTCCATTTCGTCGACAAGAACTCGAAGAAGATGAGCATCGACCTTCGCCACATCCTCGAGGAGCACATGGGCTTCGGCGACTTCATCTTCCGTGACCCGAAGACACGCAAGGAAATCATGCGTGTTAGCAACCTGAAGGAGCTGCAGGACAACATCTTTATAATTCCGCGCGAGGCGATGCTCTACCACATCTCGCGCAACCACATGAGCCGTTGGCTCACGGCACGCGCCATCTTCCCCGTGTCGCAGTTCCTGAAGACCGTCACCTGGCAGAAGCTGCAGGACGTCGATGCACACCGACAAATCATCTTCGATGCCATCGTACAGTACCGACACATGAAGAATCAAGGTGTCGTGGCTGTCTTCGACCGTGGACGCTTCGACAAATATGCCCACTTTGCACGCATCGGCGACGGTTCGCTCGGCGGTAAGGGTCGTGGTCTGGCATTCCTCGACAGCATCATCAAGCGCAACCCGAAGCTCGACCAGTTTGAGGGTGTCAGCGTGCAGATACCGAAGACCGTTGTGCTCTGCACCGATGTCTTCGATCGCTTCATGGAACAGAACAACCTCTATCCCATCGCGCTGAGCGATGCACCCGATGAGGAGATTCTCCGCCACTTCCTCCATGCACAGCTGCCTGATGCGTTCATCGCCGACTTCTTCGCCTTCTTCGAGGCCACACGGTCGCCCATTGCCATTCGTTCCAGCTCGTTGCTCGAGGATGCCCACTATCAGCCGTTCGCCGGTGTCTATGCTACCTACATGATACCTTGGCTCAGCGACAAATACCAGATGCTGCAGATGCTCGCCGCAGCCATCAAGAGCGTCTATGCATCGGTCTACTATCGCGATTCGAAAGCATACATGACGGCTACGTCGAACGTCATCGACCAGGAGAAGATGGCTGTCATCCTGCAGGAGGTGGTGGGCAGTCAGCATGGCGACCGCTTCTATCCTACGTTCAGCGGTGTGCTGCGCTCGCTCAACTACTATCCCATCGGCGATGAGAAAGCTGAGGAGGGTATTGCACAACTCGCACTCGGACTCGGTAAGTACATCGTCGACGGCGGACAAACGCTCCGTGTGTCGCCCTACCATCCCAACCAGGTGCTGCAGACCAGCGAACTCGACTTCGCCCTACGTCAGACGCAGACGCGCTTCTATGCCCTCGACTGTTCCGATGTCAGCCAGGAGTTTAAGGTCGACGACGGTTTTAATATTCTCAACCTGAAGGTGAAAGAGGCCGACGCCGACGGCACGCTCTACGGCATCGCCTCTACCTACGACCCCTATGACCAAATCATCCGCGATGGCATCTACGACGGAGGACGCAAAGTCATCACATTCAGCGGTGTGCTGCAACAGAATGTTATGCCACTGCCCGAAATCCTACAGGAAGCCATGCATTGTGGTGCCGACGCCATGAAACGCCCCGTGGAGATAGAGTTTGCCTGCGACCTCAGAGGGCAGAAGGCAGAGTTCTACCTCTTGCAGATACGCCCCATCGTCGACACCATGCAATCCGTCGACGAAGACTTGAGGGCCGTCGACGACAGCCAATGCCTGCTGCGCTCCGACAACACCCTCGGTCACGGCATCATCGATGATGTCTGCGATGTAGTCTATGTGAAGACCGACCAAGACTACAATGCAGCCAACAATCCGGAGATAGCAGTGCAGATAGAACGGCTCAACCAGCAGTTCCTGGCATCGGGTGGCAGCTATGCCCTCGTGGGGCCCGGCCGCTGGGGCTCCAGCGATCCTTGGCTTGGCATTCCGGTGAAGTGGCCGCACATCTCCTGTGCACGCATCATCGCCGAGGTGGCACTCCCCAACTATCGCATCGACCCCTCGCAGGGCACTCACTTCTTCCAAAACCTCACCTCGCTTGGTGTCGGCTATTTCACTATTGATGCCGGTAATGCTGCAAAACCTGCTGAGGGCAGTGGTGAAAGCACGTCCCACACCTCCTTCTTCCGCAAGGAGCTTCTTGATAGCATGCCCGCTGTCAGCGAGACGGAGTACATCCGCCACGTGCGCCTGCCCAAACCCCTCCGCATCCTGATGGATGGTAAGAAGCAACTTGGTGTTGTCATCCTCGACAACACTCCCGCATAACACCCAAGGAGCCTACCCCCAGCGATGCAAATCCGGGTCGGGGGTGGGCTCTCCTTCTCTTGACATATATCAAGAAATCGCCCGTTTTTGTGAATAAATCAGAACTTATTGCTTGGGTAAACGATAAAATCGTTACCTTTGCATCGTGTTTTTCATGGTATTAGATTTAAGGTTAAGTAGATTGGGACTCAGCGGAGCCCCTTTTTTTATGTCCATACCCAATACAGCAAAGGTCTAGAAGTCCACGACATTTCCGATGGAAGATATGATAGGCGCATACAGAAGTACCAGCAAGGGATATTGAGATAGGCAACTGCCATATGATAGCAGTCCGATAAATTGGGATTTACTTACCTGCTTATATGCGAGCCTATAGTTTCCATTATTCGCAAATCGGTAAACTTCTTTTTATTTGGATCGAACTTCTGCATTTTTACAGCATAAGGACTTATGCCTTGTGTCAGTCCTTGCTCTTTGCGAACAAAAGATAGTCTAGGCTGCTGTTGGCAACTGTCTTTTCTTATGGTATCGTAATTGCACATAGCATGCCGCTGGCATAAAGAGTCAGTTCTAATGTCTATGCTGTCTTGCTTGACCATTGCACTGTCCACGCAGTTTTGGCCAACAGCAAAACAAGGCATAAACAATAGGACGATTAATCCAATAGATTTCTTTGGTACAATCATACAAATTCCGATTTATCTGTTTTTATTATTATCATTGCTCTCATTTCTTCTTTATTGTGAACACCACTTTTTGTATTCCGCGCTTATAAACATTGGCGAGGATGAGGTTGTAGTGCAGAGTCTCGCCCAGTTTCATCGATTGCTAGTCGTAGCCCGCAAGACATTGAGGCATTTTGCTCTACTTGCCGTTGACGAACTCGTCGATGTCCTTGATGGCTTTGTTCAGCGAGCGCATTTCACGGTAAAAGACATAGGATACAACGGCTAATACGATGACAGTCACCACGAAATAAACAAGATTCCTGTCACTTGAGGGGAAAAAAGGGATATCGGTGCCGTAATAAACGTCAAACAGGAGCCATACTACCCAGAGAAATATGAAAGGAAGTATGCCGAATGTGTAAAGTTTCTCCCTACGTTTGTAAGTCCTCAGTCTTTGCTGTGTGTTGATTACATCGTTAGCTGCCAGATACTTGTCACGGATGGTACTGACATTCCAGAAATTGAAAAATGCCTCGAAAACCATTACTATACATATGGCAATGATTGGCAGCCACGAAACACCGACTATGCTTTTTAAGAGATAAACGATTAACGGCACCAATGCCAAGTCAACGACGCCACCCCAGACACTCATTTGCTTAATCCACGACACATGGCCCTTCATCGCTTTTTCCAGCATCTGACGGCTGACTATCTCCTGCTGCTCCAAACGGTTCTTAAACTCTGCAACCTGACTGCGCAGTTGCTCCAATTCTTGTAGGTTATTATTCTGATTTTCCATGATGTTTTGTAGTTTTATTGGTTTGACATATTCTTTAGTTCCTCTTTGATGCGGTAGAGGCGAACGTTGACGTTCTTCACCGTGATGCCCATGACGGCTGCAATCTCTTCGTAGGTCATGTTCTCCAGCCAGAGCAGGATGATGGCGCGGTCGAACTGCCCAAGCCGTGCGATGCGCTGGCGCAGCATTTCCATTTGGCGCGAGTTCTGGTTGGTCTCCGCCTCCTCGTAGGGGTCGATGTCCATCGTCAGCGGCATAGTCTTGTTTCGTCGTTTCTTACGGTCGAGCGAGATGCAGACGTTCAGGCTTACGCGGTAAATCCAGGAACGCACATCGCAGCGCTCCTCAAACGAGGGCAGGCTCTTCCACAGGTTGATGAGCACCTCTTGGAACAGGTCGGCCACCTCGTCCTGGTCGTTGGAGAACATGTAGCAGACGGTGTAAATCGTGCTGCGGTTCTCCCTGACCATTCGTTCAAATTCACTTTCTAAGTCTTTCATTGATTCATTGTTTAATTGACTTGTTCTGATAAGAATTCGCACGAAGGTGGCAAAAAACTACAAAATATTGGAACTTTTTTCAAATTATCTTCATTATATAATAGAAACGGGGCGTTAGCCTGTTATTATTTGCTGGCCAATGCCCCGATTTATGTTATGTCCTATCCACTTATGTCATTTTAACAGGTTTCTATTATCATCGTTTTCCAACACATGCATCTGATTGATGGCTATCTGATTGAGGCGCACAAGGCGATCGCCCTGTGGCACTCCCTCATCAATAAGAACAGCATTGATGTTCTCCATATTTGCCAAACAAATGAGTTCGTTGATGGAAGCATAGTCACGGATGTTTCCTTTCAGTTCAGGATGGGCTTCGCGCCATTGCTTGGCCGTCTGTCCGAACATAGCCACATTCAGCACATCAGCCTCTTCAGCATAAATGATGCTTGCCTGTGCTGCCGTCACCTCTTTTGGAATCAGGTTCTGCTTGATGGCATCCGTATGAATGCGGTAGTTAATCTTCGACAGTTCACGCTTCGCTGTCCATCCAAGTTGCTTTTGCTCTTCGTCTTTCAGACGTTGGAACTCACGTATCAGATAAACCTTGAACTCAGGGCTTATCCACATGGCAAACTCAAAGGCAATGTCTTTGTGGGCGTAGGTGCCGCCATAACGTCCTGCCTTCGAGATGATGCCTATAGCATTGGTTTTCTCTGTCCACTCTTTAGCACTGAGACGGAAACGATTCAGTCCAGCCTGAGATTTAATTATGTCGAATTCGGCACAATTAAAATTCGGATTCATCAAACGCTCCCATATTCCAAGGAACTCTATGGTATTGCGGTTGCGTAGCCAGTTAGAGAAGAAGAACTCACCATCTTTAGCTTTCAACATGTCTGTCAGGCTGATATAGTCATCTTCATTCTGCTTAATAACCGTTATCTGCGTGTTCTGTACAATTATCTTTGCCATATTGTCAGCAATATTACAAACTTTGCATGCAAAGTTACAACTTTTCCACCAATTAAAGGCAACTTCCCATGTCAAATAAGGTGAAGAAGGCGTTTTTTTTACCTCATTTTTGTATCAAAACGTCACTTTCACCCTTCTTTTCCCTTCCTTTTATATCAATTATGTGCCAAAGATTACCTGTCTGGCGACACATAAACATTGGATGATTGACTATTCATTTTAATTTTTCAAAGTTGACATTGAATTATTAACTGCCATTGAATCCTAGACGCTTAGAACATCAGAGATACAACTGACGGAGCAGCGAGAACAAAGCAGACTTTGTCGAGTCGTGACGTAAGATAACAATGTTAACAGCGGTACAACAGCCCTGTTTAATCCCGATTTTCATATCATCGCAAAGCCCACAAATGAGTTTGCCAAATGAAAAGCATACACCTGGAGTTGGAACGCATTGCTTTTAGGGTCTCAGAGCATTGACTTTGGGTGCTCAAAGCATTGAGTTTAGAGCCCAAGAGCATTGAGTTTAGAACCCAAGAGCATTGAGTTTAGGGGCTCAGAGCATTGCTTTTGGAGTCATAAAGCATAGCTCTGGAGGTTACAGAGCATAGCTCCTTATGTCATATGCATCGTTCATTGGACTCCTCAGGATAGATCAAAAAGTATGTAACAGTCTTTTCGCTCGCTCCTATAAGGGATAAACGGCAATGGGATGAGATGGTTGCTTTCATTTCGTAGCTGAATTATGAGAAAAAGAAACAATTCGTAATTATTTGCAGCGGATAACTATGAATTAGTGTTTATGAATATTAACGGGCTGGTTGTATTTGTAAAAAATACTTAAATGGATGCATTTTTTCCTTGAAATATTTGCAGGGAATTGGAAATATTGATATATTTGCCATGTGTTTTTCATAGTATTAGATTTAAGGTTAACAAGGTAGGGCGCAGCGGCGCCCATTTTTTTTGCCCTGCTGTCTGGTGCTGATGAGCCCCCAGTTTATTTCTTCATGGTGACGATCATGCGACCAACATAGATGGCATGCTTGCCGTTTTGGTCGACAGGCACTTGCCGTCCGTCGAGATCGGTGATGTAGCGGAGCTCCTGGAAGTAGGTGTGGGAGTGACCGCCGAGGACGATGTCGATGCCGCGTGTCTTCGCAATGGCGCTGTTGTCACACTCTGCTCGTCCTGCGCGCAGGCGCTCTTCTGCTGGGCTGTCGTCCCATCCGAGGTGGCTGATGCAGATGATGAGGTCGCACTTCTGTTGCTTTTTCAGCAACTGCACCATCTGATTGGCACAGGTGGCAGGGTCGAGGTACCGGATTCCTGCGCAGTTGGAGGCTGCCACGAGACCTTCGAGCTGTGGACAGAGGGCGAAGACGCCGATCTTGATGTCGCCGCGTCGGATGATGGTATATGGCTTCACGATGCCTTCGAGGACGGTGCCGGTGAAGTCGTAGTTGGAGCAGAGGATGGGGAAGTTCGCCTTACGGAAGATGCGTGCCATGTTGTCGATGCCGAAGTCGAACTCATGGTTGCCGATGGTGCTGGCGTCGATACCCATTTGGTTCATCAACCCAATCTCTACATCGCCCCGGAAGAGGTTGTAGTAGGGCGATCCCTGACAGAAGTCACCGCTGTCGAAGTAGAGCAGGTCGGGGTTCTTCTGCCGTTCTTCCTTGAGCATAGCGATACGCCGGAGGAATCCTCCGCGCCCAGCCACGAGGGTATCGGCAAGGGTTTCGCTGAGTGGCATGATGCAACTGTGCGTGTCGTTGGTGTGCAGGATGAGCAGTTGCTTCTTCTTCGCTGTTGCCGTGAGGCTTACCACCAACATGGCGATCAGCAGTATGTACTTGGAATTCTTTATCATAATATTGAAGTTTATCAATTGTCAATTATAATTATCAATTAATTCCCCAAGGGAATTCCATCGGTGGAGGTTTCTGAGACGATGCGGCCTTCGATGTTGGCATCGACGATGCGACCCTCGGCAGCTTCGGCACGGAAGTAGTCCATGATGATGAAACGCACGTTGTTCTCCTCGGTCTGCGGCGACACGAGGTTGGTGCCGTCCTTGAAGGCCACCAATCCGTCGTTGCCCTGTGCGAGGTAGTCGAGTGTGGCGATGCGATAGCTGGCCTGCGGGTCGATGTCCTTGCCATGCAGACGGGCGGAGATCAGCTTGCCGTCGGCGATGCGTAGCTCTACACCTCGGCTTACACCCTCGCCGCCGCGGCTGGCGAGCTGTGAGAATAGTTCGAGCACCTTCGCGCCCGTGAGCGTGAGGAAGCAGATCTTGTTCTCGAAGGGTGCCACATCGACAACATTGCCAAAGGTGACCTTGCCTGCTGCAAAGCCGGCGCGGATGCCTCCCACGTTGTAGATGGCGAAGTCAGGTTGCTCGTTATACTTTGTGCCGCCCCATACAAGGATGTCGCTCATGAGGTTGGAAAGTTCGCTCTCCGGTTTGTGAGCCGCCATGTATTTCGCAATCGTTCCCACGACGGGACTCATGATGGAGTCCACCTCGTGTTGGTAGGGTGCGATGAAGGCCTGTGCCTCAGCTACGGGCTGGGCGTCGTAGCGCTTGTCGATGAGCATGCGTGTGCGCTCGATGCCTGTCATGTGGTAATGGGAAGCGCACGACGCGAGGAGCAGTAATGCTCCGAGAATCTTGAAGTATTTCATAACGAATGATGGTTTTTAATTCTTCTGCAAAAATACTAAAAATGGTTGTAACCTGATTGCTTTCACACTTTATCTTTTGCGGGAAAAGAGTTAAATAATCTAAAAACATGGCTTCCTGCCGTAAAAACTTTCAACTTTCAACCTCGAACCTTGAACTTTTTTTGTACCTTTGCACCCGCTTTCGGCGTAACCGCTGGTCGTGGATGAGTCATGAGCCATGTTGCGTTGGTGAGACAAACAACTTTTAATTCATTAAGAAGAAATGAAAACTGATTTAATCAAAGTTGCTGAAGAAGCATTTGCAACCGGCAAGGAGTTTCCCCAGTTTGGTCCTGGTGATACGATTACTGTCGCTTACAAAATTGTCGAGGGTTCGAAGGAGCGTATCCAGCTCTATCGCGGTGTGGTGATCCGCATCAGCGGTGAGGGTCAGAAGAAGCGCTTCACTGTTCGTAAAATGTCGGGTACCGTGGGTGTTGAGCGTATCTTCCCCATCGAGTCGCCGAACATCGACAGCATCGAGATCAACAAGCGTGGTAAGGTGCGTCGTGCCAAGCTGTACTATCTGCGTAACCTCACGGGTAAGAAGGCTCGTATCAAGGAGAAGCGCAGCGGTGTAGTGGCAAAGTAATTAACCCTGCTTCTGCGATTCGAAAGAATCAAAACAATAAGAGACCCGACGTCCAAGCTGGATGTCGGGTCTCTTGTTTTGTATATGTTTTCGCAAAGAGTGTTTTTTGCAGATGCCGCATGACGCCCTGAAGGGGCTTTCGCTTACAGACCAGGGCATCTCCCTGGGTGTTTATGTTCGAGGGAGTTTTCGCGCTGTAAGTGCAAAAGCTTTTGCCCCGACAGGGCGTTTATTGTTGCCAAACACAAAACCCAGGGCGATGCCCTGGGCTATGTGCTTGTTGGCCTTTCAGGCCGTTTACTTAATCACAACCTTGGCTGCGCCGAGCTTGTTCACGCTCGGAAAAAAGAACGAGTTCTCTTTTCCCTCACTTAATCACAACCTTTTTCCCATTGCGGATGTAGACACCTTTCGGCAGTTTCGAGGTGTCGGAGATGCGGCGGCCGCTGAGGTCGTAGGTGGAGTTAAGACGGTGAGAGGTTGCGGAGTTGAGAGGTTGCGTTGAGGGATTCTCAATGCCTGTGGACACGATGCGGAAAGGCTCGCTGAGTGCCGACTCACCCTGCTCATAGACGGCTGTGACGCGATAGTCGTCGCTACCAAGCCAAGCGGTCTCGAAGGTGGTAGCGGTGATGGGCTCATCGTTCAACAGCTCGTCAGCCCAATAGATGTTATAGCCCAGGAGCTTCAGGTCGGCGGTGTTGAAGAGCGTATAGGTGATGTCGTCGATCATCAACATGAACTTCTGCTTCACACCCACATGGATGGCGAAGTAGCGCGTACCCTCAGGCAGTAGGGCGCTAATCTCGGTCCACTCACCACCGGCAGTGTTGCCCGATGCCTCGACAACCATGAAGTCGGCGGGCTCAGTGCCCTCCTGCGATGCCAGCACCTCGAAGGTCTCAGCAAAGTTGTCACCCATTGCGCGAACCCAGAAGATGACGGTCTGCTCGTGTCCTGAGAGCTCGGGCGAGATGAGCCAGTCGTCGGCTGCCTTGTTAGCCTCGATGATGTTGCTGAGCATCTGGCTTCCGGAGTGAGCCTGCAGCTGCGTGACGGCACTCAGTCCTGCTGCCTCGGCATTGAATACCTGATAAGCCATGGGCTCGCCCACGTGGTCGTACATCACTGTGCTACCGTCGCCCATCTGAAGTCCGAGTGTGATGTCGCGGTCACCGTCGCGCACAGTCCATGTGCCAATGCCGTCGATGATGAACGGATCGTAGCGCTCGAAGTCGTCAGTGGCCGTCACCTCGCGTGGTGTGAGGTCGGGAGCCTGCCACGACAGCACGACGATATCATCATCGCTCACACCTTCGCCCGCTGTGGGAACAGGGTAGAGCGGCATCTCGATGGTCATCTTTGCTGTTGCCTTGTTGTTGCTTGGGTCGGCATCGTCGTCGTCGATGATGATGGCCTCAAATTCATTATCTTCCTGATCGGTGATGGCGGTTGGGATGTCGAAGACGTAGTCCATCGTCTCACCTGCAGCAATCGCCTTGCCGTTGACCTCGTCGGCAAACAGTCCGTTCTTCATCAGGCGCACCTTATAGTCGCTCACGCTGAGGCGGCCCTGGTTGCTGATGGTGACGACAGCCTTGGCGGTCTTGCCCGCTGACACGACGCCAGGCATGGAGAATTTCTCCAGAACGAGATCGTTGTCGTGCTGGTTGTGAATGCTGATGGCATCGAAGGCGATGTTGCCGAAACGAGCACCGGTGGCCTGTGCGTTGAAGGAGAGGAGGATATGGTCGACGGAGGTGAACTCGTCGAGTCGTAGCATGACCTTTCGCCAGCCTTCATCGCCACTGATCTTCGTGTAGTCGATGGTCTGCAGCACCTTGCTCTGGCTGGCATCGCCGTTGGGTGCGACGATGATGCTCAGGGCAGTGGCCTGTCGGGGCACGGCGTAGAAGTAGAACTCAAGGATGGGGTAGGGGGCTGCCTTCAAGCTAATCTTACCCGACGTGAGCTGAGCCACATCGCCTGCCTTGCCAGGAATGATCAAGGCGGCACCGTTGTCGGCATCGGCCGAGATGCTGTTGGTGTAACCCATCTGTCCGGCAAAGCCTTCCGACTGCTGGGCTGTCCATAGCTGCTCGGTCTTTGCATTGGCGAACGACTCCTTGAACGGCAGTTCGTAGGGCGCACCCGAGACCACGCTGTTCGAATAGGTGTAGCCGCTGCCGCCAGCCTTGCTCTGTGCCGACACGCGGTAGTAGAGAATCTCCTGCTTCGAGCCACGGTTTTCGGTGTAGGTTGTTCCGGCGCGGTGGTCGCCCTTGATATAGGAGTTCATGTCCTCGATGTTATAGGTCAGCTCGGAGGCCTTGATGTATCCGCCGTGCTGTCCTGTTGTCGGTGCCTTCCATGTCAGCTTCGCCGTGAGGCCGTTCATGACAAGCGTTACATCGGTGGGCTCTGTGGGAACGTCGACACCAATCCAGTCGGTGCGCTCGGCAGGGATACCGCAGCCGTAGGAGTTGTATGTATATATATAATAGGTGTTCATGCCGTTGGGCACCGATGTGTCGTTGAACAGCAGCTCGGCACCCAGCTCCACGTCGGTGAATACCTTACGCTTCGCTTTGCCACGATAGATGACGATGCTGTCGACCTTCTCGATGGGCTCGCCGAAGAAGTTTGTGGTGGGAACGTTGAACTTCAGCTTCGCTGTTTGTGCACCGCTGCGACCTGGCGTCAGCGTGAAGTTGGTCACGGTGTCGGGAGCGGCAAACACACCACACTCCTCGATGCTGATGTTATCGAGCTCGAGCATGCTCTGATCGGCCGGGCTCTCGCAGTGGAAGCCGATGTAGTAGCGGCTGTCCTTGTCGGACTTGATGACTCCCGTGAGCGGCTTCGGATGGCCGTTGGTCACGGTGGTCACAGGCACCACCTCGGTCTTCATGGCCTCAATGGTCTTGTCGTCACCCACCCAGGCTGAGATGACCTCGTCGCCACCGAAGAAGCGGTCGTTGTTCACGTCGAAGGTCAGACGGTAGAAGCGTGACTCCTTCAGGTGTATGGGCGATGTGATCACCCAGTCGTCGGCAGGAGTCTTGCGGTCTTCGTTGCAAGTGTAGTAGAGGTCGGCATTCTCCGTTCCGTTCCAATAGCCATACTGCCATGTGTTGCCGTCCTTGTTGGCATCGATGATGGTGTAGAGTTTTGCACCGACCTTCGTGTCTTCGAGGTCGTCGAAGTAAGGCGGCTCGATGGCTTCGCCGAACTGCATGCGGTTCGACTCAGCCGACTGACCTTCTATGTCGCCGTTGTAGGCGGTGACCACATAATAGTAGTTGGCCAGTGCAGTGGAGGTGATGGTCTCCACAAACACGCGCTCTGTCTGATGCTCGCTCACCGTTACCTCGTCGGGATAACGCACGATGGTGTAGTTCAGGTCGTCCTTGTTCACATAGCCCTTGTTCACACCCGTCGTCGGAGCGGTCCATGTGAGCTTGATTTCGTTCTCGTTGCCAGTCTTCGTCATCCGCACGTTCGTGGGAGCCACAGGGGCATCCTTGCCGATGAACTTATCCAGATGGATGCGCGGGCCCTCGCCTGCAGCATTCTTCGCGCTCACCTCAAAACGATACATCGCACTCTTCGCAACGGTCACCTCGGGCTTCACCAGTGTGTTGGCCTCGCCCTGTCCTTCGGCAACAAGCTCGCCGTCGATGTAGACGCAGTAGCCCAGCGTCTCACCGGTAAGGCTCTGGCCGGCATAGGTCTTGCTGGGCAGACGGAAGTTCACAGTACCCGTGAGGGCGTCGCCAGCAAAGGTGGTGCCCAGCGATGCGCAGGCGGCAGGGGCGTCTTCCTCGGCTGCAGGAGCGGGGATGTAGAGGCCCACGAACTCCTCGCGGTTGGCAAACTTGCCAATGAGCGTGGCCTTACCCGTCGGCAGGTCTATCTCGTAGAGGCCCACGGGGTCCTCGGCCGAGCAGGCAGCCCAGAACATACGATCGGTGCGCGGGTCGATGGCAGCACTTTGCATGTACATCGGCTTCACGCCGGTATCGCCGACGACGGTCATCTTGCCGCTTGTCTTGTCGATTTGCACAAACATTCCATCGGCACGAACGCCATAGATGACGCCCGCCTGACTGATGGCCATTGCGAGAACGTTCTCACTCTCGTCGAGCTGCTTGATGATCTTACGGGTGTTCTTCGAGTAGTCGAGGGTTCCAAACACCTGAGCCTTCATGTCGTCGGTGTACATGATGGCGAAATACTGGCCTGTGGCCTGGTCGTAACCACCGCAGGCCGACATCAGCCGGGTCACAGCATTGTCGCCGTCGCCATGGCGGTGCTGCAGCAAATCCCAGTATTGGATGCTGTATTCATACCAGTCGTGGTCGAGGATGACCATTCCCCATAGGTCGCTATAGTTCAGCACGTTCAGGCGGCCGTTGGCATAGATGGCACCGCCGTTTGCCTTCATGTCGTCGCTCTTGATGACGTTCTTCACCGAGCCGGGATTGTCGGCAGTGAATGTGTATACGCCGAAATTGCCCGTGCCGCTGCCGTTTGCCCACTTGTCGCTATAGACGAGCAGACCGTAGACCTGCGCTGGCATCGTGTAGTCGGCTTCTACCATCGGGATGGCGGGCGCCTGGCGCTTCTGTGTCTTGAAAGGCTGTGGCACGTCAAGCCCGGCCGTCTGTGCGACAGGCGTTAGCAGGCTGTAGCCCATGGGGCGTACCAATGCTGTTTTCTCTTCGGTTTTCTCTTTCATGGCGTTCCATTGGTCGTGCTGGTCGAGCGATACCGGACGCACAGGAACAAGTCGTCCCGACTGTGCAACAGCCGAGACCGACATCAGTAGCATCACGCACACGGCGCAGATGCTAAGGATTTGGTTTCTTTTCATCTTTTTGAATTGATTCGTTAGGTTGCTTTTGATTGTTTCTTGTTTCATAGTTTTCGCTGGCATCGGCTTCACCATGCAGGGCACGCTGAAAACTCTCCCAGTCCTGAAAGCCCACAAACAGCGACAGCTTGTCGAGGGTTTCCTTCTTGGGTTTCTCCAAGCCATGCAGGTAGGACATCACCTTCTGCAGGGCGATGGGCTTGGCTGGCTTCCAGCTCATTTCGTGCTCGATAGCATCGCGTAGCTTACGCAATTCCCAATGCTTCTTTTCCATTCTCAAGTTAGGTTATAACTGATAAGACTCTATCGTGTCTTGCTTTATAAATAGACTATTTGGTTGTTGCAAAGGTAGTAAAAAGGTGGTGGAAGGGCAAATCTTTAACCAAACTTAACGCCAAGCGGGGGTGACTCTCCGGTGATGAGTTGATATTACCGGGCGATGAGTTGATATTATCGGGCGATAATCTTATGATTGCCGACGATGTAGACACCCTGGCGGGGCTGACGAACCTCGCGCCCCTGCAGGTCGTAGATGGCCTGCGAGCCCGGACGGTGGCGGTTGTAGCTGGTGCTCTCGATGGCCGACAACACGTCGTCGGCATTTTCCACGAAGTCGATGTCGCTGATGACGGCACCACGCACGGCGCTTCCTGCCGAGCTCTTACCGTTCCACGTCAGACCGAAGATGGTCTGGCCGATGGTGACGTTCGGGCGGTCGCCAGTGATGTTCGCGTCGAGCTGACTCTTCGTCATATCCCAGGCAATGACCTGATACGACTCGCCGTCGACGCTGGCCGTCTTTGCCACGGTGGGTAACACCTGGCTGCCTTTGTTCACGCCGTTCAGCCACCACAGATAGCTTGAACCGCTGCTGGTGAGCAAGTTCTGACCTTTCACCACGAGGTATTTCTGCGATTTGGCGATGGTGTAGTCGGTCTTCTCGTGGTCGAGCATCAGGCAGACGTTGTTGCTGCCCGTCTGCGGAACGGTGATGGTGTTCGCATCGGTGTCGTAGCTGATGCGGCTCTGTGCCACGCGACCCGGATCGCCCGTCACCCAGTCGGTGGCAACGAAGTGATAGGCGTGTGGGTCGTAGTCGCGCATCAGTCGCAGATAGTAGAGACCGGGGTTGGGAGTGTTCGATGTTGCCGAGAGCCTGACAACGAATTTCTCCTTCGCCTTGCCGTTGTTGGTCATGAGCTCTTCGGGCAGGGGGAACTCAATGTTGTAGAAGCCGCTGCCGTCGCCGCCTTTCATGCGGGCAGGAATCTCGATGTCGGCAATCTTTTGGCCATCGACGGTGAGCGTAGCCTTGCGTCCACGGTCGGAAGTGGTGAAGCGGCAGAGGATGCTTAGCTTCTCGGTGATGCCTTCCTTATTAAATAAGGTGTACTGCACGAAGCCGCCGGCCTGTGCGTCGCGATAGCGCTCGCTGTTGTAGGTGCCAGTGGTGCTTCCGTTGCTATAGCGTACCTCATGGCCGGCCTCGCTCTGCTGTTCGCCTGGTGCCACGAAGTCGAGGGTGCGCTGAAGCAGTGCCTCGTTGGCTGCCTCGGTCTGAGCCATATCGCTGTTGGCGAAGTTCTCGGGCGTCTGCTGGTACCAATAGCACTGGTAGCGAGCGTGGTGAATGTCGTAGAAGGGTCGCAGCTGCAGTGTCTTCCAAGTGTAGGTAGGTGCATCGGGGCGCGAGGCATCGATGTTGAACACCAGATTCCACGGCTCTTTAGGCGTGATGCGACTAAGCACGTCGCTGCGTTCGCCAATAAGAAGAGGTGCACTGATGAGGCTCTTGATTGTAGCCATGTTGCCGGGTGCGTGGTCCATACGGCCCTCGTGGCCGTAGACGTTGGACAGTGCCTCGTATTTCAGACCCGTTTCTGCTGCCTCGGCCTCGCTGGACGCGGTGGTCTGAGCGGCGAGCAGGATCGGTCCGCAATGGAAGGCAACATAGTCGCCGTAGCCCGGACACTCCTCCATCGTGATTTCCATGGGCAGGTAGACATTGATTTTGTCGCCCACCTTCCACTTGCGGTCGATGACTACATAGCTGGCCGTGCCCTGCACGACGTCTTGCTCTACTTGCTTGCCGTTGACGGTGATCTGGAATTCCTTGCCTGCCCAAGCGGGATGGCGCACTGCAATTTGATACTTGCCGCCGCGAGTCACGGTCATATAGGAAACCGACGTCTGCGGTGTGGGCAAGGCAGACACTTGCGGGTCGACGTAGGGGAAGCGAGTCTCCTGGCGCAGTCCGAAGTGTTCGTTGCTGAGTTCGCTGGCAGTGAAGAGGTTCACGTACAGAATATCGTCGCCGTCGTGGGTATAGATGAAGTGACCATATTTCGAGTGGTTCTCCATGCCCGTTCCCACACAGCACCACATCGACTCGTTCACGGTGGAATAGATGCGGTAGGCCTGCGGGCGCAGCGTGGTGAAGTAGACGTAGCCGCCCGTCAGCGGGTCTTGTGTGGAGAGGATGTGGTTCCACATCGTGTGCTCGTAGAAGTCGGCATAGCGGGCATCGTGGGTGCGGGTGGCGAGCAACTCGCTGAGCTTCAGCATGTTGTTAGAGTTGCAGCTCTCCGGACCGTCGGGAACGTTGATATAGCGCTGTGCATTCGCCTTTGGCAGGAAGTGCTCGCTGACGCTGTTGCCACCGATGCAAACCGTACGGTTCTCTGCCACGTCTTGCCAGAAGTTCTCGGCAGCACGCAGATAGTTCGTGGCGGTGGCATCCTGCTCGCCGACGCGCTCGAAGCCGATGTACTTCGGCACCTGCGTGTTGGCATGGCGGTTGTCGAGGAACGACGTGTCGAGCTTCTGCATGCCGTTGAGCATGGTGCGATGACTGAAACGCTTGGCGGCGGTGAGGTATTTCGCATCGCCGAAGAGCTGATAGGCATCGACCAGCGACTCGTTGATGCCGCCATGTTCGCAGTCGAGGAAGCCCTGCAGGTCGCTGTCGCTCACCTTCGCAATGAGGTTCACCGTCCAGTCGGCCATCTTCCGGAACATCTCCTTGGCCAGCTCGCTCTCGCCGTAGAGGTAGGCGTCGCGCAAACCAGCTAGCACCTTATGCTGACAGTAGAACGGCACCCAGCCCCAGTTGCTGCGAATCTTCGAGAGGTCGCCGCGAGCCATCGCACGCCATGAGTCGTTGATGGGCTGTCCACCCAGGAAACCGTACATGCCTTCTTGGTCGTTGTCGTAGGCTTTCTGGCAGTCGTTGAGCACGTCGAGCACATACTGCATGCGCTCCTTCAGCTGTTGGCGCACGCTGCCTTCGTCAGTGGCGGCATAGGCCAGCGCGAGTGCCGACACATAGTGACCGCCCACGTGGCCGTTGAGGTCGAAGCCTGCATCGCCACCCCAGTTCTTGAAGATGGGGTGTGCCTGCAGCCAGCCTGCATAGCGGCCGGTGTTGAGCCCCGCCTGGCGCACAAACGGCGATAGCAGCCGGTCGGCGTCGTACTGCAGCAGCAACTGGTTGTTACGCTCTAAGGCAGTCTTCATCGGACCATCGAGCAACTTCACCTCCTTCAGATTGAAGTGGTGTTCATACAAATTGGATTGCGCCATTGCCGACATCGGCAGCAGAGCGGCGACGATATAAATAAAGAAACGTTTCATACTGGTTGCAAATATACAAAAAAAAACATTAATTACATGCATCGATTTGAAAAAACTCGCTTGGCGAACATGAAAAGTCGTGATGTTACTTCATCTAGGCAAAAAATCCCTGCTTTAAAGCCGCCCCTTATCAAGGGACTCAAAATGTTCTGCGCTCGATTTTTTGTAACTTTGCGTCTAGTCGTTCTGCCTGCGCACAAAAGTCCTCATAGTCCTTATAGCCCACAAACCGTGCCAGCACGTCGAGCGTATGCGGCCTGGTCTGCACTTTCTCGTTCTTCAGGTATCCCCAAAAGCGTTTCATTGTTTATTTAGCCAGTAATATAGGAAATAATCATAGATATAGTATTTCCCGTTGCTATTGGTTATAATATCTTTATCTTGAAGAGCAGATAAACTTCTTTGCACCGCACTGGCGGAGGAAAGATGATATTTCTTGATGAATTCTCCACTTGTTGGTTGAACATTCTTTCCAGAATGAGCCAGAGCGATGAGCAATGCTTTTTGTTTTGCAGAAAGCCTTACCAGCAAATCTTGATAGATGTCATCTTTTTCATCTACGGCATAACTGATAGCTATATCAACCTCATTAATTCCGCATGGGATGTCTTTTTCTGCCATAGCATATAGTTCATTACATATCTTTTGTACGTACCAAGTAGTGCCTTCAAATTTCTCATAAACATAATTAATAGCTTCTTCCTTTATCTGCAACCCTCCCTGTATAAAATGCTTTTTTATAAAAGGAGTATATGAATCAAGTGGGATTGGCTTTAGAGATATAGTAGATGCACTTTGGTAGAACGGCCTGGCTGGTGATGAGAACATCTCGCCCATCATGTGGCGCTTGGATCCTGAGAATACAAACCTTGCATTATTGCAACTCTGAATATAGGTACGTAACAAAGCCTCTACATTCTGTTCTGGATAATCCATGATGGTCTGAAACTCATCGATTGCCACAATGCAAGGTTTGTCAGCAGAGCCCAGATACTGGAAAATCTCATCAAGGGACACCTTCGGTGATTGTATATCGCCTATTTGAAGATTCCAACTCGGTTGTCCCAAGGCATCAAGCGTAATGCCTGTTCGCAGTGAACCGACTATCTGTATAAAACGTTCCCAAGCCTTCCTCTCTTTCGATTTCAGCACAGACAGAATGACGCGTCCTAATTCATAAATCAGTTCTGCAAGAGACTTAGTAGCATAGATATCCACGATAAACAGATAATAATTATCCGCCAACTCCTGTTGGGAAAAACAGTGATGTATAAGTCCTGTCTTACCCATTCGTCTTGGTGACATCAAGGCAACATGATTGCCATTAACCAGCAGCGATATCAGCCGTTTTGTCTCTTCCACTCTGTCGCAGAAATACTCAGACCCGTTATAGCCATAGGTCAAAAATGGATTCTTCATCATCATTGTCATTGTTTAATTCTAATTCGGGTACAAAGATAATAAGGATTCTGTAATTATACAAATTTGCGTAACGCTTTTTTGTATAATCGCTCAATAATTCCATCAAATGATACGAAAAGGACAGAAAAGGACTTGCACATTTTTCCTTTTCGTCTTAATTTTGCCGCCAAAATTTCAGGCCGAATTGCGTTAATTCTCCCAAAACCGTTGTTGTTTACAACCTTTTTTTGTAACTTTGCGACTAAAGTCGCGAACTTACTTCATCTCGGCATAAAAAAGAAACGTATTTCTTTTGTTCTGCGCTCGATTTTTTGTAACTTTGCACAACAATTCCGACATATCGTATGAGAAGACTTCCTCTTTTATTGTCATTCATGCTGCTTCCGGCGGTTGCGCTCTTTGCTAAATCGCTGACGAAGGCCGAGGCCGACGCCTGTCGCGCACAACTGGCGGCCGAATGGAAGCAGGCCATCCGCAGTAGTCATCAGGCCCGTTGGGAACGCTCAGAGGCAGAGGTGAACGGACTGCCGATGCTGTTCTGGAAGGCGGTCTATGGCGAGAAGCCTGCCGATGGGCGCAGCCTCTGGATTTCGCTGCATGGCGGCGGCAACACGCATCCGCTGGCCAACGACCAGCAGTGGGACAACCAAAAGCGCCTCTATCGTCCGGCTGAGGGCGTCTATGTGGCGCCGCGCGCACCTTATAATGATTGGAATATGTGGTGCAAGCCCGCCCTCGATGGTCTCTACGAACAACTCATCCAGATGTGTGTGGCGAATCTCGACGTGAATCCCGATAAGGTCTACATCCTTGGCTATTCGGCTGGCGGCGACGGCGTGTGGCGTATGGCGCCCCGCATGGCCGACACATGGGCGGCAGCATCGATGATGGCGGGTCATCCTGGCGATGTGTCGTTGCTCAATCTGCGCAATACGCCGTTTATGATTTGGTGTGGCGGCGACGATGCTGCCTACGACCGCAACCGCCTCGACCGCGAGCGCGGCCTCGAGATGGACTCGCTGCAGCAGGCCGATCCCGAGGGATACATCCACGAGACGCATATCATGGAGGGCATGGGGCACTGGATGAACCGTGCCGACACGGTGGCGGTGCCTTGGATGGCGCAGTACAAGCGCAATCCTTATCCACGCAAAATTGTGTGGCAGCAAGAGGAAGTGCTGCGCCCGTGCTTCTACTGGCTACAGGCTCCCGCAGGCGAGCTGAAGCGGGGACAGCGCGTTCGGCTCACATGTCAGGACAACATGATTGATATCAGCGAGTGCACCTACTCACAGCTGACGCTCTGGCTCAACGATGAACTCGTCGACCTCGACCGGCCCGTCAAGGTGCGCTATCAAGGCCACACTCTCTTTAGCGGCAAGCTCCAGCGCACCCGCGAGAACATGGAGCAAAGCCTTCGCGATCGTGGCGACCTCAGCTACTGCTTCCCGGCGAAAGTAAAAATCATCATCAGTGAAAACTACAAAGCAACAATATGAAAGAACTGGAACTTAAGTACGGATGTAATCCAAACCAAAAGCCTTCGCGCATCTTCATGGACGAAGGCGAGTTACCCATCGAAGTGCTGAGTGGCCGACCCGGCTACATCAACTTCCTCGACGCGCTGAACGCCTGGCAGCTGGTGCGCGAACTGCGACAGGCCACCGGTCTGCCTGCAGCAGCATCGTTCAAGCACGTGTCGCCGGCTGGTGCTGCCGTTGGGCTGCCCCTCTCCGACACGCTGAAGCACATCTACTTCGTCAACGACATCCCCGGTCTCGACGACTCGCCGGTGGCCTGTGCCTATGCCCGTGCCCGCGGTGCCGACCGCATGTCGTCGTATGGTGACTTCATCGCGCTGAGCGATACCTGCGACAAGACCACGGCCCTCATCATCAAGCGTGAGGTGAGCGACGGCATCATTGCTCCCGACTACACGCCCGAGGCCCTTGAGATTCTGCGTGCAAAGCGCAAGGGAACGTACAACGTCATCCGCATCGACCCCGACTACCGTCCTGCTCCCATCGAGCGCAAGCAGGTGTTCGGCATCACGTTCGAGCAGGGACGCAACGAGATTCGCCTCGACGACCCCGCCTTGTTCGAGAACATCCCCACTCAGAACAAGACATTCCCCGACGATGCACGCCGCGACTTGATGATTAGCCTGATCACGCTGAAGTACACGCAGTCGAACTCCGTGTGCTATGTGAAGGACGGACAGGCCATCGGCATCGGAGCCGGTCAGCAGAGCCGCATCCATTGCACACGTCTTGCCGGACAGAAAGCCGACATCTGGTGGCTTCGCCAGCATCCGAAAGTGATGGCGCTGCCTTTTGTGGAAGGCATCCGCCGTGCTGATCGCGACAACACCATTGATATCTACATCTCCGACGACCACGACGACGTGTTGGCCGACGGACTCTGGCAGCAGTTCTTCACCGAGCGTCCCGAGCCGCTCACCCGTGAGGAGAAAGCTGCATGGGTGGCTCAGAACACACGAGTCTCGCTTGGCAGCGATGCCTTCTTCCCCTTCGGCGACAACATCGAGCGCGCCCATAAGAGCGGTGTGGAGTTCATCGCTCAGGCTGGAGGCTCCGTCCGCGACGACCATGTCATCATGACCTGCGACAAGTACGGCATCGCTATGGCCTTCACGGGCGTGCGCCTGTTCCATCACTAATCCCCCCTGGAACACCCCCATAGTCCCCGTGTAACTATCAACTAACAATATGACGAATAATGAATCAGAGGGTCGTCAAGACCCCCCGCTCGGCCTGCAGGGACGCTTTCATAGCGAAGCGGAGAAAGAACCCCCTACTTTAGGGGGCAATGACGACTTTCAGAGCATCCTCGAGAATGGCATCACCTTCGGTCGTGGCGGCGGAAAGAAAGCTGCTACTGACGACAAGGTGAAAACCAAGGCGAAGAAGAAGGCCTACATTACCGGTGCCCACGGCTCCGGCTCTGCCCGCCAGAAGGCGAAGTACCGCCAGCAACGAGCCAACCGGCACAAGAAATAACGAACTACATGCAGCGCATAGCTCCAGTACATACGGAGCACTGCCCCATAACCTTGAGCGACGACGACCTTCGCAGCTTCATCTTCCATCTCGCTGCCTTGGCCGAGATTGCCCGCGAACTGGATCCCGGCACCAAGTTCGGCGAAGAGCAACTGGTGAACAACAAGCGACAACAGGTTGGCGAGGCGGTGCTGGCGGCAGCCCAGAAGCTGAAAGACATGACGGAGCCCGCTTGGTTCCCCCGTTATGACCGGATGTGGACTGAGCTGATAAGAAACGACCTCATCTTCTCTCATCTGGAAGTGTTGCGCAAGAGTCCGCACAACAATCAGTTTACTGCACGCTTCTTCTGCCACTTGGTGGGAGAGATGAAGAAGCGGGCGGTCTTCGGCGCCCATTCTGACAACGATCTGGCCAAGAAGCTGGCCACCAAGTACTCTGTCGGCACCTACCGCAAGAACATTCAGGAAGGCATGGGCGATGAATCCACCGACCTGCAAAACGCGTTCGACACCATTTTCAAAAAATGCAAGAACTTATCATAATATAAAACAAAGGAATATGAGACGAGCCACACTTCTATCACTGTTGATATCCGTTTTGCTGCCGATGAACGCGCAAGACTATACACGTACCGTGGGTAATATCGTGACAGAAATCACGTTCTATTCGCCCGAGATAGTGCGTGTGACGAAATATCAAAAATCTGACGCTTTGGGCAAATCTGACCCCAAAGTGGTTGTGACGATGAAGCCACAGGTTGTGAATCCCACAATTCTTGAGGGCACCACAACTGACACGCTCCTTACAGAAAAAGTAATGGTAGTATGCGCAAAAACGTCAGGTTTTCTCAGCTTCTATCGTCCAGATGGCACTATACTCATCAAGGAACGTGCAAAGCCTACATTCACCAAACGCACGTCGCACACTATCGACCCCTACAACGTGTCGCAGTCGTTCCGTCTGATGAACGGCGAGGCCATCTACGGATTCGGGCAGGTGCAAGACGGCAACCTGAACCATCGCAATACGAACTACAACCACATGGTACAGAACAACATGTCGGTGTGGATTCCGTTCTTCCACTCCACTCGCGGCTATGGTCTCTACTGGGACTTGTATGGTCCCTGCAACTTCAGCGACAACTCGTCTAACGGTGCCACCTTTACGACAGAAGCCGCTCATGCTGTCGATTACTACGTGCTGGTAGGTTCGGAAACCAATGGCGATGAGGTGGTTCAGCGTGTTCGCGAACTATCGGGCAAAGCGACGATGGTTCCGCTATGGACTTACGGCTATTTCCAGAGCAAGGAGCGCTACCAGAGTGCAACAGAAACATTAGGTGTGCTGCAGAAATACCGCTCGCTAAGTGTACCCATCGATTGCGTGGTGCAAGACTGGCAGTACTGGGGGGGCAACAACCAATGGAACGCGATGGAGTTCCTGAGTCCGCAGTTCAAGACCGAGTACCCCAAAATGATCAACGGTATGCACAACGACGGCGCCCATCTACTGATTTCCATCTGGGCCAACTTCGGACGCGACACCAAGCAGTTCAAATACTTCAAGGAGCACAACCAACTGATGAAACGGGGCAACGAAATCATGTCCTCCACCTGGCCCAATAACGAGGGCGTGGGAATCTACAATCCCTACCAACAATCGGCACGCGACTACTACTGGAAATGTCTCTATGAGGGACTGGTCAGTAAGGGCGTTGATGCCTACTGGGTGGACTCATCGGAGCCTGACCACTACGAAGGCGGTGAGGATTGGGAGAAGACTAACGACTTTGTGGTGCTGGAGAAAGGGAGCGACGACCTTAGCCTTAACGATAACGCGACACTGAATCCGCACTCATTAGAGAGTGAGCACACATGGCGTTCGATGCGTAATGTCTTCCCGTTGATGCATGCAAGTGGTGTGTACGAAGGTCATCGCGGCCAGAAGGCTGAACTTACAGAGGCCAAGCGAGTGATGATTATGACACGCTCGGGCTTCATCGGCATGCAACGCTACGGAGCTGGCACATGGAGCGGCGACATTACCTCTTCATGGGAGACGCTGGCCAATCAGATTCCTGCCGCCTTAAACTATAGTGCCTGTGGAATCCCCAGCTGGAACAGCGACATCGGCGGTTTCTTCAATGGCAGCTATAATGGTCCCGGACAAGATACCTACAATGAGCTATACTGCCGTTGGATTCAGTTTGGCACCTTCTGTACCATCATGCGTAGTCATGGCTCTGGCACCGATCGCGCCATCTATCAGTTTGGCAAGGAGGGCGAGAGCTACTATGACATCATCAATCGCTATATCCACCTGCGTTATGCCCTCCTACCTTATATATATAGTACGGCACGTCAGGTGCATGCATCCGATTATTCCTTTATGCGTGCTATGGGCATTGCCTATCCACAGGATGCCAACGCCCTGTCGCTGAAGGATCAGTTTATGTTCGGCCGCGATATCCTTGTAGCACCCGTCGTGAAGTCTCAAGCCACCCAGCGCACGGTATATCTGCCAAAATATGAGGCTCAAAAAGATGGACAAAAGTCAAATGGTAAGTGGACGGATATCTGGAGCGGCGAGCAGCATGACGGAGGGACAAAGGTAACACGCAACGTCAACCTCGGCTTGATGCCACTCTATGTACGTCAAGGCTCAATAATCCCATGGGGGCCAAATGTACAATACAGTTCAGCCGGCAATTGGGACAACCTTGAGATTCGTATCTATCCGGGTGCTGACGGCCAGTTCACCCTCTACGAGGACGAACGCGACAATTACAACTATGAGAAGGGACATTTCTCCGAGATTCCTTTCACTTGGAACGATGCTACACACACTCTCACCATCGGAACCCGTAGCGGCACATTCGAAGGAATGCTCACAAACCGCACCTTCCGCATTGTGCTCGTCGATTCCGCCAACCATGTTGGACTGGGCATCTATCAATCTGTACGCTTCAGCAAGGAAGTCGCCTACTCGGGTTCAAAAATTTCCGTGCAGATTGACAACAATAACCTTGTAGCCGAAGAACACGCAGCCGTACAATCCATTCAGGCAACGCCAACGAACGTAAAAGTCTTCTTGGGACAGAGCAAGACTTTCACTGTAAAAGCCAAGTACGATGATGGCTCGACACAATTCGTAACCCTCGATGCCGTATGCGAGAGCACTGACCCTATGATAGCTACAGCCAGCGACGGCATTATCCGTGCTGGTAAGCAAGAGGGCAAGGCCAACGTCAACATTACCTATACCGATGGAATGGGTACAGACCATCAGACTACCATCAGCGTCGAAACATCGATTCCGTCAAACATCTATACGTGGAAGGCTTACGACTGGTATAGAAACCGTGTAAGCGACCGCCTCGGAGCCTCCGACATCACCTACAGCACCAAAGACAATACCATCACCATCACGAAGACAGGTGCCCAGAACATTGCCCTCCGCTACAATGAGCAGAAATACTTAGAGCCTGGTATGAAGTACCTCGTAGCAGTAGCTTCGGACGTATCGAAGAACAAGAGTGACTCGCAGCTTTGGTATATCAATGGACATTGGGTAAATATCGTCAATCCGACAGATGTTCGAACACTGAAAGACGGTCGTATCATGGTGTCGTGGGCTATCGACGAGAATGCAGGCTATGAACTGACGGGCGAGACGGTGTTCGGTCTGACATCGACCAACTCCCAAGGCCGCTCCGTCATCAGCTATGTAGGTTTCACCTCTAACCTGCAGAAGACTGAGCAGGAACTCAACACTCCGGTCGGCATCAAACAGATATCAGCCGATGCTTCTTCATCCGCACTACAGACCATCTTTGCACCCGACGGCTCTCGTCGGCAGCAGTTGGCCCATGGGGTCAACATCATCAACATGGGTGGTAAGGTATCGAAAGTATATCTGAAATAAAAAACTATTCTGCTGTAATCGTAGGAACTTACCTCCCATCATTCAAATTCCATCCTGTGAGTATTGTTAAGTTTGCACTCTAAATGAGAAAATCCCATTTGGAAGGTGCAAAACCCCTTGCGACCTTTGCTGCCGATATGATACAGTTAGCGTCATCATTTAGCGGCAAGCCTCGCCAGGCGAGCATGGCTGCTTACCGTCAGCTGCTGGCGGAGAATCACGTGGAGGAAATCCTCCAGGACGTGAAGCAGAACAAAAACCTGAATCGCAAGAAGGAACTGCCCGTGTGGCTGCCTCTTGCTGAGTCTTTTAAGAATGGTACGCGCAAGGCCGAAGAGGCTGTGGCTTCAGGACTCTACTTCCTCGACATCGACGAGAAGGGCCTGACGGAACAGCTTTGGAAGAAGGTATGCGAGGAGAACCTCATCGATGAGTTCCGAATCGTTTACTTTGCCGAGAGTGCCGGCGGCGGCACACACATCTGGGCTTGGCGCGCATCAGGAATCTCTATCGAGGAGGACATCCAAAGGCTGGCGAGTCGCCTGGGTGTCAGCTACGACTCGCATGTGACAGATCTTGCCCGCTGTTGCTTTATGGTCAGCGAGCAGTATGTGAAGTTGTTGGACCCTGTGGTCTTCGAAGCCTCTTCCCACAGTTTCCCAATGGAGGAGGCAAGTAAGACGGCTGTCCCAAAACTCCCTCTCCCTTTGGAGACGGCTGGGGGAGAAGGTTCCTCAGATGGGGGCTCTTATAAGGGTATTCCCTATGAGAAAATTGTGCAGGCTCTGCTCTGGAAACTGGGTTATGGCGATGCTCCTGCCGAGGGTGAGCGCAATACGGCACTCTACAGCACGAGTCGCTATCTGCGCTTCATCTGCGACTTCGATGAGCAGAAGCTCTTTCAGATTCTGCCTCACTGGGGACTCTCCGACCGCGAAGTGATGTCGACCATCAAGAGCGCTGTCGACAGCGTCCGCCCTACGGCTATTCCCTCGCTGATGAAGGAGGTGCTCGCTTCGCTGGGCATAGCGATGGCAAGTGGAATAGAGGAGTCTGACGAGTCGCCCTTCGCTCCAGTCGACAACAAATTGCCCGGCATTCTGCAGGATCTCTCCGACCACGCTCCTGAGGAATTCAGGGAGGCTACGCTGATAGCAGCTTTGCCTATGCTGGGCACGTTGGCAACCGGCGTCCGGGCCAAGTATCGAGACGGTAAGCTGAACTCTCCAAGCTTCATCGTCGACATCGAGGCTCCTCAGGCTACGGGTAAGTCGTTTATTGACAATGAGTTTGAGCTGCTCATGGATCCCATTATCAAACAGGACGAGGTGGAATGGCAGAAGGAGATAGCGTATTCGTTGGCGAAGAAGAACGGCGAAGAGGTACAGAATCCTTGTGCTTGCATTCGTATCATCGAGCCTAACATCGGTGTGTCGGCATTCCTCGAGCGTGCCCTCTATGCAAAAGGGAAGCATCTCTTCACCTATGCCCCCGAGATTGAGACGGTGCTGAAGAACAACAAGGGCGGCTCGTGGACGGAGAAGAACGACCTCTTCAGGCTGGCTTACGACAACAAGACTTGGGGTCAGCATCGTATCAGCAAAGACTCTTTGTCGGGCAAGGTCACCCTCTATTATAATATGGTGACGTGTGGAACCCCTAACAAGTGCCGGGCTTTCTTCGCTGATGCCGAAAGCGGATTGGTGAGCCGGGTGATGCCTGTGGTATTGCCTGATATGGTTGGCTCGAAAATGCCTCAGTTCAAGACTTGGACAAAGGAAGAGGAAGAGAAGGTCAGGCGGCAGTGTCTCTGCCTGATGGACGAGGAAGGCGAGGTTGAGTTGCCGCTGATCAATAAGGCCATTGAGGAATGGGACGAGCTGAAGCGCCAGGAGTATCTGCAAACGTTGCGATACTCACTCGACACGTTCCGTCGTCGTGCTGCCCTCAACGGCTTCCGAGCTGGCATCATCGCCTATTTGCTCGAAGGCAAGAAAGAAACGGAGCAGGCCATCAGGTTCGCCCTCTGGTGTGCTGAACGTTGCCTCCACTACCAGCTTCAGATTTATGGCGACAAGATCGACGCGCTCCACAACGGTCAGTTGACGACTCAAGCCGCCAAGGGCAACATCCGCTTTTTGGATGCGCTCCCAAAGGAGTTCACAAAGGAAGATTTGGTGAACCTGCGTCTGGCTTACAGAGAGCCGCCGGTGGTGAAAACCATCATTTACCGCTGGGTAAAGGAAGGCAAGATTGAGAAAATCGGACCCAACCTCTGGCGCAAGTGCTGACACACACAGCAGGTGGAGAGACCCGTTTGTCCCTCCACCTGCGTTTTTTTATCAGTCATCTTCCAATTCAAATTCTCTGATTTCTGTTACGACTCGGGATTACTCATGCAAGCATGGTTTCCCGCTCGCTGCTCCAAAAAATCAAATCCGTTTTCAGCAACAGGCTTCTAATACAGGAAACGTTCCTTTTATCGCCATTTCCTTAGTCTTTCGTTCAGTTTTTGCGCGAGGTGACGCTGCCGTTCTTCTGAATGGTGAGGGTGGCGTTCTGCAGCTTGTGGCTGTCGTGGTTGAAGAGGATGTTTGGATTGTAGCGACGACCACAGAAGAAGATTTCGAAGTGCACATGCTCGGTGGTGGCGCGGCCCGTGCGGCCAGCGAGGCCGATAATCTGTCCGGCCTTCACCTTCTGACCCACCTTCACCAGGTTCTTCGACTGATGACCGTAGAGGGTGACGAGTCCGTTGCCGTGCTGAATCTTGATGCAGTTGCCATAGCCGCCGTTGTAGCCAGACTCTATGACCTCACCGTCGAAAGCCGCGCGGACGTTGTCGTTGGCTTTCGTCTTGATGTCAACGCCCGAGTGTATGTGGCTGCCGCGGCGGTTGCCATAGGGACTGATGACGTGGGCGCCAGGCAGGGGATACGACCATTGTGAGGACTTCATGTCGGCAAGGTTCCACTTGATGGTATTGCCGTTGGCGAAGGGATCTGCCTTGAAGTCGGTCATGTTGTCGCGAACGCGGTGGGTCTTCACCTCGATGCGATGGCCGTTGCGGCGGAAGGTGATGGTCTGCTGGTGCAGCTTATGGCCGTTCACCTCAAGGATGATGGAAGGGGTGATGCGGCGGCCGTTCACCATGATGGCAAAGTTACAAAACGTCTTCAATCCCTCACCGCCGACGATGGCGATGGTTTGTCCGGCCTTCACCTTGTCACCAACATGTACGAGGTTCTGGGCGTTGTAGCCGTAGACGGTCTCGAGGCCGTTGTCGTGGCGGATGACGATAACGTTACCGAAGGGGGCATTGTGCTTTGACAGGCGCACCACTCCCGGGAACATCGCTTTCACGGCATCGCCCTTGGTGGTGGAGATCTCGAGTTCGGAGTTGTTGTTCACCAGCTCTGCCTTACCCACGGGCAGCGGGAAGGAGTATTCGTCCTTCGGAACGTCGGTGAAGTCGATGCTGAACGCGTCGCTGCGGTCGAACAAACCGGGTGTCGGGACGCTGATGGACTGCTGCTCTGCTGGCGTGAATTGGTGGATGCTCTGCGAACAAACGGGACAGACGAAGAGAAGACAGGCGAGACAAACGAGACAGATGGGGTTTGAGACATACGGGACAGACGGACATATATTCTTTTTGACATACGAGACAGACGAACGGATGGGGTTTGAGACATACAGGACAGACGAACGGATGTTCTTTTTGACATACGGGACAAACGAACGGATGGGGTTTAAGACATACTGAACAGACGAACGGATGTTATTTATGACATACGTGACATGGGAGCATACGGTTTTGAAGGTTATTTGTTCCGTATGTTCGTTTGTCATAAAAATCGTCTGTTTCGTCTGTTCGTTTGCCATCATTTCCGTTTGTCTTTATAATCGTTTGTCTCGTATGTTGCGTATGTCTTATTTAAAAAAAGGTTCGTTTGTCACGTATGTCTTAAAAATCTTCGTCTGTCTCTTCTGTTATATCTTCGATTTCGTCGTCGTCGAGGAAGATGATTTCGTCGTCTTCGCCTTCCTGTTGCATCTCGAGAGAGAGGCGAGAGAGTTCTTTGTCGCGATGGATGAGTGTGTCGGTGGAGGTGATGACCTGCAGCTTGTTCGACTCGGAGTTGAGCTCACGCCACAACACATCCTTCAGTTCCTCGAGGCCGAATCCCGTCACAGCAGAGATGAAGACGACGGGTAGGTCCTCTGGCAGGGTGGGGCGGAGCATGTCGATGAGTTCCTGGTCGAGCAGGTCGCACTTCGTCACGGCGAGTACGCGATGCTTCGAGAGCATCTCGGGATTGAACTGCTGCAGCTCGTTGAGCAGGATTTCATACTCGCGGCGGATGTCATCGGTGTCGCCGGGCACCATGAAGAGCAATAGAGAGTTGCGCTCGATGTGACGAAGGAAGCGCAGACCAAGGCCGCGTCCCTCGCTGGCACCCTCGATGATGCCGGGGATGTCGGCCATCACGAACGACTTATTGTCGCGATAAGCCACGATGCCCAGCGAGGGTTCCATCGTCGTGAAGGGGTAGTTGGCAATCTTCGGACGGGCATTCGACAATGCGCTCACCAGCGTAGACTTGCCGGCATTGGGGAAGCCTACGAGGCCGACATCGGCCAACAGCTTCAACTCGAGGATGATGGTCATCTCCTGCATGGGCTCGCCGGGCTGTGCAAAGCGTGGTGCCTGATTGGTGGCAGAGCGGAACTGGAAGTTGCCGAGTCCACCGCGACCGCCCTTCAGCAGGACGACTTCCTGTCCGTCGTCGTTCACGTCGCACACGAATTTACCCGTCTCGGCATTGTAGACCACCGTTCCCGGCGGCACGTCGATGTAGACATCGCGGCCATCGGTGCCGTGACACTTGTCGGCACCGCCGTTGCCACCGTGTTCAGCGAAGATGTGTCGCTGATAGCGCAGATGCAACAACGTCCAGTAGTTGTGGTTGCCGCGCAGGATGATATTACCACCCCGGCCGCCGTCACCGCCGTCGGGACCGCCGTTGTAGTTGTACTTCAGATGCTTCAGATGCATCGATCCGCGACCGCCCTTTCCTGAGCGGCACAGTATCTTCACATAGTCTACAAAGTTCGATTCTGCCATGATAGTTTCCTTTTCGGCTGCAAAGGTACGAAAAAAAGCTCGAAAAACCAAACATCCTTTAGAAAACCCTATGACTAGGTATTGTGGGAATGGAAAAAAAGAAGTATCTTTGCAGCCGACAACACAAAAGAGTTTAAGATGATTACAACAATTACCATAGGATTACTCATCCCGCTGCTGGGCACGATGCTCGGCTCGGCATTCGTGTTTCTGATGAAAGACCAGATGTCTGGTCGCCTGCAGAAGTCGCTGCTGGGCTTCGCATCGGGAGTGATGGTGGCGGCGGCCGTGTGGTCGCTGCTCATTCCTGCTATGGAGATGGAGACTGGGGAGGGAGCATGGACGGTGGTGCCGGCGGCCATTGGTTTCCTGTTGGGCATGGGCTTCCTGCTGCTCATCGATGAGCTGACGCCACACCTGCACCTTGGAACCGACCAGCCTGAAGGCCCTCGCTCACACCTGTCGCGTACGGCAATGCTTGCGTTGGCCGTAACCATCCATAACCTGCCCGAGGGCATGGCAGTCGGTGTGGTGTTTGGCAGTGCTGAACAGGGCGCAGCAGGCATCTCGCTGGCTTCGGCCGTAGCGGTGTCGTTGGGTATCGCCATTCAGAACATCCCCGAGGGAGCCATTATCTCCATGCCGATGCGGGCAGCCGGAAACTCGCGTTGGCGGTCGTTTCTGATTGGCAGCCTGAGTGGTGTCGTGGAGCCGATAGGTGGCTTGGCCATTGTCCTTTTGGCCTCGTTGCTCACCCCCGTACTACCCTATATGCTGGCCTTCGCCGCCGGCGCTATGTTCTATGTCGTCATTGAGGAACTCATCCCCGAGGCATCGAGCGGCAAGCATAGCAACCTCAGCACGATTGGCTTTGCCATAGGTTTCGTGCTGATGATGGTGCTCGACGTGGTAATGGGATAACGTCAGTCTTCAGAAACGAAAACAACTTCACACGACATCGGCGTGTTTCCGACATCGTGTGAAGTTGTTTTTGTTTTCAGGTTTGTTCAAGAATCGGCTTAGAGTGCGTCGATGACGGCACAGATGTCGCCAAAGATGCGGTCGAGGTCGCCCAGTCCGTCGATGTGGTTGCGGATGCCTTCGCGCTCATACCAGTCGATGAGCGGTGATGTCTGGTTGTGATAGACGTCGAGGCGCTTCTTGATGGTCTCTTCGTTGTCATCGGAGCGGCCGCTCATCTGTCCGCGCAGCAGCAGACGCTTCATCAGCTCGTCCTCAGGCACGTCGAGCTCAATCATCGCAGCCACCTTGTGTCCGCGCTCGGCGAGCATGGCCTTCAGGGCCTCGGCCTGCGGGATGGTGCGGGGGAAGCCGTCGAAGATCACGCCGTTGTGATCGCTGCCGAACGTGTCGTAGACGCTGGCCAGCATGTCGACGATGAGTTGATCGGGCACCAGCTGTCCTTGGTCGATATACTGCTTGGCGGTCTTGCCGAGCTCTGTTCCGTTTTTAATCTCGCTACGCAGCACGTCACCCGTGGAGATGTGCTCGAAGCCATACTTCTCAATCATTTTGTCGCTCTGCGTTCCCTTGCCGGAACCAGGCGCACCGAAAATAACGATGTTCTTCATAACTTGTTGGTTTATATTAAGTTTTATCAATGATACTTATAAATAATTCGATTACGTGTCGTTTTATTGTATGACTCGGAACTCATGATAGATGTAGAAACTATCCTTGTCCTTGTCTTTCCAATAAAACTTCCTTTTTACTCTGTATAGTCCCGGCTTATAGACATACATGTCAGAGTGGAGAGGAATCCAGAATTCTTTTCCCATATGTGGTTTCACGAAAACCCATCCTTCGGATAAGAACAACTTTTCTTTCCTGATAGGTGGCCGCTGCCATTTACCATTCTTAGATATTTCAATGCCCCCATCTGGAGGATAAAGAAATAAGAAATTATCAGTATAATTATAAACAGTGAGTGTAGCACGGTAACCTTTAGGGATGGGTAGTCTAATTTCACTAATGTCAAGTTCGGATGTTACGGTGTCGCGAAGAGTAACTGTGTTGGTGGCTATGTTTGGTTGCGTGGGCAAAAGGGCCTCTTGATCAGTAGTTATCGTATCAACATTATCTTCGCATTGTAAAGATAATGAGTCTTTCATAAAACCAGCTTCTACAAAAGGTTTATGAAAGGTGCAGCTATTTAAGGGGATACTTAATAACAAGATGAAAACTATGCGCATGATGATAACCTGCTTAATATCTTTCTAAATGAAGCATACTTAAAGCCGTGCTAAACAAATAGCCGTAAATAAATTATTTTTTTTCATAATACAAAGTTTAAAAATATTACAACTCAACAATGGTATAAATATCTCTCAGATTGCGGCCCTGTTGGTCGTAGTCGAGGCCATAGCCGACGATGAAGTCGTTGGGAATCTCGAGGGCGGCATACTCGATGTTGAGTGGCACCTCCAGCTTCTCGGGCTTCACGAGCAAGGCGCAGATGTGGATGGAGGCAGGATTGCGCGTGCCGAGGGTTTCCATCATGCGTTGCATGGTGCGGCCTGTGTCGACGATGTCCTCGACGATGACGATATGACGACCAGAAAGGTCTTCGTTGATGCCGATAACCTCGGTGACCTTGCCCGTCGACATGGTGCCTGCATAGCTGGCAAGTTTCACGAACGAGATTTCGCAGGGGATGGTAATCTCGCGCATGAGGTCGGCTGCGAAGATGAACGAGCCATTGAGCACGGCTAGGAACAACGGGTTCTTGTCGGCCAGGTCATTGTTGATACGCTTTGCAACGGCTTTCACGTGTTGCAGGATTTCGCTCTCGGGAATCGACGTTTGGAACGTCTTATCAAGAATCTTTACGGTAGCCATGGATTCAGATATTGATAGATTTGATTGCAAAGGTACGAATAATTATCGACATAACGGCACATTGAAGCCACTAATTTCCACAAATGGCTGCATTCCTCGAGCATCGCGCGGGTTCCACTCCACACGAATGGTACGCTTTTCGCCTGGCATCAGGTGGAAATAGTTGTCGTCGTAGAGCACGGGCAGCACCTGTTCGCCATCGTCGGTCTTCAGGTTCAGACGAATCATCAGGGCCGGCTCGTGAGAGGGATTTTCCAAGGTGACAAGATAACAAGGTGACAAAGTAACATTGTCTGAGCCTTGCGTCTTTGTTACCTCGTTACTTTGTTCCTTTGTTACTTTGAGTTTGACCTGCGGCAGCGTCTTTAGCGCCTGATAGTTTCCAGTATCTGTGGAGCAAATATACGTATTCTCCGAGAACGGCTGCTGTCCTGCTGCATCGATAGCCTCCAGACGGAGGAAATAAACACCCTTGTAGTCGTTGGGCACCTCTATGGGCAGACAAGAAACTGTTGTGTCGTCATCAGAGCTGAATGGTGCATCATGGTGCCAGAATTCAACGCCATGCATGTCATACAGACGAGCTACGGCGATGCCTTCGCGATGTCCAGAAGCCATGTTGACAATCTCCACGCTATCGGCAAGTGGGTTCCACTGGATGTGAAGCGGCTCACAAGCTTTCTTTGTGCCGAAATAGGCGGCTGTAGGCTCGAAGTAATAGTCGTAGGTCTGCCACACCATCGAAGGCCATGTGGGATGACTCATCCAGATGAGCAGTCCCTGTCGGTCGTGGTTGGTGCTTTCGTACATTGCCCGGTAACCATCGTAGTTCAGCCACTGGGCGTGTGTTGTGAACTCACGGGCGTCCTTCGGTTCGCCAAAGGCACGGGCGATGAGCTGGTTGAACGAAGCGCCTCGCTGCGCGCCCTGCTGTGTGAAGTCGTGCTGACCCCAAAATTCGCTCTGCGGCCAGAAGTGCTCCGGTCGGAACGTACGCGAGAAACCTTCATAAGTCATGATGTTGGGCATGCCTCGTTCGGTGTGCAGTTTGCCTGTTTGCCGCTGGTAGTATTCCTTCGCGGGAATAGCCCAATACGGACCATGACCGCTCACGCCGTCGTCGGCCGATGAAGAGATGTAGACCTGCGGAGTGAGTTCGGCAACAAGTTGGCGCAGGCCATCGTCGAGCACTTTTGGCGGATAGCCCTCGTTGCGACCGCAGTAGAGCATGATGCTGGGATGCTGTCGGACTTTCAACACCATGTCACGAGCGTTCTTCATGAAGAGTTCGTTGTCGTAAGGGTCGGGGCCGTCGGCAGGATTAGCCAGCCAGAAGTCTTGGAAAATCATCACACCATAACGGTCGCAAGCCTCGTAGAACTCGCGGTCGCCAACCTGTCCCACCCAGTTGCGGATGCAGTTCAGATGCATGTCGCGATGATAGCGTACGGCTGCGTCATATTCGCGGCCACGATAGCATAGGTTGTTCTCCGAGAATCCCCAGTTGCCGCCCATCGGCATGAAGCGCACGCCGTTGACAAAAATCTGAAGACGCGTTGACACTTCGTTGTAGGTGACTTCGCGAATTCCAGTTTTAAAGTGGAGAGAGGAGAGAGGAGAGTGGAGAGAGATTTCCTTGTTTCCTTGTGACTCAGTAACTATGTTACTTTGCAACTTTGTTACCTTGTTTCCTTGTATCGAGAAACCAGCATCGTAAAGATAAGGTTCACCGTATCCATTCGGCCACCACAGATGCATCTTCTGGTTCTTCAGTTGTGGGAAGTCGGCAGGCAGGAAACTGATCTCTTCTGTCGCATGAGCCGCCAGTGTGATTTCCTTTTCGAATTGAATTGCTCCAATCCAACCGCTCAGCTTCGCCTTCTGTTGCTGGTCGGTGTGATTCACAACGACAACTGTTGGCGTCATCGTAGCAAGTGTATCGGTTCCATTAATCGTGATTTGGCTTTTTATGATCGGGTCGGAGAGCGTAAGCCCTGAAGGCGAAGCCGTTAGATAAACGTCGTCCCAGATGCCGATATCGCGACCGCGGATGCTGCTGATCCAGTCCCAACCCACCGTTGCATGGAACGTGGGATTGTCGGCTCCCAGTAAACCACCATTGTAATCGGTAGTTTGTTCGTTTTTGAGTTTTGCGCTTCCCGGGTGGGCACACTTCTCTATCTCTACGGCCAGCACATTTACTCCGTCGCGCAGATATCGAGTGATGTCGGTCTTGCCACGCATGAAGGCACCTTCGATGCGGTCCACCTTCTGTCCGTTGAGCCAGATGTTTGCCTTCCAATTGATGCCGTCGAAGTTCAGGAACACACGCTGTCCTTGCATCTCATCAGGCACGCGGAACTCACGGCGATACCAGAAGTTGCTGTTGAAGAACGATTCGCTCGTGAGCAGGAGGTTATCGTCGTAGTTCGGGTTGGGCAGGGCACCGGCGTTCACATACGACATGAGCACCGTGGCGGGCACAGTAGCTGCCGTCCACGAAGAGGCGTCGAACCCCTTGCTGGAAATCTGTGCTCCCGTAGCCTTCACCTGTGAGGCTCGCTGCAAGCGCCAGTCGCCACCATTTAATGAGCCCCCTCCTCCATAAGGAGGGAGATTGTTCTGATTGGGTTTGGCGATGAGTCCGCCACGTCCCATCACTTCTATTTCAGAGAGCACCACGCGTTGCTCCTTGCCCGTCGAGGGAATGAAGACGCGGACATAACGAGCCTTGCTATTTGATGGTTTCGTGAAATGTTCGCCGTCGTCAGAGAGTTGTATTTCAAACTTTGCGGGCTTCTCAAGCCAATGAAGATTCACTTTACTGATGTCGGCAGGTGCACCAAGGTCGATGCATGCCCATTCGTCACGGTCGGAGAGTGTCATCCAGGCGCTGGTGAATCCCGATGAAGGCAACAGGTTCTCCACTTGCTGGCCGCCGAGTGTGATGGGATTTTCGGTGAACGTCCAGTAGACGGCACCTTTCATCAGTAGTTCCACACGCAGGAAACTGAACGACTGCGGCTGACTGAAAGGGAAGTCCATCTCGATGCGTCGTGTCGGCAGCATGTTGTCATTGCCGTCGTTCTTGTTCGGATCGGAATGCACCATACCCCACGACCGCTTGCCCAATAGCTGGCTGCTTTCGTCGCGCGCCACCTCTTGCCACTGGCGACCGTTCTTCGAAACCATGATGCGAATGCGATCACCGTTGCTCGCCTCACTCTCGTTTTATGTTACGGTGCCGATTAGGTGAA